>Ga0065711_1000185_pt1 | contig 85461 bp, 53 predicted proteins | sample Hoacrofraction12_FD_59098 | JGI IMG/M metagenome (GOLD analysis project Ga0065711, IMG submission 59098) | Hoatzin crop microbial communities from Cojedes, Venezuela - Epithelial fraction 12 v2 (version 2) | ecosystem: Host-associated > Birds > Digestive system > Esophagus > Crop | place...
CACTATAGTTGTGCTGATATCTAAGAAGGGACACTGTACAGTCAGGTAACTATATAACATAATACACTTGCCTGATCTCAATCCAGACAAAATTGTGAAAAAAATTATACAGGATTTAACTGACTAAGATTGAAGTGAAAGGGATGTAATTAATGCCAGCCAACATGGGTTTATGTAAAATTGGTCTTGTCAAACAAATCTCATCTTATTCTTTGATGAGCTTACAGAAGTTTGGGTGATAAAGAGAAGTGCATAGATATAATACACTTAGACACCTGTAATGCATTTGACTAACTAATGCACTGCTTATATTCTTATTAAAAATTAGTAATATACATTTTTAATACAGCATATATAAAATGGATTGAGAACTCCTTAAAACACCAATTTTAAGATGTAATTATCAATTAGAAATCATTAACTGGGGGGCAAACGTGCTAGTGGTGATCCACAGGCACTTGTGGATCTGTTAGATGTGGTTTTAACATAATTTTCGTCTATGTTCTGAAATTAAACTCAACAGTACTGCCAAGAAACTCTGAAAAAAACAAAACTAGAGAAGTGGTATATAGAGATGAAGACCAGGCAGTCGCACAGAATAATCTGTCTCACTAAGCTAGGCCAATTTACTGTGTTTGTACCTGAATGCTTAAATCATGTTTAATGACTGGGATTTCTCTGGGAAAAAAAATAAAAGGAAAAAGAAAGAGCATGTTCGTGAAAATACTACAATCTGTTTCTCTTGGCAAATTTCATTTTCTCTGTAAGAGTTATGTGAGAGAAGCCAGACAACAGTTTTATAGAAACCTGGGGTGATCATGTAGCATGCTAGCCTCTCAAAACCATCTTTTTGACAATAGTTAAGCAAGTGTATCAAGTGTGGCGATCCTTCCCTCTTTATTCCCACACTATGTTCCCTGCCTGTAAGAAATGCCCCCCGGATGTAGCTTTCCACCATTACCTCCCGCAGAAGTTCTCCGACAAAGGGCTGTAAAGTTACCTGTATCGCACAGGTGATAAACAGGGACAAAGGTAGAATGAATCTGTTGCAGCTCACTCGGTGTGTATTCACTAAATAATTTGTAGAAAAGTCTAAGATATACCAATGTAACATATTCTAAAGGCACATGGAGAAACATAGATAAGCACTTTAAAGCTGATGATTTTACCATTTGGCCCAAAGTCCACTGTACTCTGAAACTATTACCCAGAAAACTCTACCTCTAACTTTTCAGTCATCAAAAAATCAAGCAGGGTTCATGCAGCCAACAGAGAAAATGCACAGTAAGTGCATTAAATGCAAAGCGTGATACAGTTCTATTGTACATTCTGAACACAAACTGCAGTAGCAATTATAACACAAAACACATATTCAATTATCAGCTACAGATTCAGAGCAACAATAAAACTGAAATCACTATGTTTTTCTAGGGATACACAGAGCAAAAGAGCTCAACTGATTCCTTCTGAAATTTCCGCTGTGTAACATTACGCAATGCCATATAAAATTGGGTGATGGAAGCTCGTAAAAAGTGCCTGAAATTCTCAATACATTCTACATCCATAGGCTTAAATAAATACATTTTGAGGACCCATCAGACCTACCACACATGAAATTTTTTTACAGCTACAAATGTGATAGCTCATGCTTTTGCTTCCTCACAGTACATAGCTCCTCCATGAACAGAAAGCATTTAGTGAACAGAAATGTAGACAAGCTCCAATTTTCTGTACAGTGGCAACTGCATCCATTATGCATTACAGTGTCACTTTGCTCTGAAAGAGTTAACTTTCTAGCTCCTATTCTCTGCAGTGCTGCATAAACACTGCACATTATTCTTACTGAGCATGCTTCATCTTTCCTGTCTCCACAGTCTTGGGCTGTCAATCACCTGTCAGTCCCTACCACATCAGCACAGTGCGCATCACCAGCCTGTCAGCACAGCAGCTGATGAGACTCTGCTAAGAGCTGTCAATCAAACTTGTTTCTCTTATCTGTTCGGGAAATATTTTGTCTCTAAGAAACAAAGAACCTGGGCAACAATGGATCAGAGCCTAGTATTTACTCTTTTGTAGGGATAGAAGACTCCTAACAGGAAACAAATATGTTTTATCCACAACAAGGAAAAAAATAAAATCTGCTTCATTAAGCATATTTTCTTTTTTGGTTTTGTTTAAATCCTATTTATGTTTTGACCCAATAAATCAGGGTATAATAAATTAAAGCAAATTTCTCTTTGCTGTCACTGTAAAAAGAATTTCATGGGTTTACTTCTTAGTTTCTGTTGAATATAATGCAATGCAGTTTAAAACAGGTAGCATCTCTTTGGTTGGGAATCCTGCCCTGTCTTTAGGCGCTGGAATGTGTGAGCTTTCTCTCCATCTCACCGGAGCCAAGAAGCCAGACTAGAGAAAACACACAACTTACACCCTTGTTACATTAAAATATATCTTCATTTCTGTAGCGTTTCTCATTAAAACTCAATTTCAACACAGAATTTAATAGCATGAGTAGGGTTCATAGATAATAACAGACCAAAAGAATACCTGAGGAGTATAAGCAAGCAGGAGAAAACCATACATTTTCACTGGATGTTTGAAAGAAGATAGTATCTTCTTTCTGGAATGCTGTACCGAGGAGGAAGAATTGCAGAAGGTAAAGTTCTCGCATCTACAGAAATAAAATACTGAAGAAAGACAAAAAGAGCTGCAAAGATGGGCACAGCAGCGACTTCAGGTCTGACACAGAATCTCTGCGTGAAAAGTTGAGCTGGGCTTTCCAGTGCACATCTATCCGAGGCAGAATAATGTTCTGTAAAGATAACTGCTCTAGGTCTAACAAACCTGGCAATCAAATTAATTAGCACTGGTGGATCACTGAACTAACAGACCTCTACTCTTCCCAGGGCATAAGTAAGTATCTTTACATGCTGTGCCATACAGATACACAGGCACATTTAAAGGTAGCTCGAGTATCAGTACACAGTGCTGTCTCATGCCAAGTAAACATAACCCAGTGACTTCAAATCCCCACTTTGACCCATATCTGGTTTTCCCTACAAATTAAAGAATCTCAGGGCTGAGAGTCGCAGACGCAACAGTGAGAGTACCAAAGGGAAGAAAAACACTTTTCTCAGTATGGAGAGGAATGCTGTAAAACATGGTAATGTGAAAGGCAGGCCTAAAAATATCCAGTGTTTTTCATAAAGCATCAGTTTGGGGCCTTGAAATTAAAGCAGCTTAGTTTTCTGAGGAAAAAAAAAAAAAAGTGAGTTTACAGCCCTTACAGTTTCTTGGACAGAAGTGTCTATTAAAAGTTAAAAGAAATGGGAGGCAAGTAAAAGTAGTATTTTTAATTTTATGTTTTTTTAACACTTACACAAACAATGATTTAGAGGTCTGATTCACGTGCTTTGAACATTTGCATTTGCTGTGAGATTGGGCTGTGCAGGTAAGAGCAGAGGGCAGAGAGAGTCAGCTGGGAAAAAGGCTGCGACAGGAGACCCATGGAAAGGAAAAGTTAAAAGCAAGCATGGAAAAGAAGCCCCAACAAGGGTCTGGGAACTGGCAGTCAAAATTAGAGAAGAGCAGAAGAGAATATGCAAGTCTCCCACAATGCTCTCAGGGGCTTTGAAGAAAAAACCTGGGGCAAAACACCATGCTCCTGCTCCTCTCTGGCAGTTTAGGGCAAGATGCGGATAGTTCCTGAGAACAAGGAGGGAAAAGGACTGGGAATTGCCATAATCCAGAGAAAAATTGTGGCCATGGATAACAAAAATCTCTTTATCCTTCCCCCACACACACCCCCACAAGATTTTTTTCTGGAATTTATCTGCTCCAGAAGATAGTATTTTAGTTCCCAAAAGAGGGAAATCATTGCCCAAAGGAAAGAAAATGAAGTGGCAGACACAACCGATGTCAGAGATGTAAGCAAATCTCTCACAGGCTGAAGCAAGACAAAGGCAGGCAATTTCGAGCTGAATCCTGGAGCAAAGGCAAGAGGTCGGCATCCTTCATCACTTTCAACTCTACAAAGGACTTCTCAAAGGATGCCTATTTCTCTTTTCCAGGGCCTAATCTTGGTTCCCTCCATTACTGTTTGTGCCTGCAAGAGTAAGAACAAACAATTTGTCTTTTCCCTTCACTCTCAGCCAGCTCCACTGTTTTTACTGCTCACTACATACTAGCCAGTGTGCATGCTGGGCAGGGAGGCAGGTGTCTCGCTGGGGACAGCGCGGATGGAGACCAGGCACTTCTGTTTCATCTCTTCCCAAACTCCGCACTCAGTGCTGCCACCACGCAGCATACTCTGGTGCACCAAACAGAAGCCCCAGCCCACTGGCCAGGGATTTCACCCGTTACTTGGAATAAAGCTACCGGGTGACATCATGGTCTTTGGGAGATGCCAAGACCCTCCACAGTCGTAACACAGCACGCACACAGCTTGGGCAGGCAAAACGGAGACCTCAGTCAGGTCTCTGTGCCCAGCAAGGACCTGCTACAGGTAGAAGTGATGTTCTGCTAATGTTTGCACCCAAAGGGGAGCCGACTGCTCTGTTCTCAACTCCTGGACACACTTTTGGATGCAAACTTTCCTGGCAGGAAGAGAGGGTTGCTCTTAACACACAACCTCCACTGTGCGCCCTCCCCAAGCAATGTTGGAGGTGTCCCCGAGTGGGGACCTGGACAACTTGGCACCCTCAAGGCTGCTCTCAAAGCCTGCTCAGATGGCAATGCAAGTCCCACACTGGAACAGCTCAAGCACGCACTTTAAAGTATCACTAAACAGGAATACTGCTCGTGTCAGAAAGAATAGATAATACTCTAGTTCAGAATTACACAAATATTTACTAACAAAGGATGCTATATGCTGAGCTTTAGTTCCAGATGCTGAGAATAACAGAAAGGTCAGAGGTCAGAAATTAAAACCAGAGGAAAAATCCTGTGTACTAGCAGCTTTTAAAAACATCCCTACAGCAATTTGATCTTTCAATCACTCTTATCAACAACAATGCTAAGAATCACAGCATTGCCCCATACCAAACCGTCCCAGTTACAGATAGCGTAACCATTATCAAGCATTTGTGACAACAGGAATATTTTACTCTTTGACAAATTCTTTCATATGCAGCACTGTTTTCCAGAAACACAACTCCCTCTGATCTAACTGGACATTAATTGCTTTTTTGCTGATGTATCTGTGCCTTCTGGACTGATAACACAACTAGCAAATCTGATATCTGACAAGTTGACTCAACCTAATCAGGACAGATCAGCTGTTACCAACGTTGCTATAGGCTGTAATTTGAGGACCTTTACAGAGTTATCACTTGCTTTGAAAGGCAAGAAACTGCAATTCTGTCAACACTAATCCCAGAACGTGCATTCAAAGTGGCTGTTATTTTTTCTCCATGAGAAGGCAACACTTGTCAAATAAATACCTGAGATAATTGATAAAAGGAATTAGAAGTATGTGAGTGATATGCTGACAATCAGTCACTCTCACAGAAAAGAAGAACCTCACAAGATTCAGAACATTAAGCAGGGAGCACACGCTGTCACTGTGAAGCAGGGGTCACTCTGAATGGAGTGAAACAATTGGTAATGCAGTTTTTCAGTGTTTACTTATCTCTCTGTTGCTTAGTGCTAAAGCTGAGTGAATTACTCACTTCGAACAATTTGTTCAATGAATTTTACCCCTTTTTCCTGCTCAGCATATGCAGGCAATGGACACCAATGCCATCAGATTTATTCACTGCTTCACTGTTATTCAACCTTGCATTTAGTGCTTGCCTTTAGTGCTTGATTGAGAGTATTCTAAGCTTCCATTGCCGTTCAGACAATATCCAGGGCAGGTCCTTAATGTGTGCAAACAGCATAGATCCATGCAGCTGATGGAATAATGATTATCTACACCAGCAAGGATATATCTCTTGGGTTTGGTTTTCTTTTCTGATTCCTGTTTAAATCTGGAAGCCCATCCAGCAACAATACTGAAATTTGCTACAAAGTTCCCTTTCTGAGAACAATTTTGCCCACAAGACTCAACATTTCAGTGACTGCGGATTATTTGCCCTACTCCACTACGAAATAATTTATTTTCATGTGATAAAATTCAGAGGAATTCCACAAAAAAATGGATTCCCAACCCATGCAATTCTTGAACTTGATGGTCACTGAATACACACAAGTGACAGGGTTGCATCTGTCTCGTACAGATAAACTGTGCTTAAAAACTCAGACTTACGATTAAAACAAAAAAATATATCTCTTACTGTATCGCTTTGGTCCGTCTTCCAAACAAAATGAAAGGGTTAAGGTTGCATCATCTTCAAAAAATTCAGTTGCAAAGGCATCCCACCAGAGGTTGTCACTATCCTAGGAAGCAAGAGATCATTCACTTAAGAGGAGGCAAAATGAAAATATGTTCATCTTTTGTAAAAGATATTCAACAGGTTCACACATACTTTGCACTTCTTCATCTATGATTTTGGAGTGTACATGTCTATAAGATATTTCAAACTACTTTTCTTACGTAAGGTTCTACTTCTAACTTACGAAAAAAGCTAAAATATTTAGTTTATTATATAATAAACTGTTTTTCATTTTATCAAGCACAATAAATATGTAAAAACTTTCATTCTCATAAATACACATGTTTCTTCAAATGTTAAAAATGTCTTTATAAATCAGTTGCAAATGAAGCAATTACGACTTTTCCCCTCGTTTTCTGGGCTGTGTATCTCAAATGCTTGGTCCTAATAATGGAAAAACCTCAGTACTTCATTCCGTAATGTTACATAACCCAATTATCAGCATGACTTGACAAGAAAGTTATTTAGAAACTACATATAATACCCATTCCACTCCAATACATTTAATATAAATACAATGCTACTGCAGGTTAATTAAATACCAACTAGTTACTTAAATACAATTGTTGAGAGAAATCTCTACTTTTCAGTGTAATATATGAAGTGAAAACAATATTTTGAGATGACCTGTGTATACTTAGACTTACAGTAATACACATAGTTGGAACATAGCAATTATTAATACAGTGTACAATGTAAAGTATATACCAGTACACCCCTGCAGGGGGTCTGTTGGTTTTGACAATTGAACCAGGCATTATCAGACCTGGGTGATGAACAACAGGCACCCAAACCTCAATGTCTAGCACCTGTGCAAGTGGTCCAGCCTCCAAGGGTTTGCACAGAAGTCAGGTAACAGAGAATCCATGAATTGTTTCATTCAAAAGCTATGGATACATTTAACAGCTGGATTTGAAATGTTCGGTGCAGTCTCTTCTGCTCCTTTGAGGCCCTGAGATTTAAACCACTTAGAGCACACAGGATCAGCAACAAAGCTGGAAATACACTTCTGAAGATGCCCCAGTCGCACTCCTCAGAGCCACTCTAACCCACTCACGGCAGCTGCCTTCCCAGTGTGCAAGGCCAGGTTCATTCAGCCTAGCGAGCACTGAGTACCTCTTAATGTCTGAGCAACACATAACTAAGCCAGAAAACATTTGTTACCCTCACAGAAAAAAAAACCCTGAGATAAAACGCCGATTTAAGCCAAAACATGCCTCTGTCACATTCATTGTATGTACAGGTGCAGAGAAATAACTATCTGGGTTTTTTAGTTCTGATCCTGTTTTTCCTGAAGACATTACTATGGGATTTCACTCCAAACTGCTGAGCAGGGTATCTCTCCTGCCTCACAACTTTACTTTGTTTTTTGCCAAGCACCCAATGAAGAAATGTTAAGGACAGGCATTCCAGGTCCTACAAGAGACGTCCAAGAGACTTCTTGGCTGGGTCAGAGCCTAAAATTCACCTTCCTTGCCAAGGTTCATCCTGCCCGGCAGCGGCAGCACAACAAGCAGCACAGCCCTGTGGTACTCGCTCAAAATTCAGTCACACAAAGAGGCATCAAAACCATCCCCACGTCTTAGAAATCCATTGTCACAGAGAGCTGCTGCTCTTTCCTCTTTGCTGGTGTAAACCTGATGAGTGTTTCCAGGTGCAAACATCGCCACATTGACTAGCCGAGTAGCCACGGTGCTAAGTACAGAATACATATATAGGTGTTCAGTGGACGCTCAGCAACCAGCTTTTAGCAAAATACCTCTGTGCACCCACCCTTCACTTGGGACAGCTTGGTGGGCGACGTTATAAGCCCATACAAGAGTGTGTTGTCCACCAGGTAACCATGAGCTACCACGCTCTGCCATTTGCCAAAAGAGAGGCTGCAGTATCCCTGAACTGGGACCTTTCGGACATACTCTGCATGGGGAAGGAAGAGCGGAGGGAAGGATTGAAGCAATGTCAAGCACCACACTTGCAGCTCTTGTTAACCCAGTAGTTGAGTATCACTGGAGTTACTCATGCAACATCCAACAACACGGGAGGCGAAAGGGGAGCAACCCATAGTTGGGATGCAAAGGCACATGGCAAGAACAGAGAAGAGCCGGGAAAGTGCAGGGCCTCCCCTCAAAATCACGCATATTAGCACTCACTCTTGCTTCCAAGAAGTCTGAAGGTAAGGAAAATGCGGAGACACAGTTACTGTGGATTCTCTCCCTGGATAGATGAAATATCCAGACTCTGTCACAGTTTGAATACTGTCCAAGGTCTTTATCTTACACTTTTGCATATTTTAGGTCAGGAAGAAGGAAAAACAGACAATGCAACACCCCACCCCCACCCACAAAAACACTCCCAAACCTTCATAGAATATATAAATCCTCTGTGAAGCTTGGATATGCTCTGCTGATTAATTCTCTGCTCCACCCTTGTCACAGGTGGGCCCAACGACTCTCACAGCCAAATTGTGAACAAAACTCAATGAGGGTCCCCTAGCCAAGCTGAAAAAGGATCCAGTTATTACAAAGAAAAAGAAGGGTAATAAAATCACCCCCTTTTTCTTGCAGATAGGGGACGGTGAAGGCAAGGCTGCCCCCAGGCATCTTTAACTTATGCTCTGACAGGTTATGGGGGATTTTGCCAGAGTAATTATTTTTCTATTCAACAGTAATGAGAAATTACCATGGCAACCTCCCTTTCACGTAGTGCACTCACACGCTCAAACATTGAAATAATGGCCTAAACATAACAAAAAAAAATTAATACTTTAAAAATATTTTGAGTTAAAATAAACTTAAGGAATGGGTCAAAGGACAGAAGAGGGCAGAGACAGCCAGTGAGCTGGGCCAGGAGTGAAGATGCCATGCTGCTGTAGCCAGCTACCCAAGCAGCAAAATGTCTTCTGCCACAACTGCCATTGTTCTCTCTGATCCCCTCCACCCCTGGTATTATTTGTAATTTGAAGCATGGCTCAACTCTGAATAGGGTCTCCAAGTAAATGGAATCCTAAGGTTTCAATATTTTTTCCTGACTCTGATTTCTTTGGCAAATGTAATCAGATTTTAAGTACAATGATGTTCTTTTTCCCCCTCCATCTAATAGTCCCACATGTTCACTGTGGGATCTGAGAGTCAAGCTGGGTTCTTCTTTACACCTTACACACTTACATGATTAACAGTCTGCAAGCCAAATGAGGCTTTGATACTTGCCTGTGATGGTGATTGCTGAACCAAAATAGATCTTGCAACTGGAATATAAGGCCAACTGAGCCTATGGCATTTTCTCCAAATTCCTTTATTTTTGTTTAATGACTTGGAAGGCGGAATGGAGTTCATGTAAAAAGTCAGAACATGAAACCACGCTCGAGAGAGCATGCAGATACCTTGCAAGACAGAATTGGAATTCAGAATGATTTTGATAGATTGCAGAAATGGTCTGAAATGAAGATGAAATTCAATAAAGGGAAGTGACAAAAGCACAAATACAAAATTGGGACTAACTGGCTAAACAGTACTGTAGAAAATGGTCCAGATTATAAAGCAAATATGTCAGCAATGTGTTGCTCTTGCAAATAAGGGAAATATCTTAGAAATAATTCCCTTCCACTCCAGGAAATACATCTCTGGAAAGACTTCAACTGGAATAGTCTGTCCACTTCTGAAGTACTGTGGCCAGGTCTGGGCCACCCACTCTTAAAGAATTCACCTGAGAACAACAGGAATCATTGAGTTTAAAGACACAAACAAACAAACCAATCCCAAAAGACTCATAGGAAGCAAGGCAGAAGGACCTAGCCGTGTTTAGTACGAGATAGAAGAAGCTCACAGGGAATGTGATGACAGTCTTCAACCATATGAAAAGATTGCTATAAAGCAGAGTGATCACTTGTCCTCCGTCACTAACAAGGATAGAAGTAATAATTGGCTCAGTTTGCTGCTGTCGCTGGTTAAGTGGTGTAATCCCCTGTTACAGATTCCCAGGCTACCGTTTTGCAGAGAGGAGAGAGCCACAGAGCGCGGCTGCTGTGTTCCCAAGGAGAGTGGAGGCAGAGGTCCCGCTGCCTGCGAGCCCTGGGCAGAGCTGCCCCAGCACGGCAGCTCCACAGCTCGTAACAAGCGAGAAGAGGATTTTGTGTTTTCTCCCCTCACATCACTTTCGGCTGCACATGTATAACAGGTGTAAATAGTATATTAAAAAGTCATGGAAACAAATAACTGTGATTTTCAGTACACACAGAAAACACATCTGTTCTGAAACGGGACCTTTTTTAATATATAATCACTTTTCAGGGAAGGACTGAATTTTAACCATCAACCTACATGGCTTGGCATTAGACAAGGCAAAAAAGAGATAGTGCCTTTGGGAGCTTACACTTTTCTTCTGGCACCTGCAACCCTTCCCTATTGACACTTACTATTTTCAGAACTCTATACGTCCACACTCCTTTTGGCAACACACGCGCTTCTCATATTCTTTCAAGTTAATGCTGCGCGAGAAAACTGCTGTCTCCCCAAGGAGAGAATGGTATTCTTCCCCTCCTCCCGTTCCTAGAAAATCAAACTACACTCGAGCTTTTAAAATGCAGTTCAAGATAAGATTTTGCCATTAAATACACCTGTAAAAACTGCACAGCCATTACAAATTATGAACCTCACATGATAAGTATCATAAAAGATTCTGACACTAATGTTTATACTCACACTGGCAGATCATTAAAAATAAAATGCCTGGATACAAGAAACGGGTAACTTTCCCCATTAGTTTTAAATTAGACCCGTCGTGAGACTATCCAACATATCTAAGGTTCCGACATAAATTTCACGGGAGTAACAAATTAACAGGGACCCATATATCTTAATTTTATACATTTGGACATTTGAGTACTGATCTGTATGTCTGACCCTGCAATGCACAATCTTTTTATGATCTGGCATAGGGGTTTTTCTTGCTATTTATATAAATTCTGTATGGAATACAGATATTCTGAGTCTTAAATTGATTTTCTTGGAAACAGTACGAACAGAGTGAAATAGCGGAATACTCATATACAGAACGTAGGTGAGAAAGCCATATAGTCAAATGACTGGCTGTTATCATACGGGTACAAGAAGTGCACACCTATCTTACATTCACAGCAACTTTGCTAGCAGTATGTGGTACCTTGCACAGTTACTAAAAGCAACTGAAAAAGAGGACCAGTCTGGTTCCCCAGGGCTGGTTTGTAAGGACGACTGCCACTGCTTTTGCATTTGTTATCCTATCTATCTCATTTATTTTATCTTAAATATAAGGCATGTTTTACATAGCATTAAACATGCCTTTAACCTTGCAGCTAGTGGTTTTCTACAGAATCTCCAGCTCCCCTCCCCCGACCAGGAATGCCCAACTCTATTCCTTCCATTTGTTATTTCACATGTATTCACAGTTTTAATGGTGTTGCTTGCTATTACTTCACTTACTAGTGTGGCTGGATGCCGTCCCTCAAACAATGTGTAGTAAAACTGGCAGAAGGATTTTAAGACTTGGCTTTGGTCATAAGTAGTATTCTGTTCCATTATATACTTGCAATTTCTTGCCAAAACTCTGCTCAATGCCCAAAACATACCAGTTTCTTCAGCTTACGTAACAATTAATTAAATTATTGTTTACATTCCACTTTGGAACTTCTCCTTGTTTGTACAGTAAAAAACCAACATCAAGTTTCTGTTTTATTGAAGGAGACCATACTCATGCAACAAATCCCCACAGCAATACCGGCTCAGAGAGACTGACTCTGGTGCAAAATGGGGACAACGTCTCTGCTTCTCACCTAAATATGGAGTAACTTTAAGAATCCAATGGAATTACAGGGAAAAGCTCATAACGGAAAGCTACTCTTACAGATCCACTGGAAATTTGTAATATAACAAGGATCCTATTTTTATTGCCTATAAATCTCTACACTATCAGGCAACAAAATACGGGGGGAGGGGGGCAGTAACAGCTCATTTTCTGAATGGGGGACTGAAAATCAAACATTAATTATTTGATTTCAGATAAAAATAGGAGAGACAAGAAAAAAGAGAGAGGTTTTGCAAAACATGCCATTTTCTTGAGGTACTCTGAACCCAGGGATGTGGGAATCAGCATCACTACAGCAAAACAATTGTGCTGTAATGATACTGGCCACCCACCTCAGCTTTACAGATACACTGCTTTGAGACAGCGTCACGTAGATTCTCAAGTAGCAAGTCTACACTGGGCAACTGTACTAGGGGTTCAGATTAACTGAAACATGCTGACACCGATATGAGGAAGAGAAATATTTTTGTTGCATTTAGAAGGAAGGTTGACTTCTTCCTTGTCATTTGGCCACTAACGTATGTCCAAACTAGAGACTTCTTGTTAGAGTAGTTGTGGCAACTGCTCACTAGGCTGGCAAATAGCAAGACCAGTCTACACACAGCTATAACAGTATAGTTATTCCATTCCATCTAAGCTGCCCAATTTTTCTGTCTATACAGATGCTACATGTATATCAAGTTGGATATCCTTTTAAAACTGGAGTCCTTAAAATTACGGAGATTTTCTAACTTAAGTTGTCAGGAAAGGATAAGACAGAGCTATCTGGTTCAGTCTAATAACAGAATCAAAGAAGAATGCCTGGTCTCAAACCTATTATTTGTCATTGTTTAAATTTTACTGCAGCTTGCGGACAAAAGAGAAATGAATCCTTAAATATTCACTCTGTGCAGGTTTCACTGTTCACCTACAGCAAACAGACAGATTGCAGAGTAACTGTAAGCAGTACAGAGCAGAAGGGGTTAATTTATGAAACGTGTCATTTTACCTGTCTCTTTAATTTGAATTCATTATTTCCACTCCTGGAACTTATGCACAAGATTGGATAGGAGAAAGAAAGGGGAAAAACAGCAATGAAGCTGTGCTCAAGACATATTCCACTGCCAATTCCTTATAGCCACCATGGCATCATCCGTGATATTTCACAGCAATATTATCAATAACTAGCAGAAGATGCTCTTTTGTCTTTTTCAGGTGTATGGGATAAGATCGCACTCAGTCTCTATGGACAAGACCTATATTCTGGCTGTGTGAGCAAAAAAGACTGGGCATTAACAACTAAATCATGTACAGTTGTTAACAGAAATAGACACTTCCACCCACAGTGTAGTTACCTGTTTGCACTCGGTATATATACAGTGCATGCTAAATCCATATGCAAAGCTGCTTTAAATTTGAGCCCTCTTTTCAATAGCCATGAGGATGTCTCTAGCTGGCTGGGAACAGTAATGGATTTCCTTAGTAGTATTCTCCATCCATGATCATTGCAGACAAATCACAGACTTGAGTCTTGTGTTTATCAAAAATGAACCACAGTTACACTCCTCTATTCTGCCACAGAATACCCCACAGCCTCAGCCTTTAAGAACGGTTTATAGAGATGGAATATTAAGTGTGTCTATTATCTATTGTACTACTGTCAGCCATATGAATGTTCTTATTTTACTCTGACATTTTGACCTGGTTTCTTTTTTACCTTGTTTACTTCCATCTGTATGAGTAAATGGAAGCTACTATGCTATCTATCCCAATGAAAAGGCAATAACTAGTATTGCCATCAGTGAATATAGAGCATCAAACATTGTAAGTCACTAGGGCACAGAAAAAAAGTCGTATTCTTAGCAACATTAGTAAAAGAGTCTCTCTGGGTCTAGCTACCCAACTGCACCAACTCCCAAGGCTCTAAAATTTAGTGAACACAAATGCCTTTATCAGTTATTACAGTGAAAGTAAAATTATTACTGACAACATTTAAATACAACAATGGGAACACAACAAAGACAGTCCTTGATGCCTCCACTTCACGCTGGACTCTCACCACCTCTTTGTTCACTGAAGCCTCCTGAAAGCATCACGCATTTTAGAGACAAGTACGAAGCTGGGGCCTTCAGAGGTCCCTGCCTCTGAACAACTACAGTCTAAACTGTGAGCTAACGGACTGTATTCTGAGAGGTAAGAAACAGCTCTTCAGTGAAGTTAAGAAAATATACTGCTTTTAAGTCTTGTGCCTTCTTGTGCAAGTCTAGTGTCCCAGGTAGGGATAGGAAACCCAGGTAAGACAAACCACGTTTCTGCCTACCTTCCAACTTCTTGGAAAAGTATCAGATGTTGACAGGGCTAAGTAATGCAGCAATGAAGAGTTGATTTTATCATAAATGGAGCTTATATGGCTTGAAAAGACATATAGGTGAGGAGATATATTTCCATACGACACACATACCCTCTAGCCTACAGGACTTTGAGAAAACTCTTGCTAAGACTCAGCAGAAGACTTTTAAAATTAAGGATATGCTTAAACGCTTTGCTGGACTGGGATCCAAGTATGCATTTGTTAGCCTGCAAGTCAAATTATTTAAAGATCATGACTTCCTATTAAGCTTTGCAAACCAGGTAAGAGCATATTGCAATGCTGGACAGCTCTGTCTAACCAAAGAGCTGTTATTTCTTGGGAAGGTGCATGAAGTAGAAAAGATTCAGTGTATCATATGTCCCATCTCTTTTAGAGGACAGGTAATCTCATGCACAAAAGCTTAATTTACTAATAACTCGAAAAAGATAAAGCATTTAAGAGAGAAGTATTTAAGAAATTACTGCCTTTTGTTACTATTTACAAGCATATCTACACTTTAAATTATACATTTTTGGCTGCATTTAAGTGCTTAATAATTTAACTGTGGTTCTGGGTGTTCAAGTACCACAGAATCAAATAAACCATAAGAGCACTATATAATTCCAGATAGTGCAGAGAAGCAAATGTTACGCTGTTTTGCAGAAATTCTGGCAAGAAGAAATGGTAAAGCACAAAATTGAGGTTTTTTTATGTATTACTAATAAAAAAAAATACTGTATCTTTGCTACATAAACTGTGCATATTCTTTAAGCAAAAAAAACCACTGTGGGAATTAACGAATATTTTCATAAGAGAGATACAGTCACCTGCATATTCTGTCCCTTAGAAGTTCATTCACATTTTTTGTTCAACTCATCTCAAAAGCCCCATGGTTATGATTTTTTTAAACTATTATTTCTTTAGTATAGCAAAAGTATATTTCAAGTTAATTCCTGTATACATTCTGTACTTGCTGGGATTAGTAATCACAGCCATTTTTGTCAACTGGCAATGTCACTCTGTCCACAAATATTATCTGTGCTAAATGTGTGTTTCAGAATCTAAAATCTACTTAAGAGGGAGACAAGAAAAAAGGTAATGCTGAGGTATTAAGTTATTAAGTCCATATTTTAGACCCTACCTACTCGGTCCAGCTTTCAGCACTACAGCATGATTAGTATCACCGGTAGCAGCCATTTGGGCCACTAATCAGCTGCAGTTGTCAGATGCTCAGGTTTCTGAAAATAATATAGCTACATTGTAATTTTTGATATACAGACTCATGTGCATTCAATCTTAATCAAACATTAAGGCTTAGATTTTCAAAGCTCATGCATTCGTTTTCCATTAAATTCAGTGGAAATCAGACGCTGGAATATTCTGTGCAAGGCTCCAAATCCCAGCATGGAAATGGAACTTGCTACATTTCCCGAATCAAAGCTGGAGGGTGACAACAGGGCTGGGATTCATTTCACCCCAAGACAGTTGTCTAAATTCATATGAGATAAAAAGCCTCCTGGAGATCTCTGTCTCTTCACTGACTGTAGAGGGAGCCTAGAGAATAGCTCAGTCTAGCCCTGTAACTTCTACAGGGGGTAAAGGCAGGTAGGATAAATCCTATTCTATGTACCTATGAAGAATTTAAAATTCTAAGAATTTAAAATTCAGGAAGAAAACTGGCTGAGGTTTTGGGAGCTTACATAGTGAAGGACAAACATAAGTGAAAAGCTGGGTGAAACAACCATATCTACTTTGTCTAGATTTTTACAGTCTTGGCAGGAAAAGCTATAAATGATGTTCAAGTTTTTTGCTCGCAACGCTCAAAGCTCTCCAGGCTGCCAGGTTCCCGCTGTTTCATATAAAAAGCTCCGAATGGCAAGCAGAAGTTGGAGCATTGGTTAAAGATTTCTGCCAGTATGAAATGTTTTGAATGAAGAAGACGTGATTATTTGCCTGGATTCCTAACTTCACTCCCTGGCTAGCCATAGTTGCCAATAAAGGCGCTTAGGTCCTGTATTTTATCTCAACCTGTAGTTGGATGCAAAATTCCTGCACAAAATACAATCAAACTAGAGGCAGAATTGTTCATATATATCTTCCTACGTCCTCAGAAATAGGAAATATAAGGAAAATCTAAGTCAAGACAGCACATACCAAATATTGTAATTTCTCGTAATATTACTCTGCTACCATCAGATCACTTGGCCACTCCCTGTTTCCGTCATGTAGCACTATCCTGCTCAAGTACATAAAATTCACTAACAGACATGTGACAGCCAAATCTGATTAATGAAGGAAGAATAATCAGGAGTCCAGGTTGTCCCGAAAAGTGAGGACGAGTTGTGCTGAAGACACTTACAAATTCCCAGTATACACCATGGTTTACAAGTTTTGATGGTGAGCAGCAGTATTAGCACAGGGCACTGAACTTTTTAAACTGGCATTTGCATTTACAAATTAAAACTGACTCAAATTGAGAAGTCTGAATCACCTATTTACCATGAAAAAAGTACTTAGAACCAAAATTTTTACTGTCATTGCTGCTATAATATTGTATAACAGTGTAACAGATCACTGACAAGGGTGTTAAGGTTGCTAAATCAAAGGATATTCCATTCCTGTCCTGACAGGCACTAAAAGAAATATAGAGAGAATGAAGCACACACTGGGAAATCCAGAGGCTGTGATAACAGAGTAGTTTTGTGTGTTTGTTTTAATTATTAACTTTAAATTTTCACTTCAAAGAAATGGTAGAATTCATGCATGCCAAGAAGTGCTCCCTTTCAAAACTCTGTCTGCACTGAGCAAAGTAAGTACAGCTTTCTTCTAAATGGCATATCTTATCCTCTCAACCTCATTTAAGGTAAAAAGGCATCAGTCGAAATAACAAGAATGCTGTTTGGTGAACAATTCCTTCACAGATGCCAGCTACTACATACTGTAACAAATTAAAAACTCCAAAAGTCTATGTGGGTCCCAAGAGAAATGCTATTTAATAAAGCAAACACTGATATTGAATGTGACAGAATTCCATTTGCTACAGAATCCCATCCAACTGAGTTTGGCTGTGGCTGAAGCAATTAGAGAAAGCTGTGATTTAATGATTATGCTAAAACCCTAGACAAACAAAGCTTTCACCTACCAAGTGGCCACTTAGCTGTATCACTACCACCACAATGTATGAAAATCNTTGCAGGATTTCATTTGCTGTCTGTCAACTAGTAGCAACACGAGCAATTATTTACTAAAAATGTCTAGTTACTAGCTACCCTACTGCTTAAACATGAAAAATGTATAAATCTAAATTTAAGCAAAGTAAGCAAGGCCAAGTGTGAACTACACGTCAGGGAAATTACACACTAAGGTCATCCTTGTAGCTGAAACCTGATATGATCTAGTCAAAAGATCATAACAGGTCAGCGTTTAATCCTTTTTTAAAAAAACCTCAAACTTCATGTTGTATATGATAATCCACTGGGGCCTCACCTCTGGGTCCATAAACATTTAATGAAATTTTAAATATCTTTTCATCACAGCAGTAGACTCTTATGAACTCCAGCCTAACACTTCAGACTCTAGATCTGTTAGGTCAGCAGTAAAACTGATTCACCTGAGATTCCTTAGCCTCCAATAGATGGTATTTAGCCTTTTATATTTTCTAATGCTTTCAAAATTCCTTCGTAGAAAGTTGTAAGATGTAAAGCAGTATAAAAAAGGACCATATGCACGTGACAATCTGGAAAACTTGCTTACAGAGAGCTTGTAAATTTGCTTGGAATCTATGGAATTTCTTGGTGCGTTCACGCTAGCCAACAAGCTCCACTGTGAAAACTGACTAATGGTCTTTCTGATTTTTAACTTTCACATTAGTCTGAGCCGAATGAGTGACACCTAGGACTGGTGATGAAGATTTTTACCCTTGTTGCCTTCCAGGTGAAACCATCTTCTCACAAAGAGCAAGCAAAGCTTTGGTAAAAGCAGTTCCCTTCCTCCCCAGCTTTTTTAAGGAACAGGATCTAAAGAGATGGTGCATATCTGTAGCCTAAACAAAAATACCAGCGCTGATACAGCCTTTTAAAACCATAAAGAATATGAAGTCTGGGAAAAAGCTCAAACACACAGAAAACTATTTTAAGAAAGTAAACATTTTTGCATAACATGGTGAATCATGCACAGAACTGCTGCAGAGGAGAGTGAAATAACTTAAAGAAGCTATGTACAGGAATGCACTTCTCGGGGAGCTCAGACCTATTTTCAAAGATCTAAATCCTCCTATCTTAACAAAAGCATATAGTGTGGGTGCTTGGGGTTTTGTTTGTTTGTTTGACTGATTTGCTACAGCTGTGTACTTCTAGCTAAAATAAGGAATAATGTGTTCAGAACCCTAAATTATTTTTTTAAGTACTATGCATTCCTCAGGAGTGCTGTAAACCCAGAGCATCTACAGTTCCAGAGCTTTTCTGGGAAGTTTTGTGTTCAGACTACTAAAGAGCCTGAGAAGGCAGCAGGAGCCTTGACAAAGCCAAGAAACTACACAGTCCCATTTCTGGGAGTGTGTAACTTCCAGAGGAGCTGTCATCTCAAAGTGAGACAGAAAATCAGGAAAGATTCAGTGTTAATGTCTTCTTAGACTAGGGGAAGCTTATGTCAAGCTCAGTCAAGAATGTATGGATCCACACCAGGCAGCTTGGTTTCTACCAATGCGGCAACAACCATTGTGAGATGCTATCATATTTGTGTGCACTATGTTTAATCAGAGTCTGTAAAATTAATCATGGCTGGATCTCTCTCTAGGTCCTCAAATAAAGAATATATCAAAATCTCACAGATCCTCTTCTGAAGGCACTGACAGTTCAAACATCTTAGGATTCTCCTTCTCCAAATTAGTTCCTCCACAATCAGCTTGGCTTTCACACCTGATTTCTGTATGTTGCACTGGAAGATCACCTCTCTACTCTAGAACAAACAACTCCTTTTTATCTCCTTGTGCCTTCTCAGTTCAGTTCCACTTTCTGATTTGGAAGTGTATTTTCTACAAGCAGATGTACTGATACAGATGTACATACACTCATTTTTTGTTGATATTCTCAGCTTCTGTAGTAGTGTCTCCTGGATCAGGTCATCTGCCTTTTAAAATCATATATTAAGTTATCCCTGGTCTAAGACACTCTAGAATGAATGTGAACTTTTTATATCCTCCACAACATGTGAGGTCCGAAAGCTGCAAGAGGCCCACCAAAAACCGCCAGGTCAGCACAGAGCCCACCACGTAACTTGCAGCACACAGTAAGGACAAAGGAGTGCACTGAAGACCAGATATGCTTTGTATCAAGCAAGCAGCTCCTTGTTCAGACTCCTGTGAATGTTCTAGTTCAGTAAGGCTCAACATCTGGCAGGGATCAGATCTGGGCTGACTTCCTTGTGACTTGATTCAACGGTCTCCAGTACAGCTGGCAGTCGCAGGCCTTCGCGTCCTAAAGTCTCGATGGACTCGGCAAGTACAGAACCAAAGCAGCTTCCCTCTCTCTTTCTGAAAATACTCATGCACCTTGATATGAAGTGACCATATGGAGGATTACACTGTCCGTACTCTCCTCACCCCTTTGCCAATATTCCAAGCACTCATTAGTAGCAACCAAGGAGGTGACACCAAGCTGCCCAGAGGAAATGGTCTAGAAACTGCAGAGACACTGAATATTTTCAACTCTATGATACAGTGTGCTACAGATATACCATTCTATGGGTTGTCAGCTGATATATACCAGCTGAAGCCAGCGGTCAGGATGGGATGTGAAAACAGAAGAGTCCTCTACATAGTACAGGACGAGTCTCACAGTCAAGAACATCGTATGGAAATATCTAACCTCTCGGACCATCAGTAGCAGTGCATTGCAAACATAATAGGAAACATGATGTTCCACAATGCTCCTATGATGATAAGCACAGCAGTCAGGCATAATAAATGTCTCCTAAGAAATGCAAGGTGAAAAGGTGGTGCTGTATGAAGTAACCATAGCTCTAAGAATTGATGTTTCCTACTTGAAAGCCTACACTCCTTTTTCATTCCTAGAAAATGTGCACCTGCCAGGTGTACTTAGATTTAATCAAGTACTTTTGTACTTCTGAGGTGGCCATCTGTTTGATTTTGAGAGAGAAGAACCCAGAAGTATCCTACCCCATGGTGAAATAAAGAGAAGCAGGTACACAATTCATTGACTTTGATTACTGGTACCATAAACACCTCCAAGGAAACTACTATACATGATGTTTCAACACAAAAATAATTTATTTCCCACCCAGATACTGATCAAAAAAATTCTGGATGTCTTCCTGATCTACAGGGTCTACCCCAGCGGAGATGCAGCAGCATCTGTTTTGCATGGTGTAGTGCTGGTAGCAAACAGACAGACCTTGTAGCTTAATATTTGAAATCATTGGGTTTTAGTACCTACTTTCTTGCTGCAAGCTTAGAATAACTAGGTCCTCTATTCTTCTGCTGTAGACTGTGCACTCTGTAGCTTGTCTTGTCAAAAAATTAACTTGAAATCAAAGCTCTCAGGTCCTCTAGATAGATCTTCATCTATATTCTTTTTCTTAAGAACAGGACCCTATCCTGATGGTAGCCATGGTTGCAGAGAGAAGCTTGAGTGTGACAAAATGCATTTAAACATGAGCAAGGGAACAAAAGGAATTCCAAACTCTTTTTTGACTTCAATGGGATGACATTTAAGCCAATTGCATGCTCCTTCAGAACCTGGCTCTGCTTTGGGTAGAAGCACTCAGTGGCTTGCCTATTTTAATCGCGTACGTTCATTCTCAGGGCCATCAATATCAGATAACTGGATGCTCACTTGGAGGCAAGGTGTTCAACAGAGTGTAAATTCCTCATTTGGAGCAGAAGAAACTGTGATCATTTTTGATATTATCTTTTCTCGTTCAGCTTCTTTGATTTGAGTGTTGGTATCAAAAGGAAGTGACCTGAACATATGAAAGATGATGCAAGTTACACTATTCCCTGTTGCATATGACTTAAAAATTAACGGTTCATTAATATCCAAACAGACCTGCTTTGGGGAGACCTGATCAGAATTCAACACTAGATAATCACAAGCATCTGCGAGCACTGCCAATGTGTTTTTAAAAGGGCCTAGAAGAAGCATGTCTCGTACATTATTTCCACTGCCTTCACCTGCAAAAGTGGTATCTCTGCTTCACTGACAGAATAAATACATGAAATTTATTGTTTTTCTCCAGTTCTCAAAGGGAGAGCATTTTGCACCAATATAAGAAAAAAATCATCTTATCTAATTCATTACATAGTACCCACTGGTATGAAAAGAAAGATGGCAGCTCCCCTTCCTTCATGCTGTGATAGAAAGTCAACAGAGAAGTAATACAAACTGACAGTTTTTATGACTGACCTCCTGATACCTACCGGTGCATAAACATGCAGTTGTTAAAACTTATCACTAAGGGCGGGGTTATCCTCTCTTGACTAGGAGTCTGCCAAGTCGTAAATTAATAAGCTAAAAGTAGAGTTCCAAAATAATGTGTTCTATTTAGTGGATTCTGCCACTAAAATGTCATGTCCCAGAAAATCTCCAACCAGGAAAGTTGAGATTTCATAGTTTCATGTCTTTACTTTCCAGATATTGCACAAAACTTGGTAAGTAGGAAGACCATCTCTGTGTCTCTTCAGTGACAAATGGTGTCTCTCAGGGGTCTGTATTAGCACCAGTACTGTTTAATATCTTCATCAATGACATAGACAGCGGGATTGAGTGCACCCTCAGCAAGTTTGCAGATGACACCGAGCTGAGTGGTGCAGCTGACATGCCTGAGGGATGGGATGCCATCCAGAGGGACCTGGACAAGCTTGAGAAGTGGGGCCTTGTGAACCTCATGAGGTTCAACAAGGCCAAGTGTAAGGTCCTGCACGTGGGTCAGGGCAACCCCCAGTATCAATACAGGCTAGGGAATGGGGGAATTGAGACAAGCCCTGCCGAGAAGGACTTGGGGGTACTCAGGGATGAAAGGCTGGACATGAGCCAACCATGTGCACTCACAGCCCAGAAAGCCAACCATATCCTGGGCTGCATCAAAAGCAGCATGGTCAGCAGGTCAAGGGACGGGATTCTGCCCCTCTGCTCCACTCTGGTGAGACCCCACCTGGAGTCCTGCCTCCAGCTCTGGAGCCCTCAGCACAGGAAAGACATGGACCTGTTGGAGTGAATCCAGAGGAGGGCCACAGAAATGATCCGAGGGCTGGAGCACCTCTCTTATGAGGAAAGGCTGAGAGAGTTGGGGCTGTTCAGCCTGGAGAAGAGAAGGCTCTGGAGAGACCTCATAGCACCCTTTCAGTACCTGAAGGGGGGTAGAAGAAAGCTGGAGAGAGATGTTTTGCAAGGGCATGTAGTGATAGGACAAGGGGTGATGGCTTTAGACTGAAAGAGGGTAGATTTAGATTAGATATAAGGAAGAAATTCTTCACCATGAGGGTGGTGGGGCACTGGAATAGGTTGCCCAGAGAAGTTGTGTATGGCCCTTCCCTGGAAGTGTTTAAGGCCAGGCTGGAAGGGGCTTTGAGCAACCTGATCTAGTGGAAGGTATCCCTGACCACGGCAGGGGGGGTGGACTAGATGACCTCTAGGGGTCCCTTCCAACCCAAACCGTTCTATGACTCTGTGGTTCTATGACAGACACCCTGAAGGTGGTGTGCTTCAGGCAAGCACTGATCACAGTATTTGGCTGCAGAGCAAGACATAACAACTCTCTTCCCAGGTGAGTATTCTGCTCCACTCTGGGGCCAAGCTTCTGTTAACAGGACTGCAATTTTTCTTTTATCCAGCCCTTTTTTATTAGCTTTAAATCACTGTGACAAATATCACTAGAACCCCGCCCTCGAAAAATTATGGCGCTCTTTTCTATACAATTATTGCTATATACTATTTAGAAATAAAAGTGGCTTTTGAATAGTAAATATTCTGAGAACAATTCTATCAAGGGAATGCTCATAAAATTCAGCCAGAGAAAGTACATCTCACTTCTCAAGTATTCAGTTTAATGCCTTGTCCTACCACTGCACTGCTGAATAAATCTGTAGGCAGTTGTTTGTAGTGTAACAGTCAATAGAAGAAGTCACTGAATAATGTAAAAATCTTTTTGTAAGGAATTTTTCAAATTACAAATCTGATCTCAATTTGATTTGTTTATGTAGAATTCTGCAACAAAAATTAGTTCATACAAATGTTTGTGAACAATGAATTTAGGGGCAGGTTGCCAAGATGAATGCAATCATCAAAACAAAAATCATTTTGTGATTAAATTAAATTCATTTCCAGTGGAGACAGAGGTAGCTTATAAAAAATGAGTTGCAGAATTAGAGAATAGAAAAACCAGCATGACAACCTACTATTGCTACTAGTTAGTCTGCCACATGATGGGATTTCTGCTTGCTTTAAAAAAAATACTAGGCAATGATAAGTAAAGGTGACTAACCATAAGGCAACTAGAATATCTGAATAGAGATAGGAAATATTTTACCGTTAATGAACAATAGACGGTGAGATATAACATTTAGCTGAAAAATTTCCAAAAGCCATCAAAAAATTTATCATCTACTTTTGAACATTTAACGAATGAAAAACTTCTAGATATGCCATCTAGAAAGAAGAGGAAGCCAGAACCAAAGAATGCCTTTATCACCTAAAACAGACTAGGTCAGCTGAAGCCCACCCCCAGCCATGTTTTTAATAAAAAAGCCCCCACAACGCAATCTCTCCCTCTCTGAAAACACTGTCATGTCTACACTGGGAGATCCTAAATTAGCTGGATTTCAGCTCCATCCTGCCCAAGACCTCTCCTCCCCAAACAGCTGCAAGGTGGTTTGGCTAGTGCCAGACAGCACCTAAACCCCTGCAGGGCTGGGCCAGTATGGGTAAAGAGGAGAAAATTCCTACGTGACAACATCATCAGTAAAGTACTTACCAAGAAGGCCCAAATTCAAGTCTCTCTGGAGCCTGCAGATTCAAAACTGCCTTCTCTATCACCCAGGCAGTGCTCTAATTTGCAAAAGTGTCCAAAAGAGACACCATTTATCCCTTTATAGTGACTCTTTTAAAGCTCTGTCACTGTTTTTAGAAAGCGATACAAACTTTCAGGGCCAAGAAGGGACTAAGCAAGAAGGAACTCTGGAGCTACGGGAGCTGAGCACCTCTGGGAGATATAGATCTTATACTTCTGGAGACTAACCAATAGCTTTTTGTATAGAAGGTCTCTAGTCACCTCTGCATTTGCAAGCTGCAATGAGAGCACAACAGCTGGTGCTGATGATCCAAGGCCCACAGTGTAAGGATGTGGGGGGGGACAAGGGAGAAGAAGGGTTTTATTTCAATGAGCTTAAGACTAATCTCATGGGTTGAATACCGAGGAGCAGTCAGAGATTTTAAGGTCCAGTTCACACATGCCAAGACTGCTTTGCGATGTGACCCAGCGTGCAGTAAGTGGAGACACTCAGATAACTTGCTTCAAAAGTGGCAATCCAAGTACAAACTAAAACACCAGCAGAGGTGAAGATGCAGCCCCTATTACATTTTCTAGATATTTAAAAGGTAAAAATAGTGCTAATATCTGCACCTGTTTTTTGAGAAGAAAATTTTAGGTTCCTACCCTCAGGGATTTGGGTGTGCAGCTGTGTCTGGGTGAATCCCAGCTCTGGAGAGGTGCTGATCTTTCACAACAAACAAACAAACAAAAAAAATCCCCTCTTCTAAAGACCACCTAACCATAAGCTTAGTGTTGAGCTTAGCAAAGGACTTGTTCGAAACTGCTCCAAGGTGCCTGGCTTTCACCCTACGCTTTACATGGAACCAGTCTGTGGCTTTATTCCATTCCGGGGGCCACGCACCTAGCTGGTGAGATGACTAAATCTTACTTTTTTTCCCGCTTAATTGGTTTTAGCTAACTGTGTAAGCTAGGCCACTCTGCATGTGAGAAACAATCACCAAAATAAGCAACCCAAGAGCTTTTAATTATGCAAGGAGTAATACTCCAAAAGTACTACACACTCAGCTCATAAGAGAGATCTGGGGCTATATTCTGAGGGCAATTCTCCTAAAGCAAGCCCCACCGACTTCAGAGAATCCCTTCACTTTCTGTGACAGAAATCAGAATTTGGCACTCTAGGCAAATTTGAGCCTGACATGACTTGGAAATGCTTGACAGGTGCTGCCTATGAGAGGGTCATCCTCCTCGTTCCTCCCAGGGGGAGAGCAATCAAACCTCTCGGATGGCTTAGCTTTAGCCGTCTTTTTGCCAAGTACCTGCCATACGCCTAAAGGCATTAGAGAAACATGGTTACGTTTATTATCATGAGACCAGTTGGCTCTGTTAGAATATCTGAAATAAACCCTACATTTTTTAATGGCCTGGTTTGTTGTTGAAGAAAGCTGAATCTTGGTATATGAGCTGTCATATCAGATTCTATTTTATTCTTTTATTTTTACAAAGTGTTGCACAAACAGGAACAGCTGGTGTTGATTTATACACATCAGAGTTGTCTTGAGAGTTTCGACACTATTTTGCCAACATTTAAGCCTAACCATTTGCAAGCAATTGTTCTGTACCACAGTGGACAGTGGTTCTTATGCTGCCTGGAGACAAAGATATTTTCTAATAATAACACTAATAATCTAATTCTGAATTACAGTTAGAAGAAGGATCTTGCATACATAGGTCTATCTGTCCATGTATCTGTGTGTGAGTGTCTTCTTTCATCCAGAATTCCTTCTTAGGGAATGCCACAACATTCACTGCTCCAATCTCTCATAAAATTATTGTAGCCTGTTGTAAATAGCCAGGCAAAGGCCTTGGTCCCTATGAGAACCTGCGTGTTATTTGCACATGTGAGTACCTTGAAGTAATATGTGAAAATGCAACCGGTTGTTCACCTTAACGTTTAACCACCTTAGCCAGGGGACATTTTTGCCCCTGTTTTATTCACAGTACAGTTTCCAAGTTCCAGAACAAATATTCTCCATACAACAGTCTCTTCCCCTATGTTATCCTGATTCGTTCCTATTACAGGGCCATGCTGTGCTCTGCAGAAAGAAGGAATCATGTGACTGCATACTCTGTGATCTGTTAGTTAGAGAATTTATTGTAAGCTAAAAGATGCCCGTTAAAGTTTCATAGGCAAACTGAATTCCTGCATCTCCAAGTGGCAGCACTGAAGTTTTTTATGACATTCAGATAGTTTTTACCTTATTCTAAGTATTAATAAAGGAAAACCAAAGACTTAGTTAATAAATCATTAAAAGATTGCAAACCAAGGGTAGAAATAACTGGCGAGCTTTCACAAACAAGGAAACCTACCCACCCATCTCCCAAGGACCTGAGATGTTAGGTACAGTCTTGTAGGACTTTGAAAGATGCATAACAACATGAAAAAGTTTACCAGGCACGGAGAGTCACTCTGGCTAGCTGATCTGAATGCAAAGAGTTGTGGGAGGCTTAAAATGCTAAACAACAATAAAACAGCAGAGGGTATTGATGAATGCAAAGTAATGCATATGAGGGAAAACAATCCTAATTAGATCTAAACCACAACGGACCCTAGCTATTATCACTCGGCACAAAAATCTTGGAACCATTATGGATAATTCCATGGAAATGTTGGTTTAATGATATGTACTGATAAAAAAGGCCAACCGCATGTTTTCAACTTGGAAAAGAGGTAACTGGGGATGGGTACAAGAGAGGTTTGCAAGCCATAAAAGTTCTGGACTTTCTTGTCTGTGATTAGGGAATGATTATTCAGTCTAATAATCATAATTGTAATAAATAAATTATAAAAACAAAAATCTGGGGACAGCTAATAAAATCAGTTTCCAGTTTTAAACCCAGTAGAAGGAAGTAATTTTTCATACAGTGAAGAAGCTGCAGAACTCACTGCTGCCGGGCTTCATAGAAGTCAGAAGCACACACAAATTTTAAAACATATTAGGTGCATTACTGGAGGCAGAATGCATTGGTAATTCCTGAAGGCAGTGCTCCAGGTGCAAGCTCCCATTTGGGATGAGCTGATACATCAGTAAAAAGTATTTGGTCCTTTCTCAGTTTTGCTCACTTATAATTAATTCCCCAAACCATCTGCTGCTGGTGGCATCATAGTGGACATCCGACCCTTCTCCCCCACAGATATTGTCTTCTGCAAAGGCTGATTCCAAGGCTTGATCTTTTGTATAGGAAATACCAAACCCCTAACTCCCTTTGGTTTCCGGTTTCATATCCGTGTCTCATCCTCGATTAACTGCTTCTCTGTTCACATCCCTTTCCCCCTTGCTTTCCTCCATTACTTCCTAATGGCGCTAACCAGAGATAGCACTATTTGTTTTCTCAGCTAATTCCACTCTTTCACCTACCTTCATGAAACTTTTTTCAAAGATTTATAACTTCACCCAATGTGATGCCTTTCATAAAAATTTTATAAGACAAAGATCACCCTCCTGCCAAATTTCAGATCCTTATTCCAAAATAATTGGGTGGGGGACAGAGGGAGGGATGGGAAGCTATAGCTATTCAGAACAAGGTTTGCCAGGACTTTTCAGTGTGGTCAAAACAAATATATTTTCCCCTCGCCTAATGACTGGAAGTGTTTGAATAATTTTTGCTGAAATTTTCCAAAACAGGTTCAGGTAAGAAGAAACCCAGCACGGAAAGCTTCACCCCACAGAGGTGCCCAATGTTTGAAGCCTGGCAAAGTTATCAGCAACTGCAAACAGGGAGTTATCATGGAAGACGTTAGGCAATCTTAGTAAAACCTCATCTATTACACCACCAAAAAGCACAAAACATAGTATAAAACATGTGATTACTGATGCTTCTGATATAATGAAAGCATAGCCTACTGTGATAGATTTTGGCAATCATTTCACTGCACATTATTTTAAAAGTGCATTATTTTATTTTGCAAGATGTCATCAAATTGAAAAAATCCTTTATGTTATGGGCCAAAAGGACTTTTAAAAATTGAAGTAATGAGAACATCAGCCCTGCCAATGACTGCAGCAAATAATGCCCTGCAATTGTCTTTGTTTGTAAGTATCCACATTTTTTTTTAATGGCTGTATTATGATTGATTTTCAAAAACGGGAAAACAGCCGTGTTTAAAATGTGCCTTACTAACCATAAAAGACAGCTTTAAATGCAGATAAGTGAAGGGATTCACAGCTAAGACTGAGGCTTCAGGCAGTAATTTACCCCACCGAACGCCGTGAAGCCCAGCTTCCCCTTCCTGGCGATGAGCCCCACACACCAGCTTTCAGCCTTGGGTGCCAGGCTGCCTGCACCGCTCAGGCGAAGCAGGACACGTGCCACTCGAGGCACTCAGACCCAGCAGCTCCACAAAGGCCAGGATGTGACGCCAGGTCTGAGAGGATGCCAGCTGCAAGGCTGCGTACAACGTCCGTCCCTTTCCTCTGGCCTGTCATACATGGCCATCAAGAGACGCTGTATAGGGATAACCAAAAGAATACAAGACAGATTTGCATATGTGACTTCTGAGTTTCCTGGCTTTTCTATGTCTAAATAAGCAGTGGTCCTTTAAGCTTGATCTTCTTTATTAATCATATTTAAGGAGATAAGTACAATCCCAAGCTCATTCCCAATAATGGCCAAGCTCTTAGCTCCTTGGAGAGCAGTTCAAGTGTCGTCTTTATGGCTCTATAGGCCAGAAGGGCTTTATTTTTCACAGATCAAGAAGACTTGATTGAGCTCACTTTTTTGCTTTCTGTGCATAAACAGAAAGAGAACGGTTTCCAGAGATGAGAAAAGCTACTCATCAGTTCATAAGATTTGACCATTAATAAACATGCTGGTTTTAATTCAGAATTCTTGCAGATCTCCTTCACATCAGGACCTGTGATATTCCTCCCCGTATTTATGGCACAGGGACTCTTTCACTAATCACAGAATCATAGGTTGGAAAAGACCTCTAAGATCATCAAGTCCAACCATCCATCCAACACCACCATGCCTACTAGACCCTATCCCGAAGTGCCACATCTACACGTTTTTTGAACACCTCCAGGGATGATGACTCCACCACCTCCTTGGGCAGCCTATTCCAATGCCTGACCTCTCTTTCAATAAGGAAATTTTTCCTAATATCTAATCTAAACCTCCCCTGATGCAACTCGAGGCCATTGCCTTTCGTTCTATCACTAACTACTTGGGAGAAGAGACCAACACCTGCCTCACTACAACCTCCTTTCAGGCAGTAGTAGAGAGCAATAAGGTCCCCTCTCAGATTCCTCCTCTCCAGACTAAACAACCCCGGTTCCCTCAGTCGCTCCTCATAAGACTTGTTCTCTAGACCCCTCACCAGCCTCGTTGCTCTTCTCTGGACACGCTCCAGCACCTGAATGTCTTTCTTGTAGTGAAGAGCCCAAAACTGAACACAGTACTCCAGGTGCAGCCTCACCAGTGCCGAGTACAGGGGCACGATCACCTCCCTACTCCTGCTGGCCACACTATTCCTGACACAAGCCAGGATGCCATTGGCCTTCTTGGCCACCTGGGCACACTGCTGGCTCATGTTCAGCCGGCTGTAGACCAGCACCCCAAGGTCCTTTTCCGCTGGGCAGCTTTCCAACCACTCCTCCCCAAGCCTGTGGTGTTGCATGGGGTTGTTGTGACCCAAGTGCAGGACCCAGCATTTGGCCTTGTTGAACCTCATACAGTTGGCCTCAGCCCGTTGATCCAGTCTGTCCAGATTCCTCTGCAGAGCCTTCCTACCCTCCAGCAGATCGACACTTCCACCCAGCTTGGTGTCATCTGCAAACTTACTGAGGGAATACTCAATCCCCTCCTGTGCCATGTGCTTTTCCTCCGAGTATACATAAAGTTCCAACAGGGAAGTTCACAATGAACTTGGGTGAATTTTATAGAGGTCAAATATTCAAATCTCCATGGGCTGTCTCCAGTGGAACCTAGTACAGGGATGATACGTGCTGTCATAGGAGCACTCACTGGAGAACTTGTCTGTGATTTGCATTTGAAACATGAGAAGTTACTCTGCAGGCTGAATAAATGACGCTGGAATACAGATGATCAAACTACTGCGCAGAGGAAACCCCATTGCCAGACCCAGTCTACCGTCCTCAGTTTTCCCTATGAATCAGTCAATATACTGACCTTTAAAAATAGCCTTGCACTGTGAATTTACTGTCAAGCAGCTTCATTTTTTTCAGCTGAAAAGAATTTTAAGCTCAAACACAGCAGAACCATTCTCAGCTAGGTTTGACTCCTTTTACCAGTAGTGCATACCACCAGTGCTAAATCCCATTTGAAGAATGAGGAGAGAGAATTCAGGATGGCTGCTCACAGGAGAGTTTGCTGGGCAGGTAATCAGGGATTTTATTTCTTTTTTTTTTTGCCTTTTTGGTCGCCTTTTTAAAATTGATCAAATTTCATACAAAGAATCATGGAGAAACAATAAACATGGGAGCCTAGAATAGCATTTTTGCAGAGACAAGTTTCAGGATAGAATAAAGCTTTAATTTTTTCCAGGCTTCCCACAGTATTGCTGGCAAGCCTTGAAAGCTGTAGAAGAGCAAGCAAACGGATTCCAAATCCCTACCATGGTCCAGACTGTATTTAGCCCTGCATGGGACTGCAAGGAGTGAGTGCAAGGGGAGAGAAAACAAAGAACCTCCTCCTGTGCCGAGGCATTAAACAGCAGGGAAACATGAGCGCTGCCTCATGCGAAGATGAATCATGACATCAGTTTCTCCCAAAAAGGGCTGGGAAGAGTTTAGGAGTGGCTGGCAATTGTCCCTACTCGGCACCGGCCATCAGAGGTGTTCAAACACGAGGAAATATCTTTGCAAAGGACTGCTTCACTTCACCTGCCAAATTTCTTTAGGACTTCTGGGAGGACCTCAGCCAAAGTGCATGACGAGACATCTTTAAAGGCAAGCCCTTCCTCTTCCAGCCTTCTCCAGCATAGGCCCTGGTCTCAGTCGGAGTACAGAAGGGATGTCTGAATCCCAGCAATCCAGAAATTCCCAGGAACAAACACATATAATGGGCGGACTGACTACATAGCCTAGGCTTCCACAAGATTTTTGGTGGTGGTTTTTTTTTTTTTTAAGTCTATTCTCTTTATGAACCTCAGAAGCTGAGGAAATATTATTTCTAGAAGAAAAAAGCTTTGAGTAGTTTAGCACACTACCATCATATACTTGGAAAGAAGTAAAGCATTCCATCACCCCCACTGTGCAAGGCACAAATTGAAAAATGGGTGGTTTGGTTTTGTCACACAACAGCTGAAGGTGAAACCAAAATGTGCTTGTTGCTTCCCCATCTAACAGACTCTAGTATGCTTTTACACCTTATCATTAATTCAGTTAAATATCTACGCAGCATTGTCAGACTTCAGGCTTCAGGTACCTCTACCAGTGGATTTGCAAACTTTCTAAAGCAACTGACACAGTTTTTCTACTGAAATATAACCTCTTCTTGCCAAAACACTGCTCCTTATTTAACACACATGCTACCTCACTGTTCATGTAAAACAATGAAACAACAAAAGCAAAGAAAGTAGGTCAGATTGGAGGGCAGGAACAAAAGCACCTTCCTGAACACCAAACAAATCCCTGCCTTTGAAATCCTCTCTGTTGCTCCTTGCCATTTGTTTGGTTGTTTGTTCAAACTTCTAACTTTGCTCCTAACCCAAATTGTCAACTATAGGGATAATAATTTTCTGAAGATACCTCACAGTTGTGCAGTGATACTTCCTGGAGGGTTTTCTGCACAGATTTCTGCCACTGCACCTCCTCTGCAGCAAAATCTGATCAAGACAGGTGCAATCAGCAGAAGACTGACAAAACTTCTCTCTCCTTCTGAAAACAGCAAACAGCACTTCATGTAATAATTTATCAGTCTCGTCATATGACAAGTGTCTTTTTTAACTATACGACCAGAAGACCCCTTTATTTTCAGCAGCACTGGAAATTAACAGTATTCTTACTAGTGTGCTTTTTGAAGCTATAGACTCATTCTTTTAAAAATAAAGATATTGGAAATTAGTGGATCAGTCTTAAATGAAGACATACACAAAATGCTTCATATAGTAGAAAGGATCCTTTTGCAATCATCAGTTAAAACTTGCAATTCACTCTCTCATGTGACATCAATGTTTAAAGCTGCTAAAACATCAAAACACCATGGTAACACAATTTTATCCTGCACAGCTCAGTTCACAAGTGTTTGACTCCTGTTGGCATATTGCCACTTTTAAAAGTTCTCCTCATGCAAAAATACAGGTGCATAGGGTACAAGGTAGTCTGTAACATGAAGATCACCAAGCAATCCTCCTCTCTCAGCTGGCCAGTTTCATCTGTATATACCAGCTGTAGGTGCAGCGGCACGATCGTTTGTCATAGCCAAAAAAATGGCAAAATTATTATATGACAAAAAATTCATGCAGACTTTACAATTTTGAAGATGCATTCACGCATCCTTTGCAAACGAATAGTCAAATAAGTAGCCTTACTGAGACAGAACTGTTGACAGTTTTGAACTTAGGTCTCTACATGAATACTCCTTTCTTTCCTGTACACCGCCCCCTGGTGCGTTTTATGTGAGGGTATCTAATAGACCCCATCAGCTCACAGTACACAAGGCTCAGAACTGGTTGCCTTTACTGAATAGGCTGGGAAAGCTGCCTCAACAAATCTGTTCATGCTTAAGGTCTTGTCGCTGCCAACCAACGTGTTTGAAACGGCTGCCTTTCCATCCTCTGCTGTTAGTTTAACTGCACATTCACAGCAGAAAGGGCAAAAGATATACACTACAACTATGCCAAAATGAAAAGCAAGACTGCTCTTGTGCCCAAAATTCAACCCTGCTGGTGCAAAACTGGTATCTGATTTTCCCTGGCGCAAGACTTTTGAAACAAAAAAACCTCAACAGTTCCAGAATTTCCTAAGTCCTCTGGAGTCTGAGACTTGTGAGAGCTCAAGCATGCATAGAGAGTTTACTTCTATTAGCCATAATAAACACACTTGAGCAATAAATACATATGAGCAGAGAAAAAGAAAAGAAAAGAAGATGTAAAATAACAATAGATGGAAGGTTGACACTGGGGCAAAACTGATGAAATTACTGGAGGATTCTGTCCGTATATAAAGACCCTGTCATGCTGCAAAGGTCAGCTGGAGCTTGGGTTATCTGTTGCCTGAGGCCACTCTACCTTGTTTTTCATTCAGGGATCATTGTTCTTCGGTTGTTTACGTGGATTTCATCCCACCCTTTTCTTCATGCTTTGCTCCCTTTTCAGCTTCAGTCCCCACAGCAGGTACCAGAAGCCCATCCTGGCTGCGCACTAAGAAATCCAGACTACTCTAATGGGAAAGAGCAGCTCTGAGCGAAAATACTTCTCCTCTATAAAGGGGAGAGAGAGACAGAGAAAAGGTATTTAACTAATCCTTTGTGAAAAGTGAAAAATTCACTAATTAGTTTTAAGGATAGTTCATTATTTAAACCGGGGAGGGGATTCCATCTAAATATCTTTATCACCATAAACAAGGTAGTTAAACAATACAAAATTTTCCCTGTATTTTACTGCCTTTTAATACATTACATTTATCAGTACATAGAGATTCATCAGAGGGAACAACATAAAGGAGAAATGAAGGAGAGGTGAGGAAAATAAAGGGGAGAAAGGCAGGTAGATAACACAATGTATAATATTACACCATATGCATAGCAGGATAAATGAGATTTTAGAGTGGAGGTTTTAGGTAAGATTTTTATGGTAAAATGTCATATAGCATGGGGCAGGGGGAGATTGAGAGACCAGAATCTCCTATTATGAGATTTCTTATTCCTTTGTTCAGGGTCAGCATCTGTAGAAAACTTTACAGAAAACATTTGCACTCAGCTGTAACATGCAGTACATTCAGCTTCCACAAGAAAAACTGTATGAAAGGGGCAGAATGGAACCCCACCATTAGCAACGCCAGCTCCCATTGACTGAAGTGGGAGTTGGATTTACTTCTATCAAAGCTGACTTTTCAAGAGGTATTCCCAAAGAGCCATGTAACAGGCTTCCTTATCCTTTCCTCTCTGTGGGGTCTGAGATGGTTTTTAAACTGCCTCATGACTTACATGCTCCTGAACGCAACATACAGAACTAATTAAGTATTTTGCCTACTTTGGAATTCAAACTGTTCATTTGTTGTGCAAGAAAGAGGGAACAAAGTTTAATCAAAAAAGAATAACAAGGTTATTAATGTAGCTATTATTTTCTGTTTAAGTTTTGCTTCAGATATGTTTCTGGTTTTAGGGAGATTTCTTTTTTTCCATTAGTCCCCAAGGTTACTTCATCCTCCAGGACAATTAGAACTTGCTGGTAGAACAAGTAACGTATACAACTCCAGGATAAAACTGCAACACTGCATTTGGAGGAAAGCGTGTGTGGAAGGAATGACTGTAAAAATCTAAATAATCTGTTACTTAGACGTGAAAAATAATCAACTACTGGAAGCCTAAGGAACCTAGATTTTTAAAAGACTGCTCAACACTTGAAATCACATAGGATCAGCTCAAAGTTCCTCAAGCACTAAATAAAAAACAGCTAAAAAATGGTCTACTCTGCCTAAATTGTGTTTTCCATTATGCATATATGTTTTAAATCAATTTTTATAATGAAATAAAGTTTGTATAGCAGAATAAGCACACATCACAGCCTTTGGTGATAGCCCTTACATTGCAGAAAGTAGCTTAGTGAAAAGGAAACACCTGACAATTTTCTGTCAGTAAAAGAAACTTCTTTTTCTTTGAGAAAAAAAGCCTAACTCATTCTGTGTGCATACAGAAAGTTCATTCGCTTCAACAAAAAAAAAAATAGTTTTGGTAAAAGCTTTGAAAAGCACTTTCCAAAGGGTGAACCTCATCAGAAATGGTTTTATGTCCCTTGTATGGGATTTACAAAATTCTTTGAGTGAACGGCATTAATCAAGGTCACTGTATGATACAAGATCTGTCCCTACTCTGTGTCAGTTACACAGCTTTGGGAAAAGATCTTTAAACCTTTGTAGAAAAGACTACATGGAAATAGCTGATAAACTGGTATTGATTTTCACATATCGCCCTTGTCAAAAGGATTTATTGATGTGTCAATGCATGTTGTGGCAAGGATCATAGCAGGATAGCTTTAAAGGATTTATGGTGAATCTATAGGCTTTAATACACTCTGTGGTAAACAACTAACAAATACTGTGTATATTGATTCTTGTCATGTGGTCAATGGAATCTTTAGCCCACTAATTGTTAGTATTGACGAACAGTTCATGATCTAAATGAGCAGCAGGACATCATTCCTAACCAGCATTGCTCCAAACAGGCTTTTGTTCAACATTTACCCCCCAGGAACAACGCTTACTCGCAGAAGTGTGCGTCAAAACTCTGACTTACTAACTTCAGGTGGAGCCTGAATGGGCGTTTAGCATTCAGATCCCCATCTTCTACCCTCCAGTGGTTCCACACACCTTGAAGTATCTTTAACTCAATTTAAAGTAGTCACTGGACAGTTAATTATAGCTGCCAACTTTCACCAGATAATTCCTCATTAGGACCTCTAAGTGGGTACCTTACTCCAAATTCAGACACCTGCCTGTACTGTTAGAGGCTTATTATTTTCAACTTTTAAAGAATTGAACATTTAGATAAATGTGAGTACATAGACCAGACTCTGATTTGATATCTGCAAAGAATTTCAGGACAAAATATTATTATGGCATTTGTATTGGTGTGTGCTCATTCCTGGCAGCTGAATGGCTCAGCCATGACTTTTAAATTTATTATCTACAAACAAAAAAATAACCAATTAAATAGTTGTAAAAAGATTTCTCGAATTTACTGCTAGTGTAAAATCAATACCCAAAACTAATATAGCTGGTTAATTAATTATTAGATAAACAGTAAGTAAAATGTCCATTCATATTTATGCAAAACTAGGTAAACACAGTGTGTGTACGCAGAGCATTATCGATTCATTCCATTAGCCTTGCATCTTACACAGAGTAATAAACACAGTTTACAATGTTTTTCAATGTCTATCGGATACCTCAGAGACCACTAGCCTGGCTCTCAGCATCTTAGACACATGAAAAAAATTACTTTCACAAAAAACCCCAACATCCCAAAACAAAACAAACAAGAAAGCAAGACCTAAAGCTTGAAAACTGGTCTTCAGCACACCCCTTTCTCCTCAAAAGTTTGAAAAAAAGATGACAGCATTAAGCTTATCATAGTTGGATTAGTTTGGGCCAAACACAGAAGAATAAGTTAAAAACTGAAGATACATAAGAGGGAAAAGCAGGGTTTTCTCTTTTATGTATTTATCCAAACCAACCTGTAGGAGGAAAGCTAGGGCTGGGATTTCAACCTTAAGTTTAAATACTGACAGATCATAATGGACAATCACCATTACCTTCTTTGGGTTTTTTTCTTTATTTGAAGTTTTAATTGCCCTTGTGTGTTTCTACAGCAAAGTTTGCAAGCCCCTTTAAACAGTGCTTTCGCCCAGGCACTGCTGATCACCATTGCCTGCAGTTTGCTATGCTTTCCTGAACAGGCAATCTGTGGCTTGCGGTGAGCGTTTGAGGGGACAGTAGTAAAACACACAGTCTCAGCGTCTAGCCTTCTTTAATGAGGGTTGCTTGAGATGGCACTTCTATTCACACCAGACCTATACTAGCCAGTCATCAGCTTAATAAGTACAGAAGAAACGAGAGAAAACAACTTTCTAAGTAAATATTTATCAGTTCAAAGCACGGACCCAACCTGGTACTCATACACGCATCAAAAGTACGGTCAGAGAAACCATTTCTAGCACATAGCAACAAATTTTAAATTAAGTAATTTTTAGCAAAATGCTTTAAAGTTAAATCTATATATGCATTTAGTGTTTGTGCTTTCTTGAGAACTTGACCCAGTCTGTGTTACTGAACTCCCTCAGATCTTTCATTCCAAATGACTTTTGGGTAAAATGATGCAATTGCAGCACAAAGTTTACTGAAGCCATAACAACTCAAAGGAAACGCACTCAAACATTTTCTCTTGACTCAATTACAAACATCAACAAACTTTCTGATCCTGATTAATAACAGCACTGAGGTATGGGTTTAACTTTACGTATATGCCTAAATCTCATTTACTTGAGCAGAACTTAATAGCTCTCCTGCACAGGGATTCTTTCCTCAAAAAGAACCTTCATTATAGGCTAGCTGCTGGCCTCATTTCTTATCCTTATAAGTTCCTACCATTATATTACAAAATTATCTTTTTGTTACATTCAGGTCATCTGTCTTAGAAGCTGCGGATATGAATATAACATACAGCCTGCCTACTTTACATCTAGGGCAACAACATCAGCAGAAGGGCAGCAAAGCAAGTTCTTAAATCTTTCCAGCATCCATTAATCCCAGGTCTCATTTCAGAATCAAAAAGTTACCTTTCGTACCATACACACCAACCTGCTGAGCACTGGTTTAGATTGGAATAAATAAATTTTTAACCTATTCAGTCAAATGGTATTATTTAATTCATATAATACCTTCACTAAGATCCAGCAATCCTTCTCACATCATAATATACGATGAGGACAATAGGAATTTATTAATAAAATATACTATGAAGGGTAATATAACTAACAGATTCTTTTTTTGCGGGGTTAGAAGGCTGACTAATTATTGGTATTGTTCTTTACAACCTCCTGATGAGATTAATAATAAAATACTACATGGGACTTCATCATCTACTGCTCAATTCAATATTTAGCTGGCAATTTAGCTGCTTCTGAATATCATTTTCAGCAGCTCCTTAGACAGCCAAAGGTTACAACTAAGCAATCCAGGCACCTATGGCAGACAGTGTTGTGTATCCTATGTGAGTAGCAGGAAAGGGACTAGCTGGAAGTGCAGAAAAGGCAGTACAGAGCAAGGAGGTAAGTATCCTGCATCTAAGATGTCGCATGCAAGCATGTAAAAAACAGTAAAAGAAACCCAGTTCTTAGAAGTTACTTGACGGGCAGAAGTGTAGTCGGAGAATTCAGAGTGATATATGACCTTTTGCTGAGATTTCTAGCATTATATCATAGTTGTGTACAGTGCCCTACAAAAAAGTAACACAGTTCTTAAAAAGCATAAACTAAATAAAAAATGAAGTTGCAGCAAGTGATACCTAAAAGCAATGCAAAAGAAAAGGTTCTAATTCAGACATATTGAGATGGTCTTTGATATCCAAATTCTCTGTTAATTGTGATATTTCACTCTTTGAAGAAGTTATTTTCTTCTTCATCTTCTTCCATTCCACCAGAGTGGCGCTCAGCCCTGTGGCACAAAATACCAAAGGGGTGGCTAAAAGGTGAAGATTACAATCTGACCAGTGGTATCAAGGTTTGGAAAACAGGCTTAATCCTGGGAGGTAATTAATATGCCTGCTACACTCCAGGCCTGAACCATCAGAGCCGAAGGCAACCTCAAAAGGATGGGTTTATCTATCCCTATCTTAAACTTCTGCAATTTCATTAGTATTCTGTAAATTTTAATATGCACAGTTGTACAATATTTTAAAGAATGGGAAAGGGACTGAACTGACAATATCTTGATAAAATGCAGTTGGCAATGGTGCATATGGTGTTTGCTGGGGACACTGCCTGGGCTGATCAGAGGAAAGGCACTGAAGCTCCACCATGAGATATTTTATGTTTTCAGTAACTATGAGCACTGTCACTAAAGGCTGATCTGCAAGCGTCTCCTGTGTCCAATTATCACTACCCATTTTGGTAAATGACAAGCTATCAGGACAAATCTGTCTTCCAGACTCCTTCTGGGTATTTAAACATAGCACATTTCCCTGTTACAAGCTAAATCTGTGGGCATAAGCACTATAAATGCAGTTTACCGAACTTATGGCAAGACTGCCTTTCTTCTTTTGAAGAAACCAAAAACCTTTTTATGGTTTGAGCACTGTTTCTCTCTTTTTTTTTTTTTTTTTAAATATAGAGATTGTTTGATCCTTTCTACACCACATCAGGTCACAGAGTACAAACAGGACTTCAGAGGAATCAGGTGAATCCAGTCACTTTCAAAATTAATTTGCAGCAATATAAATGGGATTCTACCTAAATATGATTCATTCCCCCAAAAAATCAGCCCATTATTATAACCAGGCAGCTGTATTTATGCCCTGATGGTCTCTTCAACCTACATCGTGTGATGAAGTGTAACTACTCTTTGCTGGCACAACTTGGGACCAGCTCCACGCCAGTTTCTTTGGGCAGGTCTGTGAAGGATTTCTTAGATCTCACAGAGGAGAAACAGCAGATTTCCCAAGGAATCCCCAAACCTGGATGCTTTCCCCCAGTAACTCCATCTCCACTGGACAGAGAGGTTTTTCCTCTACAGGACCAGGGACCTTCCTTCTTCATCCACTCCTATTCTTACCCAGGAAAAGAGGGAAATGGTAATATAAGATTTACCTCCTTAAATACTTCTCTGCTGATGACAAGCGTCTGTTTTTAAACATTCCCAATGTTGCAATTTCAAGTACCAATTTTTTTTCCATGTTTTCAACAATTTTTAACTGTAACCTGTAATGCATTCATAATGAGAGGTGCACTTAAAGACGAGTGCAAAATTCAAGTGAGCAATTACTCTTTCTCCACACACTGCCAGGAGGTGGCTGGCAGGAGCTGTAAGGCAGGTCCCAGGAGCACTCTCACTCCTGCTTCCTGCAGTGGCCACACTGGGGGAAAGATGGAGGAAAGCAGGCAATTTCTATACAAGCCTGACAGTTCTGCATGCCCTGGATACATCCTCGTACGTCATCCTCCTACATCCCAACTAACAGTGCATAGAAAAGAAGCTGCATCCTAGCAAGAGTCCCCGTTTGTTTTGCTGCCAGCCATGCGAGAAGCTCCTCGAGCATGCCTTCCCCGCAAACGCCGAGGCAGATGTCTCAGCTGCCTTCTCAGGCTCCTCAAAACCACCAAGGAGGGGATCACTTCGTGGTCAGAGTTCGGTCACATCAAGGGTTTTGCTGTGTAAGTACAGTTGAAAGACTCCATCGAAAGGCACAGCTCTAGGCAGCACTACAACACCAAAGAGCTGCAAATTAAGCTACCAAACTTACTCAGGAGGCCACAGAATATCCCCAGAAGGGCATAAAAGTAGCTGAAAGCCGTTAATCCCCACAACCTCTGGGACGCCAAGTGCTGTGCCATTCCTCCTCAGCTATCCAAGCAGATTGCAATGTTTATTTTTCTTGAAGTACGTTTCCAACTGTTTTCAACTTGAAAATATTTTCCAAAAACCTCTGCCCTTGCCAGGAGCAAGCGTTTTGGTGCCTGTCAGGATAGGGGCTCAGTGCTCAGCTCCTCTCACTTTCTGGTGCTTCCTCCGTGAAATGGGGAGTTACTGCTTCTTCCCAGCCCTGTTAACCTTGTTTATTTAGATAGAAAACTTGTTGGGAGAGGAACTGTCTCTCACCATATGTACGTAGAGTACTCTAAACAATCAGGCCTTTGCCTCTCCAGGCACTATCAACATTTAAATAAGAAAGCCAAGTGATGATAATTCTTAGAGAAAAATGCAGGAAAAAATAACCTAAAATTCACCAGAATTGACATAAAACTCTCCAGCAGATGGGGGCCTAGCACTCCCTGAGGGCCCTGCTTATGTGAAGACCAGTTACTTGTAAACATTTATAAATTCTGGCAAATATGTACAGACTTCCACAGAAGTAATTGCATTCCCCTCCTCTTGCATCAGAGGCAGCTGGTGCTATCTGAAATACACCCCCCATCCCTACACCACATCTACACACACGTGTATGTCTGTAAAGTGAGCTCTTGTATTAGCTGATATGTTGAGGGTAAAGAAAAACCTCCGTGAAAAGGTGGTTCTAAGAATCATTATTTCTGATGGAAGTATGGCCTGTGAAAGACAAGCAAGCATTGCAGTTGGCTCACTCAAATTACTTTAGATCTCCCAGCCAAGGTAAGTCATGCTGTTCATTTACTGGTAGAGGCATTTTAGCTTAAAGTTCACCTGACAAAATAATGAAAATCTGTTTTCCAAAATGACAAGTTATAATGTCCCACTCAAGTGTTTCCAGTCATAAGTCATTTATATTTATAAAACACAGTGGCTGCTGAATACTATAATAAAGTAACAAAAATCAGATTCAAATTAACAGAGACTGCAATAAAATCAAATAGCAAATACAAAACGCTGTCATGCTGAAAAAGTAGATTACAGAAAGAGAGTGATTAAAATTATCTTTATTGATAACAACACTCACTAAATAAACATTAGTGCTTTAAACCCCATATGACAACTACACTAGCAAAAAGAACACCCAACAGGACCACAGTTGCAATACCAAAAGTCAAAGAAATCCAACTGAAATGAGAGCCCCAGCTCCCACCGGTTGCTATGAATGTCCCCCACCCTGACATAAACCTGTGGCAATGAGGTTTTTCATTAGGGAACAGGCACTGGGTAACTACCTGAATAAGTATGGCCTCCCCATAATGGCAGGCTGCAGCCAAAGCATGCTGATGGCGTGTTTCTAGAGAACACAGATGGTGCACAAAAGTCACCGTACAATCTGAGAACAAAACCTCTGCCTTCACGTATTTGGGAAAATTAATACAGAATAAGGACAGTGGATAAAAGCAGCCAAGCAGTTTCCTTACACTGCCTAGCAGGGTTTGTCTTCAGGCTTTGAACCCCTGTCCTGAGGCACCCGGAGCAGCCCCGGTTCGCAGGGCTCAGCTGCAGAGCTGCTGTCAGGGATGGAGCACCTCACGCTCAGACACACCGATGGCTCAGCCCTTTCCAGCACTGTTCAGAGCGAACCTTCCAGCACCCGTCTCAGATTCGGTACGTTCGCCAGCCCTGCTCCTGCAGGGACACTGTCAGCACAGCACACAACGACCCATCGGAACAACAGGTTGTCATTTCGGTGTCGGCATCCCCAGGCCTTGCAGGGCACCAGAGGCTGACGAGGGCTTGTCAAAGCATTAACTGCAATCTGGAAAGACGCACCTTGATTAGAGAGGCACTGAAGAGCAGCAACGGGAGTCGTACGACTCTGGTGTGCTGAAGTGCGAGGCCTAATGGATGTTTCCTCTTTTCCCACCAAGATGAAGAGGAAACTCAGTGCTTCTAAAGTGCAGTTTTGTTTAATTACGCTGCCTGATCGGTTTAAAGCACTGTTTGCCCACAAACATTGTAGAAGCTAACTGTAGGAGAACAAGCTAGCTGGTAAGGGCGGCTATGCAGGTGGATTTCAATCCCTTTCAAGACAGAAAAAGTTATTTACATCTGTTTTGAAAGGTGGCATCTGAGGCTGTGCTATGTACTTGCCTCTAACCTGGGGAGTCCAGATATCAGGCTTTGCATGAAACTCGGCTGCACCCCAGACTGCTCAGAGAGCAGCCCCTTCATCCCAGAGAGAGGACAGCCCCCTCCAAGCCAGGGAGATCACCTAGTGCTGTCCCAGTTTAGGTCCAGATCACTCTGGTGAGACTCCCTTAGCACAACGTAGCCAATGCAGCTGTAACTAAAGTGTGCTAAAATTTGCCAGCCGCTCTTGGGTGCTACTTACCCTGTCGAGGTAACGAGCTGCAGGAGTGGGAAGGCAGCAGAGGGGCGGGAGGAAAGGGAGGTGAACAGCCGGTACTCCCCGGGGAAAGGGGGCTGTTGGGGCAGGGGGTGAGGGCTGCTCCCCTGGAAAAGATGCAGCTGCCAGAGCGGATGGTTTGAGCAGCTCCCGCGCTGAACTGTGGGGAATGCAGCACATGAGAAGCAGGGTAAGAGCGGGAAGAAAAGACCTGCGGGGGAGGACAGGCAGGAAGGATGGCATAAGGAGCCAGGGAAGGGCCAGGAAGGCAAGGGCAGCCAGAGCAGGGAAGGCTGCTAGGAATCGGGCTGATTACTTATTTTATAAGCAGTCTACAGCTCATAGTTACAGCCTGTGCTTCTGCAGGCAGGCAGTGATGGCTATGGGAAAGTTTGTACTCCAGCTATACAGCAAATAGAACCCTTGAATGGAATCACCTATAATTTAAATAATTTGTTTTCTGTGTAATAATTCTCTCCTGCATGCTATTGCACTAGAAACTATTTCTTCTAATGCAGGTGATTCTCAGAGTTTGCTTTCTGGACTACATATACATTCTGCTCAGGGTCCAGAGAACCACTCTCTCTCCCTTCTCCCCACCTTCGCTTCCTATTCCAAGTCAAGCCAGTGTAAGTGCTTTTACAAAATGAGGAAGTTATATAGGAGTCGATACCATGTTACATTTACATTTTAAGGAGTTTTAGGAGATGTATACAAGAGTGTTGTTCATCTCAGACTGTTCTATTTAGGAAGGCTTAAGAGTAACATTGCAAATGACATGTCTACTCCAATAAAACGCTAGAGGGCTTGGATGCCATCTCGCTCTTTGGCAGAACAGTAAATACAAAGAGCCCTACTAGGGGAATATGAATATTCACTAGCAACGGAGGGAGGTGAATTGTTATGCAAGTGGCAATATCCATTGCATACGCTAAAATTCCTCTCGCTTCACTCTAATGCACAGTGTTCCTCTGCTTTTAGATGGATGTATCTGAATATACTTTGTGTCTTTAGCATTTTTATAAGTCTGACATGAACTGATTTAGTTTAAAAAGAACCCTGAATACCACATTATTTGTAATACATTACATTAATCAGCTTGTTATAAACAGCTAAGAGAAGACACAGTTTTCTACAAGCTTAAATACTTTCCTTTGCAGAAAGTAATAGATGAGTTAAATACAAACAGGAAAGCTTAGCGAGGTGTAAAGTCCCATATTTGAACTACAAAACTGATGTAATTTTAAACTGACTTTATACTATCTTAAGTCTGCTTGTTTGAAAGTCTCAATCATAGTATTTGTTAAAGTACGTTACAGTATTAAAGGTCAGAAATTCTCTGAAAAATGTGTAAAGGAGACCCATATCCACCTCCAGCTTTGATACTCAGCACAGCTATTACCAAGCCTCCAGGAAGAAATTTGATAAAATAGCAACAAAACCCTCCACTAGTAGGTCTGATGGAAAAGTGTCCACAAGAAAACATTATTTCACCGCTTGGACGTAGTAGGAAAGCCAAGTTTGAATTCAGCCTATGATCACTGGATGGACTTCACAAACAAATAAACCACTGAGAATAGGCTAATGGAAGAGAATAATCTGGCCAGAGGAAGTAATCCAGAAAAAAACCCCAACCCAACCCATTACTAAAATGCATTATGTTATTAACTGTTACCACATAGTATGACAAGGCAAATAAGGAATAATTTAAATGAAGCATTTAGCCATTTCTCCTGCTTGCAACTGTCTGCAGATAGGCTCCTATTATTATTATTATTATTATTATTATTACTCTTCAGAGTTGCTCCACGAACAGTGTATTGAACACATCTCAGCATATAATGTTTGCAACTGTTCACAGAGCATATTCCTTAGATAATTCATTAGCTGCAGTTCAACATTTGCTCTGTAGAATCGCAAAAGCACAGGATAAAGTTTATGCTAAAGCACAGGATAAAGTTTACGTTCCCTGACTGGCTAATATAAGCTTATAAACAATTTTGATCTACAAGTTGCAAAAATAATTTTGTTTCATTTAATCTTGCCTCTGTCTTCAACAATAGATTTCTGCAAACCTTCACTTCAGCAATTCCTCAGCAACAGACCTTTTCATTGAAAATCATCACAATGTCTACATTTCAAAAAAGCCTACAGGCGCATTGTGGTGGACTTCAGTCTCTTTACATATAAGCTATCAATAAACATAAACCCCAAGAAGAGGCTTCAAGTGTCTTTTTGTTGTGTTAGGAGACAGCAAGGAAAAACACTTGCATAAATGCATCGAGCCCCAAAAGCCACTTATGTGCCATGTTCTGCACATGGTAGCAAAGCATTCAGAAGTGAGGCAGATAATATTCTACAGAGATGCATTAGAATACTTCTCAATTTAAATTTCTCAAGACCTCCATTACAGCAATAAAGCTCACCCCAGTAATTTTACCCTTCTGAATAGGCTGAACATTAACTAAATCAGAATCAAACCACTGTGTGAAGCTTAGAAAATGAAAAACTAGATAAAACCAATCTGCTACACAGAAGCAACTTCCAATAACAAACATAACTTTTCTGTTACTTTCCCAAAACTATGACTCAAACACAGGGAAAATTAATGCTTGAGGTGTAATTAATTAAATTACTGTGGTTTTCACCTGTTGCTTCATCATGATTAGTGCTGTAGTTACTATAAAGCAAGTGTCATTTGATTGAAGAGGACTGCAGTCTGATATACAAATACCGAATACTGAAATTTGATTAGTTGTTCATCAATTCATTTTATTCAGATGCTTGTAATAACAGATATCTGTCTTCCCTAAACTCTCAGCCCATTTTGCTGAGTTATTACTGTTTCAGTGAAAAACAAAAATGTTGATTTTAGACCTAAATTCTGAATTTCAGAATGACATTGATGGGAATATATTACAGCAATGCCACTGCGTATCACAGCAGATGTCATTGCCTGTGCATAATCTGTGGAGGAGAGAGGGGTCTTCGCTTGCCAGTTCTATTTGGTCCTATGTAGTCTTCATTCATATGCCACAATTCCTGACACCAGCCCTTTTGGATCACGACCACACCTGTTATATGGATATGTTTTTAACAGAGTGAAATGTTTATTTCTTTCTGCAGATGAATTAGCATTTATTAGATCTGTTCCAGTGAAAAGAAACCTTCACAGACTTTCAAGAGTCATGTCACTTCACAAATTTTAGAAAAAGAAGTATCCTGATACTTATACAAGTAAGTATCCTGATATAAATATATAGATATAAATACATACACACTTATATAAATAAGTATCCTGACACTTATTTTACAGTTTGAAATTTGGTGGCTTCCATACAGGAAGGCACAGCAGCATGGCCAGATAACGAGAACAGAGCTGTGCTACAATCAGCAATGTTACCTTTTTCTTCTAAGTTCACTTTTTCAATGTTCTAATTCTCTTGTAATTTCCATAAGAGGTCTATACCGAGCAAATAAAACCAGAAGCAAACTAAGATACTACTGAAGAAAACTGCACAATAACTTCACTACACCTTTACTTTTAGTGACTGAGCCAAGCCCTTTGGAGAGCAGGGAGTTATTCTTCCTCTCTCTCCTTCTGGGTATTTTTCTGCTCTGCGCACACCTGTGTATGACCCAGGATGCAGTAACACACCAGCCTGGAGGGGAAGAACTTGCTCCTGATGTGTTATGGCCACCTTTCTGTTGGTGGAAAGGCTGGTGTACTCTGGTCAGCCATTACCTTCCCAGCCTGGAAACATCACGTTTGGAATTGGCAGGATCAGGCTGCAATATTTCAAAGGAAATTACTTGATAAATGTTTCAAACACTTTCCCAGCTTTGTGGCTACCGGACTATTGTTCAATATGTGTTTTTTTTCCCAATCTAAATAATGTATGCATCTCAATGATAGGAAAAAAGCTTGGGTTGACAAAGAGTTGCACAAAACAAATTCTGGTCACTGTTTAAATCGGTAGACAATTATCCTCTGACGTTTTATGTCTCCTCCTTACTAGGCTTTTTGCTACAAATTCCATCAGAATGTGCAACACGAAGTGCACTTTTGGACATGAAAATCATTATACTCTGGGAAACAAAGGTCCTATCCTGTAAGGTAACATGATCTAGATGCACTAAATGACTTTGATGCCAAAAGGAAAGCTCAGGCAATAGAACTGTAAAGTGTTGATCTCAAAATAGCCCTGAATTCCTCAGCTACCTTTTGTAAGATTTATCTCAAGCAGGCTCCTTCGGTGTAGCTGTTTACATATGAGCTGCTTCTCTAAAGTCCTTGTAGTTGATGCAGAGACGCTCTGAGGCTGCAATTCATCTGATCTATTTTAAGTGGCCACATTGGAAGGAGATAAATTGTGTCCTATGCAAACATGTTTCTCTCCAGCAATTACAAATGGAGTCTAGAAATGCAACTCAGAGGTAGTCATCCACATTTGCTTGGGTGAATCTCATCCCTCATGTTTGCAGAAGTCTCCTTTTCTGCACATCGTCAGAACTGTGGCCAGTGTGCCAGAAGCAGGGCTGGATCCCAGGCTTCCCCGCTTTCAGGTGAGTGCCCGATTTCCTAACCTGTGGTCTCAAGTCCCTTCTCCAACCCCATCTTGCCTGGTAAGCATGGATGTGGTGCTCTGCGTCCGTTTGCCCGCCGTAAGCAAGAGAGCTGAGGAACCTCTTCATCACCAGCACCTTATGCAAACAGGAGCGAGTAAATTGAGGCTTGAGAGGGGTACGTGGCTGCTCCAGGACACAGCTGAGCTGACAGTTCCAAGCTGAAGTAAGCCTTTCCTTGCAGACCAAAGTGAAGGCAGGATTTACAGCTCCTGGATTTTCTCCTGCATTACCTGTTGGCTAGGCTGCTGGGCTCCACGCACAGTGTTCTGGCTGCTGCAAATCCCATTTTGAGAGCATGGTTAAGCAGCACAGCTGAGCCTGTCCAACAGCTCTTCGTGTCAAAATGAGCAGCTTCTTGGCCTCCTTCCCTTCCTATCTCATGCTCTCCCGGCTCTGCAGGCCCTCCACCTCCTGTGTTTGAGCTCATCTGACTCCTCTGTGAGCCAGGTCAGGTCATTCACCTGGCAAAACACTGCAGGGGTTGGTCTGTTGGTTTGTTTGGGGTAGCTTTCTGTTTCTTTAGCAAGCCAGATCAGTTCCTGGAGGGGTTCAGGATGTGCCATTGCAACTACAAGAGAGGGCATGGCTGGAGGGAGACCACCTTGACAAGAACCAGAAGCTTAAAAGGTCATTGACCAAACAACCCACCTGGCAGCAGACCCAAGTTAGCACCAGCATCCAGTCCTCCCTCGTTCCTTCACATTCATTGCCAGGCCTCACTCTGTCCCCTCTCTCCTCACTTCTGTGAACTGACTGCAGCTAAAACCAAAAGCTGTCTTTTTTGTAAGAGGCGATGGTTTTGCAGAGAGGGGTTAGAGAGCAGAGAGTTAAATGGGCATAACCTCCAGCTGGGGTTAAAGAGTGATCCATTTGCTCTGGATCTGCAGCTGCAGTCCCAAGTGGGACAGAAGAAAACTGGGCATCACTGTGCCTTCCTCCCGGCTGTCTCCTGCAAAGAAGAAGGAGTGATGGAGACACTGGGTGCTATGTAGGATTGAGCTCAAAATAACATTACCTAGCCTGACCAATTTTGGCATATTTTTCTGTCTCTACCACTAGAAACCAAAAGATATCCTCCAATGATTACATATAGTTAGTATGGGAAATTGCATACTTCTTGGCAGAGCAACTACCCTGGAAAGTTACACTGAATCTTATTTCACAGAAACGTGCCATCCATACACTTGTTAAAATTCAACTGAACTGTAACTAGCTCTTGCATTAGCATTTAGGAGCAGATTTAAATTTTCAGGAAAGCATCCCTAAACAGAGGAGACTATTATGTGCTGTTTCAAATGTTAAAAAATACGGCTAAATTAAAAAAACTGTGCTGATAAATACAAATTTCTGTTACATCATAATTCTGAAATGGGCAGAATTATGGAGTTTTGAATGAAATATGGTCACCTCAGCTTTCTTGAATGATTTATTTTAGATGATTACAGGTTACTTACACTCTGCTCTACTGTTCTTTTTTTTAATCTAGCAGAAAAACATATTGTTAGCTATATTTATGAAAGGGTGTACACATACGCATATAAACACATATATACACATGTATATTGCTCAATCAAAAACTGAAAATTTAGCTCTTTGGATTCCTAAATATTTTTAGTGGTACCAACTGTACAGCTTAAATTTTCTGGATGACAATTAAACACTTAATGCATGAACTCGTTTTAGATACACAATTATTAGAAAGCATAAGAGTTTTGAAAGGTTACTCAAATAAGGAGACTAATTTGGATTTAGATGTAAACAACTATGGTAACTTTTATTCTCTGTTTTAAAATATTTTTAAAACTACATTGTTAGCTACAGTTGCTGATATAATGCTCCAAGTACTTTAAGTTTGTCATCTTCCACTTAAAACTGAAAGAGTTTCCAACTGGGAATCCTTCTGGGCGATAGTAACTTTTTTTTCTTAAATAGAGTGGTAAAAGCAAAAAAAACAAAAAAAAACAAAAAAAAAACAAAAAAAACCCCGAGATTTCATTGAAGGCCTGGGAAATTACCAGGGAATCTACATGGTCTCTGGCCACCATAGGAAAGCCTGTGCAGATTTATAATGCAAAATTTTGCACATTTTCTCTGACAGTGAACACAGGATTTAAGCATTCTCTATTGTCACAGAATCCATAAAAAGAAAAATTAAAAACTATTAATGGAAATTCCTTAAAAAAAACTATTAATGGAAATTCCTTAAAAAAAAGAGGAACAAATCAACTAAAAAATCTTTGCATTTGACACAAAAAAAGTCAAATTAGCCTTCTATTTTTCCCCAGTTGCTTTACGTGAAATCCTTCCCTGATCGGGAAATTTACACAAATGCTTCTGGCATAAGGAAAGCAAGGCAGGGTGGGCAACAGGGATAAGCCCAAAGAAGAAAGTCACCACCTTCTGTGACAGCAGCAGCTTATGCCTGCTAACAGTGTTTCTTGGGAACTGCCGCTTCTCCTTGCTCTTCGAGCTTCGCAGGCACTAATTTCGTAGATTGAGTCACAGAGATGAAAAGTGTGGGCACTGCTCTGTAGCAAAGAGCATGCAGTGGAGCCAGCATTTCATTCTGCCTAATTCAGCCTACCTCCTAGGAATTAAACATAAGGAGGAGAAAAAAGAGTATCCCAAAATTGGAATTTGGAAAGACGCAGGCTGTTCATACAGTGGGAAAGGAAGGTGAGAACTGGCTGACAAATTACAGTCGGAAGCTTGAAGATTTAACTCTCTGTGTGGCTAAATGAGTGTAGGTGCAAACTATTGCAGTTTCTTGGCCTGTCTTACAAAAGCAGTGAGCTGACGGATGAAAAATCATAACTGAAAGGATGACAAAAAGATATAAACAGGCAACAAAAAAAAAAACGCAAAGGAACCCACAGGGGGAATAGTCAGGAAGAGGAAAAGCAGTGAGAGGAGGTGACTTGGACATGGGGCTACAAATCAGTTACAAGAAGCTAATATAATAGTAGCAATTGCTCTCACGGATCGTTTGTCAGAAATCATTTGCCAAAACAAACAACTGAAGATCATTTCTGGGGACAAAAAGAAAAAGAAAAAAGAAAATGAGGATACTAGTTCTCCATCTCCCACATTTGAAGAAAAAATAAAATGAGCAGCAGAGAAGGCCACTTCCCTCAAGAAAGACGTGTGTAGGTAGGGAGGAAGAACACCATCCCCAGGTCAAGGAAAGTAACCCACCTGAATCACAGAATGGTAAGGGTTGGAAGGGACCTTAAAGATCATCTGGTTCCAACCCCCCTGCCATCTTTCACTAGACCAGGTTGCTCAAAACCCCATCCAACCTGGCCTTGAACACTTCCAGGGAGGGGGCATCCACAGCTTCTCTGGGCAACCTGTGCCAGTGCCTTACCAGCCTCATAGTGAAGAATCAGTGGAAAGGAGCTCCTTGCTAGAAATACAAGGTGGTGAGCTCAAACACTTATGGTCATGGAAAAAAGCTGGGGAATATAATCCAGGCCACGAAGAAACAAGCTATTTTTGTGGAACCTTACCTGAAGCCTTAAAAACTTTTACACCTAGTCAAAACAGCTCGAAGTCTTGCCTTGGAGGATAAAGTTTAGCAGCACGTGTTTATTTCCAGTGATTCTCTAGCCTCTTCCTAAATGAGCTTAGTTAGCTTAATTTCGCGCTGTTAAAATTTAAGTTATTGATGATTCCTTTTCATTTCCTCAAGCAATTCTAGACTAAGCATTGTGCACACCTGCAAAAATTCATATACACAAAGTAACAGCAGAGGCAGCAGAGCATAAGATCTTTTAGCCTCCAGCAAAGCATAGACTCCAGCTGTCCTTCGGTTCAGACTAACTGTTGTAGTTGGTTCTCCTAGAGCACCATCCGAGGCTGACCCAAAACATGGAAGGATACTCAAAAAACTCCCTCAGAAAAACAGACTTTGAAATGCAGAAATAGCCTCCTTTTAACCTGCTTAGTCCAATGCTCAGGCTGCAGCCAATGCTGGCTGCGTCCCAGCAGGCTGATACCTGTGACCCCCTGAACAGCCATCCTTAAATGAGCGAACTGTATGGTGTAATTACCTGGATTGCAAGCAATTGCTCTGAAATAGCATGGTATTTTAGAAGTGAACTGAATCCTTGTTTAGCCATCCTAAAGGTAAATAATGAAATAATTCAGTCACTAAATTTTGAGATAAATTTGACCAAACTTTCTGAAACTCCACATCAAACAAAAACTTGAAAATAGGGTATTTCCTTAGCAGGACCGCTTTATAATACTGATGGATTGATATTTGTTAGACAAAAATAGCCTATGTGTGAGAAAGAAAGAGTGAGAGACTGACTACCCTCCTCCCCCTTTGTTATCCATTTCTAGATCTACAGCGACTGCGAGCAAGCATCTCCTGTCCCCTCCTGTACCTTCCTGACTCCATACAGGATATCCACCCCAAGGCAGCCTGCTTTCCTAAAACAAACTGTTTCAAAATTCTTGGATTTCTTTTATCTGCCTATAAAAAACCTTTCTGCAAACAATGTACTTGCCCAAGGCAGGGACACTGAAATACATCACGGCGCCTCTTTGGTACCAGAAAAAGACACGTGCAGAAACCTACATTTAAGCAAATACCAGACTATCCAAGGGAGGCTGAAAAGGAGAGCCTAGAGATGTATATATAAACCTAAAATTTAGTTTGTCTCATGCGCTGATTCACCTATGTGAGAAGCCTCCTTTCCCTATTGACAAAACGGGGAACCATACACCTAAATTTGGTGCTTAGAATTCAGCAGTGTGACCATCCTAGTAGCCATCAAGCCACTACACCACTATTCCTCCAACCAGTTTAAACTGCTCACCTTTTGCAGTTTTCTGTTTATCCAGGACCACCTTGTCAGCCCACTTCTAAATCTCCTAGAGAAGTTTTGCCAGCCACACCGAGCATGGGCATCGCCATCTCTGGCAGGGCAGGTTTATGCAAGTACCAAGACCAGCTTCCACACACGGATAAACTGCAACTAATCACTTAGTGCTTGTAGATGGATTATGAGAATTAAACAGTTAAGGCTTTCATAGCATTCTCAACATATCTATGGCACTACAGCACTGCACAGAACATCGCAGAAATGCCTTCTCCAATAAAAAGCAATCATGCTGCATGTTTACAAGAAGTCCCCACAAGGCATTCCTCTCATCTTCCTATTTTAATGTATTCAGCATCTCCAGTAACACTGCAAGGCAACAGCTCCTCTCTGGATTAAAAAAAAAAAAAAAAGCCAAGAGGAAAAAATGGTTTTGGATATCTGCAGTCATACCTAAAGTCTCATACACTTCAGTGACTAATTATCTTCTTTGTATCTAGGGTGAGGTATGCTGGATATGGCTGATGAAAAGGCATTTGTAGAAAGGCTAAAATATGTAACAGAATCAACCGTATTTTGCCTTTTTCCTATGTATTTCAGTAGCATAAATGCAAGGAAACAATATCATTCAAAGTACATGATTAGCGTATTCTCTTCGTCTGCTTGAAAAGGGTTTGTGATAGATTACCTATGCTCTGTGAGTCTATCAAAAATACAAAGTCTTAAAGTTGCTATCCATTAACCCCAGGGACAGAACAATTAAGAGTGCTGGAAAGAGCAAGAATACAGATTGTGCTTTTCTCATTTGCTTAACTTCTGAAAATATATTCTTCGAGAGTCACATTATTTTGCACAAGTCAATAGAAAAATGTTTGTAAAAATAATCCTTTGTATTAAAATACTAAAAACATATCAACCAGACAATACAAATCATGGCTAGGAAACATCCTTTTGTCATAAAAAAAATACAATTTATTCTGACAGTTTCTGAGGATCTTTGATATCAAAGTCTCTTTATGAGACACTGACAGTCATCAAGTGGATGTTTGTCAAAGTACATTTTCCAGATGTCTAAATAAAACTGGTTTACTTTGATGAGTTTTATACTGATAGCTGAAGGTAGAACACAGGCGTTGCTTCTATTTGCAGCTCTTTACTTCAATGGCTTGCAAATTTGCTTTAATGTTCCATCTACTTTTGTTGTGTTTTTTGACAATTAATTATTAAAAACATCATAAAATGCTGAAATCCCTCACTTCCCTTTTTAGGAAAAAAAAATTACACAAACTCTGCTGGCTCGCACACTTTTTACAGCAGAACTAGTAATTGTGAGGTTGGGATGGCACAAAGCGGTCACACCAGAGACCAACCAGAGACCAACCTCCAGGGCATGGAATTTAATCCTGTTGCTTTGAAATACAGGGAAGCCCCGCTCCGATTTCGACAAGAGCGGGACCAGCTCCTCTGAGAAAGGCTTTGACTGGACCCATCAGCTGCCTCATTCCCCACAGCCCCACGTGCCGAGCAGCGGGGAGACCGGCACACTTGCGTTGACACCCGTTCACACCCCGCACGTGTTCTGGGTGCTCAGCAGACCTCCACACAGTCCATGGAACTCCCTGCTGTCTGTCCCCTTTAATCCTGTTTGGTCTGAGGCCAGGTTTTGGCCTCTAAGTAATTTTCTTTTTTTTTTTAAATCGCAAAATATATTATGAAAATTAACCTTCTCCTGACATCTTTTTTTTTTTTTTTGGTGGTTCACAAGTTCATTTCTTACACAGCTCAAATAAAACACAACATTTGTTTTAAAACCTAGTGAAAGATACAGCTGTACAGAGTAAATCTATTTACAAAGGTACCAAACTATGTTATCAATAGTTACATCTCACAAGCTAATCCAAATAGTTTAAGAAAGAGGGTTAGTGTGCCCAGCATTTTTTATAAATATTTATCTCGGTTTACATAAACGAGGATTTAGGGAATGGAAAAAAGTGAAGCCATCTCCATGTGCTGACATTTTTACTCTGTTTTCTCTGTATTTATAATTTAACTGATGAGGATAAATTGACTTACTCTTCATTAGTAGCCAGTCGCAAAAAAATAACTTGGCTGCTAAGTACAGGCTGAAGCATAAATAATCCTGCAAAATGCCTGAGGAAATTAACGGAGTGAGCAGAGCTAAAAACAAGGGACTATAAAGTGGTCCCTACCTGTACAGAAAGCACAAGATAACTGTGGGTGTGTGCTGATTGGAGCCACAGCAAGCCCCCATGGACCCCAGCATCACCCACCCACACCAGAGAGGCCCCTTCTCGCCCAGCAAGCAGAAGGCAAAGAGTTTCTTTGCCACCTGATGCCGCAGCCAACTGCTAATCCACGCTGCGCTCCACGAAGACAGGTTTGCAGAGCCCTGCATTGATGGGAGATTTTACCTAAACACCATTCCTAAACAGATAAAACAGTGGCCCTGTTTTAGGGCAGAGACCAAGGACCTCCAAGACTAAAACCCACGTGCTGGTGCAGCCTTGGAGAGCTGCCCCAGTTCCACCATGCCCAGAGCACTGAGGGATACAGTAAAACACACATCCATGGATACACAGGGAACAGAGGATCTTCACATGTAGAGGACTACATCTGCATTTCAAATACTGTGAGATGAGATGGTTTCCTTAAGTTACATATGCACTTTGGAAAGCTTTATAAGTAAATCTAACTGTTTCAGGAATACTCAAGTCCCACATAATCGTAAAATATAACTCTAAAGATTATTTTTTCAGTAGAAACACAGATGAGCAGCCTTCTTATTCAATCACGGTTAGCTTATGAGATATGAATTTATAAAGGTTTTTTTTGTGCTTGTCCTCTGCAGAATTAAAACTTGCAGTAGTAAACAATGCAGTGTTTAAAGTTAGAAAGCAGTATTTTGCCTAGAAGAGCTGTAAAGCTGAGTGTAAAGGGTGTTGTTAAGACCCATTTTTAATCAGATATAAATTTAACAAAAAAAAGAAAATTCTATTTTCATTTGGCACAGGATCCAGTCCGCGGCATTATCAGTTATCTGTGTCGCCTGGAAGGAACTCTGGGTAAGTCACAGGAAAAAGGTGGGAGCATTGTCGTGGTTTCCTGATGGCCAGAACACTACAGCATTGTTCTGCTTTGCTTTTTCCCTTTCTTTTTTTATTTTTTTTTTTTTTAACAAGGGGTTATCGCATCATGTCATAATTATTTCTGCAACATCCTCTTTCCATACAGGAGCTGATGCAGTATTTATTGACTTTGAAAACTGTATCAATATACACATGCAACTCAGTGCTGTTAACTCTGAAAAACAAAGTCTAATGACCCAGTAATATTGCTTTTTAAAGATACTTCTGCTATAGCTTTCTCTACTATTTCACTAGAAATTCTATTTTATATAGTTTTATGTTTTCTAAATAGTAACTTGAAGTATCAGCTCTCCCACTTTTTACTCAAGATGCATATTACCTCTGTTTTATTGAAGCACAGAATTCTACCATTTAACTAGAAAAGAGCCGAGATATTTATCAGTGAATTAAATGCCATCTGTAGAGGTCCAGGAGACTGTATAAACAGAGTTTACGGAAACCTAATAGGTATATTGGCTTTACACAAGCTCTCAGCAGAGACATAGACAATGCCATACACTAAATACACTACACCTGAAAAGATACAGGGAAGGAATAGGCAGTGCATGTCATACACACTTATTGTGGGTAGTGGTGGTTCCCCCCCCCAACTCCACAATTACTTGTAGAGGACATATAAAGCTGAAAAATTATGTTAGCACTTAATGACACATTCTGTTTTAACAGGATTGATGAATTATTGTCTCAGGCTAAAGGTACAATTGAGCTTTGTTTTTTTATGTTTTATAGGACTGAAGCATGAGAAGAATCCATGTGATTCAATAGTGTTTCAATATTTTACTGTTGAAATGAAAGACATGACGAGGACTACTGCTCTGAGCAGGGGAGAGATCCAGCACTTCAAGAATATAACAGATCCAACATTCGACATATTCCTTTAATGTGTGAAAAACTGCCTTGTTAGTGAGAACAGATTCAATATTTCAGTGCAGTATGAACATTATGGCCGAGATATTTAAATCTGACTGCCGATACTTACATTGCTAAATCTGAATTAGACATCTGAAATGAAAGTAGCCTGATTAAAAAAAAAACAAGCACAACTGAACACTAACAGAATCAATTAGCATGATCTAGAGGTGGCATAGAGGAAGAGGGTAAAAGCCAAGAGGCATATAGAGCAAAATATCTCCAACCCTGATCAACAGGCTGAAGACTGTTGGTGAAGTAGGGATGCATGAGAGTGACCACTGGTATAAAATTTCTACAAAACACTGCTTCCTCCTGCTTTTTCTTTGGCTTTCTGGATTGCTTAACAGAGGATCATGGCAGGATTACGTGGGTGATGCTGTATCATCTCCTCCATGTTCTCTCATTTGAAGGCAGTGTAACAACAAAATCAGACAAAGTTGGAATAAAATATGTTCTTACTACATATATCTTTATATGTAACATATGTAATATGTACTTGAGGAGATATTAGTTAGACATGGAAAAATCAGTTACAGCCCAGAAATCTCAGATTGAATCTTACGAGTCAAAAGTAGGGCCATGAGAGCAACAAGGGTTATCAGGTGTATTTATTCTTTCTCCAGGTCCCAAAGCAGTGCTTTTCAGCTAATAGATTGTTACCTCTTTGCAAAGGCATCTTCTTATTTTTTGTAAACCAACCTCTGTTCATCATAGGGCTAGGGAATCTTTGTCTTAGAGAGCTCTCACAGCAGAAGTGCCTGTAAGAAATGCCTTTAAGGAGCCCTGTTTTCAAACCCAGTCCTCTAAACACAGGCCATTTTTGCTATGTTACCTGTAGTTCAGACCCAGACAATGAGTCACCACCATCTAGCATGTGTCTGTACAACAGTCAGACAGTAACTAACTGGATGCATGCTGTTAGCCTACCACAGATTCAAGATTCGGCACATTAGGGAAACTGCTAACCCAAAACATTTAAGCTGATGTATTTTATTCCTTGTTGTGCAGGTTAGGAGTATGCAGGGTCAGTTGTGAGCTTGTCTAAGCTCTCTGTCTGCTGAAACTGCCATTCAGTCCTAAAGGAGGATGCTGAATTCAAAATGCTCCTGCGTGGCAGGTCCTTTTCTTGTTTCAAGCGATCAGCTATGTATTCCCCTGTTAATCACACAAGCGTAGCATCAGCGTTTATCAACTCTTTTGCCGCAGACCAAGACAAGCGTGTTTAACAGCTATACATCCAGAATTTTCCTCAGTTCTTTGTGTGTTTTAGGAGAGGAATTTTAAAACTAACAAAACATTATTACTTGTCACAGGCTAGCAGGAGTGGTTTTGCCATGTATTCCCCTACACCCAAATGAACAGGTGTTGTTCCGCCTGGAAAATGCTGAGTGATGATGAGTGATCGGGCTAGTTTACCCTAATATTTACAGAGATTATGACAGCTCTCAAGAGAGGAAAGTCCTGTGGGAATGGTGTGTAGGAACAGCCCACCACAGGGAGAAAGGTTAAGCTGGATCATGCCCAAGAAAAAAAAACTTGGACTAGCATTTCTGTGTAGTGTTACTTTAAATACACATGCTGATAAATACAATAGGCTGTAGAAAACATGCATTATACTATATTTATTATTTGAGTGAGCTTCAGTCTGCATTCAATTCTGTGAACATAAATAAACGTACGCTGAAATTACTAAAGCATGAGAGCTATTTTCTGGATCATCCTCCTGAACTATTATGCCAAAGCTAATATGTAGACAGGAAGAAAAAACTTCCCAGATTGTCTTATTCAGTGTAGCAAGTAACTGCCTGTAACTGAGTCACGTTAAGTTCTTGGTACTTTTATTCTTGGTCTCCAAGGCCAGAAGGATCAAGGCAGCACACCTTAGTCAACCAGCAATGGCCAACATGGTTTTCCACCACGTGAAAACAGAGCGATCAGGAGAGACTTCTTTTTTCTGCCATCTGCAGTTTTGCCCAAAATACTACACAAGTTAGTTCACACTCCCATAAGAATTCTCTGCTACCACAGCCACACACAGATTTCTATACAAAGATGAATCATTCTCAAGCTGTATAAATCAGCTTTCCATTTCTTTCATGCTATCACCTAGAGTTATGGAGGTGGAGAAGGGCTGGCTTAAAAATTCTCCGTTCCCAGGGGTGTCTCATTGGCACCGGGGAGTTTCACTTTTGAGCAGTGCAGAGTTCGACAGAAAATGTAGAAAACAGAACCAAAGTTGGAGTGCGTGGAAACAGTTTAGATAGTTGCAATAACATAAATTAAACAATTGCAAATGATTGTCAGATGAGGGGTTTTGCCAGCCAACCAGGCTGTTATGGTCACTGGGGAGAGATTAACACAAGGAGTGATGTGGGAAGAATTGCCTCTGATATTCTGGCTGCACTTGGTGGAAGAACAAATACACGAACCAAAGTCAAAAGGAAAATGAGAGAATGGAGTTGAGTCTAGCTAGCAAAACTGAGACAGAAGACACCTACAGAAAAATATCTCTTGCATATGCTGGGCAGAGCTCTCCAGCAGACTGCAAATCTCAGCAAAAGTGGGAGACAACACTGCTGCATGGGCAGCTGCAAGAAAGACTTTTCACTCTCTGGCAGATTTAGAAGCCCAGTAAGAGGTGGATACATATATTTTCTCACCTCTTTTGATACTGAACTAAACGCTTTTTGCAGTCTGAATCAAAAGCTCTGAATTGCAAGATGAAGGAGATTATAGGAGATATTCTGACTGCTGCATTCATAGCACAGGTGAATAGTTGTGCAGGTTCCCAGGATCTAACTCCTGGTCAGTCTGGCAAAGCTGTTCCTTGTGAAAGTTGTTCTCATTCCCACAGGAATTCAAGGAAATTCAAACTCTAGCAGAAAGTAAGAGGAACATCAACCAGTCCTCAACCATTCTCTTTTTCTTTCCACAACTCCCAAAACACGTGAATTTGAATTATTTTTAAAGTCAAAGCAGTGCCAAAGACATCCAGTTTGGAAACCACTGTGTAGTCAAGGGGAAAGGGAAATGAAACACGGAAAGGGAAGGGGATGTAGAAAGACAGCATGGGTTCAGTAAAGGACCTATCAATCATCAGCTAATACTGGGGCATCCTGTGCATTGACAGCTACTAAGGACATCAGCTTGTGTGAACCAAAGGTGAGAGAAACCAAGGAAGGATTAAAAAATAAATGGCGAAACAAGAGGGAAAGAAAGAGCTCTCAAAGGCCAGGCACTTTTTTTCCAAAAAGAAAAAAAGGTAGATCTGGAAGAATCCTTTACTACAAAAACTGAGAAAGCAAAGGGTTTGTATGACCAGGCATCAAGTAGAATATGCTGGTAAACTGGTTATGCATGAGGGATTCCCTGAAAAAATAACACAGTTCTCAGATTTAACCCAATGGTAAATTTTGGCCCTTGGCATTTTTAGCTCTGCTGTTTGCTGTTCTAGCAACAGTATGCCTGTAGCTCTGGCAGCAATTCATACTGTAAATGCTCACTGCATTAAGAATCCTCTAGAATTACTGACCATAGTGGAAACATCATGCCTCATGCTGCGTTGTTACCCTTGTGCCACTCTGGCTGTTTGTATGGAGGGTCAGGGTGGACACATAGTGCATGGAAATATTATCTTCCGAAAGAAGAAATGCAAACCCTCTGCATTTCACACACTCTGAACAGCCCAATAAAACTTAACAGTTAAGGATGTCGCGTTCCTCTGATCTGAGCATGCGACCAGCACGTCTGAGATGTTCGAGCCAATGTTGTACCCTGCCTGTACGAGGCAAACCCACCCTGCGCCCTGCACTCCTCCAGCTCTGAGTGTCTCAACACCACTCCATCTTTCCTCTACTACTTCCCTTCTGCCATCCAGCCTGCCTCACGGGAATAAAGGATGAAATCTCTCGGAGCTCTCATGCAAAGGGTACATGGTCACTGCTAAAATGTTTTTGAGCTAAATAAACAAAACCCTTGACCAGCACCATATTCTCAGCAGTGGATTTTTAAAGGTTTTTTTTTCCTCACAAATATTTTCAGAGTCACTCTCTGGCAACACGACCTGCCTACTAGAAGGACCCTGCTGAAGTCGCTGCCTTTAGGAGAAGAAGTTACTAGACAGCACCCAACTGCAGTAAAAGCTGGGACCTGCCCCCAGCTGTACGACCTCCACCATGTACATTTGCCCATACAGTTGAGTGTATGACTCTCTCTCCCCTGGTTTGTGAGAGAGAACTAACTCCCCTTCCTTGCCACTAGGCTTTTCACATAGTTCTCTGCACTACAGCCCATTCCTATGAGGCTTCATAAGAGAAAAATACATGACCTCTTGGTACTGGAATAAATCCTTCTCAGCAGATCTGACTTTCACCATTTAAAGCTCCTCTGTCTGACCGCGTCATCAAGCCTCTTCCTTACCAGTTCGCATCATGCAACATCTCATCTCTTCCCAGCCTCACTTCTGCTCCCCGCCACTTCGAGCCTTCCTTTCCCCTTTTGAGTTGTGCCCGGGACCAGAAAGGGAAGCTGGCAAGCGAGCGTGCAACCACCATGAAGCAGGAAGAAAGCAACAATGGGTATGAAATCCACCCATCCAGCTCAGTTACAAAACCATATTGTTAACCATCCTGGCTCTCTGACCCCATTTAAGTTCCCTTATGAGGAAAGAACAAACTAACTGTTTCCATCCCCGGCGGGGAAGGAAGAGAGAGATATCATTGTTGTTCTGACACTTGGGAAGTGCTCAGATACAATGGCAATGAGCGTTCATACAAGATCCTAGACAGGCAGATTAGGACATTCTCCGAGAATTGTTTCACTGTACGAGAGAGATATGCCAGCCCATCAATGAGCTCTGTCAGGGGCACCAAAGTAGTTGGACAGGCTGAAGGAAGAAGCATGTAATTCATATGTTAAAGATTCACTGCTAGCTCTGACACTTCACTCCTTCCATTCACCCAGTCATCCAACTTCACACTTATTTTTGCTGATCCCAGCAGAAATAATGAATTGTTGCGTGAACGTAGAGGCACAGAAAGGGGAAAGACTTCTAAAAGCTCAAGTACAATAGAAACTATAGCAGAAGTTACCTTCACTGCAGCAATCTGTGCTGAAAAAGCCCATTTAGTCACCAGATTTACAATGAAGTCAGGCACCAAAAGAAACTTGTCCAGAGCTTCTCAATGGTAGATGACTTCATAGGTAAAGACCTAACATGTGACCCCACCCCAAACTGATCTTTGAAAAAATTGTATGCAGGAGAGAATGTTTGAGGCCTAAATTTTCTATCTAAATGTAACCTTCTGAATGAGAACATGATGGAGGATGGATGGAAGGAAAACAGCAGAAAACACCCGCTTCCTTCCTACTCTTATCTGAGGAGATCAGTTTTTCTTCCAATTTCATGCACTGTAGAAGGCTTGCACGCCTGTGCTAGCTTGTGACACCCTAAAAAACAAAACTGCAAAGCCTCTTCTGACATGCCAGCCTGTGAGAGCACTGACATGTGAGAAAATGTGCAGTCTATGGATGCTCTTTCTGAGTTTCTGTGCAGATCTCACTATCTTTGAGAATTTAAACAGATAATGTCTAGCAGTTCAACTCAGGCATCTCGGCCTTTTTTCCTTTTCTTTGTTGTTTGGGTTTTTTTCGGTGGGGGTGATGATGATCTTTTTAAGACTTTGTTTACTATTTTAATCAATTAGCAAACAAACTTGGAAGCTACAGTCAGAGCTAATGAACTTCAGTGGATCTCTGTTGAGGTCTGTGAGCCTGCATATTAGGACACAAGTAGAGGACAATGAATCCGTTCATTTGTTACCCAGACACTGCACAATGGAGTTAGTGTTTAAAATATGACAATGAAACCAAACAATGCATCACTTCTCATTTTTTTAATGCAGACACCTACAAATTTTAAACAAAAATTATACCAGCCCCTGAAAGACAAATAAAAGGCTGTCAACATGGAGTCTGCTCTTCCTAGTTACTTTTTATGAAGCCCTTATAAGTAGTCCTGCAGGTCAGTCGGTCCCAGAAAATCCATCCTAGAAATCCACCACAAACAGAATCATATATAAAAAAAGGATCAATATATTTTCGCTACCAGGTAGAAAACACTACGCAAATTTGAACACTACATAATAAGCAGTGCTAGGTATAGCAGATATTAAAAAAAATATTGTTTCTTCTATTTATAGCACTACTGGCAAGGAATTTTGGTTTCTTTTTCATTTTTTATGTAGCTGACAGTATTATTTTTAACTAAAATTTCAATTATGAATCTTATACAAAACCAGATGGGGAGTGTGGCTGGAAAAGTGACAACAGAATATTCTAGGATTTTGGTTTTGCACATTTTCAACTGCTCTGTGCTCTCCTAAGTGATATTGGATTCAACTATGAGAAATTCACAAGACCTAAACCCATACTTTTTATAGAATATATATTCAGTTGCTCCTTTTGGCAACATTCTCCTCTTGAGAACAAACAGCCTATTCTATTTCAGTAAGCAGAATTGCCACTTTTTGGCTGCAGACCATCCTAGAAGTTTACAATGTTTTGCTTTCTTTCATACTTACATTATTATCTTACATACTGGGGGGCAGAGGAGGATCCTGCAATGTTGTCTCCTTTTACAGCTATTTACAGCTGTAAGATATCAGACATATTTGTAGAGTCTCTCCTTCACCTTCTCCTCTCTGTATTAGAGCTCATGAAAAATGGTCAACTAACATTTCAAGCCATGTATCAGTTTTAGCCTTTGCATAAACATGAAGGTCACACAGACCAACTGTACACACTCATCGCTAAATTATGTTCCTGAAAAAACAAGAGTTACTCTATTGATTGTCACCAGGTGATCCTTCTTAACCCATCTGTTAAGTCCGGAGGAAGGCTCTTCTATGAAAAAAAAAAAAAAAAGAGACGTACTTAAAGCCATCCTTAGCATTAGAAAGAGAGCATCAAAGTTGACTAATCTAAATGGCGTCTATCAACTATCTTTACTCTTGCTGCCTAACAAAAATAAGAGCCTTCAGGCTGTTCTAAAACCAAAACTGTTACTTTACCAGTATTTTCCTGACTCTGCTAGCTGGCCCACAGCATTATTAAGTTTGAATCTGTTTTTTCATGGTGCTCCCAGGAACCGAGGATTCATGCCAGTCTCTCCATTCCTGCTCTCTCTTTCCAGGCAGGATGGCCAAGCCATGCAAAAGAGATGTCACTGTACCTCCCTGTTTGTGCCCACGTGGCCAGGACAATTAGAGCTAGCTTTAGGGTCTACTTTAGTTCTCAGAGCTTTGTTGGCATTCCTGTAAGTGAAATGACTCTGGCTAGTTTATACAGCTATCGTGTATGATGCCTAAAGTTTAAAAATGTGTTCATTTACTAAACCAACAGTTGTGGAAAGAATTCCCAAATGGAAAAAAGAAAAAAAAAACCAGGAAACTTCACAGCTATTTTAGTGTTTCATCTTTGTTCACAGTTTGTAAATAAAAGTCTAGATTGGTTGCTACTATAAAAGCAAACAGACTTTTGAGTAAATATTTTGGGTTTTCCATGCTGGAATACGTAACCTCCTTTTTATCAGTGCATATCATTGATTAAAAAGTAGTATCAGTTATGTGGACACAGATATTAGCCATTGGTGAAGCGTTTAGTCTTGATGGCATTATTTTTTTCCCCCCCCTTTTTCCTATTTTATTTCTCTCCAGTTAAGCAGCTTTTCTCCTCTGAAGATCACTAGATCACCAGAGAGCAATCCACTCACAAGCACAGTCAAAAGATGCCCTAGATAAAAGATTTGGGTTATGATTCACAATGTGTGCAATGGATGTACTACTCAGGACATTCTTGACTGATACCACTGTACTGCATATTCATTTGCACCATGGATATATGAGGATTATGATGATTTTCAGAATAATACATAAAGAAGTTTCTTATTTTGATATTATTAAAAAATCTGCAATAAAATTAACATCAAAGTTGGAGAATTCAGAATTGTAAATATATCGGTCTTTTGGACGCTGCTCCAGAAAGTCAGAGAAGTACAATATTCATTACTGAACTTCACTAGCAAAAACATAGTACTATATTGTTAACAATCTTCCAGGGCCAGAGGACAAGAAGAGTCAGGTCGGAGCATGGCATTGAGGAGATCTAGGTCCAAGTCTGAAAGCAGGTGGAGAAAGAAGTGGTGCTGCTCAGCGGATGACAAGCAGGCAGCGTGGCTCATGCAAAAAAGACAGCAATCAAGAGGGACACAGACGGCCCAGACGTACTTTTAACAGCCAAACTGGAAAATGGGTGAGATTTGAACAAATGAATCTCCTGGTCCTGGCCAGATTGCCTCCAATGGTCTTGTCCATTAAACTTTAATATGATCTGTGGTAGAGCGCAGCAAGTCACAGGCACCGATTCAGTCTCCCCGGCACATGAGCCAAAGGTTTCAGAACGGACTGAATCAACTGCCAGGCCTGTCCCCCATTCCTCCAGAAAAAAATCTGCACTCACAGGAAGGGCAGTAAGCAGGTAAATATTTAGTATTTCATTTGCATCTACAAATGGTTTGTCAGTTCAGTTCAACGCAGGGGAAGAAATGCAAAGGTGACATTTCAGCCAGGCACTCTGAGTAAGGGTTAATCTAACTTTGCATTCAGTCATAATTTATTAAAATATACTACAAGATACATCATTATTAAAGTGTTCATTGGGTCTGGATTAGAACAGCAAGAATTATTTGTGGAAGGGAAAGAAATCTTTTGATAGGCCTTGTAGATCTAGACTGTATAGTACCAATTGGGTAAGAGAATATATATATATTTAAATTAAAGATTGTAACTATCATTTCAAACTTTCTTCTCCATTCCAAAAGCAAAAAACCCTCTTTGGTCTGCAAATGAATTCTTACAAATCTAGAATCATTCCAAGTGATACTATAAATCACCTTGGGATGATATGCTATTGCAACAACCAGAAACAAAGGGAATGTCACAGAGACAGAAAAGTCACTACAGTCTTTTCCTTAACTCACGTGCAGAAGTTTAACAAGGAGGTTTTACAATTCTTTAGTACCCCTTTCCAGATCGCAGGCAGCTGAGTCAGGTCTGTGGTACTGGTTTGGAGGGCTTTCTTTTAAAAAACTCCACTGTGATTTGAAAACATGATGATTTGCTAATCAGAATAACAAGGACCCAAAACATATTTTGATGAAGATATGCTAACGTGCCTTCAACATTTAATTATGGACACTTCATTAAAAAAAAATGCCAAAAGTCCAAGGAAAGGTTAGTTACTCTCATAGATTGACGGCTGCGAGTACAACCCCAAGATCAAGAATTTTTAAATTGGACTAATCACAGAAGTTAATGGTTTCCCCAAATTTTCCTTGAATCACATCTCAAGAATACACAGATCATTGGCCTTCTCTCTTTAAAGAGCAAAAGCTGGGTCTCACAGCACGTGATCACAGCATGGTTAGCTGTGGCTCCTACATGTATCAGAAGAAAAAGCCATCAAGGACAGTTTAAACAGTAAAAGTGTGATGCAAGCAGAAATATTTAGGTCTTAGTCTTAACAGAAGCTATGTTTTGTTACACAGCATACAGTAGACTGAGGAGTATCACAACAATCATGAAACTATTACTTGAAATATTAATACATGATTTTTTATGGATTTAGTAGGAATCAGTTGGCCATGATTGAACCATTACAAATACAGGTATTTAAAAGGGATCAAGTTGTGGGAATTCTATTTGAGAGAGAAATAATGCCAAAAAAACCCTAGATACTAAAAAATTATGTATACCTAACTAAATATTACCAATTATTACACACAAGATTATGTATCGGGAAGATGGTAACAGAGATACTTAAGGAGACTGATTCTAAAATGTGAACTTACAAAGGGAATATGACAGGTGTAAAAATCTACATGAAATTTGGAACTTAATTTCAGAAAAAAAAGCCCATCCAAACTCAGTTGATCAAGGCCAGCTAATGAAAAGTGAAAATATTCAGCTCTGAAAATACACAATTGTTCAGATCTGTAACCTGTATTATTTTATGCTTTTACACTGTATCTATTTCATTAGCTGTATTCCAGCAAATTAAGTTTTGATTTTCAAAAGCTTTGCAGTGTTTTTTGATTTTGTGAGTTCCTTCAGACTCACTGCAGGAGCATTAAAATTTAATGATTTCTTGGTACTAAAGAGAAGTTGGCCTAATTAATATTGGTAATTGATTACCATTGATGAATTAGTTAACATGACACTGGTGCTGATGTTGGCTCCAAAGATTTACTCAAAAACTGAACACAAAGCATGAATGATTGAGAGGCTTTTCTAAGAAAGACATTTGTGGTGTTTTATTGTTTTCCTGTTGTGAACCACTGCACTTAAAATATGCAAGATACCTAATGGAAGAACAACTTTACAGGCAAAGATATGACAGGACTGGGGAGCGAGTCGAGATGTACTGTATAAGAATGCGGTGCATGTTCCCAGTATGAGCAACAACTTGGGGACACAACGCGATGGAGGAGGGAAGAGGGCACCAAAGGAGAGGTGAAGCACGAGAACCTGCAAAAACTCAGACGCTAACTGAAGGCATCCTTTGGAGGAACTTCAAAGCAATCTATGAGACTCTGCAGACAGCACCATCTGCCACATACTTCTAAAGATTTGAGCTCTCAAGGGGCTACTTCCTGCAAGACATGAACATCTTCACAGAAGAGATTAGAGACACATCATGAACTATCTCATCCTGACCATTTATCATGATAAACCTGCCAAGTGCATTAAATTTGCATAAAAGGATGTGGTCGCCTTTAATAATCTACCTATTTCTCGATTTCTCTGTGACAAAAAATGAATTGAAACACATTTAGTAAGAATGCTGTGACTAATCCCTGAGTGAACAGTCTCTCACAGAATTGCCATGCTACTACCTAGCTCCAAGGTTTTGTAAATGTGCTTTTTCATTCATAGCATAAGTTTAGGTTGTCAGCTATTACAACATTGTGCAGCTCTCTAAATGAACGAGAAATGCCAGTTTAAACTTGTAAAAAAAAAACCCCAAACTATCTCTTACAATGTCACTTAAAAGGAAAAACCCACAACACTGGTATTTTGAATGATAATCAGTGGTGGCATCATCAGTATTCATTACAGTTCTCTGTATCAGCAGTGGAGGTTCTGGGTGAAACTTCACCTAATTTCACTTTTCTTTAAGTTTTTATGCTGACATGTCTAACATTTTCATGTGTACGTGGTGACAACACCCAGAGGGAAACCATGAAGGATTTTCAAAACTTTGTAATCTAGTGAACATTTGTTGATAAATACGTTAGCTTTTCACCGAATTATTACTTCAGTATAGTTTTTTAGATACATCCTAGGTAAGTTTTAAATGTAGCTCATCAAGGTAATAGCAGTTGACTAAGTAAATCGTCTTCACTAGAGGATATTAGCCATTCTTGAACTTTCATATCAGGTCACAACAAGTTTCAAAATGTCCTTTTAAAGACATTGTACGCTGCATCAGCAAACACTTCTGCTTTTACTGTTCCCTTTGGGTTAGTACTTTGTATAAAAAGTTATTTAAACATCCATTCTGTTCATGGTCAGTCAGACTGGTATATTTGCTGGCAAGTCGCTTCTGAAAACCTTTCCCTTCCTCAAGCTAACTTTCACCACTTACTGTATTACTCTCCTATTTCCCTGAATCCAAAAGTAAAGAATGGAAAATCCTGGTAAAACTCACTATGGGAAGTATACCTTGAACGCACCAACTATCTGCAAATGTGCATCCTTATTCCCTCCTCTTCCCCCAAATGACATGGTTTCCAATTAATTGTTCCCAGATACTGTGTTCAGAATCTCCAGTAAAATCAGCACGCCACAGGCAAAATCCCGAAGATATTTTGCAAGAGGGTTTCTGTGGGATGGAGGGGCCTCAGCTGAAGGACTGCTACCTGGTAATGAGCTCCTCTTTCCACCAGCCACTATAAATAGGATTTACAATCTTCCTCCAAAATGCCTGTACTACTCTAGGTTAATACATGAAATCTCACCCCCTCTAGTGACTGGTCCCAGTGAGAATAGGATACAGTTACTTACCGATAGTTAACACAAGCCATCCCTTCAGCTTTAGCGGCTGAGCACCCCAGGTGCTGGCCGTGCTGCCGACCCTGGCATCGACACGCCAGCAGCGCTGCCGCCATGCTGCACACGCTCTGCGGGGGGGCTGGCAGCGGGAACCCCCCCAGGGCCTTCCTGACGAACGAGCCCAGCCTACACAATTCTTTAGTTTAGAAATTAAACGTATCAGCTGAAAGAGGAGCAAGGCAGAGAAGTGTATTTACAAAGTGACAATAAGAGCCTGCAGTCTGGAAAATGTAGGCCCCAACATGACAGCTGCCTCGCTCAGACATGGCAGCTCGCTTCCAGCGCGGGGCTGCCTGGCGGAACACCTGACAGCACTCCAGCTCACACTCTCCTTAACCAACCTCCAAAGAAGCCTAGTAGCAGCACTGCCTAGTGCCCAAATGTCTGTCTTTAACAACATATTTACAACCTGCCCGGTCCTGTGGTGACAGAGCACCTCGGAGGCTTCCATGCCCTCGTCCCGCACCCCGCTCCCTCCACGGGCTCTGGAGGAGCACGGAGGGGCTGAAGAGAATTAGCAGAGTTTGTGGAAAGTTGGCCGATTTTCGATGAGGCCGGGGCTACTGGCCTAACAGCCTCCTTCCCCCTCCAAAAATATTACATGATTACAAAGACAAGCTAATAATAAAAAACAATGTCCTTCAATGAGGGTGCAAGTAGGGGATTATTTGAAAGTGCAGTAGTAAGAAAATTTCAGGCCATCACACCTTCACTGAAGTCGCCAACAAGGTTGCGCCTCAAAGGCATGGTGTACAGAAAGCAGCTAAATGCAATGGTGAAGCATTTTCTGTGAGAAGCCACAAGAGAATTGAAGAGTCTGTTATCTTTGGGAAGAACCTGGTAAAGTCTTTCTGTCACCGCAATAAATAAATAAACCGACGTTCACCACAGTCGTCGCCTTCCTTGCGATTCCTCTACAATTACGTGGTGGGGTCTCCGCTTTCTAGCCCAAATCACTTTACCATGCAACTGTTTGTGTTGTGAGAGCTTGCTTTAATGGATCCAGGCTCAAAGCGTAAAGGCAAGCCGCGATACACATTTCAATATTTAAGAGCATAAATAAAAATCTTAATAGATCCCAGATGTTTCATTTCCTCCAGGCCCTGTCAATGATTGATTTGGTGCTGATGTAGATGATTTTTTTAAGATCAGTGGTCAGTTTGATGCTGAAAAAGGTTTAGATGTCTGGGAATTTCAAATGCAATTCCTAGAAATAAATAAATCATTAAGTAGATGCAAGGGAGACAGCTATGAATGCAAGTGGGTGTTATTTTGTAAACTTATTTTATGGCCTGAAATGCGCCCACAGATTTTAAATGCAACTGAGTGTGAAACAGACAGTAACATTTTGTGAACATACATAAAACCTTGCAGAGAAAATTATTTCAATTTCATTTCCTTAGCAAAAGAACTCCAAAGGTTCATACAAATAACAAACTGCAGGAATCCATACTTCAAGGTAGATATACAGTGCTGGTACTGCTGAAGCTAATGAAGAATCTGCTATTTATTTCAGCAGAACTCAGATTTGCTAGCTGCATCCATTTTTCACTTATTAATGCAGCAAATTATCATTCACTATACCAAACCAATAAAGCACTATACAGAAAGTGTGTCTACAAAAAAAAAAAAGCTGCTGGGCCCAGTAACTGAAGCCATGTTGCCAAGCACACAACTTCGCAACTGTAACGAGCGGTTCAATTCTTTTGCTCTGATTTTTACTGTGAGGAGTCTTTAAGTCTCCTAAATGAAAGCAACCAGGGAGTGGGGGTTTGAAGCCCATATTTAGCTTGCATAGACCCACGATGCGTGCACTTGACGTCATAAAAATGCTGTAAGTCTGCCAGGTCAGCAGCCACAAACCCCACACGCTGCCAGTCGCAGACTGAGCAGACACTAAAAGGCTACGAATTTCATTTAAACGTCTCCTTTCCTCTTCCTGGTAAAGCAGTAGAGGTTTGCAGCTGCTAGAGAAAAACGTTGAAAAAAATTAACTATGAATATCCAGGGTTTGGTTTGGATTGGTATTAAAACAGAACAAGCTAAGAATAAACCCAATAACAAATATTGAAAAATTTGTTGTATATTAATACAGCTAACAATGTAGGCTTAGGAGTCCAGTTTCAAGCAGCGTGTGTTAGCTCAGCTGAGTGACGTACTCCATCCAGCCTGCCAGATCTGCCTACTATTCTGCTAATTTATGTACCATACATTTCTCTCCAGCTGAATTTCTGATTGAGAAAAACTTAACCCCCTTTCTGTTATTTGTTTTGCTACACAATATTCCTTAATAGCGAGTGCTGCTTGTTCTTAACCATGCTTTCTATTATACCTTTGGCATTTGAGAAATGGTAAGTTCAAACATAATCTAAGCCCCTGAACATGAGGTTTTATCACATAGCCAACTCTGGACAACACTTCAAAGCTGAACATGTCCTTCTAGCCCTTTCAAGGTGCCTCAAATTCATCTCTAAGACCTAAATCACCTAAAATTGCTAAACCCATTAGAATAGGTAGGTTCCACAAAACAAATTTTTGCCGAACAAGCTTCTGCACCTTCTTCTACCACCTTCGCATACAGGGCCAAATGCTCATTTCATTGCTGTAAACAGGAAAGCTTTGCATGGGATAATAAGGAGCTGCAGTTACAGGTTCAGGCTGAAGCAAACCTAGGAAGCTTGTGATAGAGAAAAAGGGGTTTATTAATTATTTATTTATTTTTAAAAGTCACAACAGCACCACTGGCCCACAAACTATGTTATTTGCAGTTGTGCATCTGTGTGCCATCAATCTCTAAGGAAGGGAAAGACTGCTGGCCTGAGCTCTCAATTTATGTTCCTCAGTTGACTCTTATAATCACACTCGGTGTTCTCAAGCTTAGTGCAGCTATTCTGGTAACAAAATTTGCATGCCAGGTGGGTTTATCCAAGTTCCCATGGTCCTCATAGTTTCACGTACTTCCTAATAATAATCTTGAAAGTTACATAGGTAATTGTGTTTCTAAAAAGCCACCTTCAGCAAAATTAGGAGAGTTCTTTCTTCTCAAAAGGAAAAATATTTTAGTAAAATAGCTAGTATACGCCTATAAAAAAAAGGTGAGAAAAAATTATTGAAAAATCCACCTTTTCTTGATGCTGTCTTTAGATGCAGCATTAAACAAAGCCAAGGGAATTCCGGGGTCCAGAGATGATGAAAGGTCCCAAAATAGGATGGGCACTGAGCAGGACAAGGATCCCGTGGTCCTGCAACACTACGATCTGGATGAGGCATTAATATTCATACGCCAGACCGCGATTAGAAAGAAGGCTCCAGCCCCTGTGCAGGGGTGGGCCTAACCCAGCAGAGGTGCAGCGAACTGCTTCACTTCCTTATTGAAATTCCGTCCATCTAATTGATACTGCAGAAGGCAGCAGCGTAGTGAAATGAGGCAGAGATCATTTCAGTAGTTTCACCCATCTATGCTCTCCTGCTCCCAACCAATGCATAACCCCGCACAGGACTCTGCTCCTTCCAACTTCAAGCAGTCTCAAGATCCATTTAAGTTTCTATAATATGGTAATCATTAAACTATTGCTATTAGATCACCATCCAGAAATGTGTCAAGACTGTGACTACCTTCACTTGTGTACCACCAAAAATGCTTTAGTTTTGCTTAAGGTAGCCCTGTTTCTTTCAAAATGACAATTTAAACAGCGCCTCTCCCTCAGAACCAGAATAAAATATTTATAACTACCTCATTTATTTGCAAGCAAATACCGATAACGTCTGTTAAAAAGCAAAATCCATTAGACACTGGGTAGTTTTGGTACTGTAAGTAGTCTCCAAAAGGCAACAGATGTGGGGACGGGGGAGTGGGGAGTTGGTTTTGTCTTTTTAATATTCAAAGTGGGTCTGTTCTCACTGGCTAATTAAATCTGCAGAGTGCAAACAATAAAAGAAAAAAAAATAAGTGTTGCCTTTCTTCCCTAGAACAACCTCTCTGGTTCATCTCTACTTATTTATTACAAGAACTTATTTATTACAAGACTTTACAATATTCCATCCCCAAATCCTCATGAAATAAGATACATATTCCACAACGCTAGCACCCATCGAGAAGAATATGATTTTCCCATGGATTAAGATAAGACAGTCTTTCCACTGTTAAGAGAAAATGGACTTGGAATGAGCTTCTTTGATTGACATGAAACTACTAAAGAATCACGCTAAAAAAGTAATAGATTTAATAACAATATCAGATGTACAAATCAACTGGCAGAATGCTGCCCTAAAACATATTTGTACTTTCTTGGCAAAGGCAGTAAGTTCGCATGGGTGTGCTGAATTCTTTGAGAAGTTACAAAATGTGTTAATAACATTAAACAGTCATCTTCCAAGAACCTAGAGTATTGTGGTATTTTCTAGTCAGATAATTCTTTGTAGTGCATAAATACACGTAATATCAATTACAACATTTTGATTTGTGAAATCAAAATGACTGTGGTATAGTTAGATTTGGTTTTGAAAGTATTGTAAATACTACTATCTACGTTTAGCCTTCAGTTAGTTACGATACATAGCACAGTATTAAAAACAACCTGCAGATACAGACCAGAACTCCACTGTGCTAGCACCGTACAGGACCAGAGAAGGTGGTCCCAGCCCCAAGAATCTTACCGTAAATATAATGGTACACATCATGAAGACAGGGCTGGACATGAGCATTGGTAGCCACCAAACTTTAAGAGCATAAAGCTCAGCAAAGAATCAAAACACCTATGCATGAAATAAGGTCGATCGCGTGCCCTGAGCCCTGTGCTGCTACCGCTTCCCACACCAGCAAGTCAACTGCAGGGTTGGGCATCTGCGTCTACGCATTATGTTTAAGTGACAGCACTGTGGACGCACCTGAAGATAAGGGACAACAAAGGGGTGCAGACCCCTTGCATCGTAAGGGAGCGCGTTCAGCAGTAAGCCGGTATTTGGCAACAGAAGGAAACCATTTCAGCCCAGTTGTTGCCACATTTTTGAACGCGTCGCAGCCAAGGAAGGTGTTCACGGGACATAACGCATGAGTTTAGAGGAAACTCCTCTCAAATGCTGAGAATCACCATGGAAGAAAACATGGACGTGATGTTTGAAGATGCCACAAGTGACAATCAAGAGACTAGCGTCAGGTACTGTCAGGTCTTGAGCTTTTACAGATGCAGAGCTCCTTCTCAGCTCCACACATTATCGGCCCCATTTCAAGCTTATTGAGAATTTCTCAGCAAAATACAGCTTCATTGTAGTTAATGAATTATCCACAGCTGAAACACTGATCTATTTAACCCCAAATTCAGGTTTTTACAGAGTTGCGTGTCTATTGCCAAATGCTTACTATATCTTAGTTACTTTTAACCCTGCTACTGTTTGAACATATTCATCACCAAAAAGTACCTTACTCCCTTCAAACGTTCTTTTGGTTAACCAAATTAATGGTTGCAAACAAATAAAATATTTACTCTGTACTGCAGCCAAAACAGTGTTTCCTTATGTGATCTGAATCAGGAGCAAACACCAAAGCCCTGGAGATAACAGCAACAGGTCAGACTTCACAAAACGGTGCCCCAACTTATGGCACTTCACAGCAAAATATAATACAAGGACTCCGAACAGAAATGAGCCCACTGCCGCTTAATTTAACTGTATCTCAAAAACATGAAGTAACACAGCAAAGAGATTTCTGTTGACAGTCGCATGAGAGGGCATTTATCAACAGCCACTAACCTCTGGTTTTCACCTGTTCGTTTTCTAAGAGATGCCTGCGCGGCTTCCTAAGCCCCCAGGTGTCACAGTGGCTCAAGCGGTCCGATTCCTGTCACTCCAGCCACGCAGGCTGGGGCTCCGTGTCACACACCAGCACCAGCACCACTCGGCCCTGGGAAGACGCTGCTGCGCTGCCTGTTCAGAAGTGCAGCCCTCCGGCTGAAACAGTCAGTCAAGGTGGAACTCGGTTGCTTCAGGACGCTCTTGATGTGGGTGTTAAATAATCTCACACCACCGTCAGAGAAGAGATGTACTTGGTGCGCTGGCATCTTGACCGATCTTTTTACTTTGCATTATTAACCCCGACAGGGTGTTAAGAGGTACTGAAAAGAGATGAGCTAATAATTCACGTCAAATAATAAATTTTACGAATTCCACTTCGTTCTACTCAGGGTTGTTAGGAATTAATAACAATTTATTTTAATACATTAATTATTCAAATTTAAGACATATTTTTGCTCGTCTTTCATAACAAGCAGTGTGCTGTAAGCATGTAATATTCTGTTAAGACAATATGCTGCAAATGGTCATATATTGTGTGTTACCGTTTCGCATCCTTGACTGGATGAGCACAGATGGAGCTAGAGCTTAAAGTGCCACAGATCTTTGAATTTTTTCACCAATTCTTTCCCAATACATTTTTCCAAAGTAACTGCGTGGTAAGCAGTGCCCTGTCCCACGATAAAAAAATGCACATATATCATATTTACTGACCTGAAATTTTCCCACTGCCACCAGTTTTTCCCATTAATTTGCTTTACATTCATACACCAGTCAGTCCTCACTGCAAAGGAATCAGAGATGCTTCTCCGGTGTGTTTAATTACTAAGTATCATGGTTCTATCTGGGAGGGTTTGGAAACTCAAAACAGAAAACACTGCCTCTCAGCTTAGCCTGTGTAAAATCAGCAACTTCTTTCCAGAATGCTTAACAAATTGAAATTTGCATTCTGCAATTATTTGTAAGAATAAAACTCCATTGATCAAACATTCACAGAAACGCATAAAGAGCACAAGCATAGCCAAAGCAAATCCACTGTTAAACTCGAGCGAATAGTCATGGAAATTCTGTGTGTAGTATTTGTTGCACTCAGGTAATGAACCTTTACCCAGTGTGCTGGCTTTTCATGTCCCATTATTCATGCCAAGACATTCATTAAAACGGGCCCATGCTTTTTAGCATAATCAGCAATGTGCATAGGTGTGGCCTTCAAAGAGTTATTACCACAGTTTACAGGCACGCTGTTCGTAAATACAAGCAGAACTCCAGTCAGTGCAAAATGCCAAGCTTCCCACAAAACATATGGTAATTTTTGCTCTGTAAAACGGATAGATGCGCTATATAATGCATAATTGCAGCACATTATATCTGAACTTCTAATTGCTTAAAATTACACTTCAAATCACACCAACAACATTATTACCTAATTACCCCAAGGGTTAACTGATACTCCAGTGGTTAAGTCTAGGTAGAAGTAATAGAGCTATTGTATCACCTTCATCCACTACAGCAAGCCATATGGTTGCAAATGCCCATATAGAATCTATACCCTGTCAATGTTTTCAACATCTTGGTACGGTAAAAAGTGGAGAAATGCTGACCGAGTGCCAAAAGGAGGGAGGGTCCCGCAAGATGCTGAACAACTTCAACAAGAACTTTGATTTGCTCTAAAGGAATTATTTTACATCAGTTCTACTTTCTAGTGACAATAACATCATTGTGATGCGAAATGGAGTAACGTGGAAACAGTTTTGGTAGTTAAAGCGGATACAAGAATTATGGAAGATGGTGATACTGAGTTGAAAAGGCAAGTTACTATCAGAATATGGGGGACGGAGTAAAACAGACGCTTGCAGGCCTTCTTCCACCGCCGCACAACCCACTTGTGAGACTTTTGTAAACCGCATGAAGAAAACATAGCATTCTAGGTACATGGCAATTTGTATTCCTTTTGTTCAACTGTAAAATGCTAACCTGGTTGCAAATCTAGCGGTGAAGCAGGTTTCATGCCTGCCTTGCCAATGCCACCTGAAGCTGGAGGATCTCTAACCTGTAGAAGAGAAGATTGTTAGGGATGCTGGTGCTGCTGACTGCCTTCCTGAGGGATGGCGTATCATGAGGGTGCTTCAGCCTAAACAATAATAAAACTAAAAAGTTTCACTCTATCTACTTTGCTTTCTGAGCATTCTCCTCTCTTCATGTGACTACTGTATTTAAAGAGTTAGAATATTTCTTTTCGTATAATGTGGTCATTAATATTTCAGAAATCTCTTTGCAACCTGCTGTAGGACAGATGGCAACTCGTTCTCTCATACAATCTTCTGCTAATGGCTGAAGCAAAACTACATAATTGGAACAAGAATCATGAGAAGGTACATGAAATACTTTAAATGTGCAATGTACGGGAAGTCATAATTTTCTCAATTTACTACTTTAGAAAATAACCTAATTAAAAATGCAGTTAGAAAAAATAAATGTTTGAAAGTCCAAAAAAAAGTAAAAATAATGCGCTGCACAGGTGATCACATAATCACAGAATGGTAGGGGTTGGAAGGGACCTCTGTGAGTCATCTAGTCCAACCCTCCTGCCGAAGCAGGGTCACCTACAGCAGGCTGCACAGGACCCTGTCCAGGCGGGTCTTGAATATCTCCAGAGAAGGAGACAAATGATGTAAGACCGCATATAATAATACTCAAACAGGGACAGTTGTTTTTACCCAGTATTTAGTTTCTGAAGAATGAGCTATTGATCTGTGATTAGGTCTATCCTTGGGTCTGCCTTAATCAAGGCTTTCCAAATATGATGACTTTTATACACACATACTGTTTCATTTGCCCTCTGAATGCAACAGATAAAGTCAGCCAACCAGCCTGTGCAATTCTTCTGGGTCATGACGGATGCTCTAGTCTGCAGCTAGCAGTTGTGTAAAATGGACAGGATCTGGACAGACACTGAATCTGCTGTACATGAGTAATCTGGTAGTAAAACTATACTCAGAGATTAGATTTCCCCCTTCCCTTTTTAAACACACACACAAACGGTACAGACAGGTTTGAATGTTTCTGCTCAGCTAGCTAGGCTTGGCAAGCTGACTCTGTGGCTTAGAATCAGGAAAGATGGACATCAGCAGGTATCGCAGATCATGTGTGATAGACATCACAGCAACATTATCATTTATTAGTTGTTTGGAAGGATACAAAGACCTCAGTATTTAGTTTGCAGACAACCAGGCAATAGATTTTAAGTACATTTAGAAACCTATGTAAAGTTATGACTTTACTGTATCAGTTGTGAGTTTGTGACTCAGCCACGGCCAAGTATCTGGATGTGAATATTGACAACAGAAAGACCTCAGGAAGAAGTTCTAGTTTGACACTTACATTTTGGCTGTAGTTGTCAGAGTTATTCAGAAAGAAGTCTGCTACACTCAAGTCTCATGCTTCAAGTCTGTATGATGCAGATGGCAACAGCACCCTGGCTGGCAGCTTCATCATGATTACGTCTTCTTGACAATGGTGTATAAACAGCAAGGTGGTGTCAAGGCAACCTAAGGCTCATGGATGGGACAGCCTGCTCCTGTAAAATTCATGGCTTTTGCAAAGACTCTATACTACCATCACTCTTGAGTCTGGAAGAGGTGATAGGCTTAGAAAGCCACCAAGTCCTAATTCACGTTTAGCTCTGCAAATGTCTGATTTTTCCAGGCTGGTGATTTTTCACTAGCCCCATAAGGCATGAAACTGCTCAGGTTGTCTCCAGAAGCATTGACTGTTCCCATACTGAGGTTCATGGACTGCAGGTGGTTCCAGTTGATCCCCAGTTACCTCAGGAGTACCAAGGGTACTATTTGGCTTAGATCAGTAACTTACAGGCTTTAGTTTAGAAGGGCGTGGCTATCCACCACACTAATAGAAATGGAAATAGTATTCTGACCATAAAGTGCTTTCTCTCTGAAATTCTAACAGTAACCAAATGCAGAAGGAAAGTCCTGAGGAAAAGACACAAGCCTAGGGAGAAGATTTCAGCCAGGGGTTCGGGAAGATTTCTTTCTCTACTATTTTTGCCTAATAAATAAGAGCATTGAGACCCGGCCAACAGGCCCTGCCCTACCACAGTCTTTTTTGGAGATTAATCATCAGCCACTTTGGGGCAAGCTTTTCCCTGCCAGGATCACCCCTCTGAGGCTTCAAGTAGCCCAGAAAGAACTTCTGGAAAAGAGGACCCGGCAAAACTGAGTATATATGCTGGCCTGTTTACACAGTACAGTGCAGGAAAGAAAGCTCTTCTTGGGGAGGAAGCAACCGAACAAAGTATCGGCATGGTCGGAATGCCTGTTTACAGCAGATACGCAACTTTTGGCAAAAAGATACAAAAAAATACCATTTGAAGTGAGGAATCCAGCTAAAAATACTGCAACGAGTTTAGCAATCTACCCATACCCTTTTTTCTGTAAACAAAGAAAAGTGTATATACCAAAAATAAAAGACTTCTTTTTATCTGATCTTGCAATCCTACTGCAGGCAAAACTCCAGCTTAAATAAGAGCACAGGACTGGGCCCTTGTTATGATCTCTATTTTGTTCCTTCTCACCATCCAGAGGCTTCTATTTTTGAGACTGGATCTGCATAGTAAATCTTGTTTACATCAGGCAAAGACTGAGTTTAAGGTTTTTTAAGTGGATTTATGGTTTAAAAAGTACAGACTGAAAAAAAGAAAAGGAAAGGTTGAACAGGTTTCTTTGTAGAAAATGATCTAGTAAGCATCAGAGCGATTTGCAGGGGAGATCCATTTTTACACTTCACACTGACTCCCTCTCCCCCTTCACCAGCCCCTGCCCCCAGAAGCTCCCCGTTCCTCATGCGTACAGTTTACATTCTGTATTACAACTTTAGGGGGAAAAAAAGCAGCAAGACATCCCTGATTGTAAGCTAAGGATCAGCATGGAAAGGAAGTAGAGTCTTTGTTTTTTTCTCCCCCAGCCTCATAAGAATTGTTAGTTTGTAACAATTTTAATTGAAAACAGCTGCAACTGAAATTTTTAAACGGGATGAAACAACTATATGACATAAAAGACAACCAATAAAAAGAGCCCTGAATCCATTCTGTAGTCCGTGTCTGCCTAAAGGAGTTCAGGGGCTTTCTTTTAAAACTGGCCTTTCAGTTTCAGCAAAGCATGGTTTACAAGGACTCTTTTAAAAATACTTCACTCATGTTCCTAGCATTGCGAAGTATTAGTATACTTGTGGGTGAAAGAATATTTCCTCAAACATACTTTGAGACAGAAGTTTATGTGTTTTCCCCTCAACAAAACAAACTCATTGGACAAACTCAGACTTATGTACACAATATGAGAGATCTGTTTGCGATACTAAGTTGCTATGTGAACAAATGTGATGTCACAACATAGATTTTTGTGACTAATCTATTAAAAATGCATCAAGGAAGAAGAAGAAAAGATTATTTTATCAGATAGCAATGTGAGGAAGTAAAATAAGAGACTTCCATGAAACTGCAGAAATTTTGTTTTGCTTTGATTTGCCTTGCTTTAAATATTTGGTTGAATATGAATATCTGTGTAAGCTTCCAGTTCATTTAGTAGCTTTTAAATAATCATAACATCCTCCTCTATTTTCCTTTTAATTTTCTTTACATTTTCTTCCATCATGAAATCTCTACTTTCATTAAATTCACTATACAGTTTAATAGGAGTTTAATATGATCTGATTAAGCTGACTGTCTTTAAAACAAATACGCTACTAATCAAGTTCTCTAGTCAACCTTGAAACACTGCTCTCTTAGCCAGGAGGAAAGCTGTGTTGTGCATATAATGATGATGTAAAGCATAACCTCTTGTAGCAAGAGAGAGAGAGATACAGGTGAATTTAATATATTGTGATAAGCAAAAGTTCTAACCATATAGGGGACTAAACAAACAAATGAAAGTTTCGATACATTTCTTTGATTATTGGCAATAAAGCAACGCCTCAAACTTTAAACTGTCAGTAACTCTAAGTGTTCTATCCACAGCGCACTGTGATGTTACTGAAAAATAACTACATACAAGATATAATCACCTTTTGTTTTCTCTGAAGTGTGAACAATTTCAAATGATTCAAAATTAGAACAGAAAAGGATTTACAACAAAGAGGAAAAGAGGCTTTATTTTAAACGTTCAGTTTTATGAAAATATTTAAGCTAATTTACCTATGTTGTGTATTGCTACCTAGAACTTTAGAAACTGCTGATATGCCACAATAGGATTGCTTTCTTGAAATGTTAAACTAACAAAGATATAAAAATATTCAGATAAACGGTGTTTGAGTGAACAGCAATAAAATCTTTAAAACCACACACAGAGCAAGGAAACAGCTGCATTTTGGTTAACCAGAAAGTGAATCAGCTATGATAGAAGTAAATAAGATTTATCTTTATATCTGCCAGAGATTATTAAACATTTAAATATTCATTTTACTTCTTATATCAGGCTTGTTGATGCATTACAAAACGGCAACAGACGCTCCCAAAGTATTATTCAGATAGCAAGTATCAATTCCCATTTTAAAAAAGTATTACCAGATTCAATGCCTTTGAACAACTTTTAACGAAGGTAAGGTGTTCCTGTACACTAGTTAGTAATTCAGATTCCCTAATTTACTTTAGATCACATAAGAATTAGCTAGGTGGTGGACTTTTGCCAGTACTTACATCATAAAACCACCCCCTGCCTGGGTGCGATTGGAATTCTTCGCCTAAGACTGACCCTGAATTTAAAAAGGCAGTTGTAGGTTCTGCCTGAGGAGCCCACAAAGTTGAAAGAAGTTTGGAGAGCAAAAGTTGGCACACCTAGCACAGGCTAGAGCTGCTAATTCTTTACTTTCACAAGTAACATTTCTTCCTAAAGAAAATAACAGCAACAAAGATAGCCATGCTGCATCTAAATGACCTTTATTTATCACTCTGTACTTTGTCTGCTTAATACGCTGAGCACATCCTTCACGCCGACTATTACTCCCTTCCACCCAAGGCTGACGCAAACCGGAGTGGAAGCGGTGGATTTCTAGGGGCGGGTCCCCAAGCGCAGAGCCACTTTGAGGACACCTCTGCCTGCCCCAGCATACCACAGACCCTGCTGCTGAGGGGGCAGGAGTAGAAATGGCATTAACCGGTGGGTTCCCTAATGGTCTCTCTACCAGCCCTTGCTTTTTTTGAATTGCTCTCGCCTACCTCCAAGCTCCAGAGAGCAGCTACAAGAATTCACTACAAAGGTGGGCCCTACAGATGGAGAGGAGAATACAGATAGACATGGTATACGGATGGATACTCATTTCACAGGCTCTCCATCCATCCTCTGTAAAACTTAATTACGTCTGTTTTGCTCTGCCTTGGAACTTTCACCACTGCAAGGGACAGCAGAGAATCCGACTCATGTTATTAAGAACATTTTTATTTTGTAGGAAAACAGGAAAATCGCAAAGGCATTCCAAAAATATATTTGGGATAAGAGCTGTAGGTTCCCATTTTTTAATGCATCCTCACTTGCCACTGGCTCTCTCCAGAAGTTGCGCCCAAGTGGAATCTGCCAGCTTGCTACCCCCAGTCTGTTGGAGAGTTTCTTTGTAATTCCTTTCCCCTTAAGCCGCTTTACTTGTGCTCACCTACCCCCTGGGGCTCACAGAGCACAAGCAGCCTCCTTCAGAGACCAGTGCCTACATTATTCCAAAGACTGCCTGAAGAGACACGCTCATGCAGTAAGCCTGCATCACCCACAGCACAAGCACATTCCTTCCACGACATGCAGGGCTCCATCGGTCTGGGTTCAAAAAATTCAGAGCTAGTTATACATGCTCCAAAAGCCTTCTGCTACCAATCCCAAACATGCTTGGAAGTGCATAAAATTAATGTGAAACTTCCACTCCCAACCTGCCTCACAAGCCAGCATGATTCTTTACAGGCTGTCCACACTTAGCCACTGTAAGTGTCCCAGGAAACTAATTTAATTTTTTTTCTTTTTATTAAGGAAGGTGTTTTAATTGGAGGACGAATGAGATGACCTGAAGCTAGCTAGAAAATACATTTGAAAAACAACAATGCTTACAGCACAGAGCTCAGAAATTAAAAATCAGAGAACCAGAATGTAAACACTGAACAATCAGAAGGCAAAAGTATTTTTACTCTGAGCAAATAAAAGACATGCTGGAGCATAAGGCCTTCACTAACTAAGCACTGTCTGCCAAAGTAAAATGCTTCTTGAAACCTATGGCAGTACTAATGAGAAAGAGTGGGTTATTGCTTTTTGCCCATAACAGTCCATGTGAATGTGCACAGCAAAAACTGCAATTAAAGGCACTGAAGTCTAACTCAGCACACCTCAGCAACGCAGGAGGGGGAAGTTGTTTCACAAGTCACTCAAAAACTTTTCTAGCGTAGCATCTGTAAAGGAGCTGCAATCAGAAACTGGTCAATTATTAAAAGCACCACTAAAAGAATACATAAAAAGGCTAAATGAGCACTGACAGCTTTTCAGCACAGCTTGTATATAAAACCCTGAAGGAATCACTTCATGATACATATTTCTTCTTTTCACTTGAAAAAGTCCAGAAATTATTACATTAATATGTTCAGGAATGTAAGGAACAGAGTTGCAACACACTGGCAAACCAGTAGCGAATAAACCCCCCAAACCCCCTTGTTCTACCTAAATGGCAGCGACCCTCCGCAACCAAGAACTTGGGGCAAAACTGACAAACAGTTGCCATGATCTGGGGAGCAAGGAGCCACATGGAGTTAATTTACCCATTACTCCAAGGCAATGTTTTAAGCCTGGCAGTGGTAACAGTGTTAGAAAAGCAGTTACCCCGTGGCAGTTACCCAATCAGAAAGCAGGTCACATCTTGTTAGCTGTATCATATACATTAAAAGTCACAGATTCTCCATGGCTTAGCTGACAATTGAGGCATGTGTGCTTTATTTTATGATAACCTCATGTTCTCTCAAAGAATTACAATACAACAAGCAGATCAATCTGAGATCCTTTACCATGCTTCCTGGCACGAATCTGGCAGGTATTTGCCTCTGCATAAAGCCATTCACTATAAAAGATGAATACTTTTAAAAAGTGTTTTCAGGGCACCACTAGTAAACTACTGTGAAAAATTGCAGCCCCAAGAATGTTTGCTGCACAAACACAGACACATGGGCAGAAATGCAGCCTGATTCAGTCCACATAGTTTTCACTTCAACAGACTAAAAAGGGTGCTTTATTTAACCATGTAAATAACAAGATGCAGCCTCTGCTATTTTTTGTCCTTAAGTGACGAAAGTATTTCCCCTGTCCATTCGGCATATTCTTTGTGGTGGCTGATCTGGGTGTAGAAGCCAGGGTGTATAAACCACTACCAGGTAACACAAAGCTAACCAACAGCGAATGTAGTTTACATTAACTGGATACTTTTGACAGCTATAGGATAAAGTCATGAACCGATCATCTCTCTGGCTAAAAGCAACTGCATTCTAAACGTAAACACGAATTTCTCTTGTCGGTCGTCCTGAGCATGTGTTCTTTAAGTGCAGCCTAGGAGTAAGTTTTTAAAACTCTGCTCCTGTCTTCTGTCATCATTCATTTTTAATTTTCACGAGTTTACAAAACAAAACCGGAGAAAGGTTCCTCTCTCCCCCTCGGCCTGCAACCTTTCTGAATTAGTTTTATGCATGATACCTTGCAATACCACAGCGGCAAATGCCAGCAGGACAGATCCTGAGCAAACCGTGCACCAAGGCAAAGAAATTTCCTGAGACCAGCATCCCAGTCAATCCCCAAGTGCTGCACCGTAATTCCAAGATTTCAGCCTAAACTGCTATCTCCTCAAAGAGTTGCTCTGCGTGGAAACACAAGGAGGGATTACCCAATTAAACTACGAAATTAATTAGGGTTCGTGCCTGCACGCACTCCACTGTCTAGCGGGACGCTCCGGCTGGAATTGGGGTTGAAACCTTGCCCCGGTGCCCGCAGAGGAAGAGAAGGCTGAGGGACTTACCTCCGTCCGCGACTGCAGCCGCTTGTTCATTTCATAGATTCGGTACTCGGGCTGCACCATGTACGGCGTGTGTCTCCTGTAAAACGGGCCAAAAGGAGAAGAATAGAAAGGGTCATGTGGTGCGCTGGACATCTTGCCTGCTCGCAGAGACTCAAGCTACCCGGAGTATCACCAACATCCATACAGAGCACATGGGCTGGGTGTTCTTCACAGTACAAAGTAGCAGCGCGCACACGCATCCAGGCTGCCCGCTGCCGCGGGAGCCCTCCGGAGCGGGAGGCGGGCGGGGGAGCGGCAGAGGAGGCGAGAGGAGAGGGAGCGGACGGGCTCCTCCGCCGAGGGGAGAGGGGGAGAGGAGGGGAGCGGAGAGGGGAGCAGAGGGAGCGGAGAGCGGCTGGGGCGCGTCAGGCACCGCCGCGCCGCTTTAAAGCCGCGATTTCTGGAGGGGTCATTTCCTGTCCGCGCCGTGCACTAGTTCGAAAATACAATTTTCCTCCCCGCCTGGCAGAGGTTTGGGGTTTAATTTCTCCCAGCCAGGACCCCTCGGGAACCTGGCAGCAAGGCTTGTTAGCATATAGGTGGTTTGAAAGCTGCCTGAGCCAATCACCCTCTGCGAGGAGCACGCTCGGGCAATGTCAGAAATGTGATTACTACAAAATACATAAACACGGGCCACGCCGGGCCCCGCCGCCG
>Ga0065711_1026255_pt1:0-5000 | contig 85389 bp, 34 predicted proteins | sample Hoacrofraction12_FD_59098 | JGI IMG/M metagenome (GOLD analysis project Ga0065711, IMG submission 59098) | Hoatzin crop microbial communities from Cojedes, Venezuela - Epithelial fraction 12 v2 (version 2) | ecosystem: Host-associated > Birds > Digestive system > Esophagus > Crop | place...
GGGGAAAATGAGTTTGGTTTTTTTTTTTTTTTTTTTTTTTTTTTAAAAAAAGCAGTTTTCCAGCAGGGCCTGGGAGGCCACAGTGCTGTTAATAATCTTGGGCCTGTCCTCGAGAGAACGGTGTCTTTCCTCGTTTTGTTGTGTAGGGCTTAGTCTCTTGCTTTGCATATGGATTTGTTTATGCAGTGCCCCATCCAAAGTCTGGAAATACTTCTATAAACTTCTAGTCAGGCTGCTTGCCTCTCAGCACGGGGAAATTGTTCTTATGCTGCAGGTCTGTGAGGAAAATACATTAATACCTGGTGCATCTTTTCTGTCAGTACTGCCTTTTCCAAGTCTGTCCGGAGCGCAAATGGACAAAAAAGTACGGGAGAGTTTCTCCTTGTTTTCCTGTGTGTCTCTCCTTGCACTTGCACGTGTGCCCTCGCTTCACAGAATCACAGAACTGCAGAACTGTAGGCATTGGAGGGAACCTCTGTGGGTCATCTAGTCCAACCCCCACTCAATAAGTGATTTGATGCTTCTTGCATTGCTTGTCTCTGACTTCCCGTGCATTTCAGCCTGCAGGTGACTCCAGAGAAAGGTTCCTGGGTTGAAACCCAAGTGTCTTCTGTGATTTCCTTTCCTCTGACACCAGAGCACCAGCTGCACATTGCTATAGCTATGGTGATACTGTTTAGCTGAAAAAATAGCTAAACAAGTAGCCAATGGTACAGTGCATCAGGTTGCAAAATTTAGCATCAGTAGGAAAGTTCAATTCTTGTCATTCACTTAGGAAGTAAAAGAAATATGTAAAACATCCATGTTCACTGAGTATTTCTAGTAAGATCTCAGTCGCATTGTCTCTTGTGTTTGTGATAAAGGCTAACACAAAAAAAATTCTAAAATTACTGTCTTCAGTATATTTGTGTGCCATCTTAAAAGTGTTACTATTTGGTCTGGTATGTCTTTTGTATTCAAGTTTTTATAATTATGCCATGTAATTATGGTCTTCTAATGCATCTTTAGAGAAGCATCATGCATTCTGTCTTCCATCCTGCAAAAATCCTGCACCTGTTGATCGTGTATTAGACTGGGTTCCCAAAGAGGGGGAAGAACCTCCGCCTGGTCTCTGCTGCTCTGGAGTTTTGGAGATGCTGTGGCATGGGGAGGAGGCATAAAACCCTGTGCCGTGGTACAAGGCTGCTCACCGCCTTCTCCTGCGGTTCCTGTGGGAGCTGTTCCAAACCCGGTGCTGCAGGGACGTCCTTACGCTGACCTGTAGCAGGATGCACGTTTATAGGATTAGGAGACTGTTCCATTGATGAGACAGATTTTTTTTTTTTTTCACTGATATCGACATTATCTGTGATGCTCAGGCAGAAAAGGAACAATTTTCTTATCATATTACGCCCCATTGAGATAATAATTTCTTTCCTTTTGAAGCTTCACCATAGGAATCCCAAAATATTTAATAGTAATGTTAGTGTAAGTTGTGTTGAGGAATGGTTTGTAGAGGAAAAAGTAGTACTTCTTGTCAGATGCATTTGCAAGAGAGACGGGGAAAAAAGAACCCCAAACAATCCTTCTGGCAAATCAGTTCTTTCTGAATATAAAATAGATATTTCCAAAAAGTTGGAAAGATGTTAAATATCATCAGTAACTGAACTTCGTGACACAAGAGATTGCATTTGCTCCTCCTGCTGTCATGTCCCTAATCTTTTGGATTAGATTTTGAGAGAGAGAGAGCAATTTATTCCCCTTAATGAGACTGTCGTGTAAGAAACACTCCACAGCTCAACAAGGTTCTGAATGATGCTTCCATAGCAGAAGCCTTCTTTAACTGATAAAACTAAATTTCACAGATCTTTGGATTTCTCACATATGGGTATGGTTTTCTTCAATACATTCCTCAGTGTAAATCTGTTCAATGTTATATTATTTTGGACTGATCCCTTACTTGATGGTACTGAGTCTAATTATTTCCTGGTTTTACACTTGGTATAGTTATTTCACAACTCTAACTACAAACAAGTAGTGACTACCACATCGGAATGCTACCTGAACACCTCTGCTCTTTTTGCAAAGAGTGACGTGTTGCAAAAGAGTTCTGAAAACAGCGGTTGCTGCTTGTTTTGTGCTGCCAGAGCACTGCTACTGAACGAGGAAGTTAGCTGGAGCTCTCGTTGTTTCTGAAACCTTAGTCCTTGAACAAGTATGTTTTTAGGAAAAGGTTTGATTTTTATTCCATGGCTTTAGCTGTAGTTACGGTCCATCGAGTACGTGGACGGCATAGTTCGTTAGGTTGTCAAGTAGGTGGCAGTGTGGTGTTTAAAAACCGAGGTAAACTGCTTTTAGGCTCACTGAAAGACCTCTACATTATTGTGTGTCTGTAGAACTTGGGTAAACGTGGGTTCTGTTGATCACTTGAACAGTTTATGTCTCAGTAATAGGTAAAAGGACGTTGACTAGATGCTGAAAAATTGTAGGATTGAAAGGTTAGCGAGAAGGAGAATTTAATCCCACAGAGAAACATGTTGTAGATAGATAATGTTTTTACAGTCTTAATTAGAGTGCAACTGTCTTAAGTTTCCTTCTTTTCTTAATTTGAACTGATATGAGTTAAGATTTTTGTTTCGGCTAATTTCTTAATAATGTTTTTTACTTGTGGTTGAAAAAAAAATTTCTGTTATTATCCATATTCTTACCATAGTATTGTCATATAAAAGACAGATACAATATACTATGTAATTGTTTTTGATTACAGAAGACAAGGATCCTGGAAATTTATTTCTGTATGTTAGACCTACTAACCAACTTACATGATATGGAAATTTAAATCACCTAGTGTTTGAAAATGCCTGGGCTGGCTAGCTTGTGAAAAAATTGTATATTTTCATCAAAAGAATTCAAATTACTGAAGGGATTCTCTTTTAATGGGGCAAAAAGGCAGATCCCAAGCAATGTAGTATTTGGACAAACAGTTCCAATCTCTTAAATTTCTCCCAGAATTCAACAAGTAGCTAATACAGTCTTTGGAGTAACTGGCAAAACATGCTTAAAAACTTCACTCTTCAAGTTACATTTCCCACAGCTCTGTATTTGATGGGAGTAACCTTTACTGGATTATGATCTAAAAATCATGAATCCTGAATTGGAACAGTGTGACAATTGCTTGAAACAGCTTTTATCCCATCAAAGTCAAGTATTGCAGATAGAGTAAAAAAGACTCTCAGAGGGACTTTCCCATATGCTTTCTGGGTCAGCAGTTTGGTCTTCTCAGGAATGTGTTGTTCAGCTTTCCTTCATTTTTTTGTTGTCATACGATGAGTATGCATATAGCGTGCTTAGCCATTATATTTGGATGGGTTTGAAGCACAGATAAAGGTGTTAACCTAATCCCCATACTTTATAAAAATTAATTTATCTATAGTCCCTAATAGTAGCTTCATTAACATGTTAAAACAGAGTTGGAAATGTGGGGGGAAAAAAACCCAAAACTTTTAGGCAAACGAGAAAATAAAACAAACAACTTGGACTCATTGTTTCTTGACCAAGAAAACCTGAGGATTCTAACAGCTGAGAGTTCTTTGTCCATTACTTTTCCCACAATTTCATTAAAACCTGAAACTTTGAAAAGAAACGTGTCACCAACCAGATTGTCACAGGTGACTAGTAGTTAATGATGGTTTTGTCAGGACTATGGCATATTTTTAAGGACAATTTTTGTGCTCTGTTAGGGAGGAAATGCTGGCCTTCCCTCCCGCAAAGAAGACAATACTTTCCTGGGTTTTGACAAAGGCAGCTTTAGAATGAAACTCTTTACACGTCTCTTGTGTTTAAACAAATGCCGGAAGCTTCTAATAACTTAGATAAAGACAACTTGATGTGACTAGGACTATTTTTTTCTTTGGAAAATAAGAAATAATAGCAGATTCACAAATCTGTTCCTTGGATAACATACCCTGAATTGTAGGATATCTGCTGTATGGAATAAATCTGTTATTTTAAGTCTTCAGCTGTCAGAGCAGCAAAGAACAACATCTCTGCTCTTCAGTAACAGGCTTTATATTATATTCACTATCTGTTTCAGAATTTCTCTCATGAGCCCTCCAGACAACTCTGTCTGGTTTTGTTAAGGTAAACTAGTAAAAGTGTAACCTCTAATTTTAGGAAAGATCATGAAAAAGGGTAGATAGAGTATATACAGCAAAGTATTATTAATCCATTAGTAAAGGGATAGAGAATGTCCTCCAGAAAAGTCTTGAAGAAGCAGTCTGGTTCCACCAGTCTTCAAAGGTGTATTGTCAAAACATAAATTTCATGCTGATGGTAAAGTTGTACTTGACTCCTACACTATAAAAAGCAACACATGATCCAAGTTAGTGCTCTGGGTTAATTTAAAAATCCTGCAGTTGCAAGGTCAAGGAGAAGAATTACTGTTTCCCTCCATTTAGTAGAAGAGAGTTACAACTGGACTTTTGTGTATTATGGATGAAATACAGAGGTAGAAGGATCCTTTGCCTGACTTAGGGCAGCTCTTCTTGCATCAAGTGTATGCTCACCAAACTTACACTTATGTAATATATGAATAAAAGTAGATTATCTTTAGAATAAATCAATATTTATTTAGAATTAAAACTAGTATAAAGTGGTCCTTTAATACAAGTACTTTGCATTTACAATACTACCTGATTTAATGTAAAATTTCAATAAATCATACAATCTTCTGCATTCAGAAACCTCAGGTCTGCCCCATCCTTTGTCTAAACAGTTTTTTGATTTAAGCTGATATGACTACAAAAATGCAAACATTAGGTTGTTACTGTCTTCTGATTTTGAGCCTTTTTAAAGAGTCCAGGTTTTGATATTATCTTTTCAAGAACAACAGAATTCTTTGTAAATGAAAACCAAAATATATATAAATATATATTGAGGTTTCAGAAACCAATTTTCTTATAAGATTGTCAATACACTTTTGAAAACTGAAAAGTTTGGGATTTTTTTAAAATTTAGTATCT
>Ga0065711_1026255_pt1:10000-85389 | contig 85389 bp, 34 predicted proteins | sample Hoacrofraction12_FD_59098 | JGI IMG/M metagenome (GOLD analysis project Ga0065711, IMG submission 59098) | Hoatzin crop microbial communities from Cojedes, Venezuela - Epithelial fraction 12 v2 (version 2) | ecosystem: Host-associated > Birds > Digestive system > Esophagus > Crop...
GTATCTGTCATATGTTTTAAAGTAGAAGACAAAAATTAGCCCAATTTTCCTGTTTTTAGCAAAACCGTGATTTCAGCAACTTAGAATAACATTCATGATGAGGAAACTAAGCAGGGGATCGATCTATTATCCATGACCAAGCAGCTTAAATTTGATCTATGTTAGGGTTTTGTTTAGACAACAGCAGAAAAAGTGGTGAGCCCTGATTTGTGGTTGTTATGGCCCCTGATACAGACCAGGGCTCTGTTCTTCTTGCAGGAATTCCTTCCTCAGGGTTCTGCAGCGGTGGCCAGGTCAGTCGTAACTCCTGTGCTCTACCCCTACTTCTTTAATTCTTAGTACACACAGGGTGTCTCTGGGAAGGGATAGCATTATGTATTCTGTTGGAAATTCAGTCTCAAGTATTAAAAAAATACAATCTGGAAAGTACAGCTGGAGTAGGTACAGTTGTTAACCTTTTTCTAATTCAAATGCTGATTAAGTGTTGTAATCACCTCCGATGCCACTAACAGACACACTTTGTCCCTACAGAGGCACATGGGTCTTATGTTAGCGTAACTCCTTGCTTGACAACAGTTGATGTAGCTAGCTTAGGGTACATTTCGATACTTGATCTTGTGGGAGCAGAACCGTAAAGTTTTCTTGTTAAAATTCAGAAGCAGAAACCGCAAATTTTAAAATTGAGTCTGTCCTGTGATTTTTGAAATGTTGAAGATAGACAGTATTGTACTTTTTCATGGTCTGATGTGTTAGTTGCAGTACCTTTATGCCAGTGCAGGGCAGTAATTCCGGAAGAAAACCCTGTACTCCTCCCTTTTTCATGCTCATCACAGTCTGTGTTTAAAACTAAAACCAAGCCAAAAATAAAGAGGAAAAACAAATGAATGTGGTGAATTAATGATAAAGCTGTTTGTTTTCTTTTGCAATATAGCACACTAATTTAAAATGAAAATATTGTTTATTTCATAATGTCTGTAACTAGTAGTTTTACTTTTTGCAAAAAGAATTTACATCCAGATTTCCCAGTTTTGTAGTTTGAATATTCGCTTAAAGATAAACTGGAGAGGACATACACATTTTTATTTTTGCAGAAACAAGTTCTAAGAATGGATGAAGACTTTAAAACGCAGGCACTTGACTCTACTCTTCCAAGTCCATCACAGACATTACTTTCCATTCAACTCTTAGACTTTAAAACAAGTTTATTGGAGGCAATAGAAGAACTGCGCATAAGAAGGGTAAATGTGTTTATACTGTTTCTTAGTGTTTCTTTGTCTTATTTCTGTCTCTCTATATGTAATCAAAGAAAATGCTGCACAAGTGTGGATAAACTTCATGCAGTATCTGAAGTAATTCACCAGGCAGGATTTTGTTTAAAAATATCATGGGTTTAGCCAGTGTCTGTATTAGAAGTTTCTCTGGAGACAGAACAAAGACAACAGGGTTGCATGGGAATGAATTTGGCTTTCCTATAATAACGTACCAAGTTGCTACAGTTGATCTCTAGGATATTGACAAAAATGATCTACATTGAATTTTTGTATTTCATTGTAGTTCTCTCTAAGAGCGGCCTTTGATATGAAAAGACAGACAATCCAAGTAATTGCTAAGTCCAGAAGTCTTTCTCATTTAATAGATTGATTTACCATTTGCCAAAAAAGCAGTGTTTTTGACTTATTTTTGTCTGTTTACTTGCGCTTTTCAGAATTACGTAAGAGGGCAAAGAGCTATTGTAATAACCAAATCCATTTTGTTTCACTGTTTTTATATTGTTAAACTATTAAGCTAGAGGCCTACAATAATACCGTATTGAATATTGGGGGGCAGGTGGGGTGTTTTGTTTTTGAAATATGAGTTGAATCACCTTGTAGTACTAAGGTTAAATTGTTTCTGTACAGTTGAAGGCAGCTATATTTTGCTGTGGTTAATTTTTCAGTTGTATGTAAGTAAGTACTTGTTTCAGTTTCTCCCTTTCGTGTTTCTGAACTGTTGTATTTTTGGAAGACCTGAAGTATGTCTTTTCTGCATTTGATGAATTTGACCTGTTCGAAAGATGTGTATTATTACTTTAAAAATATTAGTATTGATGACATGCTTGACTTATGCTTATTTTGATCTAAGTTAAATGCTATAATCCTCTCTTTAAAAGCCATAAACAAAAGAATGACTGCCATAAAAAAAAAAAATCCAAGAAAAAAAGCTGCATGATCCTACTTTCTTGGTGCAGTGTTGCTGAAATTCACCACGGTCTGATCCCCAGACTTCTGTTACAATGGTAGTGTTTAGTGTAGTCTAACTATTTTTACATTAAAGAGTAAAAAGTGAAGAATTCTAACTTTATGATAATTATTGGGATATACTTTTCCTTATAAGATAAATTCCATTTACATTGTTAACTTTGCATTTTTAATGCACTTAGTCAGAGCCTACAATGTTTATAGAGCGCCATGGAGTTTCATCTTTTCAGATTTTTTGGTTTTGTTTGTCTTTTTTTTATTATACTACAAGAGTAAGTGACTGTGATTTTATAGAAGGTTACCACAGAAGGGTGAGCAATTTTTTGATTTAAAGGTTTTTTTAGTTTCAAAATTGATTCTAATGCCAAGAACCAATTCCATGATGAAGACATGGCCCTCAGTTTCTAAAACTTCTATGCTTTCCTTCACCCCAAATATATATATATTTACCTGTTTGTAATTAGAAATTTAAGTAAAACCAAAAAAAGTTAAGAATTTTACAGCTGCTCAATTTGAAATCCTAAAGTGTCTCTGCATGCATTTCTGTTATTTGCTTTGCTTTAACAATCAATTCAGGGCCGCTTGCTTAGTATGTTTGAAATTTGGAATATAAAATATTAATATTTTGAACAAGCAGGGGTTATGAAATAACATGGCCATGCCTAGTGCCATTTATTTTAGATTTTTTAAGTAGAACTCTGCATGAATGTTATAGCTTAAAAAAGAAAAGCCACAAAATCCTCACCTGATTTTAGCTATGAATCTCTTACAAATCCAACTACCACAAGGTTATTCTGTAAATTTATAATCAGCCCTGAGAAAAAGGCAGTGCATAGACCAAAATACAGTGCTGACTCAGAGAATTACAGTGCTTGTCTTGCACTGTGGTGGTTTTTCCGTGGACAAAAACAAAACACACTAACTTAAACTGTGTCATCTGCTGCATAAGAAAGTGAAGTAAAAGTTAAAGTTCTGCTGGTTTCTTACTAATTTTGCTACTTTTTTTTCTGAATTTCTTGTGAGGCTCGCAGTAGACTGATAGCCTGATGGAGGCAGTATAGCCAGCATAGTGGATTTTACTCTCAGTTTTGTCTTTGACCTGTGGCTTGACCTTAGATGAGATATTTTACCTCTGTTTGCTTCTGTTTTTCTTCCCATTGTTGGCCTTGCTTGTCACCGAGACAGGAGTCTCTTCAGGACAGGAACTATGATGTATTTTGAGTTTAATGAACTGCCTTGAATGATTGGTTGTACTGCAGTATAAATTTAGGTTAATAAAAATAAATTTGTAGATTAAATTATCTGTGCGAAGCTACACAGATAAAAATTAAGCTACTGAAACAATTATTAAAGTATTTTGAGAGACTTGATATAATCCATACTTGATACCACAAGATACTATTTTAAAGTAGAATTTTCATATTTCTGAATATGCTTATTTAAATAAATGCATTGAGTTACTTCAAAGCATCTATCTGTTTTTCAGTTTTCTTGGTTAAATATCTGTAGCTAAACTCTCAAAAATAATACAGAGGAGTTGCTCATAATTTTAAATTTTTTTCTTTAAGTGACTGTTTTGCTATTTTACAGATAGAATTCCAGTTAATGGTAGCTGTGCATGTTTATTCTGGAGAATACGTTGCTTAAATTATTGTATTTGATACAGTTTCACCTTACTCCTCTGGCTTTGTTCTTAATACAAATTGAATTGATGTGAATATGTATGTAATTAGAAGCTACAGAAAATGATATTACTCTCTCCCCCCACCCCCCAGGGATTACTTCACACTCCAATAGTTTGAAAGTCCTCTTTTTTTTGCCAGTTTAGGTTTCCTACTCATCAAGCGCCGATTGATCAGCCCAGTGATTCTTTTGTGGTGGATATCCCATGCACTTTGTTCCCAAGTCTGTCAGCCTTGCTCTGCAATCAGCTGAGTTGATTTTGTTGAGTAATACGAGACAGTCCTTTGCTTAAGGGATAAATATAATGGATTTTGACAGTATAAAGTTGCGGCATAGTGGGTCAAATTGGAAGTCTTTTGTGCTTGCTGAAGTACAATGCATGCAGGACAATTGACATTAGGGTTAAATATAATGTTTACAAGGACAAGAAAGCACCTATGTTGTGTATTGAATTATTTTCTTCCCTGTACTAGATACAGAAAAACATCCTTAGCCAGGAAAGCTTGTAAATACAAGAAATCAAGGAAATTCCTCCTTACTTCCATAGATATGTATTCTAATACCCTGAGGATATGGGTATTTTTGGTAGCAGTTGAAGCAGTGGAGGTGTTGATTAGCTGAACATAAGAAAGATAAATTTTAGTGATGATTTTCAGAATTTCACAAACGGTTTTCTTTGGTGCAAAGGACAAGTTTCAGTGACCTGATTTCATACCTGAACATAAGCACCTGTTGAGGCTCTTTCTGGTGTTAACTGGGACATCACAAAGTCTGGCTAATGCTATAGATTCTGTCATTTGTGCCTTGAGTTTACTAGATTAGATATTTTTTTGTGTAGTAAAAATTACAAAGAGCAAATTTTGCTCGATATAGATATAACTTGGTAGTGCTTATCTTTTAACTAAAGTATTTTTTAAGAAGTGTTTTGTCCAGCTCCCAATTTTTCTCATAATTCTCACAAGAGAAATCAACTAATCAATTCCTCACAAGAGAAATGTGAGAATTTTTCTTTACTATAAAAGAAAACTATGTTGTATTAAAAAACATAGAGTTGTGAAGGGCATTGGGTTTACCCATAGAAATATTTTCTACATTCAAATAAAGATTTCAATATAGGATTTTTTAAGTATTTCCTTTTAAAAAACATGAAACTCATTATCCACCTTTGTAAACTGAAGCCATATTGACTTCTTGTTATTGGTAGTTACCATTCTACTGTTAACTGTCAAGCACTATATAAAACATCTCCCTTGCCTGAGCCAAAGGACTATGCTGATGTAGCAAGTGGCATTCAGAATCAGTCACCAGAAGTGGGGATGTCATATCTGATTTGCCAGGGAATTTCCTATCTGGGCTCACAACACAGGAGTGCAGGACTTCTGGAAGCAGTTCCATGTTGTGGACAAGAATGTTCTTTAAAGGCTAGTTGGTCCTATCATTGTGCTGCTGTTGACTCTAGTCTCCTTTCCTGACCCTGATTTCTGTCCCTTTCTGTCTTATGTTCTGCCTTCTTCTGCTTTGATGTAAATTAGACCTCCTTTTTGTGCTTACCCACTTTCGTGCTGATGGCCAGTGAGCAGTCATTGAGAAAGAAAATACAAGAAGTGTATTTACTTAATTATTTGCTAAAAGAGACAAATCCTGAATTATGTCTATTATCGTGATGCAGACATCATGGCTCTCACAACACCTCGAGTTTTGCCGTATTGCTGTTGCCAAAAGCTGTAGCTCATCCTAGTGCTGCAGAGCTGTACGTGCTCTTCCTTTCAGATGAATTTGAGCAAGTTTATTTCCATTCCTCTTACCCTACCTTTGTTATGGCTTTGGCTATTCTAGTCCAAGCTCTTCAGCACAGTAGCCTATTTCTAGATTTTCTTAGAGTGAAGACATGAAGGAACTTTGCTCACGCTTAACTACTGTCTCCCATTCCTAAAATGTACTTTTGCTTTCTGGCGGCTATGAAGGGGTTTGCACTGCACAATGTAGCACCGTATAGCACATTGTAGCTCAGAATACCTGACCTAGTCTGTTCCAGAATGGAAGAGATGTACATAATTGTTCAGAGCTAACTCATCTATTTAGCAGTGCTTCACAGATGAAATGGGGAAGTGGAGTTCAGTGTTGAGATGAAAATTGATAGTTGCAGTATAAGGTTAGTATTTGGAAATGTCACTTGGGCCCAAAAGGCAAATTGGGTTTTTGAGATATAAGGTGAAGAAAGTTGATGAAACCATAAACTTACTCATCAGAAGGTGCAAAGCAGGACTAAATTTGAGTTATTAGTGGTATTACAATATTGGGGGACATGCCAGTTATGATCATAACGATCATATTTGTTGTGCTATATCTAGACTTAAAAAAATGCAGAAATATTACAATATACGCAAAGCTAAACCTTGTTGGAGGCATGTTCTGCAGGAAAACCACCACCTTCAGGTTTGTGGAACAGCAGAGAAGTTTAAAAGGGCTCCAGAGGCACCTGCTGTAGCTATATAGGCAGCTCTGTGGAAACAGTAATCTACAGTGACCAAAAACATGAGATTGAATGAAATTGTTCCAGAAACATTTTTCAGAAATAAAGAGGATGCTAGGGAAATGAAAGATTTTGGTGAAGTTTATTGCAAGTAACAATTCTAACTGCTAACAGACAGAATGGTGAAGCGCTTGATTTGATTTTCTTAAAGGATAGAGTAAAAAGAGGAAATTGGGGGGGTGGGGCAGAGACAATGATATAATAACACAGAACAGAAATGTGAATGGGGGGTTTTTTGTTTGTTACCTAAAAGTTGTCAAAAAGGACACCACTAACACAGGGTGCAGAGAAACAGAACAAAAAATGCTAACAGTCTTATAACTGGATTTTCTGCCTAGAGTGTAAATTAAGGTACTTTTTAGGAAAATGGCAGAAACAAAGAAAGCTGAATATTTAAAAAAAAAGGAAAAAAGTAAGTCTATGGATATAAAAGAATAAGTAGTACTGAAGTTTACGAATCTCGTGACTGTGACATATACGACATTGTTATTCAAGTCAGTAAGCTATGTGTTAGCGTGTACCTTCTGTGTTAGCAAATAATGTGGCCTTTGATTAGGAGCTGATTACTTGGAGAGAAGAGCATTGTAAGTATCAATGCAAACATTTAAAGGAATATATTTCGATAGATGTTTTTTATTTAAATACAGAGCAATTGCAGCCTATGCGGTGGAGCCAAGTACAGAGCAATAAAAGATTTCCAAAGGAAAAGAGGTAGTTGGCATACATTTCTGTTTCTCTGCTTCTGAAAAAGGACACGTTTTGAGAAAAAATTCCAAATGCATGGTTACTAGACGTTTTGGTTAACTGTCCTAAGTATTAAGATCCAAAAATGTAGTATCAGGAACTGAAGCTGGAATAAAGCTGTTATAAATATTTTCTCTCCCTTTAGCATTTGTCCTGGGAACAAAACTTCAGAAGGATATTCATGTGGTCTGCTAAAAGTTGTACTGGACTGTTTAGTTCATGAACGGTATTCTAATTATAGTATGAAACAATCAGAAACTGTAGCTTCTATGAGTACTATTTGATTGACCTGCATGAGAAATTGGATGTGCAATTTTGTAGGAGGTAGATTATGAGTTTGAAAAAGATAATAAAAGTACCTAGCAGCAGTTTTGGCTGCTTGGACGTGAGCCAGCTGTACTCTGTTCCTAAATCTGTTCAGGGTCAAGAATCGAGGGGGCTTGACCAATCCACAGCCCATCTTGTAAAACTACAGCCTCAAGCAAACACTTTAAAGAAGGCTTGACACTTTCTAAAGGTTATAACGAGTAAATAAACCATCAAATTACTCCTCTTTTATTGTTATGGTAGTCTTTTTTATAAAAACACTTAAATCCATGTAGTCCTAAGGCATCTAATAAAAAATGAACACTTTCAAGGTTTTGTGCTTTAATACCTCATTGAAGTTTTATACAATATTATTCTCCTAAGTGTAACAGAAATGTTTTTGTATTATTAAACAGCTGGTGGAACTTCTAAAAAAAACAAAAAAAAAGTGCTTCACACAAGTTTTAAGAGCTTTCAATTCAAAATGGGTAAACTATAAATGTCCTTTGAAAGAAGTAAAAATGATGGATAAGGCTTATAATTGTTAGCGATTTCACATGAGAACACTTTTATCATGCAATTGTCATTCTCTCTTTAAGTATTTATGATGTTTATTTTTTTCAACAGTAGTTAGATACATACACATTTTTGATAGCTTGCAGATTCTCCTTTATAATTTGGGAGTAAGTTGGAGGAGTGTTGTTCAATTAGAAATTTGGTTCTTATCCTCTTTAGCATTCAAATCAAAGGGTTCACTTAAAATGGAATTTAATGCAGTTTTCAAATTTGTATTATTGTATTTATTTAGTGAAATGTAAAGTGATCGGTATGGATGTGGGATTTAACAATTACAAATTTCTTAAATTTTAACATGCTGTTTCTTAGAACAATTGCAAAATTTTAAGCCAAGTGTCTGCACAAAAATGTATTTCTGTATTTTCTTTTCAGTGTCCTCACTAGGATTTAGAATGGAAATGGTCTAAATGCTTGATTACGAATAGTCTGCTGGTTCCATTTTATATAAAATCTTTTTGTTGTTTTGTACTAAAATCACTTCTTTTTTATATACACCAAAGGCTTGGTTTCATTTAGGTAACAGTTACGTGTCGGTAAGCCCAGTCTATTTGAAATGAAGTTTTCTTTGTCAAGAATTTGCAATGCTCGTATCTGCTGTGTTGCTACCCTTTAAAATATTACATTCTTTTCCCTTTATTTCATGGTAAGTTTAATATGGATACATACTTGTTGATCTCCAACAACCATTGAAATTAATTATATATTTGCCGTAAATTTTAGTGAGGTCAGAATCACAGTGCATATGTTAAGCTTTTTTTGTCTCTGTTACCACTTTATCTTTGTAGCTGTATTTCTTTTTTGATGCTAGTTGCAGTATAAAGTTTGTTTTGTAAATACTCTAAACTTGAGCTTTTGGCTTATAATAATACACCAAACTAGATGACTTTACAAAGAAGAAAATGGTTATATGCATAAAACCTAAAGAAATACAATAATTAGTGTGATTAGTTTGCATGTTTTCAAAATATATACTTGAAAAATTAGCTAGCATGTTACCAAAAAAGCATATTAGGATTGTGCAGGCACTTCAGGTATGCTGGGGGCAGTTTTACTATGCATTATGTTGATCTAAGCCCATGCTGCATCTCCTGCAGCAACAGGTCACTGTTGCTTCTGTTGCACTGGTACAGATTCTTAGGTTCTGGGGGGCTAGACCTGATGCATGGGATGACTGGCTACCTCCTTTTGCCTGTTTAGTTGTGCACTGGATCAAAATTTTGGTTTTGTCTCTGAAATACCCTTAGGTATGCTAGTGCCTGCATAGGGGAGTAGTAGAAAGATATAGTCTGGAGTTAGGGAAGAACACTACTGCAGCCCATTTTGATTAGTTTAGAAATAATTTACATGGTGTGTTTAAGGGTCAGATTTTATAATCCTCACTTCATACAATTTTGAAAAAATCTTTTGCTAATAATATATCATTTTGAACAAAGCTTTTGCTAATAACATATCATTGTAATAGCATTTGTTGCTTAATGGCATAAATTGCTTAAGATTACACTTCTATAAGAAGCTGTAAGTCAACCTAAATTGCTTTTATCACTCCAGGAAACTTAGGGGAAGTATCTTCATTCAGTACTTACAGATTAGTATCAGAAAACAAATTCATTGCAACTTCAAAGTACTATTTGTTAAGGCAGAACTGGGAAGCATTGATAATCTTTTAAATTCTTTTAACTATTTTTTTACCATAAGGCATATGAAATCTTTAGATCTCTTCTCCATCTATATACTACTGGTACATATCAGAGAAGCAAAAGCAAAAGAAATTTTCTCTAGTTCTGTAAGCCAAATTTTAATTTTAAATGTATGTTCAATATTTTATATCTAAAATTCACATGAGTGTTGCGTATTTTTTAGATCCCACAAGTAACTCTCAAAATGCTTAGGAGTAGCCTTCTGTGGATAGAAGTGTGTGTTATTTCTGTCAGCACATGTGCCTGTAAACTGCCTGTTAATCAAGGAAGACAGTTTTGACCCTAAAACCTATAAAAGATGTCAATGTCAAAAACCTATTTTAAATTACCTTGGGATATATTTTGCCATTTTATTTCTATTGATAGTACAGTGGGACTATGAATCAAATGTTAATACCAAGTGAGAAAGGGTTGCAAAATCTTCATTATGGGAGTCTTCCACAAATTGTTGAAGCATTGTAAATATCCTTGTATTAAAAACTTAGAACCCTCATTCGTACTGAGTTTAGGAAAGAATTGCATTTCTTAAAGATGCAGCATACATTATTCTTTGTAGCCAAACATTTGTATTATCTGCTTCACTGTGGAAGAAGGAAGAACCTCAGTTCACTCTTTCACTGTTTCAGAATGTTTGTCACTTCATCTAGGGGTGATTTTTTTTTCTGATGGTAAGTAATAGTTGTTCATGGAATTGCAATTCAGCAGAATTTTACATAAAATTCAGTATCAAGAGAATAATCTTTTTGAGGTCTGCTTTTAATTTTTTACAAGAGAGATCCATAAATGGCTCTTTTTTGAGCTGTCACTGTTTCCCTGAGGATTATAGCCACTTCTTTTGCAGTAGTCTGGACTGTTGAGGTATGAGTCATTTCAAGAGTGCCAACATTTTCATGAATTTAAAATGCACATTTCAAGCTGGAGTGGGGAAGTTGAACTCAAAAGAATCATAAAGGTGCACATAATATATCAAAATATAGTAACTCAGAGAACACAGTTCAAGTGTTGGGAGTACTCTTTTACCCTCACACAATCAGTTTGGCCCTTGGACTGTGTCCAGCACAGGACCTCAATAAATGTTACTTGTGCACCAATTCATCAGAGAAGTCAATCTTACCTAAATGTGGTCTCTTTTCAAGGCAATCATCAGTGTGCAGTAACAAAGTAGGAAATCAGCCTTCTGAAGCTCAGGGCAACACTTTAGTGTAGCGCTCTAGGTCTTTAAAGAATATTCATTATTTTGACTGTATGCAATAACAGGACAGTAGTGAATTGCTTATGATATACATGAAAAGCCTAAATACTGTTCTTGCAAGAAGTCATGACTCAGTGATAGGGGAATCTGTTGTTCTTCCTTTGCATGGTGTATTTGTAAAGGAAGGTCAGTGCTCACAAAAATTTGACTCAAAAGGGAAGCTGATTCTCGTTATGAAAATTTTACTTCATTACTAGAATGTTTCAGGAAAATTCCCATAAACTTTTAGCAACTGTGATTATCAGCAGGGAAGTCTTATTTTTTATCACAGTAATAGCTTGATTCTTGACAAAGTGCTCTTCAAGAAGAGGAGGTATAACGCACCTCACTGTTACTAGTCCATCTTCTGGATTGTGGAGGAAACTGTAGACTTTAGTAATGTTTTCAGATTTTCTGGTAACTCATCTTGTCAAAAATATGTGTTGATTATCCATGACTTCTGTTTAACTTCTTTCGTCTGGTAGGTCAGGAGGCTTATTGGCACAAAAGGTTATGATAAATATTTCACTTTTTCCATAATAACAGAAGTAATTGCTGACAGACTTTTTGGTTGTCCTGGGAGATGTCAATAAGGATTCAAATGCTTTGAGCTGAATAAGTAAGATGTCCCAAAGTTTCTGACTCATTAACCATAATCGTCTGTATCATTGACTGACGATTATTGAAGCACTTATTGCAGCTTCCTGAATTTCTCTTCATCTCGGTGTTTTGACTTGGTTCATCAGAATATTCAGTCATTTTTCAACTGTGAAGTCTGTTTTATTCCCTTTTGGGTCTGGTTTTGTTGTAAGATGCACAAGAGAATATGCGTGAAGAGGGAACTGTTCCTGCTAATGAAGAGAGCTATGGTCCTAGCTTCTAATGGTCTGCTATGCATTTCAATCTAAGTTATTCTGCAAATTTTCTCACCAAAACAGCTGAACTCATTTACTGTTTTACCACATCCAGGAAGCTTTTTCCTTTTTTGCTGTGGAGTGTGTAGGCACGTACTGTTACGTGTACTGGACTGTAAAGGAAGAAGAGTATGAATACACAATTTATGTTCATGTTTGATTTGCAGGTACTGTCTTATGTAAATGTGTTTGTTTGTTTGTTTGTTTAACTAGGAAACAGAGATTAATTATGAAGATCAAATAAGTAAAATTGTTGTAGAGAAACAGGAACTTGAATGGCAGAAGGTAACTTTCCTACATGGTTTTAGTATTTTAACTGCTGGGATTTAATTTTAATATATTATTAATAAGGATTGTGATTTGATACAATTTAAGGCTATTGTCATTTCCAGGAGTCGAATGTGGTAGCCAACAGTCTATTGTCTAGTCATGAACTTCTGTAGTTTTTATATCTATTTGGATTGCACCCAACCTAGAAACCTGATTAACAAAAGAGTGCCATCTAATATTTGGCATGACTGGAAATCTTCAGCCAAAAGGGGTGTAAATATTGAAGCAATAAGATGTTTAGCTTAACATGAGGCATGTTGACATGTTAGTGTGGGGGAAGCTATGCAGCAGCTTCCCTCTATTATGCTTGGCTTTGGCAAGTGCAAGTACCAATGCAGTTGTACAAACAACTTCACTTGCAATGTTTTGGGGGTGAGAATTAAAAAAAAAAAAAATTTAAACAGAAACTTATGTTAGACATAGCCAAAAGTGGTTTGTCAGCTTTTAAATGCTTAGAATGAAGTATTCAATAAAATAAGTCTCACATTTTTCTTAGGGTTAGGGCTCCTGAGGTTATGCTTTCATAGGAAATCCACGCCCTACTCTAATACAATCAAACCTATGACCCCTGTCACTAGGTCACAAGATAAAAGGCTTCACTCTGTATATTTTACGATCGCAGATGAAAGAATAATTTCAGTTCTATCCTTGATCTTGGGATATTTAACATTTTAGTAGTAAAGGAAGACTATTTCATCTTGGAGTTCATCCTAACCATCTTAAATTAATAATCCTAACTATGTGCTTTATTTTTCTGAAAGATATATATGTGCACACAGAAACAGGAAGCATTTTATATTTGTAAAAGCAACGGTGCATTCAATTTGTAACCCTTCTTTGCTTTTCTTAATCTAGCATTGCAGTTCTTAATAATCTGGGTTCAAAAGGGATGATTTCCTTTCATTCTGAGACCTTAACAGCAGTTTAATTTACCGTTAACAAAAAGATGACTCTTAACAGGCAGTTAGGTGAACTCTTTTTTTCTGCACTTGGCATTTAACATTGGCACATGTCAAACCTAATGTAAACAGTGAGTAGTAGATTTTAGGAACTGCCTGTGAGCACATATGTAGAGCTCTGGAACTTCAAGGGAACAAGCTAGTAGGAGTTTCCAATTCTGGAGATTCAAGTAAGTTGAAAATGCTATTTGAATTTGAATTTGTGACCTGATGGTTTCTGAATGCACCATCATATTGACCCCAATGGTCATTCAGTAAGTAGACAGCTTCCTCTCCTCACATATCAAAGGTTCTGTTATATTTTTTTCTTCAGAGATATATATCCCTTTCAGTCAACATTTCTGTGATTCAGTATATATTTTCTTTTACCTTAAATGTAGCAAACTAGTTTAATTTAAAGACATGACTTGAGATAAGTTTCTGGTTTAATACTACAATTTTAAAGCAAAACTTTGTCTACGTTTTACGAATACTTTTGCTGCTCTTGGAAAAAATACACTAGAGTAGGGAAAACAGAATAATTGGAGAAAATACTCCTTTAAATCTAATGAGTATACTCATTAGACTTACCATAACATCACAATATCAAAGGTGATTTTGCTTATATTTTTAAAAAGTAACCTTGTTCTTCACTCTCCCTGCACCACACATACACAGCATGCATGGAAAATTTATTCCAAAACTGACTTTTTCAGAGTTATACATAATCATTTTGTTTAATAGTCTCATCTGTGAGGTCTGTTAGGAAATGAATATTTGTAGAAACTTCCCAGTCTCTTTTTTAGAGTAAAATACATCAGTTGAATATACAGTACAAGAAAGTCTGTGGTATATTATGAAGACCTCAGTAATGCTTTTTTCCAGTTATCAGTTACATCAGTGACAAAATTGTACAAAAGAAGACTGTTCTGTGAAACCAAACATACATCCACATATATTACTCTATAATATTGGCTTGAATGCCTATAATCTCAAGAAGTGTCATCATAATTTGACAGTACTGTAGGTATAAAATTTTATTTCTGTGGTGAGTAGGCATACTCCACTGAGAATAGTTGATTTGCTGTCACTGCAGTACTGTTTCTGGCTTTCTAACATACTTGGTATGCCCTTTACCCACTAGAGAACCTGTGGCTTTGAACGCAGTTCTAAGTGACAACTAGAGGAAAACATTCATTAAGACTTTTGTTTTCACACTTTTGAATATTTATTCATGTAGTATGTATGTATTGTTTCTTAGATACTAATCAAAACTTTCTCTACCTACCTTACAATGAATTAATGAGTATGTGTATGAATATAAAACACCTTACCTCCACAGATTCTTGTCTTGCTTGTATGAAAGGGCAACAGCTCTCGCTTGTGGAACTTGAAAGCACCACCACTTTGCTGGAGAAAGTAGCAATTTTGGAATGGGCTTTATGTCTGAAAAACTCTTCAGTTAAGGCAGGAGAAGAAATTAGAGTTCTCGTGTGAAACAAATGATCAATTTATTTTCTCCTAGTCATTCTTTTTAATAGTCTCAATTTATATTTATTTCTGTGCAGTCGTTACTTAATCATTTCCTACTTCACAGTAATATTTCTCACCTAAAAACTCATCTATATTTTGAGATAGCTGTTCAAGGACAGAGCCTCTTGACTACCTTTACCTAATATTTTTTAGAGTCTAGAACTTATCTTATGAACATATCTTCTGTAATACTTCATCTCGGGGGGTGGGGTAGGGGTGTGTGTGTGTGTGTGGCCTATCTTGTATAGGAACATGATGCTTAAAGATGCTGAAGATTTCCAAATTGCAGAGTGCAGTATTACTATATGAGATTATGAGATGAAACAATAACAAAAATAAAATTAATAATACATCTTTAACTATTTTCTTGTTGTTATGGATGAGAGTAAAGCCAGGCAGTAGGATGATAAAAATCTTGCCTTCACCTTACGCTTACCATTTTCTACCCTTCTTCAGCTCTTTCATGCAGTTTGTTAAATGACTAAAATTTAACTACAAATAGAATAACTGATTGTTATTTTTTTAAATGGAGATTAAAATGGTATTATAACTACATGGAACTGTGTCAGGATGCTGTCTTAAGATGGCAGTGGGTGTTGGATTGCTTCTGCAGTTTGATAGGATGGGTAAGAGTTGCTTTTGTAAGTCCTAGCAACAACAAACCTGAATTCTGGAGGTGAGAATTGTTACCTGTTATGAATTAAAGAGAAGCTGCAACTAAAAAGATGATTACCAGTTAACAAATGTCTCCTTTTATTCTTCAGGTTTTGTTTTTAATCAATCATGTCTTTCTAAAAATATTTAACAAGGAATCAGGTTTTTTTTCTTGAAATACTGTATGTATGGTTTGCTGTAAGATAATATTTAAAACACTATTTTTATTTCACATGACCAGGAAACTCTGCAGCATCAGACAGATATGTTGCACCAACAGAACAAAGAAGCTATGGCAGCTTTTAAAAAACAGGTAGCAAAATACGGTCTTCTAGCTTTGACAATGAGATTTTAAGATATGATGGCATAATAGCAAGTTATTGATTGGTATTAAAATATTTTTCTGTTGCATATAAAATGTTAGAATATACGGCTCAAAGAAATTAGGTGTTTATCTTTCTTCCAGACATAGTATAACGCCTGTATTTTGACAGTTGTTCCCAGTAAGCCACTCTTCATGGGATTTTTAATTTTTTATTTTTCAAAAAATTCCTAGAGAAGATAATGCTGCTTTTAATCTGTTGGTTGGTTCCCTCCCGCCTCCCGCTTCTAAGATGGCATGACCTCTGCAAGGTTAAGTTCATAAGCCACAGTGAAAGTTCTGCCTCATAACTTACTCTGTTCAACATGTGAAAGTGTGTTTCAGTCTTTCAAATTGGGGTTGTGGTTTTTTCCCTCCGTAATATATAATCAACAAGTATGAGCGCTGAAAGAACTTGCAGAGAACTGAAACTGTTGCTCATGGTAATGAGGAATTTATCACTAATGCTGTATCACAATCATATCACAGAAAAAAAGAAATTGACAAGCAATTAGGTTTTTCTTTCTTGGAAAAATAATTTGTGATTGATAAGCTTGCTGATTGTGACTCTATAGTTACCATTGTTCAAGAAAAAAAAAACAGGAAGTACGCTGTGCAGGGCAGTATAACTACATTGTCTTGTCAAGTTGCATGAATAAAATCAATCCCATGTGCTGTATTGATTTGTTGTTTCTTTTTTTCTTTCTGTGTCACTGGCAATCAAGTTACAGGCAAGGATGTTTGCCATGGAAGAAGAAAAGGTAGTCTATGTTACAATTATTTGTTATTTGTCATCCAGTGAAGCACATAAGCAAATGATAATGCATATAATTTACTGAACATGTGCTAAATATAAATTAAGTATATTACAATGAAATTATTTTTCTTGCTATGGCCTTGGCAAAAGAAATTTCTTCATAACCTTTGTTTTTTGTTTGTAGCCTATAGAACTTCAATTACTTGTGAAATGTCACTTTAAAATTTGCTTATACTAAAAATCAGTTGGGGAAAAAGTGTTCTTTGATAGTTCTGTATTGAAGATATACAAAATTTACTTTATTTTGGGGGCCTGGGACAAATTGTCGTAAGCCTTTTCCATGTACTAGTGAGTAATAACAATTCTAACTGGTGTAGTAAAACCAGATTTTAATAGGGCTTTTACTGATGTACCTGAGCTCGTTTGAGCTTGAACTAAACTGAAGTAAGATATACTTAAGCCTGAATTTCTGGGTTTTTTCTTAACTACATGAGTTTTTATACCAAGCTGAGTGCCTGCTTCCTCTTCTGAATAAAGGATTTGCATTTGATATACTAGGAGCCTGTTTCAAACAGTGAAGCCAATGAATGTCTGTGTGTGGACTCCATTATTTTGCTTAAATTTCCCAATGATTAAGAGTGGACGAGTACACTATATGTGTTGTAAGAACTTGCACAGAAATTTGCAAACTGGTGAAATTGGTTTGAAAGTATATAAAAGTAAACTTCATTATTTGCTGCATTTATATTATCTGGCTGAGTTATTTTCTTACTTGTATTTGGAGTTTTTTCTTGTTAAGACATTCTTTTTGTCCACACATAACCTGATTTGTATTTTCAATGAGAACTACCATTACAGAATTAAATTGTGTGCTGATTTTTTTTTTCCCTCTAAATACTTCCATTGAATTCAACTAGTACTTTCAGTACTTTGTATCAAAGTAACTGAAAGAATAAATTAAGCTATAATGTTTCAGGACAGTGTTTGAATACAAAGACCAATTTTTGCTCCAATTTACATTATATGTACTTTACTGATCAAGGTGGTTTCAAGAGATTGTGCAGCCAGCACTATGTTAGAAACAAATGGAACACGCAGGGGTGGTTGAGTGGATGTGTTTATTTTCCCTGACTTAGAGAATCTCTAATATCTAGATTCTTCTCTCCATTGTATTGATTGCTGCCCGAGATTATTACCTGATTTAACTTCACTGAAGTCCTTTGACTTTATTCACATGCATATATATGTGTGTGTATATATACACACACGCACATGTGCTATATATATAAATTTAAAATATGCTTGCATATATTTAGTAATTCTAGTGATAGCAGGTTACAGTTCAGTCTTTGTGGTTTGGAAAAGCTGAGAAAGTTGTTTCTGTGAAGACCCTGCTACAGTCAATAAGAAAATGGATTTACCTGGTACTTTCTTTGTTATTTAGTATCTTCGTTCTAAACTGAAGTAACTTATTAATTCTGCCTTTGTCAGGCTTGTCTCTCCCAGAACAGAAAATATGAAAACTTACCGACTAGTCATAAATGGTGAAAATATACTATCATGTTTTCACTTTTCTTTTTATAGGAGTATATATGTACATTTAAAAATTATTTAGCTGAATTTTCACTTGTTTTCACCAGTGAATTCTTCTGTCATAGCAGAGCAGTGCTTTATTTTTGTAACATTCTTGTTGACAAATTCTTGTTGTAAATGCATTTATTCTGCCCAAATCCTGAAATACAGCTTTTGTTGAAAGGGAAAATGTCAACTTGCTGTAGAAACAAAAGAAAAAGAAATTGATGGACTGAAAGAAGCATTAAAAGCATTACAGGTAAACTACTATTTTTATTAAATAACTTTCCTTGGTATAGAAGTGTTTAGGTTTTAGGTTTTTCCACTGGTAAGAAAAGAGTTGGTTTTGACAGGGTCTTTAAGGCCTTCTCATTTAATCCTTCTAGTTACATTTACACCTCACTTTCTAACACTGAGTTTCCGTTAGTCTTCCATGTCAAGACTACTTTAAGTTTGCCTTCCAGCTGAAGTTCTTTTCCTCCAGAAGAACTGCGGACTCAATAGAAGTCCATATAGTGTGTGAGATGCGCTTTCTTTTCATTTCCATAGTCTTACTCTTTCTTTCTATTCTTGCCTTCTTACTTCTCACCTGTCTGGAAAGTCTGGGTTTGGACTGCTAAACAGAAACAAGTATTCACACTGGGCCTCCAACTGACAGTGCTACCTGTGTTTTTTATTATATTCCTTTGTTTCACGAGGAGGTTTGTGCATTTACCACCTAATCCATGCCTTTCCAATGCCTGTTTGTCAGTAAAATTGTTGGATAAATGCACAATTTACTCTGGAGCCGCTTGGTGTTATTTCTGTATTGTATTTTATATTATTGCATGGTGTTGGAGCAGTTGTGGCCGAGATTCACACTTACTTGAAGTAAAGAAAGGCATAGGGACATAGCTAGTATTTGGGGTTTTTTTTCAAGACCAAGACAGATCTGTTGAAAATGGATTAAAAGAGTATAACTCTGAAGGTTTTTGTTCAACACAGAAGAGAATTAGAATTGTAATGCATTGCCACATTTCAGGTATTGCCAGGAATTTAATTATTTTTCTACCCAAAACTGAGTGAGATAATAATTAGTTTTATTAAAAACAAAATGGTTATAATGGATTATTACCAATGACTTTACAATGTGTTTGGTTCTTGTTAACATTCTCTTAAAATAGGATGTATTTTCTTGGTATCTGACTGTTTATTTAATCATTTAGTTAACGCTGAGGGTATTTTAGGAGCAAAGGAAATTTATTCCCATGGCTGGCCTTCTGTGCGATGGCTGTAAGGATTTTGTTGCCTTGTTCAAACCTTGGTATAGCACAGATGACGCAGAATATCCCTCCATGGTCTGCTGAACATAGTATGTGGACAGCAAGAGTAATGAAAGATTCTAATGGGCTTTCTTTTGTAAAATAAAACAGAAATTTAAAAAAAAGCTTGACATTAAATGTTTAATGTTAAAAGATCAAACATTTGTGTAACAGTGTAGTTCAGATCTAGGTAATTCTGCTGTGACATGACGAAGCAGGACGTCACAGTGAACCTGTGGACCCTGAAAAAATTGTCTGGAAATCAGCCTAAAATGAGTGAGGAATTTCTAAATTGGTTCTGTAGTCCGCTCTATCCAGAAAGTCAGAATTCTACCTTAAAATGATTGTGCTCTAGGCTTAGTTTTTCTAGAATTAATATTTTCTGTACAAGATTTACACACTCTGGGTTCTTTGACATTTCTCTTTTTTTTTTTCCTAGACATTGTCAATGTTTCTTTAAACATTCTAAGAGGTATAGAAACTGAAGCTCTTGCAATTTCAAGTATTGTGCAAGTGAGATTTCTCTGATGTCAATGATATATGAAAAAGTGTTAATGATTTGAAATGTCAGTCTTATGTTATCAAAGCATGCAAGATTGGTACAATGTGTCTTTATACGGCACTGTTCAGAGTATCTATCTAGAATTTTTTTTTTTCCAACAGGGAACACACATATATTCCTCTAGGACTTGAGGCAATATTTTAATTTCTATCTCTGTTTTCTTCTCTGTTTATTTCTAAGGGTCTAGTTTACAAAGACTATAGTCCTTTTACACGTTATTTTTATGATACATGTCAGAAAACACAAGAATTTATCCATTTTCAAAATTCCTCTAGTACGAAATCAGTGTAAAGCATGTTTTACATAATTTAAATATTGAAGTGCAATTGTGAAAAGTGATCTAATAGTAAAAGAAATAGTGTAATAATTAATTCAAAACCAGTATGACTGTATTGGATTGGCAATAAATGCAATTAAATCTTAGGTATGAAAATACTTAAATGTGCAGGTTGTCATTGGAAAAAATGTAACAACAATTTAATTAATAGCTCTTTCATTTTACAGATTTCAAAATACACTTTACAAAAGAAACTGAATGAAATGGTAAGAAATTAATAAAAGTTAAAAAAATAAGGAACAGCTTTTATGAAAAGAGAATGTCTACTTAGAGTATAATGCAAATACTGACCAACTCTAATACTTAAATGCTGTGTGGTAATTATTACAAATAACCAAAAGAGGTGATACCAGCTTTGAATCTGAAAAACTTTCAAATACAGTGTTGTTAGTTTCTTATAGTTTGATAGCTGCTGTTTATCATGTGGAATTTTTCCTCCCCGAATTAAAGTATAATTGGTATATTTGTCCTTTATAGAGTAAAGATTGTTTTTTTATAGACTGTGGTTTGAATACCCTTGTAGGATCTAGCATATTCCTCTGAAAGAAGTAATAGAGAATTCCAAGCAGTTCTTAATTTTTTTTTTTAAGAAAAACTGATAATGTTTTTCCTCTCACTATTTTGCACTCCTCAGAATTACTTCTTAACATCAGTTCCCCTGAACAGTTTAGATTTCATCCAGTCCAGCTTACTCCCTTTGACACAGAGAATAAATTTATGTAGAGTGACAGCATAGTCACTCTGAACCCTGTTGTCTGTTTTAGGAAGTGAAAGAGTGAGCTGCAGCAACATTGCTAAGCTTGATTGAATAAATGCTGTGAAAATTCTGCTGCTGCTCAACTGGAAAGAATAAAGATAATATTGTCAGACCATTACAAACTGTGATTTTAATTAAGAAGCTCAAAAAACTAGGGTCCAGTTTAACTTTAAGTACCATGACATTTGTACTGAAAGTCATCTTCAACGCTACAGTGGTTTTACACAAAATATGGTGAAATTGAATAATGTGCCCTCTGACCTGGGAGATAAGGCTACAAGTTAAAGATCAAAGGCAACATAAAATGTGTTTTGTCTTACTTCACTTTTAACTTGTATTTATTCTTAAAATGCATCTAATCTAAAAATGTACAAAATTATTGAACTTACATTTAGGTCATTTCACATATTATCTTTGTTTCATAACTTTCAAGCACAGTCTTGCATATGAATGAGAATATTTAAATTACAACACCTTTTCTGTAAGCTGGAAATACGTCTGTGCTGCTTAAACAGCTAAATATCTTCATTTCTTATGTTTATAAACTTTTTAAATAATTGATTATTTGAAAATTTTGAAAACATTGGGGTACTGCGACTTTGATACAAAGTATGCTTTAAATGCTATTGAGTGAGGGACACGATGTGAGAAATCCTCTCTTGCATGTAGCACTAAACCTAACATGTATGGCTTGGCCATAGTTACAGAAGGTGCTCTGATATGACATGACGAAAACAAAAAAATGCAAGGCAAGCAGAAGTGAATTCTTTCCTACAACTGTATGCAGTAGTGGGCTAATACACACAGTTTTAGACTGGGTCAAATTCTACCAACTTTACTCCTTGACTAGTTGCACTAGAATAAATGGTACCTTCTAGGGATCAAAGTACTAGCAGCTCATGAAGACTCTCTTAGTTGTCACAAATGGCAAAATGTTTAAAAGTAAAATGGGTTCAATTCCAAACCAGTAATTTATTTGGGACCAATTTCTATTTCAATTTTTTGAAAGTCCGTTTGCGAAAGACAGATTAGATCATGCCCTGGCTGGTGTTTCGAAAGTAAGCAGATGTGCTGTTTAGTCTGTACCTGGCACCTTACAAACCCTGTCAGTCAGTAAAGTAGCTTTTGTATGTGCTGAGGATTGAGCATGCCTTATAGATGTAGCATTTTATTCTGGTTTTGTTCCTTTAATTCTGCTCTTTTAGTCTAGCATATGCAATGTTAATATATTGCATATATGCCATATTTTAGCATGCTATCCCATTATATTTATGTGAAATTTGTAGTGACGATAGAATTCTTATGATATCTGCTAGAATTTTGAAATAGTGGAAGTTTTTGTTTCATATTGAAAGACTGTATAGAGACAAAGAAATAACAGATTCACTTTTCTTCCATCTTTCCTTTGTTTCCACAATGTGTTGATTATTGTGTGTGGTGTAGTCACTTTGCACCTCACCGCATGTGGATAGTCGCACTCATGCAATCAGGAGGCTACAGGATGATTACTGCAAAGCTAGTTGTCTGATAGAATAAGCTCGAGTGCGGCTTCTGTATTGTATTCTTTTTCTTGCTGCTGAACTAAAGAAATAACTGGAGGAAAATGGCCTTGGTGAGGTCTTGGTTTCCTTCATTAATCTGGCAGTTGACACAGTGTAGCACACTAGAACTCTCTGAATGTAGACTAAAAGCTGATGTAGAGTAGGGGGGGGAAAGTAAATTTTTCATCTGTTCATGTGTTCCCTTGTTAACTTGCATTGGTTAATCATGGACATGTCTGAGAGGGTGAACATTTAGAGTTATTTCTCTTCCGCGGTACCTAAACATATATCACAGTGCTAAAATATAAAAAAAGGGAAGAATGAGATTAAGGCTGGTGTTGGCCAGTTTAGAGACCAAATCTCGTGTGCAGTTCAGAAGAGCATATTTGGAGTGCAAGATCTCTGTGTAGTCAATGGGGAGACATCACTGTCTACAAGGTAGTGATTCAGTGCATCAATATTAATGAGTAAAGTAGATGGGGTGACTAACTCTGTGAATGACTGATCATTAGTCTGGTTTCACTTGCTGACTGTGTTTATATTGGTAAACTAAATGTTTGTGAGACCATTTAGAGAAGCTGTAGTCAAGTGATATGAAATGGTCTAGGTTCATTAAACTCTACTGCTCTTCAGATGAGGGAAGCTGCATCCAAATAACCCGCATTGTTCCCGGCAGATGGTCTCCCGAGCTGTGCCCAGGAACTGCTTACATGAGTGCTACTTGGCACAGGCCAAAATGGGTCAGGGATATTTTAACAACAGTATAGGCATTTCCTGAGAGCTTCCCTGCCACCATTTAGTTTTCTAATACAGATGTAGTTGCCAAATGAACTAAAAATTAATTCCTGTAAAATGTTAAATAACTGTAATTTTTAAAGTTGGTTTGTTTTTAATAATCTAAGATAGGAATTTTATTTTTATTTCCTTTCCACATTTTTTAGGAATTTGCCTGTAATTATACTATGTTGTTTAAAAATACAGTGAGAAGACAGTGATACTGTCTAAATTAAAAATAATTATTTTTAAGTAGAAAAATGGTGGGAACTAAAGGAACTATTGTGGAAAAAAATTTCAGTTTTGAAGATTTACAATTGGTAACTCTTTTCATAATTTTCCCATAATCTTGCCTTAGGTCTCCATGCCATTACATCTCCTTTGTTTCTCTGACATTTTCACCTCCCAATTACCACCTTCTGCTTCACTGAGTAACTCTGACTAGTGACTCAATTTCCAGAATATCTTTGAGATATGAGCAATTCCCTCTTTGTCTTCCTCCAGTCACCTACGTGACCCTGAGCTATTTCTCTGGTCTAGTTCCACCAAGAAATCATTGTGCCTCAACAAACCATATGGCCACAATCAGTTCCACTCCCTATCCCAGCTTATCTTTATTACTGGTGGAGGGCAGGGCAATAATTCCTGTTCTTGCAGTATCAGACGTTAGGAAGGAGAACCAAGATTCTGTGGGTCTCACTCCAACACCAGGGTCATACCCTCCCTATCCTGCAGTGTCTCCTGGTGTTTCTTGATTGTCTTCTATGGAAGAATGTTTTAAGACCTTTTCGCTGTGAGTAGAAGAGTTACATACTCCGGGAAGGATGTCAGAAGGCAAACCAGACTGCTTTTGTTTTACTGTGCACTAAGCCTGGAGATTACTTGTCATCAAAAATCATATTTAGGCAAGTGGTAAGCTCTTAATAAGATGACTGAGGCTATAGCAGGCCGATTCATTTTCTCTTTGGAAAGAGCCCTGGGAAACAACAAAGTATATTCTACTTTTCTAGTGAGAAAGAAGGACTAAAGCTGTCTTGCTGGCTTAAGAAAGAAATTGGGAGAACACTAAGAAAAATCTATATAGAAGAAAATGCAAAAAACCTCAGATCTTGCCACAAGCTGTTCCAGTCTCAAATTAGCAATGCCTCCCTTTTCATCAGTCTCTTAGAATAAACTAGAATGGCTATCAGGAAAAACAAATACAATTTTCTTTTAATTTTTTCGTTATAAAATCCACATTCTAGCATTAGTTAAGCATAGTTCTTCAAGAGTGTACTTACGACTTAGGAAAAAGAGAAACTATAGGAACATTCACAACCTACATTCGTTGCACTGGTTCTGTAAGTGGTGGTGTTTCTTTACCAGTGCTTCCATTATGGCTTTCCATTTGCTGTAGTGTGTTTAATTTCATACCTTATAAAACATGAGAAATTTGTATTGTATATCCTGTTTTGCAAGCCTTATGTTGGTCATTTCTTTTGATTACTATCAGCTTTTATTATCCTCTGATGCTTGAACATGTATTGCATTTGTTACTGTATGGAAATGGAGCCTTACAGAAGCCCAACAGACTGGGCCAGATTCATCCTCATGTAACTTGAATTTACATGCAGGAATTCATTTGGCCCAAATCTTTTTAATTGCCGTGTTGCTCTACTGTAGATTAGAAATAGATTAGATGTCTAAATAAATGGATATCTTTTCTGAGGAATTAATTTAACCCACTCTCTTTAGAGAAAATTACTTTAAAAACTGAACAAATACTACCTACAAAGCTATTAACAAAAATACAGTATAAAGAGGAACACAAAAATCTTAGTGTATATGAAGGAAGGGATAACAATTTTTTAAAAATCAGTGGCATGTGTCACTAAATATAGTTACCTGTGAATACGTATTTTCAATCACCTCCTCACAAAACAAGAGAGAGAGATTGGTAAAATTCATGAAACATAAATACATTTTACTTAGTTACCGTGTGGGATTCATTGCAGTAAGATGTTACTTAGGCTGAGATGTTAATAGAAGTAAAAGTGTTAGATGCTTACAAAAGTGATTAGAAAAAACCCTACAGATACATAATCTTGAAGTAGACATGAATTCATTGTACTTCAAGATATCACAACTGACATTTGATACTGAGGAATTAATAATTATTCATTATAAGATTACTTACATTTTTCTGGGAAGCATGGGGTACTAGTCTGCATTTAGCTTCACTAATCTAAATCAAAGTCACCACTGCTCTTTAGAAGTAGTAGTTGATGCACTTTTTTTTTAGCAAGTATGTTGAAATTCTTTTATTTAGGTGTGTCCAATACACAAATTCTCTCCTAATTGTTCTTGCACTACGTCATTTTTAACAATCCCAGAGCTGGAATGGGTGAAGCTGGCATCTCTGGAGATGGCTTAGTCTAACCCTGCCCTGCTCAAAGCAGGGTCAGTTAGTGCCAGTTGCACAGGGCTATGTCCAGTCAGGTTTTGAATATCCCCACAGATGGAGATGCCGTAGCCTATCTGTGCAACCTGTTCCAATGTTTGACCACCCATACAGTAACTTTTTTCCGCTCAAGTTTAAGTGAGATTTCCTATATTCACTTTGTGTCGGCAGGCAGCACTAAGGAGTCTGGCTTCTTTATTTCCTCCCCTCCAGCCAGTATTTATACACATTGACAAGATCTCCCCCGAGTCACCTCTTCTCCAGGCTGAACAGTCCCAGCTCCCTCAGCCTCTCCTCACGTGTCAGGTGCTCAAATCCCTTGATTGTCATAGTGGCTGTATACTTTGAACAAAGTTGTATTGAAAAAAACCCAATATCTTGGTTTGTATTGCCATATAGCTTAAAAAGTTTTCTGTGTTGATTAAAACCATGTTATGCTGGAAAGTGTTTAAGACCATAAAAGGAAGACAATGCTTTTACTGGTGGCTTTACAAAGAAACCTGAACACTCTTTGCATAATAGATTGCTTTTGTTACATAAAAGGAAAGAATAGATGCCCATAGGCCTTAGTTTCATGACGCATGTAGTAGCACTGTTGCCAAAGTTTAAGGAGCTCCTACTCCTACCTGTCTCCAGCCACTTGTTTCTGCCCTGGGCTCCTCTATGAAGACGCTGGGACAACAGGTATGTGGGGGCTGTGATTTAAGCTATCTAGAATTTTCAAATGGTCTCTGTATTTTATTGTGTTACTGCAACATGAGAGCATGGTATACTTGGTTTCATACTACAGTAGGGACAAATAAGCAGCCGGGGCAAAGAGGTGCAAACATAGCTGCTTGAAGCCACTGTGTTGTTTTGAAGATATGGGCAGGTACTGAGTAGCTGATGTGGGGCGGGTATGGCATTAATCCACATGGACATCCTACATCAAAGGAATGAGAGAATGCAGTGCTGTACTGAGCCGTAGTGCAGGATGACAAGTATAAACCCCAGGCAGCATTAGCATGTTAGGCTATGTTGCCAATACAGTGGTGGACTAAATAACATGTTTAAGCCACGTAACAAATGAAAACTTGTAATCAGGGTTTGGAAACAGTTAATACAGTTCTGCAGATATCTAACACACAGGTGAAGGTCTTTGGAATGAGGTGCTATCTGGAAATGGGAACTGATCATTAGATATGAAATAGACAACGGAGATATTCTGGAATGATTTTGCATTTATGCTCTTATGATAAAAAGCATTTGGAGAATTGATTTATACATGCTCGTTGCAATCATTAAGTAGGCACTTCATTTATGTTTCGAACAGGATCAAAAATTACAGATGCACTTAACAGCGAAAGAGGAGCATCAGAAGAAACTGAATGAAGTTGAGAGGTGTTATGCTACTATTGCATGTCAGTTTGGAGTTGTAAAAGGTGTTCATGGAAAACTAGAGCACAGCGGTAAGTATGTCTTAAATGTCCTCCAGCATTTGTTTTTGCTGTGTTTTGACAATACTGAGTTGGAGACACCTGACAATTCAAAAAAATAGCAGCTACCATGTGCCTAGCATCAAATATACCAACTGACAATTACTGCATCTCAGTAGCTTCTTCAGTGCTCTTTCTGTGAGTGTCAGGTTAAGCAGCACAGGCTCTGTACCTCTTCTGCTCTTTGCTAACACACTACTACAGTTGTGTGTGTGACCACATGGTAAATTACACTGAGGAACCGATCTGTGTTCAAAACAATCCAGCAGCAGACCCACCTCTTAAAAAAAAAAAAATTGTGCTTAATTTGGATCAGCTTCCTGTTGCCATTTAGCATAATCAACGTAAACAGTTGTACCAGCTCAAATGAGGGAGTGAAAGTAAAGGAATTAGCAAAGAGGGGAAAATGAATGCTGTTTAAAGTAGTTTTAATGTTGGGAAATGGACAGAAAATATTAATGAAATAATAATTGTTTTATTGTACAGGAATATAAAATATTAAAACCAATTTAGTAAATAGGTTGGTAGGAATAATTTTATGCAGTTATCATTGTTATGGAGATTCTGACTATATGGCTACTCAAGCTTTATAAGTCAGTACCTTATCCTCGTTTATGTGTTGAAACGTAACAAAATTATTTGTGAATCTACTAACACACAAAAATATTGTTCCACATACTTTTCTTTATATAAATATATAATTTTTATCTGTAATATAATAAAGCTGATAACCTCAAGTAGTAAAAATACCTCATTTAAGTGAAGTTTTGTACCTTATAATTTGAGAGATAAATCCTTGTTTCTCATAATAAAGTGATAAATTTCTATGCAAACGTCACAGTATATGTGTAGAATATGGAACTGTGTATTGTTCTGTGTGCCTGCAGTTTTCATCCGTGTAAACACGTACACAGGATATACATAAAAATAAGTATTTTTTTTAAGGGAGTGGAGAAATTGTTGTATAACTCAAAACAAACAAACAAAAGCCCTAAGTACACAAAACGAAAAAAAACCCAAAACTTTGAATACTAAAGTTTATGGTTTTTTTTCTGCCTGAAACCAAATAGTTTTTCAGATCTAGTTAGATGTTCTATGTGTATTCATGTTATTTCAGTACCTCGAGTTACTTATATTCAAATTTTTTTGAATAGGTTAATATTAAAAACAATTTAAGAGAAAACATTGCTCTGTTTTTCCTTTTATCTACATTGGACAGGGCTTCTCTATTATGTCAGATGCAGAAAAGTCTTTTTGAAATTTCATGGAAAAATAACATTTTTTATGTTATTTACTGTCAGTATTTATACTTTTTGAACCATATATAAATGCTTTTTTGCCTTGTTTCTAGTTATATTAATCAGTAATTGCAAAATGAACCTCTAGAAAAGATTAGATGTGTTACTAACTGCTGCTCTTCAAGAAGCCAATCTGTTCACCAGTGTAACTCTAGTGTGTCTTTAACTGCAGAGAGCATTCAATTTGCATTGCAGTATGTAAGGCATGCAGCAGGCACATAGGTAACTTGTAAATTCTGAGCAAGAAACTGCAGTCAGTGGAAAAGTCAGGCGGAAAGTATGCAAGCCATTTTTAATGCAAATTGTTTAAATTAAATTATAAACTATTGTTCTTTATCTGCTGTATTAAAGCAGTATGTAGGGAAGCAAGAAAGTGAAAACTGATGTATTACAGTGCTGTATAGGGAAAATACCACAATTTATAATAAATCTAAAACTTTATTGCCTAAACAATGTCCTATTATTAGTATTTTAACACTAGAGAGTGAACACATGACTCTTGTTGAAAGATAGGAGAGAGTTTTACCAATTTTTACCTGCTGGTTTTTCTGCTGTTTTCCTAAGTTGTATCAGAAGATATTTGTTACATTCTTGAGTATTTTCATTTGTTAAGCACATATTCCACATTCTTAAATAAAACTGCAAAATTGCTTATTGTATTGTAAGGCTGTTGTCCGTCATTCCCCATGATGCTTACCGTCTTTAGCAGAAAAGGAAAGAACTTTCTGGGTGTGACGGAGTGTCTAGAGTTCTTGTGTTCAAGTGTAGTGCCAGAAGCTTTTTGAGAAAACAGAGAAAAAAGATTAGGAGTGAATGAAGAGGAATCAGGCCTAGAAAGGCTGAAGAGAGACCTCAGAGGTTCAAAATACTAAGATTGAACAGCGGTGACTGAAAGTACAGGGACCAGTGAATATCTCCAGCTTTTCATTGTCAAACTTCAAACAATTTCCTAGTGATATCTTTGCCTCTGTAAAGTCTAAGAGAAAATTCCCTTCCCTTTCAAAAGGGTCAGAATTTATTCTTAGAGTTTTCCTCTCCATTATCCTCTGCGGTTTGTTGTCTTCCATGTCCTATATGCATATAACTTTGTACACCTGTTAACTGTTACTTGAATGCTCTACGTTCATTATGCTCATTATGTTCTACGTTCCTCTGAAAATAAATTCATCAGAAAATTACAAGGAAAGCCCTAGCTAAGAAACAAAACTAAACTTAAAAGTTAATGGAGAAGTGATTCTAGTAAAGTGACATCAAATGACACTAAAAATTACATTGCAATTTTTAAAAAAAAGCAAACCAACATACAAAATGTCTTAACTTATTGTATAGAACATCTGGTACCACCTCGTGTAATCCTCCAGTGTAGTGTCACACTGTACAGAAAAAGTAGAGTCATATTTTCAGTGTTAGCCTCCTTTCCACGAAGATGTTTAATTGTTTTATAAATTATATACACATACACTACAGTTCTAAATTAAATACTAATTCAAATATGAAAGTATATATTAACATGTTTTAAATTTTGTTTAAAGTCCAGGAAGCAATACAGCTCAATAAGAAACTAACATCAGTGAATAAAAGACAAGAGACTGAAATAAGTAATCTGAAGGAAGTAAGTACAGTATGCATTTCTGAATGTATAAGTAGAATTCTCTGGGACTTCTACAAGCTGCTGTAGTATTAATAGAAGTAGTGGACAAGCAGCAGAATGGTTCTTCATTCTATGACTAATGGCTAAATTAGTCTTATGCTCCCTTGTTATGCACAGGTACTTCAGATGAATGCCAATTAAAATTTGAGCAGCTCTGAATAATTTCTGTAATTTGGGAATTTTTATTTAACTCTACAGCATCCTACTTGCTTTTTGTTAATTATTAGCAAATTCTCTTCTTCCTGTGCTGTGTTGTCATTGCTTCTCCCTTCTGATACAGAAAGGTAGCAGTGATGTTTTCAGTTCAGTCAGAGAGAGATACAACATGAAGAGTAGTTGCCATAGAAGCAAGTTGGTAGCTTGAATGTAGGATAAAAAGTGTAATTGAATCTCCACCAGAAATGTGAGAGTACTGTGACAGGGCAATTGAGACATTAGATAGTAGTGGTACTATGGACGAAGAAGTTGCCTGGCCATTAAGATCTTTTCTGCCCTCATCTATTCAGAAACTACTGTTCGCAAGGTACGTTTTTGAGTTGCCTCCTGAACATATGTAATAGTGGGAAGAATAAAGTTCTCTTTTTCCCTTTGAGCTGTTTCTTCAGTGCTGACAGGAGAAGAGCAAAGGGACCCTCTGAAGTCATATTTGTCCTGTAAACTCAGTATCTTTCCATACCGCTTCTTTTTCATATCTCATCTTTCTATTCCAGTTTTTTTTCCCTCTCTTTGATTCTCTGAGGATCTTAGGTAGAGAACAAATGTCTGTTTGTTCTCAGCTTCTTGGCCCACTGTTAATCCAGCTTCCAGACAAATGTTTTAGACTACCATGGAATCTTTGCAAAGTTTGTGAATTTCTTGCAAAACAAAAAGGAGTGGGGTTGGGGGGAAATAATTTGTAAATGAGGAGAAGGGACTATGACCATTTCATATTTGAGTTAAATTGGTCAAAAATTCAGTGTTTACCTGCCATGAGCTTTGTTTGCCTGAAAAAGAAGATTTGAAGATACAGAAGTACTTGAAAACTCTCCATGAATCTAGTGTTGTTTTGTGTTCTGAAGAGCACACAGCCTCTTATTGTTAAGATTCTTTGGAGTATGATGCTTCTAGAAGCCTGACTTAAAATTAAATTTTATCTTGAAATAGAGACAGTTCAAGAGTTTTTTAATTTGTTTCATTCTTACCTTCTCTAGTGCTATACTTACTTTTTATATTTATTACATGAAGATATTCTAGCCACAGTAAAGATTAATCAGGAATTCAATCTAGATTTGTTTAGTTACATACTTGAATATAACATGGCAAACTTCGGTGTCAAAAAGATGAAGTTTTGGAGTGACTGTTTGATCTCAAAAATTTCAGAACTCCTACCATCGTACAAGCAGACTGAGAAACACAATAACAGTAAAGAAGAACACTGGAAAAATTCTCAAATTGATTTCTAAATCACAGTTAGGTTTTATGGCATTTAGAAATGTTTATTTAGCTACAGAATTCAAATTATAGGTTATATATATTTATATATTGTATATAAAACCTATATATATCTATCTGAAATATTTGATAGGTGCGAGAGTAACAGAAAAATATTGGAAGTTGTCAGTGGTGATAACTTTAAAACATATTTTTTAGAATGCTAATATCATTATAGCCATGAAGGTCTGACAACAACTTTGTCTTGTGTGCATTTGGTACACTTCAAATGTACAATTCCTCTTTTAAAGGAATTGCAATTTGTATGTGACAAAAAGCGGGACATTCATCTAAAATGCGGCATATCTTTATTGTAATATATTGTAAATATCAAAATTTAGGAGTTTTAGAAATGTTTAAGCATCAGAGTAAATTAGGTTTGTTGCGTTCATTAAGAAACGAAGAATAATTCATTACTTAGAATTCTCTGAGGGCAAGTAATTTGAGAGGTAAGAAAAATGTTTAAGAAGATTTTACGTAGTGAAATTTGTGAGTAACAGAGGTGTGTGAGATAAACTGATAGTGATTTATATACTCCAGTAATCAAACATATTGCTTGATCCATTTTTTTTAGCTGTACTCTTGATTCTTAAGGTCATGGGTGATGAATTCTAAATAAAATACTGTTAGATAAGCAGAGGAAGGGGCCAACTGAAACTTAATATGGCTTATTCAGTTCACCAGGAAATGCCTTTGTCATGGTTCTTTCTGAATTTCTTATTGGTTGTTTAGTATTTGACCATCCTATTTGGAACGTCAGTGGAAAACTGAACTGCAGCTTCATTTCTTAGCCTTTTAATATTCACGTAGTGCTGCAGGACTTTGCTGTGGCAATGCCTTAGTCTGAAAAAGAGTGAGGTTTTGTTTATTTGTAAATATAGTTTTGTAAATAAAAGTTGTATATAATAGAAAGACATGCCTTTTTCCTCAAAATGCAGAATTTCAGTGAAAACAGGGTTAAAAATTAACAATATGGTAAAAATAAAACCAACCCACCTATCCCATTTTTCAATATTCCCTATTTCAATAGCTTGCTTATAAAACATTTCTGGAAAGTAGTAGTGAGAGCGTGCCTTTCTGAGCTATATCTGTAATGGCACTTGCTAGTTCAGCACAACTTCTCTTTGTGAAGGGCTGTGGGCTCATCTTTTGGGTCATTCTGTAAACCAAGAGAGAAGAAGTGCCTGGACCCAGTAAGAAGTGCCCTGAGCTAGTTTAATTTCGTTGTGGTTACCTTGTACTTAGCCTAACCATTGCAAAAGTGATCTTAAAGCAGTCAGGTGTTTTCCGTTGTTGGGGAGTGGTATCTGTTGTAGCATTGAAGGGACCTACAAGAGATACAAAGCAATGAGAAAACTTTGATAATTAGAGAAGTTTGGAAGAGGGATTACCAGGCTGTTTTCACTTGCTACATAGCTAAAAGAAGTAATGATACATGCAGCACAAGCTGGGACAACTTACAAAGCTGTTTTATCTGCCTTGGAGACTTGACTGACCTCTAACAGCTCTGAGAACTTGGATTCCAGCTTCTTTCCTCTATAGCCTCAGTGCTGGAGTGAGAATGACTGTCCATGTCAGCTCTTATCATAGCCATTACTTTGACTCAGACCAGGAGGATCTCACACATTTGTTCTTAATGGGAATATGAAGTTATTGAATACTAATCTCCACTTTTAATGAAACTGCTAGTGTGTGGTGGGGGTGTTAAATATGTGCAAGAGTAAAACCTGGGTTAAATTGAGGTCCATATTTCACAGGTTTAGTCTTCTGGGATTTGTGGAAAGAAACATTGTATTTTCCTCTTGACATTGCCTGCTTACAAGTCCAGTTCCTAGATCTTGGCTTAATAGACTGTAGAATGATTTCCTTTTCAGTAACATTTATTTTAGGAATTGAACATTTAGATATTCAGTGTGGTAGGAGTCTTTTAAACCACTGTGAAAATGCTTGCATTGAAATCTGGCCAAGAAAAAGGTTTGCTTCATTCAGCTGCTTAAAAAACAGCTACGCTGCTCAAGGCCTGAAGGGTTACAAGAGAGCTGCACAGATCTAGAAAGAGAGCAAACAGATAAAGTTGTAATTTTGGATACCTTACACAAACTTTAAGTGTATCAGCACTGTCTTGGGAAGTGGTTACATCTGCCTGTGCTGATTGCTCTTCCAGTCCCATACCACCTCTTCATGTTGGCACATGTATTTCTGTGGCCTTGAGGGAAAGTAGAATCAAAATTTTGCATTGACCAAAATTACATTTTATATATAAAAAAAAGTAAGTTTCAGCTTAGATGAACTGGCAAAAGGAACGGGACTATTTCTTTTTGTGACACTCTTTACTTAAGCTGGCTTGAAGTGTTTCTGAAACCATGTCCCTAAGCATTGGTTGCTAGCAACACATCAAAGAAATGTGTTTAAAGCCTTGTCATTCTTTCTTAGCATTCCCCAAAACCTGATAAAATTATTTTCCAGATTCAATTTAATTTACAGGGTTCTGAATACTACTAGTGATCTTATTAGTGACAGAAAGCTACTAGAAAAAGAAGAAAAAAATCTAGGAGTAAAATATTTTTAGTTTCAGAGTTCAGAAAATATACATATGCATGTATAAATTTTTTTTTTAATATATTTTCACAGCTACATAGCTTATGCTTTCACTCACCATGGAAAACTTTCCCATTATTTTTGGTGATCTTGGTTGTGTTGGTTCTTTTTGAGTTTGTGGGTTTTTTTCGGTTGTTTGGTTTTGTTCTTTTCTGCCTACGGCTTTGTTAGATTAGCAGAGCTGGGTTTGGTTCCAGATGGATTATACGCATCCACCTGCTACATACAAAGAAGAAAATGCAATCATCTTTTCTACCTCAAGGGCATGATTTACTTAGTATGACTTATTCTTTCCCTGTGACAAAATAAGTAGTAAGATTTTTCTGCACATAAACTCTGAGTTTTGGAAAACATATAGTATCAGATCCATAGCAGCCTTTTGCACCTGCTTGTGTAGCACACAACCTGTTAGCTGTGGTCTGTGTGCCATTAATCTAGTTCTCTGCAAAGACTGGCACAGTGTACCTTTCCACTTCTACAAAGTTAAAACTGCCACTTAAATGTGGGAACTCTCCTTGCGTATTTCATTACAGAGCCTCCTAGTAAAAAGAATATGACTAATATATGCTTTTATTGCAAAAGATGGAAAAAGCCTTACTAGCTTACAGAATGTCACAATTCTAAAGCATTACTGTCTTTGGGGTCTATAATTGATTCTGCAATTACGCTTAGTACTTATGAGATCATTTTAGATTTATTTATGGCTAAAATAGATGAGAAATAAAGCCTGTAGCAAAAAAAAAAAAAAAAGTATTTAAAAGTAGTACCTATACTTGTGTTTTCCATAAAACTTTGTGTTTGTGAATTTCAGCTACAACGTAATCTTCCCTTTTTTCTTTTGTACTGTTATATGATTTTGTCCAGAACAGTTAAACCATTAGTCTGTGATAAGATGGAATTCCAGTTTTGTGAAGAAAAGTTAAACAGACCAAACTTAGTTGTTAGATAAAACTATTACCATTCTGAATGCTTGGTTCACCACTATGGCATCATGAAGAATTCTTGATACTATCTGTGAACAGCATTCATAACCTCTGCTATTTGTCTGAGTAAACGTCAGAGCTCTCAAGGAGCGAGCGATATTAAGCAGACTACCTTGTACCAGAATGGGAGGGGTGGGGGAGAGCAGGGCACAATATTTATGACTCCAGGAACTATAAGTTGTAATTTAATGAGATCAAAGCATTTGCTGTTTATTTGCTGCACTAGGAGCTTGGAATAAACTGGTTAGAAAACAGATACTGAAAAAAAAAAAAAAGCAGGATATTGAAAAGATTATGAAGACTATAAAATCAAAGGCATATTTAGATGTAAAATCACGTTGTAGAAGCCTCTAATATAAAATTAATTTAGCATTCTCCTGAGATTAAGTAATTAATGTTTCGGGAAAAGCAAAGATCCTCCAAATTTATAGCCAGTTCCTGTTTTTAGCAGATAGTCACTGTTCTTCCTTTTTTTCCTCCTGATTCTCAGGAACATATGCACTAGGTATAATAGGCACTGTATTCCTATTGTATGCCTCGGTGTAGGAGGTATACCTATTCAATAGGTATACCAATTCAATGTCTGCTTCTAATATACTTCTTGGAAGAGAAAAAACAAAAGCTGAAGTATCAAAAATACTTCAAATAGAGTAAAATTGGCACAATAACATTTTACCTCTGAAAATAAACTTTTAGCCACGTATGATGAGTTTAAAGTTCAGCAAGTTAGTCTTATGAATTTCAGTTCCTCTATTTCATTCGGTTGTTTCCATACATTATTTAAATGCAGGGCATGACTCAAGATAGTTTAAAAGATTTGTCTTTGTTTTGAATTGCAATGCCTATACTGGATGAACTATTTATACGTGTTTCCTGTGTTAAGGAACTGAAGAAAGTAACTACAGACTTGATAAGGTCCAAGGTCACATCTCAGTACAGGGTGGGAGAAGAAAACATCAATCTTGCAGCAAAGGAAAAACAGTTTCAAGAACTGCAACAAAAAATCAGAATGGTATTTTGGAATTTAAACAAATTAAATTTTTGGTGAATATTTTCTGTTCTTCATTCAGCAAACATCATGGCAATGATCTCTCTGATGTATACAGATTAGTGATTCCTTTACTAACTGCATATATCAGATAACAGAACTATTTCCAGAATGACATTTTCTAGGGAAGTTAGTACGCTATGCGTATAATTTTAGAATTAAAAAAATATTGATAAGAAGACATTTCAAAATAATTCTGTTTCTTTAAATAGCTTCATGGTGATTTACAATATCATGTTAATACAATATTACTAAAGAAAATAGACAGTAAATTTAAATGCTTTTTACTGTTCTTTATGCTCTTTTTTTAAGGAGACAGCGGTTAGTAAAAAAGTTCAAGAAGAAAACACTCGCATTAAAGAAGAAAAGCTGGTGAGTTGTTACTATAACTTTGCTATTTACAAATCACTTAAGAATATATGTGCTATATTTTATGTTTAAGTTTCTTAACTTGTTATACTAAACTATTAAAAATAATTAAATTCTGTTGTTTACTCTTCAGAAATATTTTAATACTAACATGAATGGGATCTTACTCGGTTTTTAGAAAGTGTATTACAAAACAAGTACATTGTTTGACACTTTATTCCAAGTCTTAACTTTTGTCTTTGAATTCAGATGGGAGAAATTCAGTATACCAGTAAAGTAGTTGTTTACATGTCGGTTCAGTACAAATAAGCAGTCAGGTTTGCATAATATGCTTGCTGTTCTGCTTTCTGTTTGCCAGCAGTTTGCTATAATACTGCTGGTATTGAATCCAGGTAAAATTGGAATCATGTGTCAATCATACACAAAGGAAATGGTGTTCCATTCATACAGAACATATACATTTAGAATATGAAGCTACACCTATAGATAGCTGGACAGTTAAGACTGTCTTCTGTCATGAACACAGGTATGTTCCAGAGCAAATCCTGATACTCAAACCAAGGTACATGGAGTCAAGTGTCAAACACAGCAAAAACATTATTTTCCCTGTAATAACAGCATAATACACTACTTTGCAGAATATAAAGCATTAAAAGGGTGGTTGGTTTTTTGGGTTTTTTTTTTCTTAAACAGTTGCAGAATTTTCATTCTGCCGTTCATGCAACAAAACATGTCAGAGAAGTGTATCAGTCATGTTCTCAGGGAGGGACAAAAGCAGGAGCTTGCTTGTATACCTACTGAGCACTCGTTAAAGGCTAATCCCACAGTACTCTTCCAATCTGTAAAAGCCTATCTGCATTTTGAGTTTGCTTTTTAAAAATACTTGCCAATAAATACCAGTAAAACATGACGGACATGCTCAGACCTTATTATTTCTACAGCCCTGAGTGCACTAAAAGCATTTATGTGGAGATACTTGTAGCATAATTCATATGCAGATTTGATATGTATTATCTAAGAGAAGGACTCTATTTTGTTTCTTTATTTTATTATGTGTGAATTGCTGGGATTTGTTTTGTTAGTTGGTTTTTAATATATGGAGGGTTTTGGTATAAAGCTGGAAAGGGCTTTAATACAGAGATTAACTTCATGTTTCCTCCAAGAACTTGGGTTAGAAGACCTGGATTTCTGTATTATAGAGCAGTACAAATTCACTATCTGGATTAACTGAAGATGTTAACTTCAGTGGTTCTTGGACTGAGGCTGAATATATTATGTAAATTATAGCTGATTTAGACTGAACAGTATGCAGAGAAGCAATCTTGTCTAGTTGAGTGAACACTGTACTAGATTTAAAAAACATGGCCAACTCTGCTGCCGACCTGCCAGATGACACTGGGCAAGTCATTGCACATCTCTGTGGTTCTGTTTTCTAGATGTAAAATTAACTAAAGGTAAATTAAGCTTGAGTGCAAAAATGTTACTTCTCTTTGCATGAGAGTATACGTACATGAAAAGGAATGAGAGTGCACCCAAAAAAATTATTTCATTTTTAGTAGATAGCTGTATCTGTGCATATGATAGAACCAAAAATAGATAAATTTGAAATCTCTTTGTAAGTAAACGAAAGTACTTCATTTTAATACTACTTCCCTCTCTCAATATACTTTGAAGCAAATGAGCACATTTAAGACTATCTTCTTCCTGAAACTCAGGTTTTTTCCCCGTACAGGTGGTATTTTAGTAATTGGTGTTCCGATCTTCAGGGGGTAGAGATTGGCTTGGCTAGATCATTCCCTCTGTCTTTGATGCTTTGGAAGTGTGTATTGTGTTGTGTAATATAAAATGATTCTATCTGCATTTCATCTCCATTTTCAGCTAATTGCAACAAACTTAATGGAAGCACCCATGGGCTTGTCAGTCTATACCACCTTAATCAACTCATTTTGGGTGGCTCTTTTTTATAGAACTTATTCTTCCTGAAGCAACAATATAGTCTTAATGAACGTACCACAAAAATTCAGACAGTGACTGCAAAATCTGACGGACTGGCACTGTATGATGCAAAGCTGATGCATGTGTGTTCACATCTGTTAGGGTTTAATTCAGAAGATACAGAATAACGTCACATAAGGGTGATCCATTAATGTAATACAATTTCTCTGGGACTTTCCATATTTTCCTGAACTGTAATATGGTACCATAAAATTACTCTATTAGATTATTTGAACTGACAGTGGAGTTGGATTTGATACATTTTATTCAAACTTGCACTGAAGTATGTCTAAAGTGTTAATGGATTGTTCATTTTAATTAGAAGAAAATTCTCTGGAAAAAAAGAATAACTATGTTATCTTCTCCAAGGCAAAAGGCCTGAAAAAGCTGGAGTTCTTCTGATTTCTTCATACAAGCCCTTCTCCAATGCTGAAATACATTTTTATATACATGATTTTTTGAACACTGCCAGAATAAAAAATAAATATGTTAATCTAAAAGACATAATTATCTAATGTTTAAACTTCAGAAACAAACTTTTATTCAATATATCCTAATTTGTTTGTATTAATAAGGAAATTCTCAGCTCTCTACAATGTGTGCAGGAGCTGCTTCAGCGAATAACTCAAACGAATGCTAGAATGGAAAGTGAATTAAATGCACTGAAAGAAGAGTATCAGGTCAGATTTTTCTTGATTAGACAAGCTGTTACTATCTGATATGTATTTTTTAAGTCCAGGGCTGTTAAAGACATCTGTATGTTTTTCAGAACTTTCGACCTCACTTCCATTGCTCCCTCAGCTCCTTAACTGTCAGCATGAACCTTGAAACGCAGTCTATGGTTTCGCTCTTTTAGTTCTCCCCCTAAAGTAAATCATGGTTGCCATTCCCATCAGCCATTTCTGGAGGGTAAACCAGAACATATTGGGGGTTGCTTTGCAACTATTTTGAAATCAAATGATTTTATGACTTTTGTTTCCTCCAATTTCCATGTAGGTATAAACTTCTTTTCTAGAAAATACTTCAAATTTCAGATCTTCATAGCCAGAGCTTGTCCCCAGTTTTATTAGAGCAGATGGCCTAAAAAAAGAGCATATCCTTAGCCATTTCTTGCTGTGTTGTCTGCTGTTGTGTTTATGCGAGAGGTGGTAAGTAGTCATGCTGTAGTGCGTGGAATTGCAGCATTCCTCAGCTCCTCTTTGAGCATGTAAAAGTGGCTCAGAACAGTTTAGATTCTAAATTACACTAGCAGTCAGATTGGCCCACAGTGAACTAAAGATTAAGGTCCCCTCTGTTCCGGTCTGATGTGCCATGCAGAGTTCAGGTACAACCATTAATTGGACTATTAATAATTATTAGCTACTGTTTGTCTGTACATAGCCACAAGTATTCCATTCTTTGCTTGGCCTGTGAGGCCAAGGTTTTGAACTAGGATCTCAAGTTAATTTCAGATTAAACTTCCTGTGTGCATGTATACTTTTGTTTCTAAGTAAATGCTTCTACGCTAAATTGAAATTAGATTCACTTCACATAAGCCTTTACTTTGTCTTTTAATAGATGTAAGCAGTTTGCCTTCTGCCACAATATATGAATTTTGCATTTTGATAAAACAAGCAAGGTTAAAGATTAGTTATGTTCTCCATCAGAAACCAGCTAAAATTTCACCAGGAATTAAAGTACCTGCTTTGTAGTACTGGATAAAGCTGTAGTGACTGGAAGAGAAAGAGATGCCACTGATTTCAGATGTCTAGGTTCTTGTTTTATATTAGTCTACGAGTGTTGGATTTTCATGACTTAAAATTCTTTGATGCTCTAGAACCATGAAAAGATGCTTCTCAACCTAATGCGTATTTTATTTTTTTTAGGATGATTGAAATTACTTTGTAAGTTAAACCAGAAGCTCGAGATTATTTAATTGTGATATAACCTTACTGATGATGGCTTTCATAACACAGGTGGCCCTTTGGGATCTTTGTGTCTGCATTACTGAACAGCAGGTGTATTCTAAAAGTGCTTTTTCTGATAGTATTTCTGAGCTATTGTTTATAATCTCAGACAAAGTTTATAGTATGCCTTAAAGTTCCAGCCAAAACCATGAATGGTATCTGTGAAACTTATCTTTGAAGACTCCGCATAAATATCTGCAAGTGTAAGAAAGGTATAGCTTGCTTTTTGTTGTTAAGCTATGAATTGAGTACAAGTCTCTGTCGTGCAGCCTGTACAGGCAAAAAATTCATTTCTGATTGTAGTTATACTAATTCTGATTGGAGAGCCTACTTTGATTTGGGTCCTGTTTATATCAGACATCGGGAAGATATTAATGTTTTTTCTAACTACAGGACAAACTATTTCTAGCCATCAAAGCTTCAGTGTAGTCTTCAAAGGTAATTTCTTGCAGGCACAAGTATTTTAGATGAAATTGGCGTTACAAGACATTGATAACTAATAAGAGGCTCTTGATTCAAACTTTGAAAGCTCTGTTGACTATGCCCAGACTCCTCAATACTTAGTTTGATGTAAATATTCCTTCTTGGTCTTCACTGTGGCACTTAAGATCAGCTCAGATCCAATCTCAGCTGAGTTCTGTGAAAGCGTTCTATGCATTCTCAAAACCAAGACGTTTTCCCCTGAGAATGGGAATTAAAGGATTCATAACATTTAAATAAGCACACGAGTGATAAGCTTTCAAGAGATCACATTTGGAAACATAAGAGTGGCTAGATATTTTAATAGATGTATTTTTTGTAAACCTGATAAATGCATGCATATAATGCAGCAATTCCCTTAAGCAGCATGATGTAAATACAATGCTGTATTGAAAGTGAACGTCGCATGTTCTTTCTCTCTGTTTAAACAGTAGTCATAAAATGCTGTTCCTTTTTATAGCTACTCGTTTGACTGACAGTTTCATACAATTACTGGGATATTCCAGGGAATGAGACATTAACTGCTTATTTTGAAATATCATTGTTTTAAAGTGACAAATGGAACTTATAAAATAGGGAGCTGAATATATAACTTCAAGGGTCTACTCGCTTTTCTGCCAATTTGAGAGCTACTGCTGTCATCATATTGATTCTAGAACCACAGTATGATGAGTGGGGTCTGAAAGTCATGTATTATTCCTATACCCTATCCTACATCCCTGTTGAATTAGTGGACCTTGCCCATGAAGAAAAAGAGTTTATTCAGAACAATGAAAAAATGGAAGGAGTGATTGTACAGTCCCATAGAAAATATTTTTATTCTTATACTAACAAAGAATTATTGCTTATTTTTTGGGCTTGAGATGACAGAATACTTAAATTTAGAAGGTAACATTCAGAAAGGATCATACTGTCCTCTCTCATTCTATCTATGCATACTTAGTGCTAGGATACCAATGTCCTAAAGAGTTAGAAAAACAAGGTATAATTCTTTAATGGATGACAGAATACTTGAAAATGCAAGGAATTCAGGTATTCTCCCCTCTGTGCAATTGGTTTTAACATATCAGTTCTCTTAGTTTGGTATTTTGCCCAACGAGCTATGCTGTGCTGAACTCTTATGTTCCATCTCAGGGAAGGTTGTGTTTGAGACAGAAGTAACAGAATCATTGGAGTTAGAGCATGTTTATCAGAGAGGAGGTCTTGGACTCCTAGTTTATAGAACTGGATGAAAGGGGCTACATGAGAATGTGGTTATTCAGACAATGTACTGTTGAATTGTCTCATCTTTTTAATTATTAATAATTGGTCAGAAGAAATCCATTATATTCTTATGCAGAATTTTTTCCATGTGTAGAAAAATGCAAGGTAGTCCGAATTTTCCTACTGTTAATACCTGCAAAATGTATTTCTATAAATTAACATAGGCACTTTAAAATTGATGCTAAGTGAATCAAGAAGTAGACTAATTTCTATTTAAAAGATTAAGTAAAAAGGAATTGCTTTGGAGTGTTGCTTCTGTATCTTAACATTTTTCAAGTGGACTTTCAAAGAAGCTCTTCAGAGTCATAAATATGTAGCTGGTCATAGAGCTACATGCATTAAAGTTATGTTTCTGTTATTAAATATATTTGTGTCATCTACATAGTAGATAACAGATGCATTAAGTCCTTCATCTTCTGTATTGTCTGCTATAAAAATGTGATAGGATAAAAATTCCAACAGTAACTGAGATATGTGAAAATCTACTGTTGATTTACACAAGACTGCTTTAATTTAGCACAGTAAAGCTGAAAGAGTTAACCCCAAAAGACTGCAAGTACAGTTATGATAGTATAAAACTAAATATTACTGTTATTTTAATGCACTCCTATTATTTCAGTGATCTAATAAAAATAAATTAAAGCATAATCAGACATATACTTGATGTTTCAGTAGATATATTTTGGAATTTAAAGTTTATACAGTTTATAAGATAGGTTAATAAACAATTTAGGACAGAAAAACTGATCAGAAAAATAAAAATATTCTCTTTGAGTATACAGTACTTTTTTCTTTAAGTACAATAGGTCTATATTGTGCTACATTTCATATTTCTCATCTCTGGACTTTATATTACTTTTTCAGCACATTAAAACTTATGCAGTGAAACTGAATAATGGCAAGTGTTTTTATATCCTTTTATAGCCATTTCTTTTTTCATAACCTCCCCCTGTTTCCTGTTAGCTAAACTATAAGCACCTTTCTGTTAATTTATGAAAATTATTGTTGAGATAGCACATTATCACTGATCTGTATGGCACTTCCAGCATGTTAGAAGCAAAGGTCCAAGCAACATAAAACACATCAAAATTCATTAATGCGGTATTGATTATTTTTTGGATAATTAATTTTATTGCAGACCCTTGAAAGAGATAATGAGCTGCAAAGGGAGAAGGCAAAGGAAAATGAAGAAAAGTTCCTTAATCTTCAGAATGAGCATGAGAAAGCACTAAGAACTTGGAAAAAAGATGTAGGTTTATTAAATTAAATGTTAGAGTATTAAAAGGTTTTTGAAATAGTCATCAAGCATTTCAGGTAATTCCTAAAAGCCAAGAAAATATTGCAGAAATAATACAATAAAACCTACCAATTTCTTTTCTAGTAGTGTGGAGTCTTCTACAAATGAATATTTTTAAAAGGTAGATTTAGGACTGATGTTGACTTCTGTGCTCTAAAAGGTCAGTGCACTTCCTGCAGTTCTGCAAAGCAAGAGCCAGGGTATTAGGTCTTACCTTGAATTTAGCACTTAAAAATATTCCAGAATTACATGCTTGCCATTACGTAGACATGCAAGCTGATATAGTTTTTAGTTTACATTGAATATTATGTGTTTTTCAGAAGATTTACAATTTTTTACGCAATTTATTCAGAGAATACCAGCATTACTAGGCTGCGGTCTTGTACCCTGAAAAAAATATCAGTAAACTGTCATACAATAAAAAACGAATGTAAACCCACATAGGCTAAAGGTACTTCAGAAGGGCTACACGCCCAGAGAAAATAAAAAAGGCAACCTCAAGCTGAATTGGGTAGAGATACTGAAGGCTTGCATTAAAGCAGAGGTCCTGATTTGACAAGAGTTATTCAGCACGGACTGTAAGGCAAAAGGGAATAAGAAAAGGTAAAAAACTTGTATATCCTTTCAGTGAATTAACCTCTGTGTACACCTAAACAATAATTTGTCTTCAATATTTGCCATTCTTTTTACTACTACTTTATTTTTAAAGAATACTTCGGTAATTATTTAATCCAAAATAATTAGCAAAATATTGTAGCTGTGAAAATTGTCTGCAATAATAAATGCATGTTTACAAGTGAGAAAGATTAATACTTCTTCAATGAGACAAATCCAGTTAGTGTGTGGAAACCGGACTCTAAGCAGCATTTTGTCTATCTTTTCTATTTCTACATAATTGGCACCTACTGCCAGAAAGGTTTTGAATTTGGTAGTAGATTATCAGGGAAGTTGTGGGGAAATAATGCAAGGTTGTCCTTGTAATCCTGTTTTCTAAGGCTAACTCTTCTGAGTGCAGCCACTATGGAGATGACTGCAACCATGAGACTAAAAAAGTAGTGAACTGTTCTGATGTTCACTGCCCTGAGAAGATTTGACCACCTTGATTCCTAGGAGAGTCTTACACCATAGTTTTCTGTATAGACATGGGAATTGGCCCTGCCTATTTCCCAGGAATGTTTGCAACTGTTCTTTAGAAGATAATTTTTTTTCTATATATATTTCTGCTATGGCTAACTAGAAATTTCATCTCTCAGTATCTTAAAGTATAGCATCATAATGGATAATGTTAACATTATACACTGCTCTGAAAATATTTGTAAATTAAATGAAGGTATTTCTGTAAAACTGCCCTTCTGTTCTTTTTACAACTTGTATTTTTGACCATCCTTTTTGTTCTAACTACAAGATTTAATTGTTACATCATCACTGAAGAAGCATTGGATGCTTGAGGCTATTTACAGAAGTAAAGTGCCAAGCAAAATATTTGCTGTTGTAGTTTCTTGACAATGTAGGTAATGAATGTTGACTAGCATGTTTATCTTTGAGCAAAAAAATGAAGAAAGCTACAAAGACAAATCCCACTTTTTTGAGTATTGCTACTTGAAGTAAATTGTAAAAACCCCAATTAATAAAAAGTATAGTCTGTAATGAAAATGTGGTTAAAATTTTGGTTTGAATGAAAGGGCTCAAAATTATCTGCCTTTGTACAAAGCAATTCCTTAACATCTATACTTCCTTTTAATTATTTACTTTAATTTGCTATGCTGTTGATACCCCTGTAAAATACTGGTTTTCATAGAATAGTTTGGGTTGGAAGGGACCTTTAAAGGTCATCTAGTCCAACCTCCCTGCAATGAGCAGGGACATCTTCAACTAGATCAGGGTGCTCAGAGCCCCGTCCTACCTGACCTTGAATGTTTCCAGGGATGGGAATATGCATTGAATATGCAGTAAAGATCTATGTTTGTGTACTCTGTGTACCCTCAATTATTACAGGAGGAAAATATGAGAAGAGAGATAGACACTATTAAAAATGAGCTCAATTCCCTTAAAGGAGTTCATAGACATCTTGAAGATTATCCTCCTCCTCAGGGAAATCAGCATTCTGAGCAAGTGGAAAATCTGCAGGTAAGTGTCTCTAATAGCTGCAGTACTTTCAAATTATTGTAAAAATATTAGAGAATGAGAGACATGACAGTTTTTCTAATCTGGCTGTCATGTCCACTGATCTTCCTTTGACATTGCTAAACCTAAAAATTTATCTGATGTAATCAATGATCCAAGATCCTATTAAAACTTACTGTACTCAGACAATGTTCCCAGCGAGAGGGGTGCTTGTATCATAGAAACCTGAGATGTTCATTACTTGATTAATAAATTTATATACATAATACATAGCAATTATCTTAATCTGTCTTTACAAAATCTTATTTCAGAAATGTATTTTGCATGGGTGTTTCTCAACTACTGTGGTAGACCCATTGACTTCATATGTATTTAAGTTCCCTGGAAGTGTGGAAATAAGTCCACCTCTACTCAGAGGAACTAATTTCAGCCTCTGTAACATGGGACAGATCAGAAGATTTATTTTATCAACATATAGATTATCTAAGGTCTTTAGTTTAAAAAAAACCAAAAACAAACCAAACTGTATTTCACTTAGCATCTTTAAGAATCATCAAAGGCATAGCAAGCTCAAGAAATAATCAATGCAGGAGTTAAAAGCCTGTTTTATGCAGTGCAGGTTGAACTAGAATTGAGCTTGAATTTCTGGGTGAACTAAATCCACATTCAGCTCTATATTCAGAACACATATCAGAAGTCAGCAAGTGGTTAAGCACATGAAGATGGTCTTTTATAGCAAAAGGAAGGGCATGTAGCCCTGCCGCTATGTGTCATCCCTTACTTAAACTGGATTGCAGATTCATATTCCAGTCCTTTATAAGACTGAAAAAATTGAGTCATAAGCCATAAGAAAACCTTTCCCTGAGCATTGAGTTTATTCTGTTGTTGAGTATTGGTTATATATTTTTTTCCATTAGTTTTTACATCCAAATAATGATTTATCATTCAAAGAAGGGATAATTCATTTTGCATCTATACGATTTTGCTTTCAGTGTTAGGAAAATAGGAAGACACTAGGACTGTAAAGACAGATTATTTTTTAGAACTAGTCTATGAATTGTCAGTAAAATGACAAACCGTAATATTTTAGAATTTGGAAGAACTTAAAACTAATTTCTTCACAATACATGTATGTATGTTTATAGCTTACAAACATACATAGACACATTTATGAATATATACACATACATAGCTGCGGGTGTGTGTTTAATAATACAATGGAAGTTAGACTTGAAATGAGTACTCATTGTGCCAAAGCTGTAAGAATTCTACAAGGTATAATGCAAATTGTATAACTTCTAAAAATCATTATTTCCATGAATGAAAATGAAATATGAATGAAGTTTAGGATGCAGAATCAATGCACACAATCAGTCGTTCATGATAAACAGTACTTGTGCCTACTAAGACAACCCTATGTGTTTGAAAGTAGATATAGACTCATAAATGCAAAAGAAGTCTGAGATGTCTTCTAAATATATATGTTACACTATCTTATGGCAAATTGCCCTACCACTTTGTGTTGTATGATCATAAGATTTCAAAAGCTAGGCAGGTTAGGCTGAGTCAAATCTCCAGTGGAACACTGCCAAGATATTACAGGAGCTGCAACAGATCATATTGATTATTCTAATCTGTGGAATTTCACCACGTATCAGTAATGAGTCAGTGTCTATAAAACATAAAAAGGCAAGGAATTGGCTATGATTTAGATCTTGACTATGGCTCCAAGTATTGCAAGGAAATGTGCATATATTTATTTTTACATAGTGCAATCTGAAATCCCTGCGATTATTTGTGGGGCATGAAGTTTAGAATGTATGTAAACTTCATACTGATCACCAGTGGAATAGTAATTAAACAAAGGCCTCTCTTAAAAGAAAGGTCCAATGTCAGACCTCATTACAATTTAGTTTAACTTTACCGTGGTTCACATTTAGTGTCATATAATTTGTAATACAGCTATAGAGCTGTGTGTAACATCAGAGAATAGGGCTACACCTAGCAATGGGTTATTGTAATTATTTTGTGTGTCTATGTACAGGGAGATGTGGTTTTGAGAAGGTGTTGAATTTCATAGTCTGAAATACTTTGAGGGAAAGGCCATCTTAGGTATATGTATGTTGCTTAGTTAGATTTTACTAAGTCACAGGGAAAAAATTAAAATCAGGTTTAATAGTTCTGATCTGTAGGCATCTTAGTTTATGTATCTTGGACCTATTTTTGAAGGGCTGAACAGCCATGTGAACTTAATGGAAACTAGGTTTATTCAACCCATCTGGAAAGGACTCCTGTAACCTTTCTCCCTTTCTAAGAACACTTTATCGTGTTTATTTCAGGTGCATTCAGCAGTTCAGCCCATACCAACAAGTGTGGTAAGTTGCACTGTACCTGTACAAGAGAGTCACATGCACAGTTATACTGTGTTGCCTGGTGCTTCTGTCTAAAGAAACAGCTCCTAGAAGCAAGAGATTTATAAAAGAATTACAGCTTTCATGAAAGAAAAAGGACACTTCTAGTATTTGTATTTCAAAAGAAAAGCTTGAAAATGTGATGCCAAGGCTGTGTATAGCCAAGAAGCAAAATTAACTTATTAAAAACTTAGAAAACAAAAAAAGATGTAATACTTACAATTTCCAAATCAGAATGACAGGGAAGATTATAATAAAATATGAGGAAAAGAGAAAGAAATTTCAATTGAAACTTCAAATTGAAGGTGCATTATTTGGCAGAGGAAAAGTATTTTTAGAATGCTCTCCATTCACTATGACTCTTCCCTCCCCCTTAGTAGCAAAGCTGGGAGCATCAGGATGTTTCTGTGACCTGTAGAAAATTGTTTCCAGCACATTTGCATTCTACATCATCTACTATGCCACCACTGCAATAATCCCATTTTTTACCAGTGTTGTCTACGTGCCTCCCTCCATTTTGCAATACGCTCTGTCCTCCCCACATATCCAATGCCCAAGCACCGCACTTGTAACTCCCTCCCACATCCCAGCCTTTCTTTTGCAACACCTCCAGTCACCCAAGTATCTTCAGCTTTTTCTCACATCTTTTATGGACTAAGCAATACCCCTGCTCCCTCCTACATCTACCTACTTTTATATCCTATCTTTAGGGCAAGAGCCAGCATGTGCTCCTGTCTTCAGCTGCCAAACAGCTGATGATGATAAAGGATGTGTCTTCATTTCCTCTGACTCAAATTCAGGTTAAAAAGCCATCTGGGAGGGAATGAGGAACTGACTGACAGGAGTTGCAACTTCATAAGCCTTATTTGTCTATGAAACAAAGTTAAAGACCTTAGGTGGTTTGTTAGGAAAAAAAAATAGCATTAATATGTGTGTGTATGCACATGTGTTTGAGTGTAATTAGCAATCATGCAGGTTTTTTCTGCAGGTGATTCCTGAGCAGTTCACTGATTTAGCCAGCAGACAGAGGGAGTGATCCAGTCAGAACATATGTAACACACATTCCTTCCTTCTGTCTATATGTATAACTTTTCTTTGTGGACTGTAATGTAGCAGGACGTAATTTCTTTCCTACTCTTCTAGGGTATTAGTCTGCTTTTTTTCTCCATTTACATTACCTTTGTATACTTCAAGTGAATGGTCTTTGTTTTCCATGAGAATTGTAAAAATAATTTTAAATCTAAGTCCTGAACTTTAAATCTAATCAGTGAGTGTAGTTAATTATTAAAATATGTATAATCTTTTGTGCCTTCTTATGCTAGGGTGGTCAAGAACACTCAAAAGACAGTGAAGTACAGGCTATTCAGAAAGAACATGAGTGCATGCAGTCTATAATAAAAAAAGACTGTGATTTTGGACACAATGAAGAAACTGAAGTGAAAAACACAATGGACTCCTCTTTAAGCATTGAAGAAATACAGATAAAACAAAGTAATAACACTACATAGATAATAAAGATAAGTAGTATTGCTGAAGAAAGGATAAATATTTACAGTTACAGTACATGATGAGAATGCTGGAATCCTGAATTAAATGTTTTTGTACCAACAACAGTAAAATTCTTGGTGTCAGTAGTGCTACTCTATGATAAATTCTCAAAGCTCTGCATGAAAGCACAGTACTTCTAGTGGCTGCCCTGGGCCATTAAATAAGATCCATCTGCTGTAACCCCTCAAACTCTTTCTGCATGCCAGCTCAGGAAGTGAGTAAGGGTTAGGCAGAACCATAACTTGTATAGAAGTGTTTGGAAGCAAAAACAAGGACTTTCCCTTTATCATAAAACAATGAAAAAAGGCAGAGAGTGATTGCTCTGCACAGGACAACGAAAGTCTGTTCATGTGGATATCCATAATGCTTTTCTATTCAAAGCACTTTGTTACTCCAGTAAGTAATTTTTTGAAGCCACCTAAAGAAAATGTACTTAGTCTCTAATGCGCAGTTTCTAAAATGTAGCAAAGATAAGTGCAACTTACTTATCAACTGTAAAGTGACTGCTTTAAAGGATCAATGCTCACAGCCTTCAAGTGTATCTTTCAGAAAACACCTGATATTGAAATGCTTGTTATTCCTCACTGGTCTACTACCATTGAGTCAGAGCGTATTTCTTTTGATATGAACATAGTAACTTAAACAGTTTTGTTTGTGTTGGTTTTCCGTTTAGCTAAAAATGACACTTTCAAACATAAAGACAAATACAGTTGTATTAGTAACCAGTGGCTTAAACCTTATGTAGACACACAATGGCTAATTAAGTATGTGTTATCATTTCATAATGAAAACCCCTTTCGATAATAAGGCTGACAGATATCAGTTGTGAAATATCTCAACTATAAGCCAGAACATTAATATACTTTGTTTGAACAGTTTATAAATATTTTGCAAGTTACCATAATACAGTATTTATCTTCAGCAACTTTTTGAAAGACTTGTGTGTGTAATGTAAGATAAGAAAAATCAGTATTGATACTAATCTTGAGTCTATCTCTTTGGAAATTTTAAACCATAAAAATAAAGCATTACTTAACCTCCAGGCTATCTGTCACTAACTAGAGCATACACTTACTCTAACAGATTTACAAGTTCTTGAAAACAATTTTAAGGATGAAATTAATGTTGCTAGCCCTTATGAAGAAAAGCAAAGGGAGGCTTCTCCCAGGAATACGCTCTGCACAGATACTGATTTAATTACCCAAGGACAGACCTCGGAAATACATGTCACTGAGTGCAAAGAAGCAGAAAATCTAGGAGCAAGATGTAGAATATTACTGGAGGAAAACAACGCAAATGTAGAACAAAAGCCACAGGACAGCACTGAACCATTAGCAGCGTGCCACACGCAAACAAGAAAGGTCTTTTTAGACAGTACTGACACTGTAGGCGTCTACAAGAAAAATGCAAGCCAGGAGACCGACTCTAGCAAGCAAGAATTATGCAATACTGTAGATGAATCAATTTGTACTAAGGCAGATAAAAAATCAAATACCATACAACACAACAAAAGTGTCCTTACACCTAAAGCACCCAAAACCGAGTCTGAGGTGGCTCTTTGCACTGAGAAGAATGCTGTGTGTGAGAGAAGCACAGATAGTCATCAAGCTAAGGAATTAAGTTTTGGCATCCTACCTTATACTAAAGAAAATTCTCAAACAGAATACCAAAAAAGTAGCTTGCTGGAGAGTGGCAATTATGTAGGCAATGGAGCACAAAAAACAGAAAAAAGCCTGCTAAAGCTGAGTGGTTTACATAAACTTCCTTTTCAACAGACATGCGTAGATGCTGAAGACAGAAATTATGGTGAAAATGTCAGAACCATAAACAGAAGTGGTGCACTGAGGAGTACTGGTGTTCCAGCACCTGATGGCCAAAACCTACCAACTGTTGATTGTGACAATGCAAGAAGTGATCATGCCACAAAAGAACATACTGATAATATGTCTCTCTTAGGTACTTTCAATTTATGCCCCCCCCAAACAGAAATAGGAATAAATGTGGATGACATGCCCAGCAAACAACCTGAACATGGCAGTACTGAACAAACATGGAATGCTACAAATACATGCACTTTGAACGCTGAAGCCGTATCTCCAGTAAAGGCTGATGGTTTTCAAGTAATTGCGAATAAAAAAATCCCAACGGATAGCGTTAGTACAAGTAAACTAATTCTATGTAAAAAAGCTAATGATGATACTCAGATACACTCCATCAAAAATGGACATTCCCTGGAGATTAATAATTCAACAAATAACACGTTGTTAAAAGAGAAAAAGGACTCACTGAATAGTACAGTTCCAGGAAGGAAGTTTGCTGAGGGTCACCTGAAAGAATCATGCTCTTTACCCATGAGAGCATCTGGAAATTTAGTAAACAGAAGTGGAAGGTCATCCTTTGATCTTTCATCCTCAGATAAAAAAGCTGACAAAACTCCAGTATACTTCAATTTTTTAGACCTCAGTTCTTGTTCAAGAGTAAATCAAATGAGAGATCAAGCTCCATGGACTTCAGCTTCTAAGGAACCTTCCCTTTTGAAAGAGAAACTACTGTGCTTAGTGGAAAACACAAAGGTTATTTCAAAAACACAGTGTCAAAATCTCACTGAAAATCTGGACAGAAAAGAAACAGGACTAGGTAAGAAAAATAAGCGTTTATGTTTTGAATATACTTAGAAAAATGATCAAAATGTGAAATTTCTGCATCTAAGTTTAGTGTAGTGTTAAAAAAATGTAAACCTTCTGACATTTTAGTTGTATGGCAGAAAAAAAAAGATGAGATTTCTCTGTTAATTTATAGTGTAAATGCAGCTAAACAAAACAGCTTTTGTTTGCTTAATTATCTGATTAAATAAACTTTTCTCTCATTTCCCTTTGTGAAAGAAAAGCAGTGCAATGACAAACTGAATTTTTATAGGCATTTCTAACCCTAATGTAGAGCAGACTCTGTCAGGGCTCTGCATATATCTGAAATGCACTGAGCAGCTTTTGGAAATCATTCTCATTTTGCATAAAAATTAGGGTAGTTTTCGAACCAGTAGATGCTTCTTTGAATGGGGCTTAGAGAAAGTTTACTTTTTATTTTATTGTACATCTTTTATTCAGATGGACACTTAAAACCATCTGCATCGCTGAATGTGTGAAAGGAGAAGTTTATAGTCTTTGAAGCTCTGGAAATGACACCTAGCTGTTATGAGTGCTCAAGGTGCTTTTTCATCTACTGTTGGCACTTGCTGATTATTTGCTGAGCAGTATTTTGCATATGCAGAACAGTAAATATGAACATTATTCCGGGTGTTTCTAAATCATTACTGAAACATGGAAAAACAGATTTGTTTTGCAATAAAATTAGCTGCTAGATTACCCCTATATTTATTTACTAAAGGTGCCATTTTTAAACTCAATCTTTTACCAAAGTAATAAAAGCATCGTCTATATTTCTACAGTAAATTGACTTTGGTTCACTTACAGGTATTCCTCTACTTCAGTAACAGGACATAGTGAAAGATAATGTAAGTGGTGCCTTGCTTTCTCAAAATACAGCTTGCCTGAGGATTCTATTCTTTATGCATGCTGTAAGCTTAAAAGCAGATGATCTCTCAGTCTCTGGAAGAAGTGAAAGCCCTTGCTTTTGTAGACGAGAGATATGTTTTTCAAGAGAGCCAGATCCACGACATAGGGTGTTTGTGTCTGTTCGAGGTTTTGTTGATATAGTGTTTTGAGCTTTGCTCCTTGAACATACAAAGAGCCGAACGGACACCCTGTTCCTTACACTTGTGGCCAGTGGCAGCGAGACAGAAAACCAGCAGTCTGGTTTCTTTATATTGTTCTGGTGTTACTAATTTAGGTTTCTAGGTAATTTTGTCTCTGTAGTTGGTATCTTGTCTATGTATATTTGTACAAGGACACATAATTTTTTGAAGTTCAGTTTCAGAAAAGTCTTTGTCCCCAAAACAACAGTGGTGGTAGCAACGTAGCAGAATCCTGATCTCAGATGGTAAATTATTTCTTTTAATAATGTGAATTTTGATACCTGTTTCAAGAAAATGAACGCATAGTTATGTGACATCCTACCTGTATCTTTTCTGTAAGAACACATAGCACTATCTGAAGTTCTTCCACATGTTCCTCCTCCTTTTGTCAGAAACCTTTCTGTATGCAAAGTACTGTAATTCCAAGAAGTGACTCTGATAGGTTCATCCACAGGAGTTGGTAGGGATTTTAATATAACTCTTACTCCTCAGATGAGTGGCCGAGAGACCAATACAGTCACCAGACCTCTTGAATTCTAGCAAAACTTCACGTGAGGATCTTGGTCTGGGTCCCAGATCTGCCTCTCACTCAGCACACTGCCTAATTTAGACAGATCCCTACTTCAGCTTGCTGACCTCTCTGAATCCTGTACCTGTTTTGGAGACAAAAGAACCTCACTGTCAGGGCACTGAAGAGTTAGTTGTTGTGGTACTCAGCACTGCAGCTTCCAAGATTTATTGTGGTTGGTTTTGTTTTGTTTTGAGATTTATCCCAAATGGCAAACCTGGAGTGGAATCCATATGGACTGTGTCCCTAAATTCTTTTTCCTTTTTTTACTTACTGAAGCACAAACAGTTTAATCATATGGGAGACCTAAAGGCGAAGAGCATTGGTGAAAGAGTTTACTATCTGAGAGAATTCCTCTTACTGCCTAACCACAATTCAATTTACTACCTATACAAGTCTTGATTTCCAAAAAGCAGCCACTCCACATCAGTAAATGGGAGGAATGAACTGGGAATGGGCAAGATCTTCCAGGTGAACTATTAAAAAAGAAACAAACACAAACTCATAACTGTTTTCCTCTTCCTCCCAAGAGAAAAATACAGTATCCTTGATTAACTGTTACGTAACCATGAGGCAACATGTATTTTCATAGCAAAACAAAGATTTACTTAATGTAGCAGTGACCAACAGCCATTTGCATAGGGACAAAACCGCTGTTTGCTTTATGAGCAATTGTGAAAGTACGCTTACATTTTGATCTTAATACTTGAACTTGATACTGGTTTCAATGGAGTCTACTAGCAGTGCATAAAGCGACTGCAGGATTGGAGCCTTATACTCTCCCATGATTAATCTACTTGTTTGCCCTTCCTACCTTTAGTAGATAGCTATAGCCTGACTTTGTATTTAGAATGTCTTTTTTATTACAAGTGACCCTGGAATATGATGTCAGGATGGCAGTAATTACATATTTTATTATCATTATCAGACAGTGAGTCTTAACAGAATAATCAGGATATATGCATTTTCTATAAATCACAATTTTGTCATTAACTTAATATGTGACAATGACATTTTTCATCAGAGTAGAAACATACCTTATCTTTATAGACGAAATAGATGCAGAAGTATATGAAAGAAAAAAATAAAGAGGGAAAAGCCTACAACAGACAATCAGTGATTTAAAACAAAAATATTTTATTTTTTAAGATCAGAGGTAAACCAGCCGTTTAGTTACTTTACATTTAGTGCCTAGAGACTAAATTGCAGTTGTTACCATTTCCTTTTTGTCAATCAGGTTCTACCAGTTTGAACAGAGCTGCCGACACTTTGAATACCTCTAGTATGCACCAAGACCCCCAGGGAGACCCGAGTGAAGAATGGAATGCTACAGCAAAGGCTTTTTATGATTCTTCTTTTCCCACAGAACATGTAAGTCAATTAAAAATATTGCGGACCAGACCTCAGTGAGCTAATTCCACAGATATTTGTACAACTGTACACATCTGGACACTTTAAGACTGAGTCAATCTCCAAAATAATATCAAAAGGGCAACAAGGCACCATTTTTCACAATTAAAGTTGATAGAAAGCAGCAGGAAAAAGTCACAGCATATGAATCAAACAGATGCTAACCAGTCTGTTTGGGAGGGGAGGAAGAGGGTAGTTCATTGTGTACCCTAGTAAAAATCATCACCTACAGTAAAAGTAGGAGTTAAAAAAAGAAAGAAAAAAAAAAAGTAGTATGTAAAAATATAAAAACATTGTTTCCTTTATTACTTGATAGAAGCATGTTATTTAAAAGAATCTGTGAAAGACTAAAAACTCAGCATACCTATGAATTAGAGCCTGTCTGTTTATTCTATGCTGCAGTTATGTGATGCCATATTTAGAGTTATCTTATTATTTAGCAGGGTAACATTAGACAAATGTGTAAAAGTAAAGAATTAAAAAGAAACCTATTGTTATCCCTGTAAGGCAACGTCATTCAGGATAGCACTAGCAATGGCTCGCACTGCGTTTTTAGATCGATGTTAGACTGTGGAGCTTGGACAGCTGTAACTGCTGTATTAGGATTTGACCCAATGTTAAACATATTATTCAAAAGTGATACAATAATTTACAACTGCAGTTAGCCTTCCTTTATAGAAGAGGTTCTAGAGATATTTCTCAGGTAGTTAATGACTGTCGTCTTTGGACAAGGTTTGAGCTCAGCGTGTATATATAGTGTTTTCAAGAGAGAAAGTTGGCTGATGCTCTCAATGCCATTAGCATTAAGCCTCTGAAATTCAGAAGTAAAGGCTTATTTTTTAAATTACTCAGCTTTCCTAACATGAGACTGCTTGGGAATGATGGCGAGGTGGATTTTTCACCAAACATAGTGGTGATATTTATCATATCTCTCTTGCTTTTGCTCACTGAGGTGGAGCCAGGAATTGACCAGTTAGAGCACTTTTCTCGCTCTGCCTTGCTTGCTGTCCCTCACCCTCCCTTTATCAGCTGACAGTTTTTGGAAATGAGTGAACTAAAATACCAGATCTACAGCTAATACAAAGCCGTATTTCATTACCTAATTGTGGTTACATCTGCTTTGTTACCTTCAAACTAAAACTCCTTATGTGCTGGCTAAGTAAAAGCTGAGATGGATACGAACAGAGTACCTTGCTGGTGTGAACTTAGATTAGTTTCCAAATACTTAATCTATGAAATCTCAGCCTGGGACATACAGACCACTCCCTTCTGTGTTGGTGTCATTCTAATACCTTCCGTCCTCAAATTTGTCATTTTTTATGACTGATATGAAAAAGCTGTTGGGAGATTAAAAATAGGCCCAGCAGTCTTCTTTGCTGCTCAGTTTGTGTTGACTGACATGTATGATTATAACTAGAGCAGATTTTCACCTCCTACGATTTGGGTAATCTCATTCAACCAAAGCACAATACTCTAAAAAGTGATAAAAATTAAAAAGAAAGCCAACAGGTGCACTTAAAATTCTAGTAAAAAAGATGAGGAACTATTTCAAACATTAGTTTGTATACACCTGAGTACTAAGGTAAGGGTGAATAAGGATCCTCAGCTCAGTTTAAACACAGGTCCCTAACTGTGCAGTCCTACTATTCAGCAATTAATGTTTTTTATGCATATGTGTCCCATAGGTTGCCATATTACTCAGTGCTGGCAGTAAGACACGTGGTTTACTTGTATTTTATTGTGAAAATGCTGAGGCCTTTTAGTTTGACAGCTGAGATTATTTTTGAAGCTTTATTCTAAACCCACTGTTACAGAACTGTATTAAAATGCTGTATGTATTACCTAACTGCAATTAATTCTCCAAAGAGGTCTAAACACTTGTTGTCTCCAGTAAAATCCAAGTTACAGGGCATGGCCTTATTTCACTGGAAAATTTCACTTCTGCATGTGTAAGACCTAAATGAATGTTTTTCTCTTGGATTATTAGTAGAGAACAGATGCAACCCCATGTGCTGTTTTATATAGATTTTGACTAGTGGCTTGCAATGAAGTATGAAGGCTGGCTCTGTGTAACAGGGCTTTGCTGTGCACCCAGGTTCAGGCAGGGGCCTGGTGCTGCACACTGGCCCCCTCAAGAGCCACACGATATTGGGTTATGAGCGGAGAACTCGCCACTCAAGCAAAAAACGTTTTCCCTACTGTGTTGCCACATGTGTTTCATTTGGATAGATATGAAGTTATCAATCAAACAATAATTAAAACTATTCCAAGAGCAAAAAGATCTTTTAACATCAAAAAAACAACCTATTACAGACCTTGCATTAGTTAGTGATGTTTGCTTTCTAATCTATGCAGCAAAGCACAGAGGGAGTTAGCACTATAAACCTCATGATTTTGGGGTTTGTTAATCAAATGCTTGCATAGCAATAGAAATGCAACATTAAACTGTTTGATTAAACTATTTATTTTGCTAATCTGCATTCTAGCACAAGGTTGTCTTTTTTTTCTCATCATACTCTTCTGTACTAAGTCTTATGCTAAGGTTTCGTTTATAAAAGTGTATTTATCATTATCAAGTTTTCTAAATTAAAGCTGAAGCAAGCACTGCAAATTAAATGTATTTTTTTTAAATTGACTTATATTTCTGTTCACGTTTCCTTGCTTGCTTAATGCTCAGCAAAATCCAACAATTTGAACCTTTGTACCTGAATTTCACTGGATTATTAACTAGCTGCGAAATTTGTGTTCTGTCAGGGGAAAGAAGGATTTACTGCTTTACAGAATGAGCAGAAGTCTTCTCACATGACGGTAACTCCAGTGAGAAGTGAAAGTGCACTCACAGATGAGGACAGCTGTTCCAGTCATAACTCCATCATACAAAACCAAATAGAAGAAATTGAGAAATTCCTGAGTTTGGAGAGACTTAATTCAGCAAGAAAAAGAAAATATGAAGAAGGCCAGTGACGATCATTGGCAGGAGATAAAAAGCATGTCTTTTAGGGACAGATAAATCACTTACGTAAACCAGACTTATAGAGGCTTTCATATAGAGTAAGCGCTGTGCTTTCATGTTTAATACAGCATATAGACCTTTATGTTAAAAAATGGATACGATCCCTACTAATAACTTTAATTCTCTGTTTCTACGATGAAATTTAAGTTAGTATGGGCTTTGTCCGAAGTTAAAAAGTTCACAAGTTAATGTTTTAATATCCATTAAATACAAATTAAAAGATTACTTGAGTACCCTTCTCCCGCTCCTCAGAACTCTGGGCTCAAACTTCAATTTGGTTTCTCTGTCAGACTGCTCACCCAGTTTTCAAGTAAAATCAGTTGCAACTGTTTCAAAATACAATGGTTTCTACAGACATTGACAACTACTTACAGCAGTTCAATCTTCTGCTTACCTTTACTGCCATATTATTGAAGTATATCTGTTGTAGTTGACTGTGTATCAGTAAGGTCTCTTTCCACACTAAAGCATCAGGTATGATTTACAGCGATAAGGCAGCAGATCTTGCTTCATAAAGCTTCATTTCTAACTGATTCACATTCTTCCTCCCATAGGGTGTAAGGGAAATTTTCTTTTACTTTACAATTCCTTCCACTACCATGTCTCTGATCTCCCTTCCCTTCCTCCCCACATCTCCTGCAAAGAAAGATCCTCATTTTGTAAACTTAAATAAGAACAGAAAAAACATAACCAATACTGCTACTGTTTGTTGTTGCTAATTATGTAAGAAAATCAACAGAAGATACTTTTCCATGTTAGTTTTATTGCTTTTTGTGTTGCAGTTTTGAATATTTAGCTTCTTTATACCAATTGCATACATTTTTGGAAACATTCACAAATTGTCAAAGTTTGGAATAAATTTCATCTACAGTGACACTACTAAGTAAAAAAAAAAATTTTAGGTGTCCGAGAGACTGAGGAGACTGTTTTTCACTTGATTCAAATTTTGCTTCCAGGTGTTTAGAGTGTCATACAATTGCTGCCACTGCTGCTTTCCAAAAGTCCGATGTGTGCTGTGACTAGAGAAGTAAAACAAAATTGGAAGACGATTACTAGGTGTCATGCTCACCTAATAACTCTTTCGTAGCATTACTTTACTCTCACACATGAATAGGAAATTTTTTATTTTGTCTATAAAGGGCTGCACTTTACCAGTTAGAGAATTCTGTAGCCTTCCCAAATATTTAAAACAACAAGAGTCATTAGTATTCTTGTCACTATTAGGTCATTAAATGAAATGTGCTGGAAAATAGGACTCTTTCATTAAATAAGCTAATCACATTCAGTGTGAGCTTTAATAAAATTATGATAAATGGCAACTATTTAACTACCAGCAACTGACAGGAACAATACCTTGCTTCTAGTTAAAATATTCTACAAATGTAAGTGAAATAATTAGAACACACTAAGTTCTGCAAAATGCTGTGAAGAATTAAGTCTTACCTGACAACTACTTTCCTCTGTGTCTGATCTATTTTGCAGTAGACCATCTTTGTCTTTACAGCTGCAAAAAAGCAATGCTGTTTTGAGCAATATTTTCAAGACAGTGCAAAGGTATTCAACTGCATAAAACCCCTTCAAAATTAGATGAATACAAACGTTAAAACACAGTGGTTCACTTCAATATTGTTTTGCTGTTGGTTTTAACAGTCTAGTAGGCAGAAAAGCAAAATGAAGTAACAAGGTGAAGGTCATGCATGAACCCTATTGTTTGGTGCCAATCTATTAAAGCAATATCCTGTACAGTTTTTATTAACTTCTCTCCCCTACAAACGCATCCTGTTTTAATGGCAGAAAAACAAACCAGATGACAAATTAAACCTGCAAACAATTTATTAGATCTATAAAGAATTACATGAAATACAGTTCCTATCACTGAAAAGAAAAACAGTTTAAAAGACAACAATTAGGCATGTCTGTAAGCATGAAATTTTGCAGTTATATCTTGTAACAAACACGAAAATTAAAAATAAGCACTTTTCTGAATATTTACCATTAGCTTAGAAGACTATAAAAGGTATGGTTCACTAGTAATATGTGTATGAGTCATACTGTGTAAAGTACAGTACTTCAGTTCTTACCATCGATAACAAACGCTTCTACATCATCAGCTCCAATCTGGAGTTCCTGTTGCATTGTGTCGAATGATATTTCTTTATTCTCCACAGCCATTCCCATGAAAGTAAGTAGCCTCATTTTTGCCATATTGTGTTCGTGCAACAAGCCTGCGTGTAAAAGCATTGGTAGTTTATGGAGATTAATTATAATTCAATAATTTTTCATGTGATTTTTACTATATATGCTTCCAATAATTTAATTTATTTCACATCAGGAAAATATTCCACCTGTCCTTATGAACATTTTTTTGAGGTAAAACATCTATTCCCGCATCTTCCTTGTGTTTTGCTAAAATAGCTAGTTTAGTTGTGAAGTCATCAAGACTCGGACACTGTCAGTAAATGTAATAACAATAATGTAATCCACAAAAATGAATGGCAGAGGTTTTCTGAAACAGTAACAACATCACCCTAACAGAACTTTAGGTGGTGAGGGTGCAAGGGAATTTTTCAGTTGCGTCATCTGGAAGAAGAGCAATGCAACAACAAATGGCAAATACATGGCTGGTAATGTCAAACCCTTCTTACATTCTTGCTGCTCATTCTCACGTAGCTGCTTGAAAATTTGCCTCTTTCAGTAGTGGTTTCACAACGTAACGTTTTTGTGCCATAAGAATGCATTCTGGCACCAAATTATCTGTGTATACCGCAGCAAAGGAGTCCCATGTGTGCTTTCAGTGCTCTTCAAGAACAGAGGAACAGATATTAAAAGTTAGATCTTTTACATGACTGTATGAACGGCAACACAAGGAACAGAGCCAACGGCTTGCGCATCTAAATCGGAGACCATTTTCCAGGAAAAAAGTCTAGGTCAGCAAAGGTGAGACATTCCGGTGAACCAAGGCATTTCTTAATCGAGTTCTGTGAGGCAGCAACTCAGATTTAGTGGAAGTTTCTTTAAAATGAAGGTCAATCATTTTGTTTTGGAATGACATTATAAACATTTGCACTGCTTCAGTAAATATTTAAGTTTGGAATTTATAACTTCCATACACTAATAGGAAAGCACATTAGTGCAGGACATCATGTTGTGTTAATTAGCTATAATTATGATGCGGGTTCCCTGTTTGGCACTGATTCAACAAAAATGTGATCACTATAATTCACATGAATGAGGAGCACCAGCAACTGTACCTAACTGGGTTTAATGGAACTCTACAAGCATCAAAAAATCAATTAGCACACATTAACCCTAATTAACAAATGCAAATGAGATGCTGATTAACTTTCTGAAAAAGACTGCTGATAATACCAGATTAAATGTGGACATGTTAGGGCGATTCAGTTGACACAGATAATGCTACTGCTGGCCTAAGTTGTCAGCATTAATAAAACAACAAATTGTAACAAACTGATGCCACCTGTAGGAGCCTTCACTGCACAGCTTTCACAGACTGGTTTTAATTGGTTCTGGTCCACAGAAGGTTAGAACTAACACTGATGCTGTACCGCCACTGAAATCTTATTATTAATATCCTTTACTTTTTTAAAGCCCAACATCTTGGAAAGATATTAAAAAAAAAAATCTTTAAAGCATGGTTAAAAATCTATTTCTTTTTGGGAACAGACCATAGGTGTTCTGAAGGATTTCTGAATGCCTCATCTCATAATGGTAGTATTTTCTATACCAAACTGCCCTTGTTTCTCAAAAGCGTAGCTGGAACAATCAGAGCAAGTTCCTAGCGCTCCTGTGTGCACCGCCTCAGAATCTCTGCCTTGGCCACCACTCAAAGACATTCCAAATTTTCTGAGTACGCCATAAAGCAGGTGAGACATCAAGGTAACTCTAAGTACGGCTGTCTTTGCAAACAGTTATACAGATATTTAAGGCTTTTGCTAGGATTATGTGAATCTCAGATGTATTGAAGATGCACATGCTGTATATTCACAGAGGTAAACACAGATGCAGGGAGGCAAAGCAAAAGAAATCACGACTACTGCATGTTAAACAATTAATACTATGTATACGTGTAATTAATCTTCCAGAAATTTATTCAAATATAACAGCATTTTCAGCAAATACTTCTGCAGACAAATAACGAACAGAAAAGCCCTTTCAATACACAAAAATAATTACAATACAGAAACCACTTTCCCCTACGAAAGAAAAGCGTAAGATGGCCACACAACAGATGTTCAAGTACATATGACAAAAGGCATGCTTACACTACACACACATTTACAAACTACCAAAAACATGCTGCTAATTCTATCCACAAAAGCATCACATTGATATTTCCATCATTTTAATACCCACAGTACCAGCATTTTAAAGCTTGGAGGGTAATTATTCTCAGAATTGTACCACACTCCATTAAACAAAATAATGCACGTGTTATAAGGCTGCTCTAAACTCTGTTTTGGTAAAACTATGCCTTTCCTCAAATGCATTCAGCCAGTGTTCAAGTGTCATTTCAAAATCAAAGTTATAAAAAAAAAAAACCACCTGATTTTTATGGCAACATTTATTCATTACCAATATGTCAAAACCTTAATGCAGTAATAAAAAAATCTGCATCATTGAGCAATTTCTGCATTGTCACTGACCCCTGTCCTAAAAAGCTGGAATATAAAAAACGTAATTTTAATGCATGCAATAGCTTATGAACCAGTGCTCCTTTGCAACAGTCAATTACACATCAACGGGGGAGTGTCAAAGTGTTAATTACTACTCCTTTTTTCCACAGTGTGTAAATAAAGAGGGTGCTGACATTAACATTCCATCACATTGCTTCATGTGATGAAACAAATTAACTGGGACAGTGGCTTGCTAGGTCTAATGCATCAGCACACGCAGACACACACACACACACAATTGGCGTGTTGTATCTTACTGTTCAGGAGAAGTATTTGCTGTTAGAAAGTTATTGATCATAAAAAAATTGTAAGAGATTTATCCAAGCTGCGTGCTTACTCAGTAAAGGTGTGCTCTCTGGCCTAGCCTCGAGTATCAGTGCACTAAAATTCCCATCCCGAAAGGTTTGAGAGAAAAGAAGCGGGGAAAACACCATTCCCCTAAAACAACTTGTGCTGGCAGAACAAACCGCAGCCTGACAGTCCTTTTACCATCTAGCAGAGGTTAGAGTCTACAAACTCTAATCCATTCCTCAGAATTCCTACTCAATTTCCTGGGCTTCAATATCTGGGTTCAAACTGAAGCACTTTGTGGCTTCCATATTTTAAGCTACGTAAACAGTCAGAAATGTAATGATCTGAAAACTTACCCAGGGAGTCAATGAAGTCTTTGTTGTTCTGATAAAACTTGACATAGGATACTAGTTTAGCACTTACAAAAATGGTCAAAAGCTAGAAGACGGAAAACAAATATAAGAACAGTTTAAATATTAACTGTGTTTCCTTCTCTGCAGACTGGACAGATACATATATAAAAACTACTGTATTGAACAGAAAAATAAACTACTAAGAGCTAAAATTCTGTCTTCTGTCAACAGCTGAGGGCAATCTGTGCTGGGCTTAGTGCCTTCTCTCAGATTTGGAAGGCAGTTTTGCTACAGAACTTGGGTGAGGGCAGGATTTGTAACTCTAAGTTTCTGAAACTTCTAAAGGGAAGCATTGTACATGTTATTTAATTCTAAAAGCACTAGGAGAAATAGTACATTGCACCTCAATACGACTGCCGTAGATAACTGATCTAATGAACTTCAAAAGACGCTCCTAAAACAAGGCACTCCACAGATATCAAACCAGCTTGCTAAAGAGAGTTACTTACATCATGAATAAGTTCTCCTTCCAAAAATTTGACTGGTTTTAAGGCAAGAAGATGATCAAACAGAAAGGTATTTGGATCCTTCAATGCTCGTACAATACACCTAATCAGAAAAGGAAAATGCTTATTTTTACAGCAATACACATTCTTACGAGTAAGTGCAACTAAATTTGTTGTTCTTTGCTTTCTAGCAAACACCCAAGGGTCTTCAATTATTCTTCAATGTAAGACAAGTCACATTCCAGTTTTGATCTTCATTTTACAGATGGCAAAAACAAGGAACAGAAAGCATTACGCAATTTGCCCAGCATCACAAATTAAATTTCCTAGGTGGTAAGACTACAGATCACCCTGCTGTTTCCATCTACGCATCTATTTCCAGCCCAGCCTTCATTCTTAGAGGTATTTTTGCTGTCCTCCTAAAATTTCACCGAAGTAAGTTGATTAGGAAGATTAATTATAGTTGAATACCTGACACAAACACTGCAAGGCCTATGATTTCTCAGTTGCAGCTCCAGACTGCAAACAGACCCGAAGCGCTCCCAGAACCCTAGATGAGAGCTTCTGGCCAGCGGCGCACTGGAAGACTCGGCGTGACACTCGCTGTGCCGGCCTGGACCATGACCCTGCCATGGACCAGACGCCCAGGAGAACCCAAGGTCTGCAGAGAGGCGGCAACACGACAAACCCGAGGCAGATGTGTCCTCGCAGATGTAAAAGGCCTCAGATTGCTGCAGGGCAGTCACTGAAGTTTTCGTTTAGCACGGACACTTTAATTTTCAAAATGAGTCATCCTGATTTTCCTGCATGCTCAAGTATGAGCAACTCCCTTGAGTACTATTGGTCGTACACACCTGGCAGAACTACAAGACTTACTAGAAATCTAATTCCTAAGAAGAGCCACCATAGGTAGAATGTAAAATACAAGATTTCCCTCATTTTGGCCCAAGGGGAAAACACACAAACCAATTTACTCCCAGCTTGTCCAACAAGTAAGTTTTTCTGTGCGGTTCACATCCTCAGTACTTGCTCATAGAAAAGAGAGCAAGCATTTCTATTCCGCAGAAAGTGCTACTTGAAAAGAACACTAGAGAATCAAACGAGTAGACAAAAAATCTGACATAAGGGATGCCAATTCAAATTTTGATTGCACAGTTGATGTAAACAACATCCTTATCCAAGGCTGATCTCCCTCAGCAGTGACCAGAAACACACCTGCGCACAGCAGAGTAAACCTGACACTGCCTAGAGACAACCAAACCTACCACAGACTGCACAGATAAGCTCTTGCTCAAGTTAGCCACGCTACAGAAAAGAGGCTGTGGCAGGGCCCTTGCCTGCCAGGCCATTCCACACTCTTAACAGTAAGGAGATCAACATCATTTAGCAATGGTAAAAAAGCTACTTTAAAGGAAACAGGGAAGTCAGTATTACCTGTGAGCATCGACTCTAGCCTGGGAAGCGTTGTCCTCTGTGTAACTTCCCAGTAGTTCCACCATTACTTTTGCTGCAGCGTCACTATGGAAGAAAAAGTTACCTCAGGATTACTGAAAAAATAGTTCAAACAAGACACTCAAATATTTAAATAATTCCATTACGATGTTATAGGTCAAATTAAATTACACTTGAAAAAGATGTAGATGACCCATTTTAAAGCTAGGGGAGAGAACAAATTAACTAGATATATTCTTTCAATTCTCATTCTACAAAATGTTTATCTTCACCCTTCATTTCATTCTCTTAAATTGATAAATTACCTGCCGGTTATGGAAAAAGCTTTCTGAGCTAGGAGCAGCTTTATATGGTTCACTAGAATGCTCCTCTTATGCACATCTGGATTTAATCATTGCAGAATAAGTAGTGCTGCAAAGTTTATTTCAAATGTAAAATGGCATATCTTGAAGAATATTTATGGTCAGGAAAGTGTATAAAAGCTGCCTTTTCTTCTTTCACAGATTCTCTTTGCAAGTATTTGGAGTGAGAGCTGCTCGTTTTGCTGACAAAGTTAAGCAGCCAGCAGTTAGATTGGCTTAGGCTGCTGTGAAGCAAGCAGCTTCCAACATTGCTTTGATGGGCAGCTTTTAGAAAAACAATTCGTTCTAAGAAAATCGAGTAAACCTGCGGCCTTGTCTACCCAGATGATTTTGTAAACAGCATCTCATCAGTGTTACGGCAAACCAGCTCCGAGGCTGTTACTGTGTCGTTTTAACAGATCTTGATTTATTTTCACGTAACAGTCCTTACCACCAGCGAGGCCAGCAATTGCTGATGCTCTTTACAAAATTTTCAGCAAAAAATATAGGCATTGAATATACTGTGTCTGTACACACAAAAATCCATTTCCTATTTCTCATTGGATTCTTGTTAGCTATTAAAACAGACAGCTGTGACAGTTCTTCCATACAGAGAACAGATTTTGCTGCTGCCGTCTTACTTGTTCCTTTGGAGAAGCCAGGGTACGGCTGTAGACACGACCGAAACCCAAGAGCACTGAGAGCACAACTAAGACACGGTAATGCCAGCGCGTACTCGCAGAAATCCCCCGCGCACGCACCCCGACTGGCGACTGCATTCCTGAATGCTGCTTCCTCAGTGGACAGGAGGAAGGCTGGATACCGCTCTCCAGAGTACAGCGAGTTACAGCGTACAGCTAAGCTCCTCCTTCAGAGCAGCTCACTTCCAGACACAGCACATTTCACCGTGTGGTCTGACAGACCTACAAAATTCCCTTATACAGAGTAAACTGCACAAGAATAAAGTTTCAATTTGCTTTAATTGCTTAAGTTAACAGCAGAAATTGCACAGGGAAGGAACAAACCAACACAACACTCCCAGCACGCACTGTGCTGTGACATGGGTTTAACTCACACAGCAGCACAGGTCTGTACGGTTTTTATAGTACAGTGACACTATCGTCATATAGGTATATACTTTAAATCTCACAATAATAATTGACAACTTCTCTACAGGGTGAGGCTTTCTGCTCCTACAGAATATACCAGATCTCACAGATGTGCAGTACAACCATTAAGACATCATGGGAAGCAGGCGATATCGTATATAATCTGGATGTATATTGGAGCGAAGAGAGTTTGTGCTCAAGGCAGGGGAATTTTCTATAGGTCCCAGCCATTATACCAGAACTGTGTTCAGGGATGTAAACCTGAATGAAACACTTGTTTTAAGACTCCAGCATTAAAGAGGTCAGCTTATGTTTTGTCATGGCAGCTGATACTGGTGTGTAGAGGAACCGGTAGCTCTGTATCAGTGAAATAAAATTAATTTAGACAGCTTTATATATGCGAGAAATACTTGCATGTAAATCAGTCTACAACAGACTACAAATTTTGCACTGCTGAAATCTTATCAACAGTAGATGTTCTAGTGAAGACAAAGAACCAGTTTAATACAGGACTGATACTATACAGACATTCAGTAAGCGGCTCAGCTATTCAACCTCACAATGCAAGCTCCCCTATTTAATGTAAACTTTCAGTAGTTGTTCTTATACGCTTCAGAACTGTGTTACAGATTTCTGGAACTTTTCCTTTCCTCCCCCTTCCCTTAGAAGCAAAAACTGAAAACTACAAACTTCACTAATTTCAAAGAGTATTTGCAATCCCCCTGCATTTTTATTTTTTTTAATTAGTTTTTTCAAGGGGGAAGGAGTGGAATCTTACACTTGTATTTCTAGGAAACATCAGAATGCTACAATGCAATTCCTCCCAAATTTTCTGCACTAAATTCTTGTAAGCCTCAGCAAATATGGCAGGCCTTTTAATCTTACTCATTCTACTCAATGTCAGACGACCGTGAATTAGCATGTTTAAAGCAGTAATACAGATCACTTTTACCAAACCTCACTGCTAAATGCCTGTGTCACCCAAGATGCAAACTGAACATTTTTTCTAGCAAGAGAGCTTGCACAAGTAATCTTGGCTCCACATGCCAGTCTAGATGCGTAACTTGACAAAAAGCCAGTGAGAATTGAGGAGTGACGGTAGACAAAAGGAAGAAAAAAAAACACAGAGTATTCAGACTTAGTAAGATGTTGGAGTCAAGTCACTTACATGTTATTAAATGGAATTAAATTCTTACATGATATTAAATGGAAATAAAATTAAATGAAACAATTATTTTGCCCGTGCCTGACATGCTGAGCTTTTTGCTACAGGTGTTAATAACCAGACTTGCCAGACCTGTTGGAATGCAAACTTGAGCAGGACTAATATCACTCTGAACCCTGCCAGGTCACAGCAGAGACCAGCCGTGAGCTGGTGCCCGGCAGGGTATTCAGGGCCTCACAGCAGGACTCAGCTCTCCGGCTGCAGGCAAGCCACGCACGCCCGTAAAACTCCATCTACAGCTGGCAAAGAAAACAGGTTGTGTTACCTTGCAGTTTCATGCCAACACAGCTAGGAAAATGCTGAAGGCTGAAGCAGCTGAGGCACAAAAATCTACCACAGAACCTTTTTGGCAAGGAGCATAAGCAGCACAGAAAGTAACTATCTGCAAAGTTCAGCTACCGAAGCAGATCTCAGAAACAAGCCACGCCAGCCATCTGTTTTCCAGCCGCCACCACCACCATTTTTTCTTCAGCTGATCACGGGAAAGATAAAAGTCCCTCTTCAAAGAGATCAAGATGATTTTGATCATCAGAAAGAAGAAACTTCAGCCAGAAAAGTGACTGGAAAAGATTTGATAAAACAACCTTTCACTTATCACCGCAGGAAGAGGAATGCTACCCAGGACATCTGCATGATCTAGTTTTCATGAGCTACCAGCCTGGTCACTACCCAGTCACCCACTGGGGAAAAATCTATTAGCTATGGAAAACCATCTCTTCTGCCACACTGAGTGAAGTTAAAATGTAAAACCAACAAAACAAAACAAAAATTAAATCCAATGGTTTTCAACAATGTATTCTCTTCCCTTGATTATATATCAACACGATAAATCAGGTATGATTTCTATTACTTATTTTTCAGTTCCCACTTATCTTCCGATCCTGCTAGATAGAGCAACATTCCTGAGTGCTAAAGCTGGAATGCTGCTGTGCGTTTCCCATACTATTGCAAATACTGCCCACTGATCCAGCAGAGTGAACCAGGTCAAAGGTGCTAGGGTCACTTCATGTTTTCTTTTCTGGAGAGAAGTGTAAGTGCTCTGAAAAATTGCTCCATTCAGTGCAAAGCTTGCTGCAACAGATGGTAAGGACACTGAGTGCAGCAGTAATACATTACAGGGTTTGTGACAGTTTTTAATGCCCAACTTCAAAATATCACATATTATTAGTAAGGAAAAAACCATTTGGTAGCAAGTTACTGGTAGCACTGGAAACAAAAATTAGAAGATTAATCCACAGATTTGATAACAAGACTAGCTAAAAATAGCCATTAGGTATGGGAATTAGGCTAGATAAAACCTCTCAATGAATCAACAAGACGAGAAGTGTTTAAAAGAGCATGAATATTACGAGTATCAGTGTAATATTTCTGAAACAAAGTAAGCACTAAGTCATGTATAAAACCTCTGATCTGAAATTATTTTGACCATCTGCAATCTGTCATACAGTACTACCAATGCAAAAGCATTTTCATGTGAGGAACGGGAATTCCCAATAATGTTGTAGCTCACAGTGTAGCTACTCCATGAGGATTAATCATCCCTAAATTGAGGTTAGTTAAGCATGCTGATGCAGCAATTCCAGGGTACAATTTCACCAGGCCAGAATAAGCTAACTCTCCTGCCAGAAGAAACTCCCCCCTCTCCTATGACAGCTCCACACCTGCCTTCTTTAACCCCTGGCAAGGCCACCTCCCCAGTCCAAGCCACCCCGCAGACGCAAACACGCCTACACGAGCACAAACACACTGAACCGATGCACCGGCAGCTGGAGAGGAATGGGGGGGTACAGGACAGAATTGCTTCCCTCTACAGCAGTAAAGGTTACGCAAACGTAGAAAACGCAAGCGCAGTTCTGCTACCAGTGTAAGTCAGCAGTGTAGAGGTGTGATGCTGCCTCACTAAAAATTAAAAAAACACAAACTTAGAAAACTAACTCAGAAAAAAGACTGAAGGGGAAGGGCGGGGGGGAAGCAACACACACCCCCCCCATGCACATCCCGAACTACAGCAGGGACAGTTTAGATAGGCGGGAACTATTGTGAAACTACACAACGGAAACCAGTTCTGGACACGAGCCCGTCTCTATGGCCCTGGCCAATGTGGTCAATACCCCATATCACATCTGTAAGATAAATTGGTGACAGCTCTCAGTTAAGACTTACATTAATTTACAGGCACGATACACACAGGATTACTTTACATGCCAGAAGACAGTGGTCTGCCAAGTCTGTTAGATCAAAGATGCTTCTTATGATCCAGGATAATAATTTAAAATGACCAAGCAGGTATTCTGTGGACATTAATTTCCATGACTAGTGGAAAGCTCTGTCCTAAAGGTAATGTTTACATAAAACGACTGATTCTGTTAACTGTGATTGATAAGCCTCCCAACATCATTAAATAAGAGATAGCACTACCATGCACTAAAATGTCAAAAGTGCAATGAAATAACAAACTTGGCATAATGCTACAATGCTCAAAGATTAATATTTATAGAACGGAATAGTTTTATTTTGGGAGTCTGTGGCTTGCAGCTAACTCACTTCTAACCTTAATATTCTTGGAAACACCAGCTTGGTGTAAGAGTGCTTAAAAACAGAGAAAGGAAAAAACCCAGGTATATTTGGACGGAATCATCAGTACACATTAATTTTAAAACTGCTGTGAGAAATACTTTCCCTACAGATCACTTACAATACATCAACTTTATAAAATACAGTTATCTAGTATCTGTTACTTGTCTTTTATACCTTTTTTTGCAGTCTACTAGGACATCATACAGCAGTCTCAGAAGAGTATGCTTCTTCTCTGTGCCGAGATTCCAGTCAGAAATCCATTTTCGGACCTAGGTAGAATACAAGTGAAAATGAAGCACTGGGGAAAAGACTAAAATAAAACTGAAAATATTTCTCATTTTCTCTCAAACAGAAAAGGATTTAAAAGATCTTGCACAAAGATTTCTCCTTCGGGTCCTCTGACTCTCATGCTCCCCATGCAGAACCTGGAAGCTTTCCCACGAAAAGCCAAAAGTCTGTGCTCTCCACGTTACTTCCTAAATAAGGATGAGGGATTCTGACACATTCCGATTCCCGAGCAAAGGACAAGAACCTGATGCCTCATTCCTCATCAAAGCTTCTCACTTTCATTACTACCACAGGAATCAAACATACACATCTAACTACATTCAGCATCAGAAACGGAAAATAAACAGCAACTTGATTTAGATTCTGTAGACAGACCGTTACAAGATCGGAAATTCTGTATTCTGCACTTCTTATTTCACAAGGCTCTGGCAATTTATAACAGAGACGGTCTGTATCAACTCTGACTAATATTTAGTGAGATGCAACATGCTTAATACAAAGGCCGTAACTCGAAGCACCGCATTAATTACCTGATCTAGTTCAGTTGGAATGTACTGGATGGCACCACACGATGAGGCCACTTTCAGAAGGCTGCAGTACACTGTGTATCTCACAGGAGTGTTCTTATCCATACCATGGAAGAGATTGCTCAGTCTAAACCACACACAATGAAAAACTGAGTTAAAGAGGTTTCAGAGATCTTTACTGGAGTACACATAAATGTTTACATTAAGATGTGTGTTAGTACACACAAAGCAGCTGGTGGCACCTTACATCCGTGATGAACTGTAATGGCATCCAGTTTTGTAAGTTTTCAGCAGATAAGGTGAAAACTCTGCGCTTTTTAATTTTGTAATACCAAAGCACAGCAAGTATATGGGTACTTCTATTTTACGACAGGGAAAAAGAAGGTAAAAAAAAAAAGAGCACTTCCTGCAACAGAGAGACATATCCTGACAGACACCCCACACTGATTTGCAGTCATACAGTTGCAAGATGCCTTTGTTTCACTTTCCTCTGTACAATACTTACAGCTGCAACCTAAGAGACGGGCGCTCTCCTTCCCGAAATTTTACTAACTTCTCACACAGGTTTTCAATCAGCGCTTCTTGCTTGTCAGGTTCCAGGATAAGAAGCAAAGAGACTACACTGTTCATTACACTCTCAACATCTGCACAAAACAAAACATGCAGCTGTTTAAAACTGCAAGCAGCAATCATCAGTAGCTATTTAGTGCTGGAGAGTTACTCCTGCTATGGATTATTATTTCGCATTGGCAAGAACTGTAAAGGAGAGAAAATGCCAAGATAACCAATCTGGATGTTCACCAGAACGTACGAGAGATTTGGCTCATGTGATCTCTCACCAACACATCTCCACGTAAAGCAAGAATTGCCACTCTAGGGTCAAAACAGCATTTGCTATTTGGTACCACACTTGTTCTGAATTCTCTATTCACACATAAAGGAAGTCAGGGGAACTTCAAGTCTTGGTCTTCGAAAAACAGTGGCTTCGTCCTGCACACCCAGATAACTGCCCCACAGTTCTCCAGTGAGAATACCAACACCTGGTGCTCAGGTACAGTAAAACATTTCACCAGGAGCATAGGAAACCCAGACCACAGGGAAAACATCCAAAAGAACAAAGTATATTGTGACTCCTCCTCCCCAGCTCCTGGTTTAAGCGTGGCCTTACATCCATTCGAAACCGACCAGACAGGTTTTGTGTTTTCTTTTCACAGTCTGCCCAAATACCAGCTATGTAAAGGATAAGGACAAAATTCATTACATATGGAAAATATTATTTAGTCCCCAAAATGATGCCTGAACATCAAACAGCAGAGCAATAAGCTTCTCCAGCATTTCACACTCATCTGCCTACAGCAAAAGGCAACATGAAAAATAATCTCAAGTACTCCTTCTTAGATGAACCACATATTCTTTCAAACTTTCAGTCTTTCATTGATTTTTTTTAAAGGTAAAAGTTCTAAATGGAACTTGTACATTGGTACAGAGCACAGCAGGCACAGAAGGATCATTTCAGGCTCCTGCAGCACTATCAGTGTCATTAAAACACGTTAGTGCAGTTTCTAAGGACCTACAGTCCTAACTCGAAGAGTTACAGACCACTGAAAATCCCAGTGTTTTCAAACAATATTACGGCCTAATCAATTAAAACTTCTACTTACAGATGTCTAATTATAATTTTTGTGGCTATCTTATTTTTTCTTGATCTGCAGCATCACAGCCATTAATTGACATAAATCTTGTTTTTGTCATACTTTTTCACCCCCCTGAGTAAAACCCTACTTTATATACAGGTTGCTATGTCCTCGTAACAAGCAGAGTCTAGCTTTGTTTCTGACTCCTTCAAAGGGCACTGGATGTCTGGAGAACGGAGGGGTAGGGCACATGCAAATTTTACATGGCAATGGTGGAAATAAGCACCTCCATTTTTAGAAAGATATGCGTGTTAACACGCAAGCCATGCACCATGCTTCTCAATTCTGCCAGCCATTACTGTTTGAAAGCATTGATGGTGACACGTTTAGCAGAAACCAACAAGACTTAAAGGTGCAAACCTTTGTCATCCTCTTTCAGGCACACGTCACAAACTTCAATAATCTGTGCCAAGTCCACATGCAGTCCACCTTCTGCGTTTTCTTCAGAGATTTCTGCTCCTTTGGATTTCAGGTAAGCCCGAAGTTCTGCAGCCTTAAAAAAAAAAAAACAACAATACACACAAAACAAAACAGTTGTTTTGTGAACAGTGAAGTCAAAGTAATTACATTTCTTACAGAGTTTTGCTCTGTAACCACTCCTCTGCCCCGCCGCTCACTCACACCAGCTCTTGCTTCTCCCTGCCACCTCGTATCCTACAATGCTCCCTCTCCTCCACTTTAACGTATAACCCAAATACCAACTCAGTCCGCGTGCTGTGGCTGGTCTGCCGGTAACTGAATAGATCACACAACTGCGGAGCTTTCTCATGGTAGGAACACATCGGTCACAATTGCTGGCTGGAGGACAGCAGGCCTAGTAAGTTTTTGTGACAACGATGTTTTCTTCTAGCATAGAGCTAATTTCCCTCCCAGTAGCTGCTGTGTTTCGGAGTTAGTATGAGAAGAACATTGATAATACACTGATGTTTTCAGTTGTTGCTAAGAAATCAGTGACTTTTTCCAGTTTCTCATACTCAGCTAATGAGCAGGCGTGCAGGAGCTGGGAGGGAGCACAGCCAAGCTGGCCAATGGAAATATTCCATACTATGGATGTCATGCTCAGTTTATAAATGGGGGTTGGCCGGGGGCAGGACGCTATGGGCTTTTCGGTGCTCTGGAAGTTTTGAATCCGCTCTTGGCCAGGAGTTCAAACCTTTATTGGGCTGCAAATCGGTTGTCAGGTGGTGAGAAAAACTGCATTCTATATAGTTTGTTTTGCATATTCATTACTATCACTGTTATCATCATTACTATTAGTAGCATCAGTATTTACTGCTGTGTTAAACTGTCCTTATCTCAGCCCAGGAGTTTCCCCTTTTGCTCATTTCTCCTCCCCATCCCACTAGGGGGGAAGGGAAGGGGTGAGCAAGCACTGGCTAGTGCTGAACTGCTGCGTTAAACCATGACAGACTGGGATGCTACTGTGACACCAGGCGTCATTTACACCAAGTTTGGTGTCAAATCATTACAGCACCATAAGACACAGCTAAATATGCTCAGTACCCTTTACTGTACTGGAGATGTTTCAGACTAGCTACTTGGTGGGGATTTACTGGACATTGCGGCAAGTGGAAACTGGACTGGAGACTGGTAGTCGTGCACGCATTTCTTGCAGATTCCCAGCGGCGTATACACACCACTTAAAAGACACTGGGAACAGCAAACCCTACAACTCAAGGACAAAACACAGAAGTAGCTCAAAGACACAACTCAGCCCCCAGGCCTGTGGTACCGGAGATCCCGCAGCACCGAGAGGCACAGCCCTGCGCCAGCCCGCACCTGGACCAGCCTTCCTCTCCTCAACACCGGCACTGCCGCGGGGAGCTGAGAACAAAGCCCGGGGCGGGGGGGGGGGG
>Ga0065711_1000186_pt1 | contig 85324 bp, 47 predicted proteins | sample Hoacrofraction12_FD_59098 | JGI IMG/M metagenome (GOLD analysis project Ga0065711, IMG submission 59098) | Hoatzin crop microbial communities from Cojedes, Venezuela - Epithelial fraction 12 v2 (version 2) | ecosystem: Host-associated > Birds > Digestive system > Esophagus > Crop | place...
AGGACCCGCCTGGACAAGGTCCTCTACAGCCTACTGTAGGTGACCCTGCTTCGGCAGGAGGGTTGGACTAGATGACCCACAGAGGTCCCTTCCAACCCCTACAATTCTGTGATTCTGTAATTGAAAACAACTCATTGAAAGGGAGGTGGTATCCAGCTTCAAATACAGGTCTTGTGGTGCTTCACGAAGAATTACAGATTTTTTTTTTAATTTTATTTTGGCTGCATGGCAGCATGTAATTTAGTACTCTCTCCACCACAAAAATGGGGGAACAGAAAAAATTAAAAGCAAAGTTTTCTACTTACGGATGGTAATTTAGAATATACTTATACTAGATGATTATTTTAAACTTCTGTCCAGATACTTAATTCTTAACTGCTAAACAGCAGATTATTTATGAGTTACTTCTGTCTTGTGACTGTATTCAACACATGATGCCTTAAATCTGGATTATAGCAAACTACTGAATAGGAATGCCCTTCTAAAGAGCCAGCTTATGGTTTGGGTTTTGGTGACAGAATGAAAGCTAGAAGAGTTTTAGGCTCCTTCAAAACCACAAAAAAATGTGTGATGTTCTTTTATATTGGTTGGGGGAGGAAGAAAAAGGAATCTTGGGACTCCAATACTCCAAATGAAGATTCCAAAGACACTGGATGCTGAACTTGCTCTTGTAAATGGTTCCTAAAGCAGAGCTATTTGTTACTTACACGAGTCACTGCTATGGCCGCTTTTGAGTAGGCAGTTAACTGTTCTCTAAATAAAAAATGTCTTTCCCATATTAAAAAGGTACTAGTAAACAAAACTAATTTATTTTTAATCTTGAAACTACTTTACACTGCTTCCCAGTCTCCATGCAGGAAAAAGTGGAATTTTCTGAAAAGTGGACTGTAGAGCACTTACCGTAAAGCAGTTTTGGCCAGTAACTGGCATTCTTCCGTAAGCAGTGCTTTTTGTTTGTTCTCTTGGTAATAAATAACAAAAGGAACAAATAAAGAAATTACAAATTCAGTCATGGCAATTCTTGTCTATTCAGCTACAAAACGAGAAGCATGCACATTATCCTGCAGCTTTTATCCATACTATGCAGTTTAGAGGTGGCTGTCTCGCTTTTGGGGGAAAGCAGAAGGTAAGTGTCCTTGGTCTTCTGCAGATGTTCATACTGTTTTTTTTCTCCAACACAGAGCATAAACCTCCAATGCAGACATTTCTAATGGTGGATATCCAACGAAAAAGGAAACTAATACTCTATTTCAAGGAGTCAAATAGAAATGATTTATCCATTGGTTTTGAATGTATGTGGCACAATAAAGGTGACTGATAGCAGTTGAAGCTATGTTCTTGCAGGAAGGTGGAGCTCACGCAACTGTTTTCTATTGCATGCTGACTGTGAAAATATGATCTAATCTAAATTTATTTGTTTCTGAAGATGCAAAATTTTATGCTGACAGTACTTCTATTCCTATTCAAAGTCTCCTAGGCTGCCTATTTCTAATTCTTTAGAAATATAGTCATTGGTTTTTCACCGTATCACTAGAAGGAGAACTAAAGGCTTAGTCCCTACAGAAATGTCATGAGAAAACAACTGAAGAGCTACGCTACTAGAAATAGAGCTGCCTAGTCTGTCATTTATGAGAATAGTCAGTACTAAGTGGTGAAAGAATGTGAATCTCATAATAGACATATGTACATCAAGAACTAATTGGGATCCATCTGCTTTAAGACTTAAATTGCAGTATATGAAGTGTTTTGCAATAACATGTGAATGCTAGCTGAACAACCAAGTATTGCCTCTTGCACATATGTTTAGGCCCGAGGGTGGCTGCTGCTATTATCTCTCGAAATACCTGAACAGACTTTGAAGGGCAACCTTCAAAACTATAGAGGTTGCTACTTCACTCTCTCCTTATTCTTTGATGTTTATTATTATTAAAGCACAGGTTTGATATATTCAGCTAGAAACAGTCCAGCCAACAGATATGATTATTATAGAGAGTCCATAGGAGGCAGCTTGACTTCACATCATACCAAAGACTATGCAGCTTCACGATGGTGCTAGCAACTAGAGGTGGTGAAATTATACCCTCATATCATGCTATCATGTCTCCAAATTCAAAAGAGCTGCGTCCTCTCTCATGATCAGTGCTGTCAAACCAAGACTTTTTCTTGAGTCATCAGTTTTGTAACTGTTGAACTGAACAGCTCTATATTTTGAAGTACAGATCAACAACAAATCACCAAAGCCGTGTGGCCTGTGGTTGTACATAGAGTGTTGTGCAATCCAAGACAAGGTACAAGCAATTTTGTGTACTGATTGTGAAATGGCTTTTCCTTTCCGAAGAACACTCTTCTGTCCCTCAAGCCTTTCCAATAATTGATAGTAAAGAAGGTATTTCACTTTCCACACTTGTCTCTGAAGTTCTTGCTCCCAACTGCCACCTTCAGTGACATTCTTCAGTAGCTGAACTGTTCTTACCTCCTCTCCAATTTAAATTGTGTGACTTAGTATCTTTTGTTTCAGCATGATTTTTCAGTAACTCTTTCTTCCTGGGTTTAATGTGGAGGTGACAAGCTTGCCCGTTCTCCTACTCTCTTTGTTTTTTCCAAACAGTGATGTTGAATAAAATGCTCTTTCCATATATGTCCATTTGAATTTCCAGATCAATCTGGATAGTGAATGCACTGCTGATGTTTCAGAGTTCATGAGACTCATTTGTAATGAGTTTTTTCTGTTTTGTTTTTCTTTTCTAACCTCAAGTAAATCCAAAACCCTAAAGCTGGATCTGCAGCAAATTATGTGAGATTTGTACTCGAACCTTGAAGGGGCTTAGGGCTGCATGCACGTCACTCAATGAATATTCTTGCAGAAGTTTCTCAGTGGGGATTATGTGAAAACCTTTGCCACCTGAAAGTCAGCTCAAAGGCTACCATCAACTCTGTTTTTCAGACAGTTGATGGCAAGACTTCCATTTGCATTGAAAAGTTCAGCTCAGCCTTTCCCACCTGGGATTTTTATTTTAGACTCAGAATAATGACTTATAGGAGCTTTTGGGAGACTGACTAGGATATGTACTATCTTGAGTCTGGTTGCTCCTTTAGGCACTCCTAGACAGCGCTCTTCATATCTTGTTTTTACTGCTTGCAAGGGATTTGGAATGCATTTTTAACATAGAAATTTAAAAGTTGAGAGATGCATTTCAATATAAACTTCTACAATACCTAAAACCTGGTAACTGCTAAGAATAAGATAACGATCTGCCTTTACGAATCCTATTAGGTGCCTCAATATATATTTAAGGTCTAGTGTCTAAGGGTACCTGTTCTTACTATCTTTAAGGACAACCTGTCAGTCTTCAACCCAAGATGCCAGAATAGATGTTGTTACTCAGAGATTTATATTCCTACATCAGTAAGGACATGGAAGGGTCATATACGCATCCATCTTTACAGATGCAGGAAGGAACAAACTGATTCTCATCCATTTGCCAGACAAGTAGATTTCAATTTCTTCCCAACATTGATGTGACTGTCATATTGAGTGGTGGAAAAATGTTTAATAGAATACTGTACAGCAACTTTTCAAAGCATTGCCTGCTTATTATGAAGTTACAGTAAATTGTAGCATTGCTGAAGTGTTTGTAAGATGAGCTAATTGCAAGCAAAAGAATTGGTTTTTTAAGAGGCTGGAGGCTGCATCAAACTTCAGATATGTTACAACTTTCCAGAATTTCATAGAACTGTAGAAAACATTGAAAAGTCCAAGGTGAAAGGGACCTCTGGAGATCTTGTACAATGTTCTGTTCAAAGCAGGACCTTAGATCAGGTTGTCCAGGATCTTGTCAAACAGTCATGAGCATTTCTAGTGAGGAACGTTCTACCATTACCCTGGGTAAACTATTCCAATACTTAATTGTTCTCATGATAATGTTGGTTTTTTTCATATTCAGATGGCATTTCCCCTGAAGCAACTTCTGCTTGGTGCCTCCATCTTCTATATAATTACCTTCTAGGACTTAGCCTTTTCTTTAGAAGTTATTACAAGATGCTTCTTTCTCTTTCTTTCTTATCTTAGAGTTATAAACCTTAATATAACACAGAGTAGGTGTGATTGCAAGCAGAACTTCAGTATCAGTTCCCAGGCTGAAGTGTCATTCTGATGTATGTAAGCATGCATGCTTAGGCAATATACACACACCTTGCAGAGTGGTTTGGGATCTGTAAACCTCAACAGCACTGGAGAAAGAAAGCTATGCCCTAAGTGGCTGTATGAAAGTAGAAGAAAAGGCTCCAATTAAAAGTACTATGATGAATCTAATCACAATCTTTCTGGGTCAGAGCAAAGAGACAGCTGATCCATTACCCTATCCCTGATAGTGATCATTAAAGGATGGTCAGGGGGAAGTGTAAAAACAAGGCAAGTATTCAGTGCCATCTCCCAAGTTCCCAGGACTTTCAGCTGCCAACATGTGGGTTGTTCACTTAGGTGCTGAGTTCACCGGAGAATTAATCAAAGGGAATTCTGTGTAGAATGGACTTATCACAAGGTTGGATCTGCATTCTCTCTCAGCTACCCCAGTTTCTGGTACCAGGCACAAAGCAAAGCTCCACACTTCCCTACCTGCTAAGACTGTAAGAGGTCCTATTGAGTGGAGAGAATCCTTAATTCTTTATCTCATTTCTGCTGTCCACAGATATTGGGTGTATTTGTGCTTTTTATTGTTTCTTTTTTTTTAGAATCCCACCTGTTAAAAGCAACGTCCTCAGCCAAGGATCCATTTACTGCAGGCCCTATCTTGAGGTCAGGAGAATTCTGGGAACAGAGTTGTTTAGGAGCAGTAGGCAAGACAGTGGGAGTCTATGATACTTCCAGCAGCAGCTGTGGTGCGTGTTTACTGCTGGGGTGTGTGACAGTGAAAAGTCTGAGGCATCAGAGCCAGTCAGGGTCAGCTGAGTGTATAAAAAGTTGCACAACTACCCTGTGATCCCTGAGCTGTTTAAGATTCAATAGCTGGAAAGAGACATAGGTCAATTTAGCATCTCAATAACACCTTACTACATATGTAACCTGAACATACAATAAATGGTACAAGAAAGCTGAATCAACTGGTATATCTTCCCTGTCCAAACTGCAGATTTCTCAATCTTGTGGAATCAGGTTATATTTGTTTGGACTCCTGACATATTTGTACGAAGGAAGGGGGTCAAAGAGTGGAGGGCAAGGCCCTGCCTGCAACAAAAGCCCATACATGACACTGTGGGACCTGCAGATCTGCCAACCAGCTGGGCTCAGCAAAGAAGGTCCCATTGTAGAGCAGAGGCAATAGTATTAACCTGGAGCAGTGCAGAGAAAGAGTTGTTTCACAGTGGATGAATACTCAGCGTGAAAGGCCAAACTGGGGTAAATTACAGAGACCAAACCAGGCAAGTTGGACTTCATGCTCCTCCATTCCCATGCTTTCCAGCGTTGTTACCAGCGAAGATAAGGTCACAAGTAAACTATTGGCCTTGGTTTTTAAAATGAACAAGTAATCCTACTGTGCATAAGTTTTTAATGTCTCATTGTGGGTGCCTCAAAGAAATATGATTTCCGTAAAGTGATGGCCTTTCACCTACTGAGAGCCAGGAGTTTCATGGTATTTAAACATGGTATGTTTAAATACCATGGGCACCAAAATGAAAAGTCACTCTAGCAAATATAGACCGAACAGGCAAAGTGTTCGACTTGGCAAGCTGAAGAATACTGAGATAGCTAAACACTTGTCTGTCTTTCCCAATTATATGTTGGCCTATTAGCAAATAACACCTTTCTTTACGAGCCTTCTTTCAACTCAGGAAAGCATTTAAGCTTTTATCTAGGCTTAAGGGCAACCCCACTCAAGTTAATAAGCCAAAATATCACAAAGACATGTATTGAAGTCCTACATCTATTTGAGATGTGCTGCTGTGCCTTGTCTTGATCTTTAAGTATGGCGAATACAGCCACTGTTTGAATAAGGGAACTGCAGATGTTCTCTGTGTATTGTTATTTGATTCTCTTCAATAGTATGATCCACCAGAAGAGTATGAGTATGCAAAAATATCTAAGAAAAGGAAAAATATCTGGTTTATTACGTCTTCAAAGTTTTTTTAAAGTAATTTTAAATCACCAGATAATTTAATATTAGGCAGCTTCTTATACATCTTACTACCAAGTACTGCTATGAAAGTGAAGCAGAAAACAGGCTGAGGATGCTTCCAAAATACTGGTCTATGGTTTAAATATAAACTCACATGTGATTTTAGTGTACTGCTCAGGATTGTACTAGAATGTTTTGTTTGACAGCTCTTCAGAAAAAGCTCTCCACAGGGGAACAAGAGAACTGAATGCTCCATCTCCGATAGATTGTAAGCTGAGCAGCTGGAGCACATGGGGGCCCTGCGACCCATGCACCTCTCAAAGGGTAAGCTATAGTTGGAAGTTTTTCTTCCAAAGCCACAACTAAAGCAACATCATCTATCTGTCTTTTGGTTATGGGAAAATACCAGATTGCAACTCTTAATATTGTATGTTCATGATTTGATGAAACCCATAATCATTTCAGATCTGGAGCCATAAAAGTAAGAGAAAATTACATCCAGATTTACCAAATGGCTCAAGCATTCTCATTCAAAATGTTTTGTTGATAGAAATTATCTATTTTAGCCATATGGATGTTTTTATTAAGAGCATTACTTTTCAATACATTTTTCATTTTTAAATAAAAACCAAATTTTCAAAAGCAGATTTTTATTTTTTTAGAAGAGTTCTTTTTATGAGACTTCAAAAAAATGAAAGACTTGAAAGCATACAAAATATGTATGATGCACCTCCTTCCTGGATTGAAAATAATGAAAATAGTGATATAAACCAAACAGTGAAAAGTAAGCATCTCTACATACTGGCTAAGACATTATTATTAGTTCAATGTTCCTGTACACTTCTTTTATACCATGAGCTCTGTCTATGGATTTTCAACCAAAAATTTCACTAAAGATGCTTCATTTTGAAAAGTTCTAAGTCCAGCTGGAAGTGCTACAGTTCTGGTAGTTCTCTTTTCTCTCTAAGCAATGTTAATAATGTTATTTATTCTTCAAGTTTCGCTCTAGACGTATTGAAAGATTTGGGCAGTTTGGTGGAACACCGTGCCTGGAGACCTTAGGAGATACACAAAGCTGTGAAATCAGCAAAGTATGTCCTGAAGAACCAGAACCAGACTGTGGTACTGACTTCCAGTGCAATTCTGGTAGGTTTTGTTTTCATGCCATAGTGAGTTATGCAATAACTCAGGAAACCATGTTCGCTTAGTTCTGAAGAAGTCAAATCACTTTCCATTGAAGACAAAATACATACACAAGAAGAGAAATATGCTTCAGTGCTTTTCTAGTTCGGGATTATTTCCTGAAGCAGTGTCTTATTTCTAGGGTTTAAAGAGAGTCCCCAGGGTGCAGACAGGTGTGTTGCAAAGTCACAGCACCAAAACCACAGCAGGAACAATGCTTGATGAAGGGTACATTCATCTCATCTCCCATTAGAATTTGCATCTAGTCTAATCTTCTCTCCTGTAATTTCTACTCCATGGTTATAAGTTGACCACACTATGAGTGTCCTTTCTTCTAGCATAACTGCTCCACATACTACAGAATCACTATGTTTTATGAAAAATCAATGGGAAAAACTAGGACTAAAGGAATTTTAAAAAAATGGATAGGGAGGTTAACTGACCAAAGTGGAATGATAGATGCTAGACACCAGAATGCCTCTAGATCCAAAGTAAGATGCAAATTTGTGAATTGATACATGCAGGGCATATGAATGAATATAGTTTTCAAGATTAGTCAAAATAAAATAGGAAAATTTAATCGTAATAAAACTAGTCAAAACAGAAGAGGAAAGATGGTAAGCAAATTTTGAGTCTCAAGCCTTTGTCAGTATTGTCTTTGTCAAAAATACTGTGAAGTGCAAGTAGAGGAATTAAAATCAGAAAGTATGTGTTTAACTAGTAGTTCACAGCCACTGTGTGGCACTTACAGGTGAGGCAGTTGGTGTCAAGAAGTGTTGTTTTATTATGCTAGTGCTAAATTTACCCCAAATCTTTAAATCCTTTAGACAAAAAAATCAGTCTTTGTAAAACCTATGATATGCAACCTCAGGACAACTGCTACTTCGTGGTTGATTTAGATCACAAATCACTATAGTTTTGGACATGACAGTGTCCAAATAATACAGTCTAAATAGCAACAATTCAAACAATTTAGAAATAGTTGTTTGTTGATGTTGAATTAATATTTTCCTATAATCTCTTAATAAAAATGAAAAAAAAAACTATTAATCAAAGATTAATATAGAAAAAAATCACAGGAAGTAACAGCTTTCTGCAAATGACAGCAGTTCTGTCACTTATTTTTCTTAGCCATCCTAGTGAACTCATAAGTATATATAGTAGTATGGGGTATTTTTTCATTTGAAGGAGGCAGGGTATAATACTTGAATTTCTTGTGACAATAAAATAAATATACAAAGAGGAAGATCTCAAGAAAGCGTAGCTGGGGTGTCATTTGAAGTCCCTCTTGGGAAAAAAGTGCATTCATCCAATGTTTTGTTCTTTGATTAGGTCGATGCATAAAGCGACGACTTGTGTGTAACGTAGATAATGACTGTGGAGACTTTTCTGATGAAGATAACTGTGAATCCGACCCACGATCACCATGCCGTAACCATGATATTGATGTGTCTGAAGTTGGCAGGACTGCAGGGCAAGGGTATGTAATGAAGGAAAAAGTAGTATTGGGCCTTGTGAAGAGTCTAAGACTGTCTCCAAAGCCAGCTTAAAACACTGCAGCACAATAACATTCCTAAATGTGGAACGTGAATCCTGTTCACATTTGTGTTCAGAAATACTACATAGCTTTTGGAAGAACACAAAACTGCTGTTTTATTTTGGTTACTTGGGGAGGATTAAATATTTCTACAGACAGTATAAATCAATAATTGTGTTAATACACAGAATCATATGTAGAAGTTACATGAACATACTTACAATATTTATTATTTAAATGTAAAGCTTACAGATATATATATGTTTCAGCTGATATTTTATAACAAATCAGCCATTCCCAATTAATTTACTAACATGCATATCCAATAGGAAGAAAATGTATCCTGATTATTTATACAATGTGATACCTTACTGCAACAACACTCAGCTTGCAGCTTTTTTTCCCGTATTACATTCCCCACTTCTTAAATCTTCATTGTTTACAGGAGTTTTGCTCATTAATCTAAGAATAAAATTAATCTTTCTGTTCTCACACTCTGCTGGATTTCCTTCTTTTCAAATAAAAGGAAAGTGTAACATACTGCTTATCTACAAATTGAGTTAGAAGCCAGCTATCTAAACTGAAACAAATGAAAAGTATACTACAGCACCACCTTCTGTTTAAATGAAAAGTATGCATCCTTTTCTTTTAATTTTGATAATAGTATTACTGCACAAGAGCAAAAATGCTGCCCTTGTAGCATAGGGAAGCAAGCCAGGTACTTAGGCATTTTTAGAAGTAGCTTCTTTATTATTTCTGTTATGATCAACTACTAAATTTTTCCATGAGAAAATGTTGTATAGATGTGCAGTAGTGACACTGGCAACTTTGATGAAATGATAACCACACTCCAATAGGCATATGGACATGTAACAGACATAAATATTGGAAATACTGGAAAGACTCAAATCTATGAAACTGACATAGAAAGGCAAAAAAAAATTGTATAGAATCCTCAAGGAGCAGTTATTTTTGGAAGTATATCTTGTACATTGGTATGTAGATGCATAGAACTATAGAGCTGATATGCCCGCTTCTCTGGATTTGTAGTAGTTCAGATTTCTTCTCCTCTGCTCCAGGGAATTCTATTACTCCACCAGGGAGTGAAGACAATGCTAGGAGTAGCTTTACATTCCTTCTACAGATTTGATGGGTCTTGTACACACTTGATACCAAAGTTCCTACCAGCAAACAAACTAATATTAGTTATTAAAAAAAACAGGTTAAAAGTAGATGGTTTAAATCTGTAAGGAATGCTTCCTCACAAATACATTGGTCAAGAAGAAATGTTATTTACTTCCTGTTATTCATAAGGCTCTCACTGTGTTTGATGTTTCATATCTGTCTTTTATTTGTTTTTTTCTCGTACATGGGCCTTTAAGTTTAAAAGATGTATCATTATCTACATTACACAGATGAGAGAACCACAAGAGATGAGACAAGCTGCTGTGGTGAAACTAGATTCAGTTTCACAGCTATAGTCTCCACCTCTTACTGAATCCAGTCATAATACCATTGTCTACAGCCTATGGGTCCTGACACCTTCTTTTTTGAAGTGTAACCTCTGCTATATTTCTCTTGTAGAATCAACATTTTAGGGATGCAGCCAATGGCCAGCCCATTTGACAATGACTTTTTCAATGGTCTTTGTGAAAGGGTGCGTGATGGAAACACACGGACATACTACCGCAAGCCATGGAACGTGGGTGTTCTCACTTATGATGTAAGTCTAAGTCCTTCTGGTCAAACTGGGGTCTGTTTAACTGAATTACATCCTCTTGGAAGACTCAGAATATCTTTTGAGTCAGGCAGCAGCACCTTTTTAGCATCAAGCTTTCGATAAATTCCAGAGGGAAACAGGTTATGTTATCATTTGCTTTGGCAGTTAAGCTCAGTTGCACCAGATGAATTCCCACAGCTTCATTGCTGCACCTGTGCCCGGTAAACGAAACTATCTTTCTAGAATGTTTACAATGCCAGCAGATGGGACAAACAGGACACGTACAGAGAATATGATACCTAATATTTACTGGGCAGAGCAGCAATCAAGCTACTTTTTCAAGGACACACAAAGAGCATTGATAAAAAGGCAGGAATAATATTATGACTCTCTGGTCTTGCTTGGGTTTTCTAATCAGTGATGACTTTCTCTTTCCCACTGGAAAAAAACTAATAGGCTTTTGAGATTCAGACTATGACTTCCAGTGAGGTTTGAACATCAGAAATGCTGATGGTCTTAGAAACATGAGTGTCACGTGCATTTCAGAAATCAAAGCAGTATTTTGCTTACCAAATGCTTTGCCTATCACTGTAAGTAGGAACTTCATAGAACAATGACAATTTAAACCAGGTCCTGCACAAAATGAATAAAACTGACCGAGAGATCATTGCTCATATTTGATTTTGATGCATAGCCATTTTCAGTTACTAAAACTCTATGTTGTATGAAAGTATAAAAAAATAAACAATACTGAAGTAGTTATTCTGAATTAGCTGTTGCCTGCTATAGGAAAAGAAAGAAAAATAATAATTTGGATTTATTTCAGATGTTGGGACCTATTAGTAGATCTTGTCTGCGTTCCAGGAAGGAACTGGAGACTACTACTCCTTATATGTAAAGGAACCGCTGACACACATAGATTACTTAGACAGTGTTATGAGCTGAGATTTAACACTCACTGAAATATTATCACTGCAGTTTTCTATTTAGTTTTGAACCACTGAGCTGACCCAGACAAAGTGGTTTCGGGAGCGGGACGTATTTCCATTTATTTCCGTTTATTTCCATTTATTTTCTTTTACAAGAAAAAAGAGCTGTAAGAAAATGTATTGCTAAGCTATCTAAAACATACAACTTTAAAATGCTACCTAGATTTTTCTATTACTGTCTGTTTTGTTTTCTCATACAACCCTTTCACTAAGACGAAAGCAGACAAAACCTTCACATCTGTGTTCTACCATGATCGTGTAAAAATGTTGCGAGAGGTTTACATAGATAAACAAAAACATTTTAATGTTGACCTGTCTCTGAAATACACACCTACTGAAGGAAGTAACAAGAATGGTTCAGATGGAAATTTCAAGTATTACTACAGCAAGAATTCAAGTTTAACTTCTATTCTGAAAAGCTCCACAGAAAGGGTAAGTTTAATCAAGCTAAAGGGTTTCTTCTAACTATTTTACAAACATTAAAATTTACACAATGTTAGAATAACACAATAGTAATCTTTCTAAGTATTCCAGTTGCCTGATGCTTTTCTGTCATTTATTCACAAAAATGAAATACTGGCAATAATACGGTTAAGATTTCAGACGTCGCCAAAAAGTAACTGAATGTAGCTTCATTTCCCCACTATCTACCATTGACTAATTACCATCCTCATCTTCAACAAGGGCTTGATGTTAGAAAGGGCCAAAAATCTCTGATCTCATCTTGATTAGAGAGCAGCTCTGATCTAGGGCAGTGTGGGCAAATTAGGTCAAGTCCTGGCATAAAAATTGCCACTGAGTAGGCTTACACTAGGTAAACACAAAATAGACATGCATAATAATAACTGAAAGTTCGGATGTCAGCTATTCACATATGTCTGTACTAATAAACTAGCCTGGGCTAAGAGGCATGGGCATTAGCACCGGCACACGATAATCCGTAGTTTTACTAGCACACCGCCGTGATTTTGGTCTGGGCCAGTTCTTGTTCTCTCATCAGCAATGCCCATCCTGCATGTTTAAAGGGAATGTTCCCTGCAGGCAGTCTGGAGTAAGCAAGCCTATTTTGGGGGTGCACACAAGCCATACTGTTCTACCTGCCCTTTGAGACAGAGGAAAGGCGCTATACCAGTTTATTTACCAGTAAAGAAGTAGCCTTAGCATCTAATGGTGCTAGGCATGCTAGATACTATGGCTAATCTAGCAGCTGGGCACTAGTGGACCAGGTCATATATACCCTTTCCTGTCGTATATGCCAAAGTCTGTGATCATAGCATGCCATCATATACAAGGTACATCAACTCCATAGAGCTGAAATGCCACATGGAAGGAAGACTACATCTGCCTCAACTGGTTCAATCTTTCAAGTTTCTTGTCAGCCTTGTTGCCTAAGACCCCTTCAGAGCTCTGGAGATCAAATGGCTATGAGGGAAAACTAAGAGAACTTTTATAACTGATTAATTAAAGTAATGTGGAAGAGAAATGTCTGTACTATGGAGAGAAGATGACATACAGCACTGACTTCGTATTGGTATGAGTTTTCTTGGAACAGAAACAGACCATTTCAATTTCAAAGCATTCATCTCCACAGACACAAAAGATCAAGTTCTGTAGCTCAGCGTATATTGCAATCTACTTGTAGTCTAGTGGCTTGCAATAGGAGTTTTGGCCTCAAATTCTTGCTCAGAGATCAGCTCAGAAAATGAGTCATGATCTGTCACTTGCAGAGGTCTATCACCACAAAGACACTGCTGCAGGTTAGTGGAGTGGCAGTCCCTGGTCAAGAACTCTCCAGGGGTCACCTGTAAGTTAAATCCAGGAGCAGCTTAGGGAATATCAGAAGAGTAAGGGGTTCTGTACGTGCTGGATGGCATGACTACTTGCACCTACAAAAACTTCCTCACAGAGATTTAGATACCTGAGTGTTTCTGCCGTTCCTCAGCAGCATCAGAGTCAGAAGTTTAAGATCCTTTAAATGCTACCAGCTAATGTGATGGTCAGTTTCTAAACCCCTTTTACGCAGCTCCTGTTAGGCATTACTGTTAAGGGAGTCACATAAGTACTGCAGACAATAATGGGGTTTGGAAGGCGTGTGTTGGCTTAGAGTCTAAAGTGCAACAATTTCACAAGATGTCATGTGTTACGGGCAGCAGCTAGGTCCTAGTTTAGTTTATGATATAAAACCATCTGCAGTGTAATTTATGAAAATACCAGTCACTAAACCTAGAGTTAGAAGGTATGTATGGGTCAAATGACTCAAAGGGATTTTTCCTCATTAATTATGATTTTATGATGTTATTTTGGTTTTTTTGTGCTTAATTGGAGCTGTGCCCTTCCTTCTAACAGTCTGAGAACAACAGAGAAGTGATCCAAAAAAAGAGAGAACTTAGTTCTGCTCTGACGATAAACAAAGTCAAAACTCCAGCTGACCTCTGTGGGCAGGTTCTGTTATCTGGTGAGCCATATGGAATTACTTTTTAATGTTATGAAAGTCAGAAACAATTTTGGTAGATATGGTACTGAAAAAGAAGACCTTGTTGTCAAATAGATCACAAAGGGCTTGCTGAAATTAGTAAGGGAAGAGTTCTGCAAAACTGGAAGAACTGAAATGATCTAAACCTATTGCTGCTTCCTCAGTTTAAATTGGAGAACTTTCAATTTGAATTAAAGAATTTTGTCCCCGTTCCAAAATGCTAGATTGAATACCATACTTAAAAGCACTGCACTTTGTTCATCAGCAAAATACAACAGATTTTCCTGCTGTGCTGCATACCAGAGTGGCACTCTCACCTGCTTTCTTCTCCTTGCACTCAGAACCAAACGTTTCTCCATATAAAAGGAAAAATTCAGCTCGGAAGATTCCAAATGAGGAGTCGTGATGTCCGTCTCACAGATAGTTTCCTTGATGATATAAACTTTCTACCTGCTGTATACGATAAGGGGGAATATTTCAAATTCCTAGAAGATTATGGAACTCATTATGCGGTCTCTGGAACTGTAGGAGGAAAATATGAACTTGTGTACGTGCTGGATGATTACGCTATGTCTCGAATAGGTATGCATTCTGTTGGCCTTGCTGTGGTATGCAGATTATCACCAAGTCTCCAGTCATGCAAAGAGATGTGTGAGGATAGATATGTGTATGTGGCAAATTTGTGTATATGGAGCACTACTGAGATCAGCACAGCTACGTGTGTGCTCCTTGCGGCACACCAGTGACATTACAGAAATACCCGAGTTCAACAGACATGAGAGTCAGTCTTTGTAACTTCCAGCATTAGTAAAGTCTGTTTTTGGTCTGTAACTGAGGAAAAAAAAAAATCTGAAACAAAACTCTTCAAAATATTAGTAATACTAACTGGTGTGACATGATTCACCAGTTGTCCCCAATGCCTAGAAAATCTGCCTAAACCTTAAATCCAGTTTGCTAGTTGATACCTTATTGTGGTACAATCACTCTAAGAATATGGTGGTGGCAAAAAAATATGGAATTAATTTAAGCACCTCCTAGAAATCACATGCAGCACTGAAGTATGTTGAAACTGTTTCTATAGACTTTAACATCCACACTGTATTTTTCCTTGTGCTGGTTGAGATAGGAAAGTAGTAACCTAGTCCTCCCTCATGTACTATTCAGATATATGTGGTTTTGTGATGGATTAAAGTGATCATTCTGGAATAAAGTTAGAAAAGGTAAATCTCATGCTGATTTTGGAGATCAGAAAATAAGTACATGCTGCATGGAGCACCAACAACAACGTTACTATTAGATATTCAACCTATGCAAAGGGACGCAGGGCAAAGATGTCTCTTACATACCCCAGTATTGCTCTGCTCAGCACATGAAGATTGTGGTGCTGGATTTTTTTTAAGAACAAATCTCAAGCAAAACCCTTTCTGAACACACAAGTGAAGTTCCAGACTATAGGTTTGAGTTTAATAAATAGAAAGGAGGTGTTGGAGGCAGTAGCGAATAGGGAAGGATTGGAACTTTTGGGAATAGAGTCTTGTAAGAGATTAGTGGTGTTAATTAACTTCATGGGAAAAAGAAGTGGAGAAATGTGTTTGAGGTTGGGAGAGGGAGACTGGGAGGACTGAGTAATTTAGCACACAGAAAGAGCAAATGATAAGCAGCTGAGAGAGTCAAAATTCAGTAGAATATATGGAAAGAGTGGTCTCTTGAGGGACATCTGCGTTCAGCTAGATGAAGGAAAATATTAATCAGTTTTTGGAGAGTTTGGGTATTTTCCTAGTCACTGTAGATCTCACTTGCCTCTGTTCAGGCACTTCAAATACAATCATCCTTCCATTCATTTCATGGAAGAGGAAAAAGCAGAAGGTAAATGGGAAGAAGAAAGCTAGAAGCATTTCCAGTAGCCCTGAAATTTATTCTCCAAGCATAATAATATCACAATATTTATGGTCATTCAATCCCTTTAATCACCTAATTATTCCCACTTTCAGGTATCACTGTAGAAGATGTGAAAAGATGTCTCGGCTATCACTTAGATGCCAATATTGCATACAAAGACATACATGCCAATGTCAATATTGATAGTGGTAAATGTGAAAAGATTCATGTGAAGGAAAACTGTAAGTATGTCCTTATTTTACATTAAATCTTTTGCTTAAGGAAAGACGATACCAGTTTCTTCCCCTTTTATAATCAATATAGTTATTGCTGCTAGGGAAAGGACAAATCTGGTAGACCAGCAGAGGTTAGGCTGTCATACCTACATGCTCCCAGGCCAAGCCAGGCTGAACATGTGTTCCCAGTAGGCACGCACACAAACACATACATACATACACACATTGCTGGCCATGCAGGTCAATATGGACAGAAGCACAGCACTCAGGCAAACACAAACTGCACTGATGGCTTCACCCTGTTCTCTGCTCCATCTGATCAGGGTGAAAGTCTGTTAGTGGGAAATACCACAGAAGCACAGAATGGCTGAGGTTGGGAGGGTCCTATGTAGGCCAGCTAGTGCAACTTGCCTGCTCAAGCAAGGTCATCTAGAGCAGATGTCGTGCTCAAGCAGCATAACCCTCAGGTATTTTAGCCCCTTCTCAAAAAATATATATAGCCAATACATGTCCTTCCAGCAGCTGACCTTAGACATTCAGTCAAACCAGCAACTAGATCCTTAGCCTCCCCCTGTTGCTGGCACCTGGATATACAACACCCCGAGGCCCACAGCTCCACTCTCTTTGTTGGTACAGACCACCTCATGCACACCAACGCACATACCCCAATACACACTATGGATGCCTTCAGCAATTGGCCTTAGATGCTCAGTCTACCCAGCAATTGGCCCTTGGATCCTCTTATCTCCAGTTGCTTTATACAGACACTCACTCACATGCAAACAGGTCTCAGTCAATGCCAGGATCTTGGGGTCTTTCCAGTATTTGGCTTAGAATCTCTGGTCACTGCAGTAGCCAGCTCCTCCAGTTGTCTCACTCTAGAGACACGTACAAATCTAGGCCACTTATATACATGGCTCCCAAGCCACTTACCCTATTCACCTGCTAGTCTGGCTTGATACTTGCTGGTGATCACACACTGTCATATGTATCCTCACTCACTCCAGTTATTTGCACCACAAACACCAGGTGTCTATCAGCCATTGTCCAGCTCTAGTTGCTGGCACGCAGATCTCCATATACACACATGCATGCAGAATAGACTCTCCTCAGCCATGAAAATAGCTAGAAATTAAATGTAATGGTAAAGCCAGGACAGACCGCAAAGATCAAGGACAGTACATGGCAGACAAGCTCACTGATCAGCCACCTTCCTAATGCAATCAGTCCCCTTTTTTACCTTTATCCCTCTGTTTTCCCATGCTTTTTTCTCCCAAAACCACCTTGATCCCCCCTTACTTCTTCAACAGCACTCCCCTAAATATACTTTAAGTATGTGAGTTTGTGCAATCCCAAAATGCCCTTCTTCACATCCAGAGAGTCTTTTCATTGACTTATCTTGCTGTGGACTCATTCTCAGCACTGTCCTGTGGGGCTAATGGCTCTGCTGGGACGGGTCTGGGAGGAGTCAAGGCAGGGGCTCCTTTTCTCCAATTAGGCTCCTTGTGTTCCCCTGCCTGTCATGTCTGCTCCTTTGTGTGTCTAGAGATGAGTCTGATCCCATGACCTAAAAACTGTGAAAGGCAAGGAGATATACTACCAAGCACAGAAGAGGCAAATATTTTCAGTGCTCTGTTCTTGTGTTTTAGTTATGATCCAGAAGCTCTTACTATTGCAGTTCCTACCCTTTTCCAGTTCAGCTCAGTAGCATTACTCATGTTATCTTTGGCTTGTGATCAAATGGCTATGATCTCCATAATGTCTCTCATGCCATAACACATCTTTTCCTTACAGATATAGGGTTTTCTAACTTAATTGAGAAATAGAAGATTTCCTCCCTCATAAGAGGTATGAGCAAAGAAAAATTCAGTTCCACTAAAACCAGTGAGTGAAAGGTTCTTTGCTCTATGGCCATTTTATAGAGATGGACTTGTTGCACTGAAAAGGCAACAGTTCTTCAAGATGTATGAGCATTAAAATTTCTTCTTCATCTTCTCCTCTTTCTGCAGCAGAACTTAAGGATGATGCTGTCATTGACGATGTCATTTCCTTAGTTGATGGAGGGACGATTGACTTCTCAGTTAAAATAAAAGAAATGTTACTGCGAGGATCAAAAATGGTTGATGTAGAGGATTACATACAGTGGGCTAAGTCTTTGGTTGATGCTCCAGTAGTGATACAGCAACGGGTAAGTAGAACTTCTTTAAAGCGATGGCTCTTACAGTTTGAAAGCTTTTGTTCTAAGATGGAAGTGAGACTCCGAGTTTATCATGATCTTTCAGGTATTTTCTTCTTCTTGACAATTTCTTCAGATTCTTACTCTAGTGAGGGTATATCAAAAGGATTCAGAACTTCAGAAAAGTCTATTCTGCACTGTCTATTTTCTTCTACAGCCTTCTCCAATACATACACTTGTTCCAGTTAAAATAAGAGATGCATATTTAAAGAAACGAAATTTGGAAAGAGCAATTGAAGATTACATTACTGAATACAGTGTGTGCAAATGTGAACCCTGCAAAAATGGAGGCACTCTTGTGCTGGTCGATGGAGCCTGTACATGCATGTGCTCGAGCTACTTTAAGGGAATTGCTTGTCAGATTCCCAAATCTACATTAATTAAAGGTTAGTAAATACTCCAGACAGACCACAATGCACATATTTGTTATTGTGAACAATTCCTGACAAACTGAGCCTTCATAAGGACAGAACACTGTCATAGTAATCCCTTATATCCACTTCTGTCAAATCTCATAGGTATATGGTGTGGAAGTTAGTGTAAGTTAATGTATTCTTTCCATAAAGAGGGCACTCTAAATTAGAGTTCATTGTTCCACATACTTTGTTGTGTCTTGAAATGATACACCAAGTTTGTTTAAATAAACAGGAGCATTACTGAAGAATGGAGCAGTAACGGCAAGTTGATTTCAGGCAACAGCAATGTCATCACGTCGTAAGCTGTTTTGTCTTCAGTTTCCTGCAAAGGCACTGTGTTTGCTAACACACGATCACATTTCATAATTACTGTGCTAGCTTAATATTAGATTAGTCCACAAAGGAGATGAGGGAGATGAATGCAGTTCCACGACTGACTATGTAAAAAAATTATTGTGTGGTAAATTCCTTCCCTGTGGCTAAGTTTTTAAAGCCCAGGTGCCCAAAATGAGCCTTAGAACTTGATATTCAGGCAGCTTCCTAGGGTCACAAAAATGTTGAAACCTCTGGGCTCTTAAGCAGTGCCACTGACAAGGGCGTTTCTTTGTCATGGGATGTATGCTGGAGGGTGCTGCAGAGTCACCATAACTGAGAATGTAAGAACTGAATCATGGCCTGCCTTGTCCAACCTCAAAAGCACCAAGTAAAAAGCTCTAATTAATCCTTCTGTCACTGCACAGAAGACAGAAAGATGCTGGACTAATCCTACCATGCTGTCTTTATATTAGTTGTTACTGATGGAGGCTGGAGCTGTTGGAGTGCCTGGTCCACCTGCATCAATGGAGAAAGCACTCGAACTCGCCAGTGTAACAATCCCACACCAGAACCCGGTGGCAGACCATGCCAGGGAGAAAGCATTGAAAAACGGCCCTGTGGAGAAGCAAAATAGTTATGCTGCTCAAAAACAGGTAAGCAGCTTCTCTACGTACAAATGTTCTATTGCTGTTTAGAATAAGCAGTCGGCCAATATTTGTCGCATTTCAGTGATACAGTTGAAGAAGTGATGGGTAAGTCCACTTACATGTTTCATTTAAATTTGTGACTTGATAGCACTTTTAAAGACAGCAGCCTTGTGGCTCAAATTTGTGAATGGTTAGATTTGAATTTGAATGTCTTGACAAGTAATGTTATATCACAGAACTCAAGAGTAACATGGAATTCTGGATAAGAAGAGACTAAAAATCCAGCTCTTAAAATCCATATTTCATCTCCAGTCAAACTCTCCATCAAAAAACTTATGTCTTATGGGGAGGGAAAGAGACATGTCCTCCAGAAAAACAGATTTAAAGACCATTTGGGAATCTGAATTCTCTTACTTGATAAATCAAATGCTTAAATACAAAAAAGCCACTATTCTAGCAGTTTTTGAACTTTTAGCTCCGAAAAAATAGTTTAAGAAAACGTCTAGCTAAATGGTTTTGTCAGTTTCTTTTAATTTTTAATATAACACTGCGAAGCAAAACAAAAAAAAAAAAAAGGAATATTTTGAGGACAGATGCTCTGGTCTGTGAAATGGCAAGATGGTCTCAACTGTCTTCACCTACTGAGAACAAGAAGCTTGCATGCCACTTGGAAGTGACAGTAAGAATTTTCAGGCCCAGGAGGAAATGTTTTGGTTTTATGCTTAACATGTTACCATAAGTTCCTTCTCTTCTGGGAAGCCACAAGAAGCAAAGAGGTGGCAAGATAGGGCAAAGATTTTGAGTGTTTCCCCACTGCAACACCCTGATGGTAAGTCTCGCAACATGACCTCTATCTGCACCAAAAATATGTATCAGAAGATTTCTTCTCTGCCTGCCCTCTCTCAGCTTCATTAGAGTTCATATTAATATTCTGCTTGTGAAGCACTCTGAAGAAAGCATGGCCAGAAAGACATAAACACTTATGAGCCATCTAGCACTACAGCAGAGAAGTACAAACTGCTTCCTACAGCAACACATTTCCAGGCTATCAAAACTACTTATTCTGTAAGTTATTCCACAGGTGGAAGAAAGAAAATTAAGAGAAGACTAGGATACAGAGCTGGAAAATCTAGAGGGCTATAAGGAAGACAAGTAGGGGAAATTAAATAAAACTACCCAGTGTCAGATCAAAAACAGCCTGAAGAGCAGTCCCTCACACAGTGGGCATACCAAAAGTAAATATGCAGTTTAAAAACCTCAACAGAAACTAATGGAAGGTTCTCAAACGTATAAATAATCATGCTCCCTCAACATGTCTCTAAAGCATCAGTTTTTACAGGATGGGAAAGTGTTCTGGGGAAGTATTTCTATGTGTTTCCCTACTCCTGGACATTCCCTAGGTCGATGCTATTGCCCTGTTGTTAAAAACAGAGTATCAGTTTCACCTTTGCTTAATCCAATGAAGTTGGTCTTATTTTAAACCAATCTCGTAAGCAGCTCTAATTTTATTCCTGCACTCTATCATTGACATGTTTCTATTCAGCCATGACAGCGAATACCATGATGATTATTCATGATACATATGAATTCAGATACGTTTCCTCCGGTACGGCACGGTAAAAGCTCTTTGAAAAAAGCTAACTGAGCTTCAGCTCCTGATATATCAGACATGTTGAGTACTCACTCTTCCAGCAGAAGTCAGATACTTATGTCTTCTGAAAATCACAGTATGTGCTTTGATTCACACTTCATTAGAGTTATTTCACATTACAGTCATATTTGAAACACAGTGAAACCATGTTTTTGGTAAGCCAGGAGAGTGCTATTTCACTTAAATTTTGACCAATATATATGTCATAGCTAGTACCTTCTACCACTTCTTTACTATTTTTTCTCCTTTTATAGAAGACAATAACGGATTGCAAACCATTTCTACAAACCATAGTTTTGGCCAGCTGGCCGGCTAGCTACCCAAGAGCTACCCAAGAGCAATGGAACGCCATGATTTAAAAGCACCTGCAGCTTAAATGATCGCTAATCAAAATAAAGTAATATACCAATAAACATCATAACAGAGATGAGCTGATGCAGTGGATGTTGTCCATCTTTCATTTCTCTGTGGCCATCATTAGAGCATGAATTATCTATTTTTGTTAGTCAATGGCATAATGGTGTCCCCTTGTCAATGTTTCTTTTCCATAATTCTTTGTACCATGTTTTCATACTGATTTTCAAGAATTCAAATCCATCATAAGTATCCGAAGAATGCAGGCAACATCAGCTGATTGATGTTACACAGTTAGTAAAGAACCTGGGAGAGACAATGCCTTCAGCAGAATGCCCTCATGGATTTATTTGCTACCCCACATCTTACATTTAATTCATGCCCTGAATAACTAGGCTGTTTATGAAGACATGCACCTTTACTAGAATTATTACCCTTACTCGTCCCAACATTTGCTGAATAACCTGACACTGTATCCTGACATTACAAAGGGATAGAATAGTTGTTACATTACCATCCAGATTTTTAGCAAATCTTCCAAAGGAAACAAGGCAGAAGAAATGGTACTGTGATTGCTCCTACCCGTCAGTCTTCAGTGACTTTTGAACCTAGCAGACTATTACTGGAAAACTTGTTTGGTGTGGGGAGGAAGGATAGTTCTCAAACAAGTTTCATGTTAAAAGGCAGCTAAGTTGTGAAAACAAAAAGAAATTAATGTCCCTGTTGAGGAAAAGATATTAATGCTAACTTAGCTCTTCTACTAAACACCAGAACATTTGCATGGAAGCAAGATATAGAAAAACAGATAACTTTTTGAAAGTTAAGAACAAAGGTGTATGAGAGCTGAGTGTTTGGAAACACAGGAATAGTAAAAGCCATTAGATCAATGAAATCAGTCCTTTGTATACTTGCAGTCCGGGTCTGGAAGAGTCTCCTGGAACCTTCTTTACCTGCCTCCTGCCCTCCTGTCACCACAAGTGACCCTGAAGACTTTGAGTACCAAAGACCAAACATCACAAAAGAAAGCAGGAGAGAGAACTGTTTCCAAGGCCCCTATAGTGGGAGAGCATTCAAATAGTGCAAGTGTACTGACAACCAAAGAGAGTGAATCACAGCCTGTGCTACAAAGGCTGATACCAAAACAGGGCTTTCACTGGTTCCTACCACCATGAACAATTCCCTTCACACCACAGAAGTGGAAATAGGCTTCCAGTAATTAATAGGCTTCCACCAAAGGATGTTCCCAAGTGCAAAAGCAGGATTTTCTCAATGAATAGAGCACACACACACCTAGCATCCCTGCGGTCTTCCTGCGACATTTCAGAGAGCCTCAGATCTAGTACCTACATACTTTGCTGCACTGTATACCTTGAATAAAACTGCTCTTGGTAGAAGATCTGGTGTTACTCCCTCACTGTGGAAACAGCAGGAATCTTCATCAAAAGCAGAGCTGTCAGATATCAGCAAATCCCTAGCAGACAGTGTAATTCCTCAAGAGCTTCACACACAAACACATTCTGGGTTGAAAAAAAAAAAGGGTGTGGGGAAGGGGAATAGGCCTAGGCAAATATACCATAGTCTGAGATTTAACTCTCAGTGTGATCAGTCATGCTGACCAAGCATCTTTCCAGTACAGTTAATATTGCCCATCTGACAAACACATTTTTTTTCTAATGTCAGAATCCTCCCCGTCCTGTCATTAGGTCTTTTTCATAAATTGCCTATGTAGTATAGGGAAGCCTTACTGATCACCTTCCTCCTTTATCGTCTTTGGAAGATCATTACTGAATATTAATGCATATAAATTAATGCAAATTTTGTTTAACTCCCACTTTAAATGTACTCAAAACCTATTTATACCCATTAGATTTCAGTCTTTTAATTTTTGGTATAAATAATCAGTCTTCCTTGATATTTACAGACTTGTCATAGCCTCTTTCATTTCCACTTTCTTAAGTTAGGCAAGGTAAGCTCTTTTATTGTCCTTTCAGAAGCCAGAAAGTACTTCTGCTATTACTAGAAGACTTCATCTGTACTTGTGTCAGTTTAAATTCATGGTGACTCAACACAGTTGACTAGAACTGCACACAATATTCTAAATGACCTCTCATCAGTGCCCTGCACAAATTCTCTTCCTGCATCTCCTAAAATCACTTGCCCACTGTTCACTCGAATCACACGCACTTTTCACATGTGCATGTCACATTAGTGGGTCATACTTACTATCTCCCTGTCTCCAAGCAAAAATTCTTGTTCTTAGTCCTAAGTATGTGACTTTATTATTAAACTTTGCTTGACTTGTATCACTCCAATAGACAAAGTCTTCCCGTTCTTCCTGTATAATCATGTGATTGTCCCCAGTATGAGTAGAACCATTCAGTTTATTACATCTTCAGATAACCTCAGTATACGCCTAGCTCTTGAACCAGACTCCTGACCAAAGTAATGAGCAGGGTCAGTCCCATGACATATGCCTGCAGAACAGTGCTAGTAATCCCACTTAAACTCAGGAATTCCCCTTTCACTTCTGAACAGACTTTGCTTCAGCCAGCTGCTTATCTACCTTGCAGTCTTTCTGACAGGTCACATCCTCTCCCAATTCTCATCACTTAAAATTCAGTAAAGGACATTATATGAAATACTCTGCTCAAAACTAGGTAGATTAAGTTAATTATATTACCTTTGCCTAAAATGCCAGTTAAACTTTGTAAAACAGATATTGAGTTATTCAGACATAATCCATTCTTTAATGAAACTTAACTTAAATGTAGCTACTTATACCTATTTTCTCCTTCAAAATTTTTATTTCAAATCTGTTCTTCGCGTTGCACAATGTTGTGCTCAAGCAGATAAGCCTGTAGCAGCCCTAGTAATCTTCTGCTTTTTAGAAAATAGAGAATATGTTTGCTAATTGCCACTGTAGGTATCTGTAGTGGTACTTGCTATTATCTATATAATAGGTAATATTGATATACTGCATCGAAAGTTTAACTGAAAACCAGTGGTTTGCGACTTACAGCAATGCAACAATCCTTTCAGTGTTCTACTAGTGAGATTATGGGGAAATCCTGATTTCATCACAGAATGCAATTTAAACCTTGTTTGTGACACAGATATGGTATTTTCTGTTATTTTAGTATCATTTTATTTGTCCTCCAATGCTTCATAAAGAGAAGCTTTCTTATTGAAAACTCAACTGATTTTTTATTTAGTAGTATGACCCAAAATATATCAGTGCCCCCCCTCCCTGCATTTTGCATGAACTTTGCTACTTTTCTTCCCTCCTTCATCTCTTTTCATTAAGCCCTCTGTCTAAGCTTTTTTTCACAGATCCAGCTCAGTGAGGTTTATGGCCATATGCCCTTTCTTCCTTCAGTTTTCGTGCATAGGAAGTCTACAGCAGTGCAGAACTTTAATATCCTATTGGACCAGGACAAGCCTATTTTTCTGATAATACCAGCTATGAAGAGCTGAATAGTCAAAGGTTAACGGGTTGACAGAAATATAATTCATCTTATTGTAGGAAGAAAATTACTTCAGATTTTAAACATCCATGAAAATCTGAGCCAGAAGGAGACATGCAAAGGGTTGATAGTGAAGCTTGAATACACAAAAAATCAGAAGCCCCAAGCAAAAAAGACAAAAACAAAATATATTTGCTTTTTAATTCAGTCAAAGATTATTGAAAGTATAACTATATAATTTTCTTATCAGCCTAGACCTGTTTTTCATTATAACTTTGGAGGTCATAAAATGAATGAATGCTTATGCGCTGTCATTCGTCCTTCACAGTGGTGCAGTGTATCTCAAACAAATGCTGTTAAAAATTCTGTTAGGTCTCTGATAATAGGCAAAACAAGGATTTTGCTGCTATCTTTTCCTGTGAAGGCTGGATAGACCACATACACTTTCAAAAAAGGAAGTGCACAGTGAAGGACAAAGAAAATTTTTGACTCTCTAGTACAGTACATACTCTTTAGCAGACTTGTGGAGACAGAGAGCCTGAAACTATGGTAAGTACAGAGCTCTGTTCATTTACTTTTTATTACATGGATGCATAAGATTTTGTACTAAAACTACAGTGGATGTGACTGTGTCCTGGTTTTGGCTGGGACACAGTTAATTTTCCTCTTAGTAGTTGCTGTGTAACTGTAAAACTTTAAACTTATTTCTGGTAGTTTTCAATTCAGTTCTTTGCTGCTGACTTCCTGCTTTTGAGGGCATGAAGAAGGTTTTTAGTTTTTTCAGCTCCTTCATCATGTGAACTGATTCTTATATGCCTTACTGATTCTGGCATTCGAAATTAAGGAAGAGAAAACAGCTTCTTTCAAGGCTAAGCCAACAAATTAATCTGTGTATCTAGAGAAACTCCACAATCAAATGTCAATGTGACACCCAGTCAGAAATGGGAATGTGTCAAACCTTTTAATTAGATTTCCAGAAAGCAATTGAACTGTCTTCTTTTGACTCAGAAGTATTCTGTAACTAAAAAAAAGAAAGTAAAAAACCCCACTTAAGATTTATGCAATTATGTGTAAATCCCCAGTATAGTTGGAGTTTTTTTACTAATCTGCAAAATTTGTTTCCTTAAAAAGACTGTTTATTTAAAATTCCAAACTCTACATATGTGTCTGTTTTTATAAATATTTTATCAATAAATCAAATCAATAATTTCAAGAGAAGTGATTTTACATATGAATTTGTAAAGTGTGAAATCTGAATAGCTTTTCAAGCCATCTTTGCTCTGGGCAATAGTTTAGAACTCCTGGAGTAACTTGTACACTTTTATCATGGTACATATGCCCAGCTAAATAAATCTCTCCCTGAAGGTAGTATTACTAAAGAGGTATTCTTTGTTTGAAGCTGTCAGTCTTGTTGCAAGAGAAAAAAAAGGTGTCTCATGAAACTTAAAGAGTATCCCAAGCCATAGAATTCAGTGTTTTCATGGGGAAGAAGGTCTAACTTGGCCCATTGTAAGTAGCAACGAAAAAATGGCAATGTGAAATAGGATTGAGTGCAGAATACAGTTTACATTTGACAGTGCTTCACAAAGTTCAGAGGGTTTTGGTTGAATTTGTCTCTGGTTTACACAATGATCAAATTCTTCCCAAATCTGAAGCAATGGCCTCAAAGTGTTTACATAAGTAATATTTTTAATATTTAAAATGTAAACCAGGAATTTCTTATTCTACTTATCTCTGTTGTAATGAATCGCACTGTGTAGAATCAAGTACTAAAGGGCAAAATACTGTATTTTTTTATGCACATAATTCAGTTCAAGTCACTTGATTTACTCTGGATTTACATTTGGAGTAATTGGATCTGAATAGGGCCAAGGGTTTTACCAAACTAACATCTCTCTGTACTGTTGCCTGCTGACTTCTGGTTGCCGCAGAGATTCTTTAACTTGAGCTAGTCATTCAGGAACCCAAACACACATGCAGCCTTTGTATTTGTGAAACTTTACATTAAAATTTGCAAGGCAAACACACAGTTACTCTTCTGGCACAATTCAATGCCTAGCTGCTTTTACTAAAAGGTTTGTTTAGAAACAGCATGTAAATACGCAAATATGTTGAACACAGGACTTCTGCTATTGCCAAATGTAGTTCGAAAATAAGCAACAATTAACAGTTTCACGTTTTTGTTTAAATCTTTTCAAAGCTCAATGTTGTTTTCTCTGGATCCAACTATGAATGACAACTCAAATTCATGCAAACCACTAATTCATATGCTTACTGTATTTCCTTGACAATGTTATGTAGCACTATGGGGAAAGGAGTGCTGTCAGCTCTGCATCACAGGCAACACAGAAACTTCACCAAGGAACCAAATCAAATTCTTTGGCCTTTGCTTTGATGCTGCATGGGTAGAAATTAATATTATAGCAATATTAGAAGACAGGAAAAAAAATTTAGGAGGAGACCAAAACAAGTACCTAAGAAGGTGGAGTGAGGAGAAATGTAAGAAAGTTTCTTTTCAGACAGTTGTACAGTGGGCAGAGGTTGAGTGGTTGGGAAGACAAATTTATTCCTCAAAAAAAAGACAATGAACCTCTTGAACACGAAATTAAGAATAATCTGGCTGAGGCTGGCTCTGTTTTTAGCACATATAGGAACAGATGGAAGGAGCAGAGCTAGGTTTGCAGAATCCTGAGATCCAAATGAGAACCAAAACACAGAATTCACTATTTCATTTCCAACCATCGTAACAGAGTCCAGTTCAAACCAAAACATAGACATAATATCAGATGAAAACATACTAGAACTACAATAACAACTGCTGGCCGGTGTAGCTTCATGTGAGATTGAAGCTGATGAACACAAAGGAAAAATGTTACATTTTCCTTTGACTTAAAGCCAAGAGAAGCTGTGTTGATTTCTAATCTAGAGAAATAGTCCTTAACATGCCTGTCTTGTGCAGTGACACTGATGATTCTCAGATATACTATAAGAAGCAAAAGAACTTTTGAGACATGAGAATTCAGATAAATCTTCTGATGCAGATATGACCAATCAAGGAATTCGGTTATCTATTTGGATCTACCATTTGTTTAAAGAAAAAAAAGAAAGGAAGGAAGGTAGGAAGGAAAAGAATAAGAGAAAGGAGCAGATCTTAAAGAACATTCAGAGAAGTAGAGAGGACTGCTGAGGTGTACCTCATCATAACATCCAGATGGAGCTAGAAAAGCAGTTAAGAAGTGAGATGCGGCATATTTTCCAGATATCTCAGTTTGGAGGGCATGCATGTTGCCCTATCAGTGTTACTAACTTCACATTTAAATTGTGTCAGACACTGTCATTCACCTTATATGACTACAGACAAGAAGATTCCACACCAGCAGTTCCTGGAGAAGAGCTATGGTACCATAACTTGCCCTGAAATAACTTAGTCAGGCTCAGTGCTGTAGTTCCTAAGCATTCATCTTGGAAAGGGTTTTTTCTTCCTCTTGGACAGGCAAAATACATTAATCCTTTGGGACCAAGTTTTTGTCACACATAAATATGGCCATTTAGTGAAGTGTTCTACTTTAATTGATAATCAGAAAAAGTTTCTTCCTGTTCAGAAGTGGTGATGTTGTACATTATACAGCAATTCTGGGAGCTGACACTGAAACCCATACTCCTAACTGCTAGGAAGGGACTCACACCTCTCTCCATCTGTTCTGTAATGAAGGAAGTGCTTCCTTGGTTATTCTTTTGAAAAAGGGGGTCTAAGTATACACAGCGAAAAGTGGAATAAAGCACTTATCCTTAGACAGAATTTAGGCACATAAAGTGACAGATAGGACTGAGAAACATATTAAGGGTTATCTCAGAACTAGAGAGATTCTTGATATGCTTGCTAAGATTGTCTACTGTGAGATTTCTGTGTACAATTTAACTATTAGCATTTTGAATATTTCCCTTGTCAACGAAGTCTGTTAATCTAATCCTGACAGATGCCTCCTTTAGCACCTATGGCCATCATGTAGGCACTTAGGCCCACTTTTCAGGAAGAATTTTCAAAGCTGATATTCATCTGCTGCCTAACTCTGCATGTCTTAAGGGAATGCCAATGCTACACAACACAAAGCTATTCAGAGGTACTCTAGGAGTTACACCAGATCAAAATCTCCATAAAATGGAGATATAACATTGACCAGGACTTGGGCCCACGCCTTCATGAAACACGAGGTAATGGAGAAATCCCTCTAAGAGGTGAGGTTTGTATCTAGCACAGTGTGGAAGAGTGTATTAGCCTATAGTCAGTTGAACTTAATTCTTCTTATAAACCTTACCAGTGCTAATTCACTTGCCCAAGTTACATGGCCCAGCTGAGATGCTGGTTTCTCAGAATCTCTCTTGGTCTTTCCCCTTGTATTGCAGAGAAGGCCTAGACTGAAAAAAACCCATTATAAGATAGACAGCCAAGGGTTTGGACACCACCATGAGGAGCAGCATAAAGTTTGTGTGTTTAAGAATGCAGTGTCTAGTGCAGCCCATGTTCTGCAATAATCCTAATTAGATTTTAAAATTGCAGCATTCCATCAGTATGCCATTCCCCATTTAAGAGGGCTTCTGCCTCATTCCATCAGGTTCACAAATGTGGTAAGATTCTCCATCTCATCAGACTTGGTAGGCCCATTCGGAAAGCTCTGCTGCATCACCTTCACACCAATGGTTCAACAACAAAAACAGACTTGTTGGAAAGACGTACCTCTGGTCATGTCATAAAAACATCTAAGCAGTGGTTGGAGCAGTGCATTGAAACTAGGTCTGCCCACTTCTAAGTCCTGTAATTACTAGGCTAGAGAGATGCTTTACCCTTCTCTGAACTGAAGACTCCACACATCTTTCACGCAGATCACCATCAAAAGAAACATAGAAAGTTCTACTACCAAGCTTTAATCACCTTTGGTCTGGTGTTTAGGGAACTCTCAGGAGAGCTGTGGGTTTCACACACCTTGAGTTGTGTTTTCTGGAAACTAAGTACAAGTAAATGAAAGCAAAGAGCAGTGGACCATTTTCAAAAAGAAAGGACTCCATTTTTCCGTCCGCAGGGATGACCCTAATTCTCCTCTGGCATGGGTAAAACAGGGATATGAGGGATATCAGGCCATCACAATAGATTTTAAGGTCATTGCTTTCACCAGACAAAATTTTTAAAAGTCCTTGTCTTTCAGTGCAATATTTTACACGCAAGTTTTCTGTCTCAATGGAATCCTACTGATTCTGCAAAGGAACACAAAATAATTGATTATATGACAGTTCTAACCACACTCAGAAGGACCAGTGTCACAAAGAATCCCATGTGAAAAGACCTTCCTGCAAACATCACTGAGGTCACTGGACTTCCGATAGTCACAGATGACCAGCAGGTCCAGGTGTCTTGAATAACACGGAACACAGCACATTTTTAAATTGATTTGTGCAAAACACAACACACAGGGTACTACTGTCATTGTGAGCCAGGCACAATTTTCTGTCTGTCAAGCCCAAGCAGCGCATTAGTAGAGAAACACAGAGAGAGAAAATTTTTCCTGGTCTTTAGGCTACTTTCAAAAATATTATAAATTAATATCTGTCCCAATAAATCCAAAAATGCTTTTCTGCTCACTGTATAAGACACCAGGGAAAATATTGTAATGGTAAAGCTATTCAAGCAGTGGAACAGTAGTGGATTGTCTACAGTACTCAATGACAGCTACGGTCTGTGCATGCATAATCCCCAGTGATGCCTCTAGATTGACACAGAGAGCCCAACTGCACTCAGAACATCCCAGACTCTGGTATCCTAGTATCCTGCCATGTCTTGCTGCCAGCTTGAGACCCCCATGATATTATGGAAACACGTTAACAAGAGTCCCAAGAGATTATTAAGGAAAATTATTGGCAAGCCAGGACTTGCTACATTCAGCCATGTCTGTGCTCAGCTCATTCACACTGTAATCAGGCAATATCTTGGCCTGCTTACGAGGAGTGGAATGAAGTTTAACTTTCCCCACCCCTGTACTTTGCAACTTGGACAAAATACAGACGTGCAGAGACCCCTAAAACTAAGAACAAAAATACCTTTGCTGAACCTTCATACGACCTTCATCCCTTAGGGTTTTTCCTGTTCTGGGGAACGGGGGGTAGGGCTAAGATAGGAAAAGGTGTTAGGTATGTACATTAGACAAAGATAAGACACATTCATAAACAAATTTAAACCAGAAGCTGATATAGAACGCATCATGCTTATTTATGTCACCCTAAGGTCCAAAATTACCTCAGTCTTTCACTCTGTCACCTGAACACAAAAAATACTGGATATTCTGTGTCAGCTTCTCCTACTCTAACAAAAAGTTACACAAGTTAATTCAGGGATCCCAGCTCCCTTTCTCCAGTGCTGCCAAGCTATCTGCTTTTTTAAAAGCACCAAAGGTTTATGAAGGAATTGGGAAAAAAAAATAAAACACTTTTCTTTCAAAAAAAAGCTTCCACATCTTGATTTCTTTCCTTGAAACTGTAGTCACCACTTATTAAAGCTACTGCCTTTCTCTACAGTCATATTCACAGGTGGGAATCAGCAACATTTGCCCATTTAGCAACATTTGCCCTAATACAATTTTTCTTTTGATAACAGACTCTCATGTGAATATTTATACTGATATGAGACCTTTTTGTAATCATTTATTACAGACCTGTCTCCTGTAAGAATATTGTGAATTTCTCCTGACAGTTTTTATTTTGTGCTGTAAGTTGTAAATTCAAGGTTTTAATAGTCATCAGTAAGCCATCTACATTTGAATCAACTGTTTGGGATTAAGAGCTTGACAGGATTTGTGGGTTTATTTCAGTAAAGTAGTGATTTTTTCTCACAAAGAGAACATTCATAGTGTTCCAACAAATTAAAAATGAATAAAAGTAAATCTCCATCAGAGTTCAGGACTCTTAGCAGGAAAAATCTCAAATGAACAAAAATAGCAGCTGCCTTCAGCAGCATCCCTCAATGCAAAAGTCAGAAAATAGAGAAATTACACAGAAATGTACAAAAAGAACACCTCATCCATATTCTTGTACCGAAGTTGTGAACAATGCCCACCAACTTGTAATGTCATCACTGAAAAGTGTGGAAAATTCATGAGAACAATTATACATGTTTAAAAGTAGAAGACATAAGGAATTTGTCAATTCAATTCATAAACACTGGCAAAATATTTTTTTAACCATTCAGGGAGGCTTAAATTTTCACAGAAATAAGTGGGCATCAAAGGATCTTGTGCAACTTGGATTTACAGCTATGGCTGGGTGTTCCTTTCACTTCTGCTGACACATCTCTAACAGCTTTTCTTCCCATTAGTCACTTGTGTAACAAAGTTTTGGAGAAGTGTCACAGCCTCTACAATACCATGACCCTTCTCTACACCTCTGAGGACATCTGCATTTTGGTTCTGAAGATGAGTCATATGAAGAACAGTTTTCTTACTCTCCTTGGAGATGAAAAATGGTTGGAAATCATGTCCCCAGGCTCTCACTTACTTCCACTGTACAAAGCCTCTCAAAACAACAGTCTGGCCAAAACCATCAATCTGCTCCATCTCTTAGTAATTTTTTAACAATTTCCCAAATCCTTTTGACAATCTCTTTTACCTCTTGAAATGTTTACAGGCCCTGCAGTTTATCCCCCAGTGGTCCTGTCTCTATGACAGGTACCACCTTACAATTTTTTGAAGCTCAGTCTCTAATTTATTAATTATTCCACCACTATTTCTATTGATACGAATGTTTTCCTTACATGATAGGAGTTTTCAATCAAATCTTTTTTCCTCAGCTTCCAAGGGCAGTTGCTAGGGATCAAATTTATGCACTAGCCCACCAGAATGAAAGGTCAATATACGGACCTCCCTTAGCAGACCACTGGTGCCTTTCTGCTTCCTGCTGCTCTTCTCTCCATCACGTCAGTAGCTGTCGTATCCTCCATGATAAAAATATTCTGTGCAATTGATGATCTACCTAATGCCCATTCCTTTAACAGATGCTCAGAACACTGGCCTTACCTTTCAATATAGCTGGTGCTGAGCAACAAATTTCCCAGTCTGATCCTGCACAACAACAAAATGGAAAATTTTTTTCCCCGTGCACTTTAGACCTTGGAGCAGAAAGGCTGGTACTTGCTGCCTCCTTATCTGTCATGGTCTGTAGCCTCTGTGAGGGAACAGCAAAATTGAAAGACACCCTGCTGAATTTCCCCTTCTCATTTGCACGTACCCTGTCACCAGCAGATTCAAGTGTCTGCAAATAATACACATGGTAAGTAACTAAGTTTGCATGATTACAGTTAAGAAAGTAGCCATAGCTTCTCTGCCTCTAATGCAAGGCAGCAGGCAGGCACTGAGCTGACCTAACAGCAACAGCCTAATTCATTGTGCTCACAGTAGGTGATCCGGGAACTAGGACACTTGACAGACAAGAAGCTGGGAGAACTGGGCCTGTTTAGCCTGGAGACAAGAGGGAAAAGCAGGCACTTTATTGCTGTCTTCAGATATCTAATGGGACAGTGTCAGACTCATATCAGAGACACACAGAGATAGAACAAGAGGCAGTGAAAACAAGAGGCATTGCGAACAAGACGTAAAAAGGAAAAATCCCAATTAGCTTATTTTTCTTTCTTCCTTTTTTTTTTTTTTAACAGTTAGGGAAATCAAATACTGGGACAGCCTAGAAGGGCTGCAAAATTTCCATCCTTGCATGTAGTCATAACCCAGCTGAAGAGTGCTCTGAGTAATCTGGGGACACTGGCCCTGCTCTGAGCAGACAGTTGGACAAGATGACTTCCAGAGGTCCCTCCCTACCTAAACTGTGCTGTGCGGCTAGGATTTTTAAAGGGAGTGGCTCCTCCATTAGAGGTCACATACTGTGCAAGCACTTGGGAATGACACCACAGAAAACACATGCACCTGGTAACAGTACAGAGAAAGTGTTGCATGAATTAGGATTCTCTTCTGCTCAGTAGCTGCAAGGTGAGACACATCTGGCTGCAGGGCAGGTGTATGATGGAAGAGGGGACACATGGCCCCCTGATCTCTCAAGTTTCCCAGATAGCGCATTCCAAGAATGGGATAAAAAGGGAAAAACTGAGGTTAGCAGAAGAGAGAGAAGTCTCAGAAAAAGGCAGAAAAGTAGGGCAGGAAGAAGAAGTATTCTTTTTCAAAGAAGAAACTCTGAGTGTACCAGCAAGGCTTCAGAATATGGGGTTTGTGTACACTCTTTGCCTAAATCGAATTTACCAAAAGGACTCTTAGCAGATGGAAAACTGACCCTGGTTTTCTGCTGTGATTTTCAGAGGTGTAGATGAATGCATTGTTATTTAACCTAACTTTCAATTTCTTTTTTTTACGGGTTTATATCGCAGGATAATCAGTCACTTTAAAGCCAGCAGGTTTTGTGAGGAACCTGCTATCACCTGCTAAGGATCATGGATCAAAATTCATTGATAATCAAAACAAACTGTTTTAAAAGTCCAAAGGATCGGGCCATAGAAATGATATCAGGCGTCACGCAAATCCCAGGTTGAAGGGCTTAGGAAATTTTTTGTTGAATCATTATTTTTAAAGATGTTTGGATTAGAATGGATTTTAATTTTTAAAGTTTATTGTCTTTGATTAAAATTCCCATGATACGATTTCTAAAGTTATTTTGTGTTTTGAAATATTTATGCCACAGGAGCATGCTCTTTGCTGTTATTTAGGCCACAGCATTGTCTTTGTTACTGATGTCAGAAATTGTACTAAACTAAGAAAACATATAAAGGGCCACAATTATTTTTAATTAAACATTAACATTCCGGGTTGAACATTTTTCCAGACACTTGATTTCATGTCTGACAATCCTTGAAAATGTGTTGCTCAGGTGAGAAAATTCATAATATAGAATGTGAGATTGCTTACATGAAAGTGATTCTGAGGTTTGACCAGTTCTGCAACTGGTCAGATGGTCCAGGAAGAAAAGTACAAAAAAGAACAATGGGCTTATATGTGAGACCTTGCAGTGTGGCACTGGCTGGGAAATGGGAACAAGAAGGATTCTGCCCATGTGTATCACAGAAATTACCCTATGTTTATATTTTGCTTGTTCCTCTAACCAAGGTGTCACAAAGCTTTGTTCAAAGTGTGTGTTCCTACCTTCCTTCTCCACTGCAATGATAGTTTAGGGACTCCTCACCCAAGCACTCCTCTCATGCAGTTTCTCTAATCCTGTGTTTCTTTGTATTGCTGATACAAATGCTGTGTCCTGTAACCTCAAAGAGTGAAATGGTCTGGATTGAAAAGCACCTGTCCTTCCATCCCCCAGTCCCTTTTCTTTTCTCTCATTTTCTTTTCTTTCCTTGAATATTTTTAGTCTGCATTTTTTCAGTAACACATGATATAGAATACTTCAACTTCCTTAGCAGCAAATTTGAAGGGAGATGGGCGAGGCACTTTACAAATGGCAGTGAAAAATAGTAGAGGTCATTACACAGGCTTCTAGCCTAGGGGAAACAATTTAAAAGCATAATTATTAGGTGCCACATCAACAATGAGAATGTATTACTTTCTCAGAAGGTACAACTAGCCAAGGTGACTGAATGCCATGACAGCATAGGCTCATTTTTCTATTGTGACTTTTCCACTGATGTGGTTAAACTGCTGACTTACAGAAGAAGTTGCAGAAACGGTGCATAGGATGTGTGGCAAACAGATGAACGATGATTGATAAACAGGTAGAACGGGTCTCCAGCAAGAAAGAATACCAGCCAGGCCTACACAGGGGATTCCTAAACTCTCTTTGCACAGTGGCAGTAGCTGGACATGAAATGTGTTCTTGTCTTCCTCCCCCCACTCATCTATCATAGATCTTCCCTTCTACAATGCAGACTCTTACTCTACATCCTCATCCTTCTACCTGATGCCACATACAAACTGAGATCCCAGTCTGTTCCCTACCTCCTTATAACACAGCTTTAGCTGTACAAAAAAAGAACGCTAACCGCATGCTGTCACCGAGTCCTGTTTCTCAGCCAGCGCTCAGAGTCTCTGCACTGACTGAACTCATGGAACAGACTGGGAAACAGGGAGCTGGTGGTCCAGCTGCCTAATCCAGTACGTTCTAGCTGATCAGCTGATGGATAGTAACTGTCTGTGTGAAGGCTCTCTCCAGCCATGTGATAAGCACACTAATTACTTGCATGGAGAACATTATCTTGCAGTTAAGGCGAGGAGGAGGTAGTGTTTCAACAGAACCAACTGCAAGCAAAACTGGGAGTCACTGCTACCACAGAATCATGGCACAACCCGCATTTGAAGGGACCTCAAAAGCTCATCTGGTCCCACCCTTAGTGTTACCTCTTATTCTGAAGCAGTTGAGAAATCGCTAATAGTACACATTACTCATTAACTGCTCTGTATGGGTTTGCACTGCTTATGAACTCTGAGAGTAAAGAATCTATAGAGGTCAATAAATGCTACTGAAGGACAAAATCCTTCAAAGTGCTTAGCACCTTTTCTTTTCCGGCCTCTGCAAATCAGTTGGATCTTCTAGAATCAGCAGTACTTTTCAAGAAATCTCTCCATGCAAAAGACAAGAAACTGAAAAAAATTCATAAAAGGTAGAAAAAAATACCTCACACATGAGTAACTCTACTTGAAACTGTGAAGCCTTGCTGAAATTAGTTCCTGTTGTGTGCATTCCTCTGTGTCGCCTTAAGCCAGTGCAGAAGGGCAAGCAATGAAAGCAGGACCTTGCCTGCAGCTGGGATGCTTTTTAGGAAATGTGAGTTACTGTTTTGCTTCTCTGCACCTTTGCAGATGAGACTTGAAGAACCGATGGGCTTTTAACATATGAGAAGGCAGGAAAGGAGGATGTTAAGTTTGAGTGCAAAAGTATGGGCTGTCCAGAGAGACACCTCTCTCCCTCCCACAGTGTTTGCACAATTCCTCGTGAGGTATTTGCATGTTCTTGCACATTTTTTTTGTCTCCCAGGCAGGGAAGGGTGTGCTGAGGCAAAAGGGAAGTCAGGGGTGTTTTGCTAAATCTGTCTGTTCCTCTTGCTTTTCCACTTCCTCTTCCTCCTGGTATCAGCAGCTGGGGGGTATGCCAAGGGTGAAGACGGGCCCCATGGATAATCCCCTGCCCAACCATTTACATGAGGGTATATGGGAAGGAAACTGAAGCAACTTCTTCCTTGAGAAATTTGTTTCCTCCCTCTCTTCCCATGCAGCCTTCCCTTCCCCCAGTGCAGGCTCGCTCTCGTCTCCTCTCCCTGCGTGCCACGACGCTGCTGACAGCAGCTGCCAGGATGGCCGCCCCCACGCTCTCGGCCTTGTGCTGCCTCCAGCCTGTCCTGGGTCTCTCCATGACAAGCTGAGTCCCAGCCCGAAGGAACAGAGTAAGTCAGGGCCCTGTGAGCTGATGGTGGGGAAAGGCAGGGCGCAGACATGGCCACTGCTGAAGGGCACAAGGGAGGGTGGCTGAGGGAGAACAACCTCATGAGGGCAGGCAAAAGGCTGTTCATCGTCCTCAGCAGCCAGAGATCCTTTCCCTACACAAACAGCTCATGCCCAGCTCCCGTTAGCGCTGCCATGCTTCTCCAACTTCCGTCTCACCCCAGTCTCTACTGATTTTCCCGCATGCAGTGCTTCTAGCAACTTCTGAGCCTGCCTGCTTGATTGCTTGCTTGCTTGCTTTACCAAGATGGCCACCAGGTCCTCTCCACATCCCCCTTGCTTCAGGCCAGGAGATGGCTGCTGCAAACCCAGCCATCACAGCTACATACATTGCACCTGCAATTTAGCTCATTAAACCGTGTAATCAAGATACCACTGATGATCAGCTGTGGCCCTCAATGACGCACAAACTGTGGGTTATGAGGGGTGTTGGTGCTGTCGCAAGATCTGTGAGTCCTTCCAGCCGGTGCTTCATGGGGCTGTGTCTGTATGCATCAGGAGTCTTGTACCACTGTGGTGAATCAGGGCTCAGCTTTGGGTCGGTCTTGTTTAACATCTTTATCAATGATCTGGATGAGGGGATTGAGTACTCCCTCAGTAAGTTTGCGGATGACATCAAGCTGGGCAGGAGCATTGATCTGCTTGAGGGTAGGAAGGCTCTGCAGAGAGATCTGGACAGGCTGGATGGATGGGCCGAGGCCAACTGTCTGAGGTTCAACAAGGCCAAGTGCCGGGTCTTGCACTTGGGTCACAACAATCCCATGCAACGCTACAGGCTTGGGGAGGAGTGGCTGGAAAGCTGCCCAGCAGAAAAGGACTTGTGGCTGCTGGTCGACAGCCAGCTGAACATGAGCCAGCAGTGTGCCCAGGTGGCCAGCAGCATCCTGGCTTGGATCAGGAGTAGTGTGGCCAGCGGGAGTAGGGAGATGATCGTGCCCCTGTACTCGGCACTGGTGAGGCTGCACCTCGAGTACTGTGTTGAGTTTTTGGCCTCTCACTGCAAGAAAGTCATTGAGGTGCTGGAGCGTGTCCAGAGAAGGGCAGCGAGGCTGGTGAGGGGTCCAGAGATCAAGTCTTACGAGGAGCAGGTGAAGAAGATGCAGCTGTTTAGAGAAGAGGAGGCTGAGGGGGGGACCATATTGCTCTCTGCAACTACCTGAAAGGAGGTTGTAGTGAGGCAGGTGTTGGTCTCTTCTCCCAGGTAACTAGCGATAGGATGAGAGGCAATGGCCTCAAGTTGCATCAGGGGAGGTTTAGATTAGATATTAGGAAAACTTTCTTTACTGAAAGAGTGGTCAGACATTGGAACAGGCTGCCCATGGAGGTGGTTGAGTCACCATCCCTGGAGGTTTTTAAAAAATGTGTAGATGTCACATTTCAGGATATGGTTTAGCAGGCATGGTGGTGTTGGGTGGATGGTTGGACTCGATGATCTTAGAGGTCTTTTCCAACCTATGATTCTACGAAACCTGCATGTTCAAGAGGGTTTTCTGGTGCCTGTGAAGGGTTTGGCGGAGGGCTTGTGTTCCCATTTGGTCTGTCTGGAGCAGTTTCTGCTGCCACACTGCTTTCAATTCCCCCTGAACTCCTGCTGCTGAAACCAGGCAGACAGAACACAGGAGCACCGATATTGGCAAAAAACACACAGCTGCCAGGGTAAAAAAGCCCATTTCAAAAGCCGCTTAATCTGAGCCCCCTGCATGAGTGAGCTATGCAGCAAAAGGGGCAGGGTAGAGCCTGTGACGTGGCGGGGGCCATGGAGGGGCAGCCCAGGGGCTGAGCACAGAGAGGGGAGCACAGGGCAGTGAAGATGAGTAATTTGGTGGACATGACAGTTTATACCTGAATACAAGCTTTGTGTTCAAAGAGGAATTGCTTGAGATTTGAGCCAACAGAGGTCGAGTCACAAACAAGAAAGGCTTTTGGCTTTTTGCACGTAAGATTATTTTGTGCGGCAGCTGTTTTGCATCAGCTTTAGATGTCCATGAGAAGGACTGTGCTATGGACGGAGTCACTTATTACAGTGCGTACAGCCAAGCAGAAAACCAGGAGTTTAACATGCATCTGACTGTGATGTTCTGGACTACAGTGGGCTTTCTTTCATGACAGAAAGAAGTACTTAAAAAACTATCATTTGGGTAAGGAGACTCTGCCAGCATCATCTGACTTCCTTCTTGAATTTGCCAACTCTACCTTTCTCTAGTATAGAAAAATACGAATAGTGGCAAGAGATTTCAGCACTCCTTGTTCAGAAAAATATAAATATGGTAATAATAGTCAATGCTTTTAAGATTGTAGGAATTGAATTATGACAATTTGAAAGAGCCACTGACACATTGACTTGAGGAGCTTTCAGGGAATCCTGCATGTTGTCTGTCCACAAACAGTATCTGGAAGGCCCAGTTGTTCCCATAAGCATGACAATGCATGTAGGCACGAGAGAACACTGCTAATTCATTTATGACCACAGTAAATTTCTGTCAGAAATACTAAAACCACCTTCAAATGGCAACCTGATGGAAATGCAACAGCACATTTTTCAGGAAGTCTAGCCCTGTCTGCAGACACAAAGATAACGTAGGCTGATGCTACAAGAAACGTTTGTTCACAGAGCATGCTGTGGCAATCGCAGAGAGAAGCTCCTGCCAGTGTTCAGGAATATCAAGTTTTTACTGAAAACGAGGTACTTTCCGAAGTGATGCTGTGACAGGATCACCACCGCACCAGCATGGTACTTTTCCCCACAACTCCTGCCTCTGGGGAGTGGCACAGCATTGCTGAGTAGAACTGCTGACCCTGTGGCTTGCCCTCTGATGAGGTTCACATACGTGAGATGTTCTGCCCCAGGAGCAGCATGAAACCAGGTAACTGTCTCGCTACAGGTATGTACAATGAGACTATCGGTGGCGAAATTTGTCATTTCTGCTGGTGCTGCCTCTCCTAGTCTGCCACTAGGAGGCAAAAGCCCGGTGAGAGTGTGGGGGAAGCAGGCAGAGAAGTTTCAGTGAAAATCTCAGCTAACTTTCTGTTGCTGAGTTCTACGTGTATTTGCATGTGTTCTGTACTACAGATGTACAGAGCAGCACTCTTCTTACTTAGGAAGGCGATTGTCAGACGTGCTTTAGTGATATTAATGCACCTGTCCAAAGGTGCTGTTCCGTGTACTTTTTTTTGCCCTACATATGCATAGTTTAAGGATTGGCTGCCCCAGCCAGTCATTCCTGTCTTATTATTCTTCCACTCGCCCCTATTTCCATTATACTTCCTCACTTGTTTTGGGATCATGTAATAGACTAAGATAAGTAAAATGAAGCAGGTTAAAAACAACATGGAAATAAAAAAAAAGATATTTTTATTTTGTGTCATTTCACTCCAGTTTACACCATCTCCAACAACAGTACTGACACAGCTATGGTGGTAACAAGACCCTGACTATGATATTCTTTGTGAGCATGGAATTGGAAAGCCAGAGGTGTTCAGATGGGAGTGCCTGACCTTTCAAACTCTTTCAGAGCACAGGACAACATCATTTGATGAAAGATGGCTTAAAAAGATAGACTAGCACTTATGGCAAAGAAACTCAATGACAGTTTTTTTTTCCCCCTTTTTCTTTTCTCTGTTTCTGACAAATTTAATTCCTAAGCAGCCACTTTTCCCAAAGGTACGTGGAAATAGAAAGCCAAATAAAAGCTCTGATAAAAAATAATACCTAAGGCTGCAGTCATAAAAGTTGCACACAGGAACATTAACACACCATTGCTATGCTGGGATTTAGGTGCTGATTTTGTTCTACGCAGAGTCCGGAATGGCATGCTTATATATAAGAAGGCATTATTGGTATTCTTGTCTTGCTTGAATATAATCCTGTGGTTTTGTTGCTGCTGTTGCAGCTGCTGTTGTTTTCATGAAAAACGAAACAGTCAAAATATCCATAATCTGCTTTCAGGCTTGCAGGTCCTGTTCCTTAAAATATTAATTCCTTCTTTCTTCACCTAAAAAATAGCTAATTCCCCCAAATCACTCACAATCATCTTTCACAGAAATCAGTGGTAAAAGCAAAGAGGATCTGGGAAGCTGTTGCACCTGTAGGTGCAAAATGAATCATATGATAGACATTTCAGATGGGCAACTTTCACAGCAATTTCACAACATAAATGGTTATTTTCATTGTGTTTGTTGCAATTTATATTTTCAGCAGCATTCTTTCAGTTAGTGATATATTTATTTCCGTGTATTGGATGAAAGAGAAGATGACAGGAACTGTCTAGCATTCAGAGTTGCAAAGATGAGCTCGTTCTTTGATCTTTGCATGATTTGTCTAGCGCTGATACTGTGAATAAACCTTTGCAGTGGTGTTTACCCATGAAAAATGACTATATTGCTACACTTAGCGCCTTCAAACAGTTGTGAAGACCACCAGATGGAATAACAGTCACAGAGTCTAATCTGCCTTGATGTTAATAATAAATGCTTCATCATCAGTGATGACTGTATATTTTCACAAATAAATGTGATTTTATAAGTAAAGTACAGTGTTTAGCAGAATGAATAACATAAAGAACTGCATTTTTCCCACTAAGAAAAAAACATTGTTATGTAATGAAAAAAATAGTTCAAAGTGGCAAATATAAAGCATGTGGCAGTGTTTTTAACTCAAATAAGCTCCATCCAGTGCTCTAATTTCTCAACTAGTGAAGATAGAAGGTTTTGTAAAGTTAAGGTGGAAATACCAAGCACTTCCAATGCTTTATTTTGACATCCAAAAACATTTTGAAAAATACTAAGAAAGTTGTGCAGAAGGAGAAGGGATAGACAATGGGGAACAGTCAAACAACCTCTTATGAAGCTCAGAGACACACCATTTTTCTTCTGCAGTCTCATCCTTGTGCTTCAGCAACTTCACTGACCTGTATTTGGTAGATGGTTCCACCGTCATGGTTTGTGTTTACCTTCAGCACAAATTTAGAATTTCTTGTGAAGGTTTAGAATTTCTTGTGAAGCTTATTTTCTCGATATCGGTTTTCCTATCCTATATCATCCTTCAAAGTCTTTCTTCTGTTTAATGAACTCACAGGCAGAAGGGTAGACAAATGTATGCCTGTAGTTTTAGGAAAAAAACCTCCATGTAGCAAAAGCTTTAAAAAACTGGCCAGCAGAATCTCTTGAAATCCTGCTGGCAAAGGGGAGCAAGAGAACACGTTATCTGACACCTAATGAGTGGGAATGTACACAGTGATTCTCAAGGGTAGCAGGGGACTAGACTTGATGACCCCAGAGGTCGGTCCACTCTTGTCTTTATGCTTATATTACCACACACATTTCATTAGCCATTATCCTGTAAATACTCAAGCCTGTATGCACCAATACAGCTTCACAGGACTCCACAATATAGGGTAAATGTCAGTACTTTCAGATATCGCAATGGTGAATACTGCTGATGGTAGCAGCCAAACAGTCTGAATACATTTTAGTTCCCTTTTTCCCCACCACTTCTTGCCTAATATCCTGAGGAGAGCAGTTTTCTCTGCTGAGCATGATAATGAAACCCACAGGCAGCATTCTTATGCAAACCCTCACTGAGAAGCAGAACTCCTCTTAGCAAACAGACCAGGCTGTTGAGGTGATAAACCTGTGGACTGTCTCATCGAAGGAGCCAGTTTTTCTGCCTGTATCAAAATATTGGAGAGCTTTGGGGAATCCAGGTAAATTGTTGTACATGTTTGTCTTAGAAATAAAAGTGCAAAGTTCCAGGAGAAACAGAACTAGTACAAGGTATTACATATAACCTCATGTAACTGGAAATTTTAATCGTAGCTTTTACTTACAATTAGTTGTGGAGCTCAAAATATGCCAATCTGATTAAATGGATTTTTCCCTCTCAAAGTTTTGTGTTTCGTTTCTTGAAATTTTCATAAGAGCAGTCCTAATTTAAGTGACCTTTGCATTTTGAGGAATAGTAGAAATGGTATCACTTAAAGGCAAATATTTTCTAGCAATTCCTTTTGCATTACTATGGCTGGTCGGTTTGTGGGTGGGGTATTTTTTCATATATCATACTCTGGACTGAGATATCAGTGTACGTATTTTGTTTGTAGCAGGTCATGGAAAATATTTTTCTTTCCACTGGTGAATTAGAATGGTACTCAAAGGCTTAAAACTGCACAAAATTCCCTTGAAAATCATATGGGATCTTGAAATTCTAGAAATAAGGGTAGGAACTTTTCAGTGGCAAGAACTCCAGTTTTTCCTCCTTCAGTCTTGGAGGTATTACATTAGCTTTAGTGAAATAACCAGAGTCAAATCAAAGACATTCATAAAGCAGTTGCTATATACACTATGTATAAACAGCATTCTGAGTGAAGAGGGATCTGTCTGCTTAATTTCTGGGCAGACTCACTAGAAAATTTACATTATTCTGAAAGCTGTTGATTAGCATATGAGAAAAATAGTTTTAAAAGACCAAATTAGTAAGTACCATGAAACTCTATGCTCATTAATATAAAGCCATGTTAAAAAAATAGTAATCCTTTTTCAGAAAGGGATATTACTAAGTCTGTCTTTATTGGTGTCCTGTTCAAAAAAAAAAAAAACAGGACAACTGGGTGAAGTTCTTGGTGGAAAACTGAAGCTGCCAGGCTTCTTTTGTTAAGACTGAGTTGTCAATGGTTGATAGTTTTTCTGATTTTGACATAGACAGGTACCAAAAAGAAGCACGAAAATAAAAGTGAAATTTTGTGTTGAACTTATCAGGACATAGGATGCAAAAATGACAATGCGTGGATAGATGGATGGTTTGGCTTTGTGGATGGGCTGTGACAGCAATGGTTTGGACCAAGCTGGGATGTCATCTGGCTTTTATGGTCAAGCTCTATGCCTTCACTTGTTCTGGTCTCAAACTGACCTGGAGTGGATGAACTATGTTGTCCTCTCATGTTCCTGCAGTATGATGTAGTTTGTCTCACGATTAAAGTAAAAGATGAGAAAAAGTGACAAGAGAGGGACAACAAAGCTGCAGAGGAATGCACAATGGAAAAGATACGGGATACAAGTGTGATCAGGCTGGAACACTCTCTTGTCTAATTTTGACAACCACGTATCCTCATGAGTGTGCTGGTTTTGTCTTGCTGGTGTTTGAAGGATGTTTGAAACGATGCTCTTGGGATAACATAGAGTCTGTTGGCCTTTCACTGGGGAATCCCTTAGATTTCTGTCTATCCTCTCTATCCTAGAGGTCTGCCTTTCAAAAAAAAAAAAAAACCCCAAAGCAGAAAAGCCTGCCTCGTCTTTATTTAGTATCTGATGAGGGCTTGTTTCTCTTGTATACCAACCATTGTACTATCAGGTCTTTGTGTTTGGGCAGCTGCTGTCTTTCTACCATCTTTTCATACATCTGCCACCTACATTAGTAGGTACAGAGTCTTGCAACTTCTAAACTCCACTTTCCAAATGCTGCACTTGCTATTAGAGGGACTCTTCCAGGGGAAGAAAAGGCTCTTGGAAAATGATTTATCTCTTCTGGAAACAACAGAGTTACATAATGATAATTCTGAGGTCTCTCTCTCTGGAAAAGGACATAGTTGAGCAATAATTTATCACGAATTCAGAATGGCATTAGTATCTTGTGCAAGCAGCTAAATGCTCTCATAGCCATTAACTTCAGTTAAATCAGGCCTTTATCTTGCCTAGTAAGTTTCAGATCTGTTTTCTTCTGTAACTTTCATATGTAATTTTCCTTGCCTTTTCTGTCCAGGTTCTTGTTCCTTGTATCCAGTCCATGGGTTAGATCTCACTTCCCCTAGTGGTCACTAGTTTCTGTGGTTATTCCACTGTCACAGAGTTCACAAGTACACACAATTTTCTCTTAAAAGGGTAGCTTTATAATCTTTATTTCATTACTTTCTAGCAAACTCATCAAGATCTGATTCTGTTAAAAGATTTTGAGTTTTTAAAAGGCTTGTTCAGACCCTATCACTTGGGAATACAAAGGAAAAATTTACAGAAAAGTGAAACGATGGTGGGTTTTCCTTTATAAATCAAGTCTGTGTGTATTTTGAAGAACTGTACAATTCTTTGTACAGTCAACTGTTACATATATTTCATTTGCTTAATTAAGGATTGTATACACACACTTCTACTATTCTTTTCATTGATGCAGTCTGACTGTTTGAAGAAAGAATAACCACATGGGGAAGTTGAAGTGAAATGATCTTTTGGCCTCACCAAAACTGGAAAGTAAATCACGAGATTATATTTATGCCAAAACAAAACATATGGTTTTCGATCAGGCTGCTAGTTGCGACTGGGATATTCATAGTAAATTCAGAAAGAATACAGTTGGAACCATTACATTTCTTGTGTTTTCATTACACTATACTTCTGTACACAAATGTGCAGTTATGTAGAATCATGGAATCATAGAATCATTAAGGTTGGAAAGGAGCTCTAAGATCATCAAGTCCAACCGTCAACCCAACACCACCATGCTTGCTAAACCATGCCCTGAAGTGCCATATCTACAGGTTTTTTGAACACTTCCAGGGATGGTGACTGCACCACTTCCCTGGTGGAGTCACCATCCCTGGAGGTGTAAATTGTAAATAATGGAAAATCACGCTTGTTTACACTGAAGAGTAATTTAGACCTAGTTGTGAAAGAATTCTGTAGAAGTGTGTCTTGGTATCTGTGTCAGTCTCTGCAGAAGGCAGTGGGAGGCTGGGAAAGCACTATGTATACAGATATCCTTGATGAATCTGCGGCGTGGGAGCTAAAACCTGGGTATTGTTCTAGATTTGAGCAAACATATTTGAATAATGCAACCATCTCGTATCAAAGCAAATGTTACTGTGCACCTTATGTGCTGCTTCCACTTCAGATCACAAGCTGAAAAGCCTGAGTTTCCCAATAAAGCGCAAAGACAAAGTTCAGAAAATAACCTCAGTACTTCTTGTATTGAGACTCCCACAGGCACTTTGCACTTTAGAGGGGAAGGGTAGGGTGAACTTAATCTCCCTTCAGAATCTTTTTAAGTTCCCATTTCATGATTTACAACCTATTGTATGTGCTAATTGAATAGGTAACTGCTGTCGCTTCTGGGAAGGGAAACACAGAAACTGTGGGGATTACTCTATAAGCAGGGCCACAAATAAAAGATTATTTCTTTTTCCCAGTTCCCCATCCGTCTACCTGGCCAGTCAGGTTGTGCTTTAGAATCCACAATATGGCTTCTGCTATAACGTAGCTTATGAAAGCAGGAACTGGTGACATATGTTAAAGAGAAGCAGAAAAATTTCACAGAGTTTCTTACTTTTTTCGAATTCTTAGAGTGTTACCTTTACCACTTACTACTCACTGTAAGTAAATGAGAGAGGCTATGTTGCTGATTCTAAACCTTTCCACATGCCCAGGAGTTTTTTACTCTTGAAAAGCTTGTAAATCTCCATGACTAGGGCAAGGTTTGTGTACAGTACTGGGAATAAATTTATTAAAAGAAATACATTGACAATCCTAATATGGCAGTAGTGAATGGTTCAGTGGATTTGAAAGCATGTGTGAATGTAATTGATCTTGTTACTCCAAAGATGTAGAAAACTTCTCAGAAACCATGTATCATAACAATAAAAGTTTCTCCAAAGCCTTGTTTCCAGCTTCCAAAAGGTCTACATGCTGAAAGCCTTTTATCCAGAACATTCAAATTACTGTAGTTTGACACAGTACATTTTCTTAAATTTCAAATGGAAGAGGTAGCAGAATAATCAACTTATTGCTACAACTTTCAAAAGAAATGACCTGCTGAGTAGGCCGTTCAGGTAATCAGATTGTAATTTATGAGTTCTGAAGACTTTAGACACTGAGGTACAGTCACAGTATTTCTGACGGTTTAGAATTTTTTACAGAAGTTAAAAAAAAAGCATGCATTTGTTGAGCATCAGAGACAAAAGGCTTTGTAATTCTCTCTGGCATTGCAATTAGCTTGACTTTCTGTTTAAGTGGGTAAAATCAGTGCTTTGTGTACTCTTGTGGTAGGAATCTTGAATGATCAGCGATACATATACGTATCTCTGCAGTGTAATTTGTGTGTGTGAGTACATATGCATCAATCAGCAGTAGATGGCTTAAACCTGATAATCTCCATAGTAAACTTGTACTTCCTCCCCTCCCTATATGTGCAAAAGAGATAATAAGACGGTGCTCTGGGGATAAGTTTCATATATGTCTATGTTGTTTTGGCTGCATTTATTGTAAGTAACTTTGTAATACAATACAAACAGTTTGGAAAAAAGCTGAATTTCTTGGTGGTACTGAAAGACTGAGAAAGTTAACTTTAAGTTGCAGGAGTCACAGGTCAAACTATTCCAACATAACAGGCAATTCATGTAATGAGATACAATAAAATGGAAGGCAAAAGGAGTAAAACCGCCATTTAGAAGCTCTTGTTAACGAGGTAATAAAAATTACAGAACACGTGCTGAACTCTTCTGTGTGAAGACACAGTTCATTCGTCAACCTCTTTCTAAAATTTTTCCAAACCCCTGTTTATTGCACTTTGTAGTGATATTGCTTTGATTCTAAACAAATGATTCAGAGCCCTTCCTAGTTAAAACATCCCTGCTTCATACCATTAGCCTTGTATTTTAACTTCCCCACACACATCAGATTCCACTTTAACAAGTTGTGAGTCAGATACAATAGCATATCTCCCGTAGCTGCACCCCTGCTGTCTCTGCTGGCTGGGAAAGGACTCCCTGCTGCAGAGGCCTCTTGGAATCCAAAGGTGGCTCCCGCCCAGTGCAGTGGGGCCAGGTCACTCCCCTTTTGCTCCGTCCTTCACTACACTGTGTTTTAATTGTACTGAATTCAAATGCATTGAGCTTTTGCTCTCAGTTCATATTAAAGACTGATCCTGAAAGACGTTGACTAGGGGTGACCAATTAAAACATTTTTGAAGTAAGCTGGTTTTTATCCGCTTGGAAATGTTCAACTTCTTTCCCCCCCCCCAAGAAGACAGGTATCTTTGACAGTGCCTGGGTGTATTGATTGTAATTTCTTCCTGTTTTACTTTACATATTTTCATTTTCCATCCACACATGCATGGCTTTTTTCAGATACAAAATGGAGAAGAGAAACAAGGACAAAGTGAGGGCAGGGGGAGCAGCAGGGAAGAAAATTGCTGAGAAGGGAAAGAAAAACTGATACACACACACCAAACCAGAAGAATTTCTGTTTTCACAAAGGAACTTGCAGTTCTCCAAAGAGCTGGCAGGAATAATGATAGTCTGGTACATTGTCCTGGGTTCGGCTAAACTACAACATACATAATCCAGGATCTAGCACAGTCTGTCCTTCTCACGCAGGACACTCAGGTTTTTAGGGATACATTAACTTTAAAGTAGTATGTATTTTCTTATATTTATTAGGTATTGAGTTCCCAGTTCCAGAAATAAACAGAAACTATAGTATGCCCCAAAAGAGCTGCATGACCACTTTCTAAAGGCAGTACATGCACTGAAAATTTTAAAAGATTGTATAACCACAGCAAGGATATAACAAAATGCTCAGCTTCTCTAACCCTACAGGAAGATGTGCTACAATATCTCCACAGCCAATCAGCAGTACTATAAGCCTCAGACCAGGAAACTCTTTAAAGTACAGTATGTGTGAACACTGCAACAGGGACTTTCTCATTGCTGCTCTTTCTTTTTCTCTTCTTTATGCTTATAGAATGGCAAGGCAGATGTGAAGTCACTCATGGCGAAATTTAACACGGGTAACAGCCCCACAGAGGATGTTTCTGCTAACAGTCGACCCTTCAAAGTCCCAGGACAACATATCCATACGGGATTACAGTCGAGGAAAGCGGCACTTGAGAAATTCGCAAATCAAGGAAATGCAGCTTCTTCTTCAGGACCCAGCACCTTTCACAAACCTGTTCATCCTAAGCCCCCTCTGGGGGTCAAGCCTTCAGTTGATGATAAAACAGTGAAGGATCTAAAGCCCCCATATTTGAAACCAGTGGCACACAGGTTTGGGGTTCATCTTCAGGCAGCGAACAGAGAAAATGATGGAAAAACTGGATGCAATAAACCCCCCACCAAAACTGCCGACTTGGCAAAAGAAGAACCAAATCCTCTGCAGCCAAAACCTGCAGGGAACAAGTTCCTTAAATCTGCTCCTCATGAAAAAGAAAAAAATCCTCTGGGAACAAAGCCACTTTCAAATTTTATGCCACAAGACAGTGAGGCAAAACCAGCATTTTCAAAAGCACCTGGAGTTACTGAAAAGTCCCTGTCTGCAACAAAAGAAAATGAGCCTAAGCCTCCTTTCTCTAAACCACCTCTTGCACAGAAGCCTTCTCTAAACCATGAGATCTCCCACATTGAAGACACTTCTAATAAAAACATTTTTCTGCAAAAAGGACTATCAGGCCCTAGACCGAATATACACTCATTTAAAGCAGCAAAGGAAGTGGATGAAAATAGTAAGTGTCCTGCAGAACCTGCAGTCAGTCACTTTTCTAATGTGGCTCTGAAGCCTACTAGCCACTGGTCCAGCTCGTCTCAAGGGACCCCCAGAAACGTGGAGGAAAAGACTGAAGAAAAAGGAATGAGTGCTGCCAAGAATATCTTTGTCAACAAAAGCATCCAGGAAGATTCTGGTTCTTCTAAGTTTCAGAAGACAAACACAGTGCTTGCTGCAGGAAGGCCATCAGGTGTGTCACAAGAGAAAGAGGATGGGGACAGGAGCTCAGGAACCCCCAAGAGGAAAGCCTTGCCCCCACTGTTCAAACTGGGCCAGCCCCCACAGAAGCCTAGCAGACCCCCCAGCGTGGACCTGCAAAGGTTCCAGAAGAGCAGCCCAAAAGACAGTGAGTCCTCTCTGTTCTTGTTTTCTTGGGTATTGACTTTTTTTTTTATGCATTTAGTACCTGATTCATTTCAGGTGGAATCCCCTCTTCTGTTCAGAAATAACACAAGACTTGTGCATAAGACAGCCCCTTAAAGCTTAAACCTATGAATGTGTCTCTTCCATACAGGGCAGAAACTAAAATTATTTTCTCCCTCCCTCAGCAATAAAGTGTAGGATGAACACTTTCTATATTGGGCTTATTTACTTTTCAAAACTGCTTAGATGTAGCTATAACTTGTGTCAGGGAGATGAAGTATTTTTCTCAACAGCCATTTAAGTCCTAACTTCCTATAAATGAGATATTGATGTTGTGTGCCCTGTTCTCAACAGTAACTTCCTGGACACATCTTGAGGGCCACCAAAATGACATACTACAGATACTATACTACTACTACTGCAGGGATCACACTTTTTTTTTTCCCTCTCACTTTTTTTGCCTTTCACAATGTGTGACAGTTAGTAGCACCTGAGGCTCTGCTTCATTATTTTTGTGAAGAACCAAGCCTCTGAACTTTCTGATGGTCACAATTCAGGCATGAATATTAAGGCTTGTCACTAGGTTTCTATAAAATTTGGGATGGTCTTGTGTGTGATGAGAGCTTCTGTAAATAGATTTGAAATATCTGGGAGGACACAAATCCCTGTGAAAAAACAAAATTGCTGTGACTCCACTCCTGCAGACAGTTCTGCTTCAAAAGGTTCCTTTCACCATGTAAGACAGGTTGCAACAACGATATAAGCTGTTTCTGATGTATGCTAAATATGCCCTTGAAAATCTAATGTAAAAATGTAGTTTCCGAAAGTTAGACACACATATCCACTGACATCTCCTTGGAGGAGAGATCAGTTTTGCAGAGATTCTGAATATCCTTAATTCTGTATTAAATCACCTGTATTTCAAATTTTGGGTTTTCCAACTAAGTTTTTAAGCACTCTGACAATTCTAAAAAGTTAAAAAAACCCACTCCAGTTGGAATGGGTGATACCAATTGACACATTTGTATTACAAGTTTTATGGTAGCTGAAGGAGGCTTTCTCTTTTTTCTTACAGCAACAGGTGCTAGGAACTATGATTGCATGAGAAACTCATCACATTTTAAGATTAAAGTTTTAATTTTTATGGGTCCAGAGGAAAGCTGTTCTTGATCTCAGTGCATGAGAGGAACAAAGGTTTCTTGTTGTGTTAATTTGTTATGTTTTTGAGGGTTTTTTTTTATATTTCCTTTTTAGTATATTTCTCTTTTTTTCCCTTAATGCACTGCTGCCTGCATTGAGCTAAGAAGCAAAGAATATAGTCAATCCTCATATATACTTTTTTAGCTCAGGTAATTTTAACCAGTTATGTCCTGTAACTAATTGTGTCAAGTGATACACACAGTTAGGTAATTTATGATGATGAAGGGCATTTCACCTACGTTAGTCTGCCTTACCCACCTCTCTTCAATTTTCAGTGTAGTCAGTGGGAAAGGATGCCTAATGGTGTGATTCAGAGCATTAAAGTTAGATGCCTAATGTAGCTGACAATTGATGCTCTGAATGATTCCACAATGTGCATGTGCAGTACATCAGGTACATTCATGTAATTGAATTGATACAAAATTTGTCCATGTGCCTTCCATATATAGAATACAGCATAGCTTGTGCCTCTGAAGTTTTAAATGCATGTAAAACTGGTCTTCCTAAGACAGAATACATTCAAAGGGCTACGACCGAATGAAGAAACTCAGAGCTGACTTTCTCTAAAGGCAAAAAGCCAGACTAAAAACAGAGTGTGCATGCAACTATATATTCACTTATTTATTAATTCAATTCAAAAATTAGGAGTGTATCAGTAACATAAAATGTACTTTCTTGTCAGCTGCTACATTCTGATTTTCCTATGTTACCCTACAGTTATGGAAATGTTCTCACAAACCCATGATCAGGGCCAGATCCTCAAACAGTGTAAATTTGTGTATATATTTAAAAGAAATATGCCAATATACAACAGTCTGAGCAGCTGTCCCTTCTCCGTAGAGCACTGTTCAGCGAGGCTGGCTTTACTTGAGAGCCCAGAGAAGTCTCAAAATGGAAAGGCAGCATCTAGAGCAAATGACACCAGAAAATGTTTTGATTAAACAAAAACAGTAAGAGCTGTGCTAGCTGGAACTTTGAGAAGTCCTGACGAAGGCTGGAACACCCAAAGCTACGATTTATTTCTTAAAAATACATTTTCCACTTTACTTTTAAGTAATTAACAAGAGGAATTTTTTTGTTTTGTTTTGTTTATTTGTTGCTTATTCAATTGTCTAATTTTTTTTCTGGTTCCTATGCAGCTACAGACACAAAGAATTTTTTCATCTTCTTTTTAAAACTGAGGGTTAGGTATATTCATCCTACGCATTTAAAACAAATACTGTGAACAGGGCTATAAGGATAAACCCGGAACTTTTGCTAGAAGGAGAATCTCCAGTTGTCACTAACTAGGACCAGCGCAGCCACCAGCCTGGATGAGTGGCACTGGGAACATGAGCTAAGGATGGAGCTGCCCAGTGTGGTGGCACAGGTTGTTCTCCAATCATGTTGCAAAATATACAAACCAAACGGTCAGACATGGTCTTCTCAACTTCCCAGTCTTTGGGTCAGGGCAAGACTGAAAGATTTAGAAACCACATCAGTATGAAGCTGTTCATAGCGGCCCTGAACTTCTGAACTGTAGAGCTGGCATATAGATCTTGGTGTTCTGTATGGCTTTAATTAATGCATCTCATTTCTTTGTGGCCAGAACTCTCCGTAGAACAGTTCTGGTGGAGAAACCAGGTGTTCTAGAGTGCATCCTGAACAAGCTTGTTTTCAGCTCAGCAAAGCTTGTTTTCAGCTCAGCAAAGTTGTTAATTGTTGCTGGGTTTCTTGGAATGTTAAACTTGAATGACAAAACCTACCTGCTTTGGAAAAGCAGTTAAATTGAAATGTTTTCTTTGGTTTTTTTTAACTGTCATTTCAAGAATCAAAGTCGTGTCAGGAAGATGCCACCCCCACAGTACAAATTCTTACTGCTCATTACTTTGTCCTGATAAACAGCAGCTTGCCATAGTTGCTTAATTTGCTGCTGTGATTCAGGTGCTGAATAAAAGGGAAAAAAAACAAATGGAAATAGTTTTACCATCTAACCAAGCTTTCTGAGATCTAGCCTTCAGGGGTTTTGATCTGTACTAGGGTAAAAGTCAGGCTTTGTGTTGCCCTTTAAGAAGAGAAAAGCTCCACACATGGTGGTTGTTATATTTGCGTTCGGTGCATGTGCCTGGGGTGCAGGAAACCTTGTATAGCCTAACTTAAACCAGGGGTTTGAACTCAGATGTCTCAGAAGTGTCAGTGCACCCCTTTTTATTTGGTTGTTATCCTTTCCCATGAAGGCTGCTTCACTGTTTTTTCATAATCAAAACATTATGAAAATATATTAATAATATTTTATATATTATATATTACATATTCATAAATAATTTCACTGGGCATGAAATAACTTTAAATGTCAGAGGCTGAAGGACTCACCATAGATGCAGCAGTCTTATTCATGTATGGGAGGAGGATATAAACTGTCCAGCAAGCCTGCATGAATACTAAGGGATGCTGCTTTGGTGTTGGCCTTGCTTTGCATTAGAAATTTTCAACTTGTTCTGAAAAGCTTTTCTTGATAAAAATTCCACAGATACAAGTGTCTTGCTGAGGAAATTTTGACTATTGATACATTACTATCTTCCACTGAAGGCAGTCTTTCAGGAATTTCTTTCTAGGTCTGTGTATATGTGGCACTGTGGTAAATTCCTGTGTTATGTACCACTACAGCAATTTTCCCTGAGAGTAGATCGTATTTACATCAGCTCAGAATCAATGAGATGCATGGGCTTTCTAGATTCAGAAAATAATACTGATGATACTGTTTTATAACAAACACCCAAACCACAAACACGGCTTTTTTATAAAAAAAGAAGAGAAACAAAGTCATTTTGCTGGCAGCTTTCCATGTGAGGCCACAAACACATGGTTGCTTTCAGAGAAGAACTGCACCTGGGCTGACCTCAGTGGCATCATGCATGTGCAGATGGCCACCCACATGAAGTCAGTTGAAAGCTCAGAGTCCCTAGCACGCTAAACACCTCTGAATGCCTTGTAAGCTATCAACACTGGGACTTCAGCTGGAGGCAATATCCTGAGATATACTGGGAGAAATGAAAGGAAACTGTTCTGAATCTAGGGGAAAAGAAGACATGTAAGAAAATTCTCATGATTTATAATTTGAGTTATGGTTGCATCTGCAGTCCTTGTTGAGGTTCTGTTCTGCGATGGATTGTGTATCCACACAGTGACCCAGCTATTTGAGTTGGGTAAGACAACCAGAGAGGAAGAAGGAGTTGTTCAAATTTGACGTGCAATGTCAAAGTTATCACAACACTTTGTTGGTAAAGTAGTTAACACCCAAGCACGACTCTCGAGGACAGTAACTGTCTTAACTGTCTTTACAAAGCCCCTTAGAACTAGTCAATTGTTGGTCTTACTTGAAGGCAAGATGAAACAGCAGCTTCCAAAGTTATAAAGAATAGGGAATTTTTTAATCACAGGATGTCATAGCTGATTATTGCAGAATTTGGACTTAAAATGTCAATGAAGGTTTTCTTTTTTTACTTTAGTGCTAGATGAAATAAAGCTACACAACAGCTCAGTACTAAGGTGTGAGGGGATAAAAAGAATTGTAACTTGAGACAAATCATCTGTGTCTAAAATAGATGAAATTAACAGTAGACAATGATATCAAGGTAGACAATGATATCAAGCAATGCTTTTCAGGGCGGGGTGGGGGTAGCGTTGTGTAATGATGTGATGCCTCTGCACAGGTGAACTATAGCGCACTATAAAACCCTGTACAGATCAAAAAAGTGTCAAAAACAGCAATTTCCTAATAGCATATTAATAATGTGCAACATAATGCCTAGACTTTGCTACACATAGTTAAAATGTTAAATTTTAAGCAATAACAAAAATGTACAGAAGTGAGACTATTTGTGGGAATTTTCAGACCTTCAAGGCTTTTTACCTCATCTTTTTTTAGATTTCATGGTGTTGATGTCTATTATTATTGGTCCCTCACATATTCCCCTGAAAACTATAGAAATTAAGTTGAAATCATGATTACACAGGTCTGCCAAGAACTTAATTTTGCAGGATCTGCTTGAAAGCTACTACAAAATCTGGACAAGTAGTTGTATGTAGTTTTTAGTGGAAATTAATGTAAAAGCTCTTCAGTCTTCCTCTAAGGACATTTCTTTCTCTCGTTCTCTGAAAGTGAGAGAACCCAAACGATTCTTTCATTATACTGAAATATTTTACACCTCCAAGAAACAGGAGAATCAGTTTTTGAAGTTCCTTCAACGGAAGAATGGTGCTCAGCTGAAACATAGTCAAAGTTGTGCATTTATGAAAATCAGATTGCAAGGTATGAAAGCCCACACAATGTACATAGTTTGGTACAAGTGCAATGACATCACCTGTGTGGGTCTGACCCCAAAGGAGTTGTCTCATTCATGGGATTGATGTAAAGTCAGTTTCAAAAATGACGTTTTAATTCCTTTCTAATTTTTATGTTATGTCTTTAGCCATCCTTCAATAGTTGAACCCATAAGTTCCAAAAAAGCAGCTGAAGTAAATTTCCCTCAGTCTTTCCGCTCACATCCTCATTCTCCAGCTATAATCACATGCACCATAGTTATAAAATGTGCATGTTAGACTAAATTTTTCAATAAGCAAAGAGTGGACACGTGTTTTCTGTCTGTTTCAGTCAGAGAGAAAATTTTTCAGATTTTTTAAGAGCCTCCACAGCAAAAAATGGTAATGCTATGGAGGAAACCCTGTCACACTGAAGTTTTTGAAGCATTACCTTTAATTGGTCAAGGATTTGTCATACAATTCTGCTAAAATATGTGGACAAAACCACAAATTAAATGGCTAGTATGGCTTACAGCACTAAAAAAGACAGATCGCCGCAATTTAAGAATGAATGCAAACATCCTGAGAGAAATATGAATGAGAAAATTATTTATCTTCCCAAGGAAATAGATAAATCTAATCCAAGCTACAGATAAAATAAGTCTTGAGGGAAACCAACATTTAGTATTGCCCGGCAGAAGATTGTTCGGGGTACAACTCGCTACTGTTGTGCATTAAGAACCAAAAGTACACCAAAAATATGGCAAATCAGTATTTAAAGTCACTGCCCTTAATTATTTCCCTGGATACAACAGCCTGCAATACCTTTCAAATATCTTAATGTATAGTTTTAGCTAAAAAGGGAAAAAATGGATCCATCAATGAACCACCATAGGACAGTTATCAGTTGTGAACTGTCATAGCTTCTGCAATTGGCACATTCATAGATCTTCCCCTATATATCTCCATTTTTGCTTGCTAGTCCTTATGTGGCACGCTTGTTCCCTTCCAGATGATCTGACTGTAGTAAAATTAACAGTAAATTATGGGTTGTTTATATCATAACATGGAAGCACAGAAATAGATTTTCTCATGTATACACTTGTTACAGCCTACATATGAATTCTAGAGTCATTCCTGCAGCTGACTACGCTAAATCCCATTGAGTCAGCTATAATCATTCTTGAATAGGGACTTCAGAATCTAAGATTCGGAATTTAGGACTCTGAAGATAAACCATGCAAATGTACCTGTTAGTTTGGCTGGGTAAACCTAAATAATCATTTACTAACAATCCAAATACACGTTGACATGCAGCTGGAATTGTTTCAAGACCAGGTCTGTTTTGAATCAAAGTGTATGCCTAACATATTTTTTCAATAGGTCTGGACTTCTGCAAAGGACTCAATGAAACACATGACGTGTTATGCTGTATTAGAATGCAGTGTCCATCCTCCAGCAGTGTCAGTGCTGGACAGGTTTAACACACTGTCTTTGGGATTACACCACATACAAAAGGAGTCTTTGTGAAAGTGTGTTGAGAACATTAGTTAGAAAGGGGAATTTATAAGGAGGAAAAAATAGACAGCTGCGACTTTCGCGTGGAAGGTGACAGAAAGGAAACTGCTAGAGAGAAAAACAGTAAAACTGATGGAACTGAGTAATTCTTTCCTTAATTTTGTTTCCTTGTTTTAGTTTTTGAAATCCTGTTATTTCCTCCAGCTATTTTGATTCACATGAAGAAACACTTTTGATGAACCTTCATCATTTTGTTGCATTACACAGGTCAGAGTACACAAGTAACTATGCTGTACCAAAGCTGCAAGTATTCTGAAACCCCTCCAAAAAATAAAGTGAATATAAATTATAATAAAAATTTTAATTTAGAGCTCAACAAGAATGAGATGAACTGGCTGAAAGTTTCCCATTCTTTAAGTTGATACGTATTTTGCTGAAAATCTACTTTGCAACTAATTGTATCAATGAAGTGTATCCGGCATTTCACATTACTTTATAAGCAGCTTTATGGTAAAGCTGCAGAAAAACCTCATTCTTTCCCAGATACGTGAAAGTCTTTCAGTGATGAAGTTCTGGACATGTCGCTGGTACCATTATTGGAGAATGCATCTTGAACCCTAAAGTTCTCATGTTTAGCTAGCTCCAAAAATATGCTTTGTAGTCTGTTTACTCATAATTACAGTAATGTTTGACATATACCTCTCGTATATTTGAAGTCTGACACAGACTGAAATTTCTCTTTGCACTGGGAAGTCTTAATTTCTCTGTATTGTTTAAATAATATTTCCTTAGTGGCTCACAGGTGTAAAACTACGCAGCATCCATAATATTTGAATTTGACAAAGTAGGTACAATACTGGAACAAGTATTTCCATCTTTTTATTTGCTAAACCTATTTTGGTTCACAGGAGGAAATAATTCTAATGAATCTTCAACATTTGGTTGCATTACATGGGTAACAATGCACAAGTTAATAAGCTGACTAATTAAGTTAGTCATCTGAATAGTTCATTACAGGAAACAGCCAGTCGTTCCTGAAAGACTTTATCTTAATTATTAACTATTAAAGTAAATATTCAATACTAATAGAGACAAATCAAATATTAAGCATTTAATAGTAAAGATGTTAGAAAGCTTTTGAAACAGTATATTAACAATTCATTTTATCCTAAAAGGTTTGTTTTATTAGAGAACATTTCTGAGGTTGCCAGTTTCCACTTGAAACTGAACCCTTCTAAAATGTGTGCATTTGGAACAAGGATGTTCCTTGTTTGCAGAGCTTGAGAAGAAAATGTGCAAAACCCCACTACTAGAATGCAAGACTGTTGCATGGGAATTTTTTTAGCAACTGATGTTTTATAGATCAGTGTTTATACACCTATTAATTTTTATACTGTTTATAATCCTGATTGCTTTTTTAACTAGAATTGCATGCTATATATGATGTAATTATTTTTCAGATTGAACAATAGGTTTTTGAAATTATCAACCCTACATCAGCTTGTTGGTTTGGGAGTCACATTTTAAGTAAATATCTTCCAGTACATTTTCTTTTGCTTGCCTTTTCATCATTGTACATACTTTCTTTTTCTTTCTTTTTCAAATAAAAATGATTTACTAAAGTTTGATTTGAAACTATTGCTATCTTACAGGTCCTCCACCTCTGAATACTTCCAATTGCCATTCTTCTTTCTTGCATATGAAATAATACCATGCAATATATAATTAATTGGTTCAGGTTTATAAATATTTCTTATTAAAAAAAGAAGTAATCACTAATGCTTTTTATGTGACGATGAGATATTTCACCTATAATTCAATCGGGAATTAATTTTGTATTCCGCTTTAGACAAGGATAGGCTTCTGCGTATGATTACACATCCACAGCTTGAAATCACTTTCCTCATGCCAATCAGCATTGCCCAGATTAAGCGTTCTGAATATCTAACCTCATATTTAGTCACCATAAGGGTCAGTCCTGCAAGATTTTACGTACTGAAGTACTTCGGGCGAAACTTGTGGGTTTTCTTTTGGGAGTAAGATTATGTGCATGCTTAATGTTTTTCAGCTGTTGCCTTAAATGTAGATCTAGATGCTCACTTTAGGGTGTTCATCCTTCATCTGTTCATCTCTACATTCTCACATAGCATTGGAAAACCCCTCTACCAGGTATGTGGTCTGCGACTTAATGTGTCATCTCCATGACATTTGAGGCTATAAGGCACTGAATAGCTGTTAAGTGTTATGTGAAATATGCTTGAGGTAGTCTGTCTATATGCGCTGGAAATCAGGTTTCCCAACTGATATCAATGAGAAGTTCTGCTTAAAAAAGGACAAAATCTCCATCTGGTCTGATCACATTTTATATAATGTACGAGCAACAACCAGCAAAGCAGTCTTAAAATGGATGGAGACCTGTGCGAGGTCTCAGTTTTCTCCTTTTCCCTTCTACCAAAATTCTCCCGTTTTTTGGAGGTGATTTCCATTGCACAAAGCTGAAAAAGCAGCTTTACCATTTAACTGGAAGTAGAATCAGGAGAGATGAGGAGAATAAAAGAAAAGAAAAGAAAATCAAGAAAAAATTGTACCCAGGCATTTACTAAAGTGAGGTCTGGACTCCAGCAGGGCAATAATCAAAAACCTTCTCAAGTCTTTCTTTCCAAGGTGTGAGCAGTATCTCCAAAGATCTTTGTGTCTCTGCTGTTACAATATGTCTGACAACAGCATTATCAAAAGCACTGAGCTTCAGTAATGTTGTAAGTTCACCTGCTTACTTTGAGCAGCTCCAAAGCAGCATAATTGTGAAACCTGAAACCATGGCTTGTATCTAAATGAATATGCGGGTTAGGGAAATGGAGCAGAGAACAGCTCTCTGCAAGTTATGAAGGAAGTAGGAAGTGGGTGATCAGCTGCTGCAAATGTTGTTGCAGGTTCTTAACAAACCCTCTGTAAAACCCAGAAAGCTTCCCAGATCTTGTATGTAGAAATGGTGAAGCACTCTGCAGTAAAACTGAAAACCAACGTTGCATTTGCAGAGTAGCTCAAAAGCATAATTTTTTGGAAAAGAATGGTGCTTTCAAAATGCAAATCTTTTGACTGTGTAATTGCTTGAAAAATCCTGAAGTCCTCTTTTATAAAAGCTAAAGCACTTCATTAAGAAATTTTAAATTCCTTGGCATTTTTTTCCCGTAGAATGTTTGGAGTCTCCTTGCAGTAGCTGATCATTGTCAGGTTTTCTTTACATTAATAAAAGCAGAAGAGGTCAACACCTTGAGTAGCTCACTGCATCAGGAGTCAAAGGGAATAAGGTTTTTGCCAAAGGCCATACTCTAGGGAAAGAAAAAGGGAGGTGATCCACTTTTTAGGCTATGAAGTGAAGAAACATTTTTTTTCGCTGTATGTGCAAGAGACTGCCTTGTTATGGAAGGGATTTTCTTACGTATGTATATTGCTATATATTTAACGTGAAGTAGGTGCAGTCAGAGTGAACTTGAAATGGAAGGTAGTGTGATATGCATTGCTGTTCAGTTCCAGTCTTGTTTAGTATGCCATCTCTGACGAGAAATTTCTGGGTCGAGGCAATGGATGGCTTAGATGCTACAGCGTGACACCTTAAACATAATCAAGAGTTAAGTCTTTGCAGTTAAGTCTGGACTGTGTAAAGGCTGGAGGCCATCTAATGCATTTACAAGAGAGTGTGATGCTGATAAGATGCAGTACAGCTCTTCTGAGCTAACTGGAATTTTTTACCCACTATTGACTTTGAGAGCAGGTATATATTATTTCTGCAGTCCAGCCAAGGTGTGAGAGAAATACGACTAGCTGAAGTCAGATCACCCTCTTCCAGGACGGGATAGTCTCCTACTTCAAGGGAGGTTATCAAAATTGTTGTCATTGTTGCCAGTTAAAAGCTTTGTGCCAAGTAATCACATTCTATTGCAGTACAGGTTGAATTGATCGCCAGGGTTTGCATCTTCAGCCAATGGACATTGAACTGCAGGTGTGAGTGCTAAAAATGTTATTTTCTTTGACTGCTTCTGTTTCGCTCAGGATGATAATTAGACACTGTTCATCATCTATGTGCCAATCTCTTGTCCAACCAGTGAGATACCCTGGTATTTAAGGGGGCGATAAACAGAGACATGTCATTTCAGCTTTGTCTGTACTGGAGTCCATATCAACCTTGCACAGGAGTCCAATTTATTTTACAATTTTCAAAAAGGACTGGGGACAACTGGCCCTCGCCAAAGTATTGGTTCCCACCAGATTCCTAACCCACCAAGTACTGCTTGTTGCATGTGCTCTTCCAACGAGAACCCCAGGCATTTCTAGGATTTCCCTTAAGTCTGCCACATATTTCTGGTATTAGCATCTCAGGACAGAGTAATACAGAATCCCAGGACAACACTGAAGATTTCAGCAAGGTGGGAATGGATATCTTTTTCTCATCCTGTCCTGAAACCTGCTTTTCACTACATAGAATACATGGATTCCAAATACCTGGACTTATATTGGGTTTTTTGCTAGTTTCTCTTTGGGTTCATGCAGGAGAGACATGGAGATTATAGAGTACTGTTATATGTGGGTTGATTTCTCCTGAGATTGTTGAACACAGAATATCTGGACATGAAGGGATGATGGTTCTGTCTCTAGATGTTATGTTAGCTACCAAACAGGTATCAATATTTCTCTTTCACAAGGCAGGAATGGCAAGGATCAAAATCACAAGCTTTGCATCAAGGCAACTTCAGTGTCCTGGACTTCCTGAAAAAAAAAAAATTCTCCAAGAATGTAAGTGACCTTTTGGTCACTGCATGTATGGAAGTTGCTTGAGAAGGTTCCCTAAGAACACAAGAGAAGTGTTTGCAGCATTCTGTGTGCAGTTCTGCTGTAAGTGCTGAAGCTCTGGACATGGTTAAAGTTTAACACTACAAGCAGCAGTGTAATGGCATATTTGGTACTTTCTATGGACAGTTTCTATGGCAAGTTTCTCTCAGTCACTGTACAGCTGCACAGGTTTTGAGGAACTCCTTGTTTTTCATCTGTTCTTTCATTTCTTTGTGAAGAGCTTTAGTTTCTGCATCTGTTTCTTCAGTGCAGCACAGCATGCAAAAAAGCTGAGAGTCCTAAGAAGAGAGAAGACTATTTGGAAACTGAGGTGTTAGTGGTCAAAGCTACCACACAGTGATGGTCCTTCACACTGTTTCCTGTGAAGAGAATGCTTTGGGTGCATGTGAAGCCAGGATGTAGTTTCAATTTGATTTCTTGTTCTGAGTGTCTGGAGCTGACTTTAGTTCCACTGCCAGCACAGAGCCTTTCTGTGTCCCCAGAGTACCAAGGCACACAAAAAGATGGAACTGGAAAATGAAATACTCCATTAAAATAGGAAACAAAACACTACTGAAACAATGTGATAGCTTTGGGTCTGCGGGTCTGATTATAACAGCTTTTTCATACTGAAAGTCATCTTCCAACCTAACTCATCCTATCATTTTCAGTATTAGAATTAAAGCAGTTTACACCCACACCAGTCTCAGTCAGTGTAAGTGTACATAATTACAACTCTAAAAGTCAGTTCTAATAGTTAGGAAATAGAGAAGCAGTGTTGCCATTAACATGATGATCATTTAGCTATTGCTAGATTCCAACAATGTACATAAATTAAAAGGGACAGGTTGTTCAGCCCTTATACTTAAAAATAAGCACTTAATCTAAAACGCGTATGTCCTTTCCTGGCTCAGTTTCCTATTGCCTGGATTTGGCTCTCAAGAGACAACAGATGAAAGAAGTATTATGCACAAAGACTTGGGCAGAATTCTTACCTTAGTCCTACAAAGCCGTCACAATGAAGCAACACTGTGTGATGACAATGCATGTATGCATGTCATGCATATACACAACACTGTATTAGGGAAACATAAATATAACCAAAAAAAACTGAGATAGGATTCCCTGTCAAAACTCCCAAAAGATGAGAATATAATTAATACCAATTAACATGGCTTTTATGAAAAAAAACCCAACAACTTTCTGACTTCTTTACATGGTTAGAATCTGCTTAAAAGAATATAACTGCAGATGTATGCTTAAACTGTCAGTGCTATTCACCTTTATCAGGGATTTTTGAACAATAAGAGATTATAGCTGACAAAGTCTGTGGATGAGTAAAGACTGTGAGAAGTTAAATGCAAACACACAGTCCTCAGAGACTCCAATACAACGAAAGTACAATCACATGTAATCTTCGCTCTTTTAAACAGTTTGTCATTACTCAAATTCAAATATATGTGTAGAATGAAGAAACATAAACCACACCTGCGAAACAAGATAGTGTTGTGCCTTGGGAAAAAAGTCTAGACCATGAACAACTCTACAGCTGAGTAAGGACAATGATGTGACAGAAAAGTCTACTGCATCATGGTTGTCAGCCTGCAACTGTAAATTCTTATTTTACCCTCAGGGAATCTTCGTATAGTTACAAAGTTTTTGAAAGAAAGCTTTTTTCTAATGGGACTTAGATTGATCTTCAGGTGTCTGCACTTCTAAAACGGGAGGAGGGATGACAATTCAAGAAAATACTAAAACGCCCTGGATGCAATCAGTAGAGAGATGGCTAGATGAAGAACAACTTGCAATTTTCATCACTGCATGTGGCAGACAAGTGCATACTGTGTAGAATTCCAATGCTGTACTTTTTACAATGCTGGAAAAGTTGAAGACATTACAAAAATAGCTACAAACTTATTGCTAGACAGAAAATAAGAAATGCCGTGAGATGAGATTAAAAAGGTTGAGTCTTTGAAGTTATCAAAAAGAAAACTGAGATATGGGTTAAGTTCAGTGGTATCAATACCTTATGGATAGAAAACAGTGGCTATAAAAAGGGTATTTATCTAGTAAACAAAGGTAGAAATAAAACTAATAGAACTTGAATCCTGTCAAACTTAGAAAACATTAAGATGCAGATTTTAACAGTAAGCAAACTTAACCAAGCAAACTTTTTAGTCGTACATTCTTTCTCCCATCTTCGAAGAAGTAGAACATCTTTCCGAAAGAGAAGTTTTAGCCAAAACAATATTTTAGTAGATCTCTAGCTGTTGGGCTCAAAATATTCCACCTTCACTATTAGAAAGTGCCTCCTAACAAATGTTGCTGGCCTTTAAACACATTACTTCTTGCCTTCTGCACCATGGGAAGGAAAAAGGCAAAAAAAAAATATCCTTTTTTTGTTTGCCAGAGGCTTAGGTATTCATTTTTTCTTCCTCAGTCTTTATGATATTTCCCTAAACAACCACCATTTGTTCAATATCTCCAGGAATTCATGTTTTTAAGACCTCTAATCATTCTCACTCTTCTCCTTTGGGTCTGTCCAGCTGGCACACTTTAACCCTGCTGTAGCATCCTCAGCACTAAGTGAAAGGGTGATTTCACTCAATTTTTGGTCTACACATTTGAATAAAATGATAAAAAGATACATGAATAAAAAGATATGTGATGCCATACAACTTAAATCTTGGCATATCTTAAATTGTAAGGGTCTCCTCTTGCAAGGTGAATGGCAACAAAACATCAAAACAAAAACAAAACAAAACTACCAAACAATTGACCTGCGTAATCACCAATGCTGGGACTTCTAGCACTTTGTTGTTTAAGTAATGGAGGAACTTAACAGGTTTCAAATGCACTTGTTGATGACACGAATGTTGGCAACTTGCTCCAATCATCCATGAAGCCAAATTTATCCAGAAATTTTTGAGTTCTTTGTTAGTAAGTGGAAAAACTGTCAAGTCTCAGCAATTTCACTTTGATTTCCGTGTGACTCTTCAGAGGTCCTTCTAATAGTTAGCAATTCCACTTCTCCTGCCTATCCCAAGGAGAGTTTCAGACTCCTAAGCAGCTAAAGAAAGCTCTTTCAGTGTTTTTTGTCTTGATATTAAGCATTACTAAATATTTGTCATTGTTCTGTGTTTAAGCCACTTTTTTCCAACATGGTGAAAGTTTATTTTTCTTGACAAAATTTTAGTCTCCACAACACAGGTGTGAACTTGAAGAAAATCTCCAGAATGCAAGGGGGTTCTTTTCAGTTGTAATTGGTTTTAACTGAACTGTGAATTTGCTTTTTGCTTCTGCTCTCTTCCTCCTTAGATTTTGTTGGACTTCCCTTCATACAGTTGGGGACAATTCTTTCTGCATAGCTTTTAATCCACTCATGATAATTGAAACAAAAATCTAGGCTTAACATCATAGCATTCAAATGGCAATTTCATTTGGCAGTGTTGAATAACTTCTCTTAGTGTGAACTCTCAAAGCAATGGTTATGATGGTTTGGTGGTGGCTTGTACACGGAGCATGAATTCGGTGCAACACACATGCACACCAGCCCACTCATGTACTTATAACATCTGTGCATGGTGCAATGCATCACCTTGCTTTTAAGACTGCCCCTGTTTGATGAGGATGTAGCTTCTGTGCAGCTTCTCAAACTGCTACTTGGGCTTGCTAGAAAATGAAGTCCATCCTCTTACAACTTATGTTACAAATGTATTTGAAGATGTACCTGTACACGTCTTAATCAATGCCAAAATACCTTTTCATCTCTCATCCCTCCACTTGAAACTCTGCCTCTGAGCAAGGAAAACTCCAGCAAGGCTGCAGGAGTTTTGTAAAACTCTGCAGCTGGTCCTTTCAAGCAAATTGTAGAATTAAATGATAATTTAGTTCTAAAGCACAAGAGCTTATATACTGGATGAGCTGATGTTTTTGTGTCTTGTCCGCGTCTTGGCAAAGACATTTTCAAGGCCTTCTGTAGGCAGTGCTTTCTTCTAGGCAAAGCCTCTCTATTCTGGTAAGACAAAGCACCAAATATATCTAAAAACCAGGTTCAACAAAACATACTTGCTCTGGGGTGTGTGCAGTACAGATACTTTACCGTAATACTTCATGCAAACAGTGAGGTTCTTTCCTCAGCTGTTTGCTTGATAAGTTCAGTCTGTTCTTTTTTTCAGGCCCTCAAAATGAAAGTTTGAAACAGACAGCTCCTTCCTCGGGAGCACCCTCCCCGCCTGTACCTCCACCACACCCTGCTATGCAGTTGCCACCTCCTCCACCAGCCTCTCACCCATCCCTGCAGTCCTCAGCAGCTCCCAGCCTGCCTCCCAGAAACATCAAGCCCAGCCCTGAAACAATGTAAGTGAATATAAACCCCCAAGCTCTTTATTTTCTCACCTTTTTCTGCCTAGTACTTTGCTCATGCAGCAGCAGATTAAGGCTGCAGGTGCTCCAGCTTTCTGGGAAAGTGAGGTCCCACACCACTTTCCTTGTCCTACCCTGTCCCTGGCCTGTTTGGAATTAGTTTTTATTAGCTTGAACCCTCCACCTATTGTTTCCCTGAATTGTCTTATCTATAACAACATTATTTTCTGCCCTGTTGATAAGGGGAGGAGGGAGGGAGAAGACACCCCACTGGGTTTTTTACTCTGGCAAGGTTCAAAGACTTCACACACTGGTAGAAAATCAGTTGTATCCACAGCTGAAGAAGTGCATTTTCCCTTGCATTTTTCTGGGGGCAGAGGGCTGGGAGGGTCAGGTCTATGGTTAATACTCCAGGAAGCAGCTTTGCAAGCTGGAGGTACTGAGCTCAGCGCTGATTGTGAAACTGCACCAGGAGCCGCATTGTGGCCTGTTACGGTAACTCTGACAAGCCTCTGCCACGTATAGGGCTCCTTTCTTCATCCTTCTTCCGAGAGCTGCATACAAAAGCGGAACCTCACAGCTGAAAAGAGTTAAAAGCTCTTCGGTCAAATCTCAGAACTGACCAGAAACAAGCTGAGTCTGAATAACGAGCGTCTCTCTGGCCAGCAGTTGCTTCAAACAGCAGCAAACAACAGACAGGGAGAATATATGAGGCATTAGAGAGGCGTGTGTCAGCACACATACTGTATTTTGGTACATGTGGTGTGACATCAGTCTCACGCTGCTGCTGCTGTGGTCGTGGCTGTAGGAAAGGTCCCCCCAGCCTTGCCAGGGACGGCCCCGGGGAGATGCCATCACTGACCCATCTCTAGTGGCCAGACTGCTGGGTGCCAACAGCCATCCTGCAGCCCCTGCAGAAGCCCTCCTGGATACCCTTCTTGCCAAATGCTTGGGAGCCAAGTATGTCCTCTTTGCCTTCAGGGATCTGCAAAATTTACCTCCAGATCATCCTTTTGCTCTCCCTTTCCTGCATGCCCTCTGGACCTTTGCCTCTGCTGAAAATGTGTGCCAGGCTGCTGACTCGGTTTCTTTCACCCTGTCTCAGTGCTTTCTCCGTCAAGCCAAGATTAAAACATTGCTTTCTGTTTTCAAGTCCTTTGTTTGGTTACACCTGGTTGATGATCACTGTCAGCCCTAGTACTCATTCAACTATTATAATGTATTAAAAAGTCAAAACTCCCGAATGTTATTATTAGCTACATTCACAATTTCTTACTTTCAATTTCACAGCACTTTTGAATCTAACAACATCAGAGACCTTTTACCTGGCCTAACCTTATTCCACTCTTTCTCTTGTCCCTTGTTTAGACTTTAAGCTCTACAAGTCAAGGAGTAGGTCTTAGACCTACATTTAACATTGTGCAAAGTCTGGCATTCTGCTTGTGCATTGTGTAAGAAGCCTGCACCTGTGAAAATGGTTAAAAAGCCCAACAGATTCTTTCTGTTCAGTCAGCCCACCTGCCTGTTATATTTTTCATACCACACTTGTCCCAATGCCTTTGACTTATTTTCTGCTTTTATACTCAGGATCAAGGTGTCCCCACATGAAAAATTAAGTCGCAGTCAGGAAGAACAATTTAGGAAATCTCATAGGTACTTAAGTAGCATATAAAGCTCAACAGACTGTCCAGCCATTGTATAAAATAGCTGAAAAAAGCAACAGAAAAATGGTGAATGAAAATGCAATCATAAAACCACTATCATAGGTTTTACATGTCCACTTTTTCATATTTACAGAAGTCCAGACAATGAAGAAAATTACGATGATGTTGAATTTGTTTCACAGGGTAAGATGCATGCATTTTATTTAATGTCAGCTATACAAAGCTGTAAGAATATTGCATTTATAAGATAAGCAAAAGCATATAGTATTAATGAGTGACTTGTATAACTAATTATGCTGGTTCTGCAGTTTTATGTATGACGAGTGTTGTCTCATAACACTAACTGTTCTAGAATTATTACGACAGACTCTCAGGAACTGCTTTAAATATCTTCCCTCTCCCTCCCTTTTTTTGGTTACAAATGTGCTGGGACTGTAAATAACCAGATTTTCAAATCTGAACCAAAATGAATGCTGCTCTTTCAGAGTTGAAGTTGTGTGCTCTGATGCAACAGGCATTGTTTTATACTCAATACAAAAAAAAAAAAAATCATTGCCTGTGCTTTTAATATCACTTTGTGGTCTGCCTTCAGTAAGAGGCAGTGAATTGCTATGTTGTACCAGGAGCAGACAGAGAAGACACAAAGAATTTCAATCTGCCTTCTGCTCTCTCCTTGGGAGGACTTGGTCTGTGCCAGGCACAGTACGCATTGTTAAGTGTGCTAGCCATCCCTATCGTGCAGCAGTGTCGGCTGTGGAGCTGAAACTGACCCCAAGCTCTTTTCTTACCTAACTACCTGCAGAGTAAGGAGGAAGGAGATTTGCAGTTTCTTCTCCTGCAGCCTGGGGTAGAAGCTGGGTTAGTGAAAGAGCCTTTGGACTCCTTACCCAGCTGTGAGACTGGTGCAAGCAAGTTCTTTGAGGTCTATTTGGATTTATTAGGTATTTGGCAATTACTTTATTGTATAAATAGACATTTTTGTAAACATATATCATAGGTAAGTTCATCGATGTCACTAAAGGATCTTTAAAACAAATTTTCCACTTTTAAAAATACATGGTGAAATATGCTATTCTGTACATATTTCTAGTTTTCAGTGCACTACAAAAGCAACCTGGACAAACTCTAATTTTTGCATTCAAACCCTCATTAAAAGGCAGGAGCCTACACAGGTTTCTAGATACTATCAGCAGTATGATTAACAGTTTATAAATAGTTAACACTAGAATGAATTGTTTTCTGTACAGCAAAAAATAAATATCCTGTTCTTATTTTTTGTCACATAGGTCACGGAAATACGGAGGGGGTAAGTGTTATCCTCCACTCCATAAACCTATTCTTTTTAGCACAAACTTACAATTTGAGTAAAATCCTTTCAAGGCACTAGAAAATTAATTGCGGAATGAATCCAGTACATTGACAGTCAATTGTAGAAGCGTTTACTTATTGTGAAGGACAGAAATAAAGCTGGGTAAGCAGAGCAAACTGGAACTAATTATCAAAGCTGGCTAGACACCAAAAGCAAAACCATCCCTTCCATTTCCACTGACATTTCATTTCACTGAAATTTTCCAGAAACAAGGACCCTGTTCTATTCTAGTAATAAACCACTTCTTTCAGTAAAGCATGGGTTTGTATTGGTCTCTGAGACCTTAATATGAGTCCCATTTAGATCTCTAGTTTTCCAGTTTGACAACTGCTAACCCTGGCACCTTCATCATGGCACTGCAACCATCAACACAATAAAGGCTTTCCAGGACTAACACTGAAATTAAAACATCCACTTTTGATTAAGCAATGTGCTAGTGTGATTATAACAATCCAGAACTTTATAGTTGTGGTATCGTAAAAACAAAGTCAGAGAAAAATATTAGTGGGTTTGACTAATGTAGTAACTTAGTTTGGGAAGATTAAATTAATTTGTATTTACATTTTGCTGTAAAAGTGTTTATATAGTTTGTATGAAGCTTACATAGCAGGTCCATTTTCTTCATATATTTCCAAACGTATCTAGGCCATTAAAAACTGGTAATTTCTTATAGGGCCAAGAAAGTGATGGAGAGATGTATGAAGACATAAATGACATCAGGTAGTAATTTTAAACTCTATAATCTATTACATCTGTATTACTGAAAGCTTGTTAACAGAGATACTTCATCTGGCACAAAACTGATTCCACTGCAGTCCCTGCTAGGCATTATTCTGTTCATTCATTTCACCTAGAGAAAGTCAGGTTCTTCACAGGTTTTTTCCTACTTAGACCTGCTATGCCCTGGGCTGGTAAAACTCCTGCAATAAAATTGTGTGGTTACTGTGATCTAGATAACGGAAGTCTGAATTCTGGTCTAAAGAATGTGCCTGAATTACTGTTTGGAATTACATCCTAGGAGGAAAAATCAGCTCAGCTCCTAGGTACTATGTTCTCAGATGAATCTTTTGTCATGGTTGTTTCTCTTGCTTTCTAGAGAAAGATACTTAGAACTGCTATGAGAGGCTGGGTTTACAGTTCTCATGGCCTTAGTCCCCTATCATAGCTACAGAGCTAGAATATGACTCTGCTCATTCTTCTGCCATTTAGCCCTTTATTTTGACGAGTTTCTTGCCCTACTAATGTTTAAATGTATGAGACTGACTATATGACAATAGCCAAGGAAAAGCTCTAATTCTGTTGGAATAAGTAACAGTCAAAAGTTCCTATACTAAAAAACCACTTATTTCAGATGTAGAATGACTTTCAGCAAAAATTTATTGTCGAATTCCCTTTGAAAATAGATAATTTTAAAACTATATAACCAAAACAAGTGATAGTCATTCATACTTTTTTAAATAAAATTTCATATATCAGCATATCAGTTTAGCAAAAGCACCAAAAAATAAAAAGAAGGAAGCCTCACTCAATCAGTTCCGTAGGGTTTGTAAAGCACAGCTCTTCCATCCAAATCGTTGGCAGCAAATGGCAGAGCTGTAGCTATAGTCCTAATTACACCCCAGGGACCAAATCTCAGCATCATCCAGTACAGGAGGCAATGTACCCTGGCGAGGTAGGTACATTTATGATGCAGCACAGAAGACTGACCGTCTTTTGTGTAGACCGCCGGAATAGGTTTCAATTAGGTTTGAAACCACAGTCCAGTGTAGCTCAGGCTTCAGTTCAGGCTGCATCAGCCATTGATGGCCTGGGTAGTTATTTAACAGCTGCAGCCAGTGCCACAACACCTAGACTGCTACCAGTTTCCAAGCTCGCTTGCTAAAGGTAGCTCAGAGATGTTTGAGCATGCACGTGTAGAGCCAGTCTCTTGTCTCCAGGTAACCTTTTCTGGCGTACTGCCCTCTTCAGGACAGCCACTTTAAATTGAATATGTAGTATAAAAGAAAAGGCTGCTTAGTCTATCTGTTGTAGCCACACTAGTGTTTAGAATCTGTAGCTTGATTTCACTCGGAGAAGTCTTTTTTCACCACATGTGGTTCTTTGTTAACCTTGGGTAAGAAAGCTCTAGTGAGATTTGCTTCACTGCTGCATTCAATCGTGGCAATGCACTTTCAGATCATCAAGGGGAAAAGAGAAGAAGCGGGACAAGGACGAAAAGAGAAGAATGGACCAAGAGAAGAAAGAACAAAAGGAAAAAGAAAAGAAAGAGCAGGAAATAAGAAAGAAGTTCAAAGTAAGATTTTTGTTTGTAATCATGTGAAAGACACGTAAGAAGCATTATTTAGCATTGTTGAGTTCATAATACACTTTTCAGCTGGCTGCAAAACTATTTGTTATGGTAAGTAGTTCAAGCATCTGGATAAATTCTGAATGAAGGTCTAAGCTACCCTTTTATGTTTGGCATATGCTTGACTTCAGGCTCTGTACTGAGGGCAAAGACATTTTTTCCATGCTTATATAGTTCTCATTAAATTCCCTTCTCATGGTCTTTCCATGTGAAAAAGACTTAAAAACATTTCCTTTCACTTTTTTGTTTAAAAACCACTTACATCACTAGAATAGTCCTTAATAAAAGTAGACACTGGATCCTGTATGCTTGGTGTTTTTTGCTTCACTGGAGTCAGATGAAACAGTATCCAGCCCCTAAGAGATTTCAACACTAATTGCAACATATTGCCCTTACCTTGGCCTGAAGAGACCTAAAGAGACTTCCAGCCTAAGTGGTGAGGAAGGAAATAGGACATGTGTAGGGCAGCTGCAGTCACTGTCAAAGCCTAGGGGCTAAATGATGAGACAGTTCTTTCTGTTTTATACCATTTTTGTGTAGCTGGTGGTCAGCATTCTCCCACAGTTTACAAAATATACCAGTCATTTTCTGGTAACGAATGCCAGTTTACAATGCTCCACTGTACTTCCAGTCTCTTTGTACATAGCGGGCAGCTTTGTTTTTCTTCCTATTATGCTCTGTACACGGTAAAGCCATGGCGATTCTCTCACATCACGGCCTTGGTCTGCTATGCAGAGACTGACATGAGTTGAGGAGCAAATATTAAAGGAAAATAATGATAGTAAATAATCGTGGGTTAGCTGGCATTTGTCAGGCCCCTAGTCTAGACCACCCCTGTGGAGTGCAAGCATTAGCACACAGGATGCTTTCAGACTGCAGACGGCTCTCTTGTGGCCGTAAAAGTATGTTATTGCTCTTAAATGCAAGCAAGTGTATTTTAGTGCATGTTTTCTTTCCTGTTTCTTCGCCACCTATACGGCATAGATATTCCTGAGCTAGTCTGTAAGTGCCAACAGCTACATGCCTCTGCAAGATCCCATATATCTTAAAGCCACAGACAGTAGATCGAATATGGTTTCTCCATAACACATACTAAAAATTTCACAAAGAGAATCCTGCATTCCAGTAAACAGTGTGATCATCTCTTGTGAGTACTTGTAAGATCATTTATACAGCAGAATTGTAAACACAGAACATTACATGGTAGACATATTTACAGTAATGAGCATTTACTCATACGAGTAATTCTGCTGGAACTGCAGGCAGCTGCCCACTGGAATGAAATACGTTCTGTGAACCTGTGAAAGGCTCCATAAGTTAGCCTGTTGCTTTTAGTTTTTGTATTTCTGTGACTTTGCCAGTCATTCTTTCAGCTGCTCTACTGCTTTGCTGTTGCTCATTCTTTTCATTCCTGATTATTAGTTTAAACAGGGTAGTCAGGGACAGGAGTGATGCCTTTCTGTTTATGTGCCTAGACTATTTTAAAGGTCAATGAAATGAATAATTACCATTACAGTTATTTTCTCTTTTGTCTGAATGTTTGGGAAAGAGCTCTATTTTTCCACATCTGTGATTTCTTTTGTTGCCTCTTCTCTGCAGTTAACAGGACCCATCCAAGTCCTTCATCAGGCACGAGTTTGTGCTGACCACAAGGGAGGGAAGAATGAGCTGACTGTCAAACAGGGGGATGAGATTGAAATCATTCGCCTCACAGACAACCCAGAAGGAAAGTGGCTGGGCAGGATAAAAGGATGTTGTGAGTTCTGTTTCTTCACTGTGCACCTGAATGTTTTCACTGTATGAAAGCAAACATGTGAGTGTTACACCAAGTAGTAGCCTTACCAAGGCTGAGTCACTGGCCACCAAAGTAAATAATCGCTGCAACTCACCCTCCTGTCCTTAGCAGGCATGTGAGGCTTAGTTCATAGTAGGAAGTTATTGTACAACATAACGTAACATCTACATGCGCTAGAATAAGCTAGGAAGAATATCTTGGGATCTTCATTGACCTACTGAGAGGTAATTCCATGTCAGGCTTCAAAGAGCATCAGAACTTGGCTCCGTGCAATGTTCGCATTTTTTCATGTCTTTGTCTTTGTATTAAAAATAACACAGGTGTTCCTAAAACAGAAGCAGAGAATATAAGGCCCTGTTTTAAGTGTTTGTCTTGTTCCTGTTTCCATGGAAAGTTTCTAACTAATTTCTAGATTGTATTTTGTCTGTAAACCAAGAAGTTTCTCTAATTGTATAAATATAATCAGTGGATCTATGAGTAACATCAGGGATTGATGATCTGGCCTCTAGGTTATAACACAGACATTAAAAGACTAATCCATAAAATCAATTAAAATTATTAAAAGCACTTGTTTGATTTTTAAGGAGACTAAAGTGACAGTAAGTTCAGTAAGACAGTTCACACATGTAGAACTGAACAACACCAGCTGAGCACTTTGTAGTACTGTGTGTAAAAAGACATTAAGAAACTGGATCGTGTCTCATATGAACAGAGGCTGAGTGCAGCCTGGTGAAGGGAAGGCTCAGGGAGTATTTTATAATTGTGCATAAACGTGGTGGGAGGGTGTAAAGAAGATGGAGCCAGGCTCTTTCCAGTGGTGCACAGTGACTGTACACGAGGCAACAGGCACAGACTGAAACACGTGAAATTCTGTCCGAACATCAGGAAACACTTTCTTACTGTGAGGGTGACCAAGCAAAGGAACAGGTTGCCCAAAGAGGTGGTGGAGTCTCCATCTATGGAGATCTTCAAAACCTGATGGGACACAGTCCTGGGCAACCTGCTCTAGCAGATCCTGCCTGGGCAGGGGGATTGGCCAAGATGATCTCAAGAGCTAAATTCCAACATCAGCTTTTCTGCAATACTTTCAAATTTTGTAAATAAGTCATGGATCATTTTGTTCATAGGAAAACAAATCTTGGTGAGGGCTGGGAGAAGGATATTTTCTTGAGTATGTGCAGTCAATTCATTAATTTACCTATAAATAATTTAATTTCCATAAACCAATCCTTGCTTCAACAAAACTGCAAGTTGTACAAGACTTCTCATTGACAAGTGTCAATAGTACAGCCCAATGTGTTTCATTAATGCTTCAGCCTTCAGTGTTCACAGGCCAATAATGGTCTGTGAAGAAGACAAAACAACAGAAGAATAGCAGTTTTGATGATATACATGAAAGAAAAATATCAACGTATTACAGATTTGAGAGAAAGCACACTAAAAACCAGGTTCGTTCAGCAGCAGCAGAGTGAGGCATTTTCTGTTTTCAAGAAATGCATGACCATTTTCCACCTTTAAGAAAACCCATTCATGCTCTCTTCTGTACAGGCAGTACGCCTGTTAAGATTCCCCTCAGCAGAGACAGAGTTTCCAATCTCAGGCCAACTGCTCTGCTGCAAGTTTCTCATGAGCCATTGCACCCAGGGGTATAAACAGGTCTTTTTAGTGAAGATCCAGCGATGAGGATAGCCATGCAGATGCAGCATGTCTACAAACCTGAAGCAAAATCAATGCAAACAACACGTCTCTCCCTGCTAACAACCTGTCAGAATCTTTACGTCATGGACCTCCCTAAAATATGCCATGAAACTGCAGTGGTCCCAAGGCCAGCTGAGGAAGGGAGCTTTCCCCATGATTCCTGGAGTCTGCACAGAAAATTTTTCCGCTGAAGCTGAGAAGTAATTAAAGGTGAAGTTAACTTAACACCAGCTGAGGAGGGTTTGGGGGGAGATCTGACAGATTTGAGATTGATATTTGTGTAAACAGATGGAGACTCGAGCTGAGTCTGCTTAGAATGGGACACTTCTTTGAAAGTTTTCAAAGATCATATAAAACAAGTCAATGATTGATGATGAACCTTCTGTTACACTCATCCCTTTACCATGAGCTTTAAAACTATCTGCCTAATTACATGTTTTCATTCATTTAGATGGATACATTAAAACAACCATTGTGGAGATTGATTATGATTCTTTAAGAAGAAAGCAACAACCATCCACCAGAGCTGCTGTGAAACATACAGAGAGTGACCAAGAAGTGTATGATGATGTTGGAGAGCAGGACAGTATTAGCAGGTATGTTTAAGGAACGCATGAAAACGAACCAATGATTCACCGCAGTCAGCCTAGACAGGGGAAGTTTTACAACAAACAAAGCAGACTCTTGTCACAAAAGAATAGCTGTTTATATCAGAAACATGTAACACAACTATTCAAACTGGAGCATTCAGAGGAACAAGAATGGATTCTGGAATCCAGCATCTATAAGCACTCATGCTCAGGAGGAATCCATGCTGTTGAAAGAGGACTTACAGCACTGCAGTGCAAAAGCGAACAATATGCAAAACACACAGGATTACAAATAATCTGCTGGAACTGCAATTCTCTTTCCTCCCTTTCTTTCCTTGTTCTGTCTTTTGAAGTCACACACTGCCTTTTCTAACATGCAAGAATAAAAGACTCTAAAAACAATTGAAACTTTCGCTGCATTGGGGAACTCCTAATCACCCTCATTGCTCTCAAACCAGAGGTAGCCTTACTACCGCTTTCTTTTTGAAGAGAAGGGACTTCTGGAAGTGCGACAAGGATAGCCCTTCAGAAGTTTGTCTAATGTGTTTAGTCCTGAAAATAAGGCCTACAAAATCCCATGAGATGGGTAGGAGCTATGTATTTTTTACTTCATCAGAGGCTTCTCCACTATGCCACACTCGCAAGTATTTGCAATGCAGTGCTATATTTTAGAGTCTCTACTTCAATGTGCCATATTTTCCACATAAAATAGATTTTCAGCTAGAGAAGTGCCATCTCCAGCAGCATATCAAACTTGCTGGCAGGGAAACATCCTAGTGATCTTGTGACAGGAGTCAAGGCTATCACATGATCTAACATGATCGTGGTATCTTTGTTACCAGACCTCACATAAAACTCTTGCTTCTGTCATGTGGTGCAACAAACCGGTGCTCATTCTCCATTACATGTCCTGATGTGCAGAAACACATACCCTGGGATTCAAATAGCAGATCTGCATGTGAGTGTAGAGGATTTCAATGTGTAGGACATCCACCTTGAAACACTCTGGCATTGCACCTGGTTTACCGCTTCCCAGCACCTTAGCTTAGAGGCCTGGCTGGAATACAGCGAACACAGCTGGCTGGCTGCTGGTAGAAAGTCCCCATGACCTCCAGGAACTGTGCTTGGAAAGATCTGCCTTCAGGGTGGCATTCTTTAAGCAACCAATATAGTTTTGCATCTGATGTTTTTCCAGGTTGCTCAATACCAGTTTTCCTCCCTGCGCATGGGTCTCATAGCATTGTAACCTAGCCAGAAGAGTTGCTTTATTTGTTCTAGGTTTTAGGTAATCTGAGTGTTCGGTACTTCCTTGCAGAAGTATCTTTGGCCAACCCTTTTTACTATGGCAAGCATTACAACTAACCACCTCAATGCACAGAATTGAGAAAATTTATTGAATTCAAAAGCAAAAAAAGAATACACACACTATTGTGTATTAAAATCACAGTGTAAGGAACTTCTAAGGATGAATGAATGGCTCGAATTCATTAAATTCTTTAAGCCGTATTTTGACATTTTTATCTTCTCTAGTGATTATTAGCATTCTGTTCAGTTCATGAGCATGAATTGTTGGAAGGTCTGACATACATCAACATGTCTTGAAACCACTGTAAGAATGCCATGCTAAAAAAAGTCTCTTGACCAAACAGCATTATTTCCTTATTGGTAGTATTGTTAATACTCCAAAAGCACTAACTGACTAGAGCTATTGTATTTCAGGATTTCTTGTCACAAGAGTTTAACAAATATCTTGTTTTGATGTAGCAGTTTAAGTAAGGCTCTGACCTGGAAATTATCTCGGTTACTGTAAACCTATCATTTTTTTTCCAGTTACTGTTAAAACAGTAGACTAATATGGAATCCTTGAAATGTTTGAAACGTGCAGTTAGAAGCTTAAAGCATCACCAAATGAAAGCTATTTGAGCAATAAATTCATTTGTTTACCATTTCATCTCAAAAAAATCCTCTCATAAGGGATGAATCTAAAGGGTTTGGATGCACTGCTTAGTGTTCAGTCAGATTATATTTTTATTCCCATCAAGTTTTACTGCAGGATCTCCTGAGATCCCTTCCAACATCAGTTATCCTATGATCCAAAGTCATATTTTGTACTGCAGTTTAAAGACATCATCAGGAATATAAAATATATTCTAAATATAGCAAATTGTAATAGCTGTAGACATCAGTTTGCATTTCCTTGAAAATTACACTCTATTGGAAATTGCTAACAGCTGATAACACTTATTATCTATTAGGACCGAATGTTCCACTTGCTTGAAAATGAGCACCTTCATTGTCTTGAAATATCTGCACTGATTTTTGCAAATAGAGAATTTGCTTCACAGCTTTACTTATAAAATACAGTCCTTTTTCTTTACATTAACTAAAGATGGTATTGATAATTCTTTCTCTTATAACCTTTTCAATTACTGAAAATGATATTTTAAAATAACTCTTTTCTGATTTGTAATGAATTATTTTCAAGGGAAAAGAAAAAAACAAACCAGAGTATTTTGTCCTGCTTTACCTGAACCTACTAAAAATTAATCTCTCCTCATCTAAGAGCTAGATCACTTATGAATTAAATGGAACAGTTTCTTTAGCATTAGCGAGAATGCAGCTACTGTTTGACTGTAAGAAATTGGTTTGAGTGTGGTGAAAACAGAGAGAAAAAAAGAACTGGCACATTTAGTTGTTGCCCATATAGAACTCACAAGCATCTGCCTGAGCTTCCAGTGCAGAACTTGTAGTGCTCAATTGGTGATGTAAAGGAGTGCCAAAGCCAAAATATTTAGAACTCATAACTACAAAAGTGATGGGTGATCATGGTGTTTTCTTTTTCCAAAGGATGACTGTTTTTCTCTAAAACATCTCTTGTTTGCTTTTCCAGTCAGAGTGGTGGTCAAAGTGGAGCTGGAAGTAAGTTCTACATATACTTTTTGGGGAGAGTTGTTTCTGCTTACCTTCAAATCCAGACCTCTGAAGCTTCTAAATAATGCAGTAATTATCCGTAAGCATGCTAAACGATAGCTAGCAGGCAACAAGCAAGGAGGTATAGTGCCCAAATTAACTTACTTTCCAGCTATAGGAACCTGGGCAAGAAAGAAGTTTTGTCTCCAGATACTGTGAATCACAAGCATCCCAGAAGATGACAAAACTTCATATTTTTTTGTGTGGAGGTAAATCACCACACAAAACAGCACAAATATAATTGGTAAAATATTGACATGACTAAGAGGTTTTGTGCAGGAGAAATCCAGTTCTGAAAAAGCCAATAATACTACCAATTAAAGCTTCGTTTTGCTGACAGTCATGGGGAACTTCAGTTTCAGCGATACTCTGTAGTCCTAACAAGTACGACAGCAGCAGTTTCATACTGTCAAGAGCAAACATTCAAACCCAGTTTCCCCTTTGGTAGCACATATATTTATGTAGCATTCTCTGTTGATCACAAGAGTACAGCTCATCTGAGAGTTTAGATACTAGTCATGGCACAAACATTCCCTGGCAGTGCTGAACGAAGCTGCTGCCAGCTAAGTACAGATTTCAGTGATTACTTGGACCAGTGGCTAGAATTGGACATGGAAACTGAGCTAACCCTGCACTGAAGGAGGTGGGGCTCAAAGGTCAGAACTGGGACCAAAACGGGGAGCTTATGTTGCACTTGCCTCTGGTTTCTGTGGATGAACACACGATGTCACTTGCTGAGAATATTGGTCTGACTTCTTCAATCATCACTAGTCACACACAAAAATTTAAAAGTCATCAGTCATCATAATGACTGAGCCAAAATCAGCAATTTAGAATTTCATCAAAGAAATGAATACCCTATTCAGCATCACTAAATATAAATGCATTAATTCACTGTTTGATCTGTTAAAGAGATGTTCCCACCTCCTCCTTTTGATCAAGAAATTTATGATGGGATTGATGATGAAGATGCTGCAGCTAGGTAAGTTTCATATCATTTATATGGTTTGCTTCTTTAACAGAGTGTTTTCATTTCAGTTTTTAGTATTTTGAATGAAGCATGATAATTAACAATATTAAGAAGATCAGCAAGTGGGTATATATTAGGATGGATTCTTCAAGCTGAAAGAAAGGGTTCTTGGGTCTTTTGCAGAAGTTTTGTTCTGTAATTAATTTTGGTGTGTCAGGAAAAGCAGCTGCACTTGTGAAAATTATTAAATTTTAATAATATTAAATTTAATAATAATAAATTTAATAATATTAAATACTATTAAAGAGAATAGCTCTGAAATGAAAATAACAAACTAAAATGTTAACTTGCGGAGTAACAACATGAAAAGAGTAAGCTAGTAGATTCTTATCTATGCTTACAAATTTATTCCACTATCTACAAATGACCTAACATACATATTTCTAGTTTAAAATTTTAGTGTTTAGCATTTCGGTAAGTGTCCTCCCCTTGCGGTATATACATTTTTGGCATTAATGAGAACTATGTGCATCAATGGAGAATTTAAATTGGACCTTTTAAAAAGATTGCTGCATTTTACATTGTGATAATTGCATGCATACTCCAAAGGTCTGTATCGCAGGATGAAGATAAGGATGGTATCTGGTCCTGGGGAATCTTGAAGAGGCTAAAGGTCAAAGATGACAAAAAGAAAAGTGTACGAGCAAAAACAGCTAAAGTCGATGGGGCAGAAGATAATGGAGATTTGTTGTAAGAGTCTACCAGGAAATCACAGTGCACATTAACTAATTCTAATGAAGCATTGATCACATGCTACTAACATGTTCTCACAGCACCCTAATGAATCATTCATCAAATTGCAGCTCAGGATCATGCTTTCTGCAAAAACACTGACCTCCTTTCTTTTCACATGCCTAATGTAATTATTCTTTAAACAAGCTACATTCATTGCATAAGTCTTGTAATTAAAATACACAAAAACCTCTTTTTCATGAAGAGCACCAAAATAATCCATCATCTTTGTGGTACTCTGGTGATGTAAGTCTGCTGTATCCTCAGTTAAAATGTACTTTGATCATTATTACAACGTATCTGAGATAAACAGTTCAATCTAGTCCCATTAATCAAAATTTTAGGAATACTATACCAAAGAGAAAAATACAAAGATTGTTTTCTACCCCTCTTGCCTAGAGGTTACAACAGCAACTGGTGTTTTTACCACCATCATCTTTCATTCAGTTCTGAACCAGCTCAGTTTGACTCAGTGGTAAAAATACATTTAGTCCATGACTATTGCTGTTGTCAGCGGAGCTTCAAAATGTCTGGAGCTTACTTGGAGACCTTGTGTGCAAGGTTTTTAAATGATTTAAATGATGCAAAAACATATTAATGGGATATAATTACTTAATGAGCATCTCTTTTTTCCAGCATGCCTCCTTCAACAAAGCAGCTTGGAAAAGGTAATTAATAGCCTATTGTTCAGTCTCCAGATTAATTCCTGATCCTTTTCTCTGTATACATTACTCTGTATCATGCTAGTCACAAAAATACATCCAAGGAAGGAAACAGGATTTCCCATTTCTTACCCAGTTCCAGCAAAGAAATTTCAAATATTGTGACAGATTTGGCTACAGACAAGAAGATACAAATACATTGCAAGCTCTCTAGATAACAACTTACTGTATCTTCTAAGAAGTCATGATTTTTGTACATGAGATTTCCACTAGTTTTATTTGACACTGAGTCTGAACAGATACACTTGGAAAGACACATCTAATGTAAGACTTCAAAAGAAAAGAGATGCATGTTGGTTTTTTAATCTCTTGCAGTGTTTTTGTAAGATAACATATACTCATAAATATCAGCTCAGCCATGGAATAAAAATCAAGTTCTTACAATTTTTGAGGCTATCGCCTGAATGGCAGAGCTCAGACAGTTGTCTTCGGCGCTGAGTCTAGTTGGAGGCCTGTAACTAGTGCTGTTCCCCAGGGGTCAGTACTGGGTCCAGTCTTGTTCAACTTCTTCATCAATGACCTGGAAGCAGGGACAGAGTGTACCCTCAGCAAGTTTGCTGAGGACACAAAACTGGGAGGAGTGGTGGATACACCAGAAGGCTGTGCTGCCATTCAGCGTGACCTGGACAGGCTGGAAAACTGGGCAGAGAGGAACCTGATGAGGTTCAACAAGGGCAAATGCAGGGTCCTGCGCGCAGGGAGGAACAACCCCATGCACCAGTACAGGCTTGGGGTGGACCTGCTGCAGAGCAGCTCTGTGGAGAGGGACCTGGGCGTCCTGGTGGATGACAGGTTAACCATGAGCCAGTAGTGTGCCCTGGCTGCCAAGGCAAATGGGATCCTGAGGTGCATTAGAAGGAGTGTGGCCAGCAGGTCGAGGGAGGTTCTCCTCCTCCTCTACTCTGCCCTAGTGAGGTCCCATCTGGAGTACTGTGTCCAGGTCTGGGCTCCCCACTTCAAGAAAGATGAGGAACTACTGGAGAGAGTCCAGCGGAGGGCTACGAGGATGATGAAGGGACTGGAGCATCTCTCCTATGAGGAAAGACTGATGGAACTGGGCTTGTTTCTCCTGAAGAAGAGAAGGCTGCGAGGGGACCTCATAAATGCTGATAAATATCTGAAGGGTGGGTGTCAGGAGGATGGGGCCAGACTCTTTTCAGTGGAGCCCAGCGACAGGACAAGGGGCAATGAGCACAAACTGAAGCACAGGAAGTTCCGTGTGAACATGAGGAAGAACTTCTTCACTCTGAGGGTGACAGAGCCCTGGAACAGGCTGCCCAGGGAGGCTGTGGATTCTCCATCTCTGTAGATACTCAAGACTGGCCTGGACAAAGTCCTGTGCAGCCTGCTGTAGGTGACCCTGCTTCAGCAGGGGGGGTGGACTAGATGACCCACAGAGATACCTTCCAACCCCGAACATTCTGTGATTCTGTGATTCTGTGATTCTGTGAGTTCTAAACCTTTTATCTCCTACTGTGATTTTTCTAGCCATTGATTTGATGAGTTGAGTAATTGCTTCCTCTCCAGAAATATGCTGAATGTGATTCAGAGTATATTCTTGGGGTAAGAATTCTTTACGCTGTGTTGGCATTGCAAGATGGCCTAAAAACTAACATGTTATTCATCTCCACTTCTAAGCAATGTTGCATTGACTAGAGTGCTATAGAAGTGCCCAGCTTACATTAACATCAAACCCCCAAAATATACTTTGATGTAACACAGTGGGAAATGGACTCATTAAAATGAAGATTAAAGGCTATTGCATTAGCCAACATGTGCTAAAACTTGCTTCAGCTTAAGAAGATTAAAATATCAGTGAATACCTATTATTATTAATAAAGAGTCTTATTCTGAAAAGGTTGGCTGGTATTCATTTTGCACAGTACGTTGTGCAAAACAGAGAAGCCACAGTTACTACAGACAATACATGGCTACAGTACTTGCCACAATTTCTTGTCAACTTAGCTACACTACCATAGACTGTAACAGAATGTATTCACTACTCAAGGATCACATAATAATTTTCCATTCTTTTAAACACTATTGTTTCAGATTGTGGAGACGATGTTTACGACGATGTAGATTCTTCAGACTTCCCTCCTCCACCGCTCGAACTCAAGCAAGTGAAAATGGGAATCACTCCCCTGATTAGAAATCTGTAATACACTGTGAAACATTTTCAAAGTATTTACTAAAGGCAGATTGCGACTAATGTATATCTTATTTGGTGTTGTCAGGTTTTGTGGTTCTCCTAACTCTACTGTTGACAATGGCAGCTGAATGCTCCCTGCGTCCATTTCAGACTGAAATAGTTATTAGACTATAGAATAAATAAGCATGCTTTTAATTTCAACAAATTCAGCCCCTGATGGACAAGAGGTAGAAATTAATTCATGGCCTAAAGGTACTTCATTGCAGATTCTCTGCATGTAGTCCTCTTCCTATCAAAATTTGGAGACTTAGGATAAGTACTTGATCCCAGCTGTTACAATATTTTAAGGGAAAAGGAGATAGTTCCCTGTGTTCTAAGTATAAAACATGTCTGGAGGTGTAAAGTTCAACTTAGAAAACTTTCAGCCCTGCACCAGGAAGTGATGGCCATCTCTGAAGCACAGAGGCATTATGAGCACAGATGCATCTGTGATGATGACTGCAACATGTCATGTTCTGTTGTCACTAACTCCACGCAGGTGGAGCTACAGAGTGCACCACGACAATCTAGTCTAGAGCCATTAAAACATAGACAGTTCTTTGAACTGTATATCCAAAGGAAAAGACGTGGCCCTCTTAACCTAAACCTAGGTTACTTCATCCACATGCACGCATGTATTCGTCATCAGTGAAACTCATCCACAACCCCTCCAGAGATCAGGAAGGATCAAAATGCAGAGTCAAACTTTAAATTCCTGGTGACAGCATCAGGAAAGGCAGTTAGGGCATGAAACCCTTCCACGCTCATTGGCACAAGTCAACAGTATCAGGGATGTGAAAAAACAACAGAACTTGTAATAGGTCATGTAATGCCGATTCCCTGGTGTAGCAAGGTCTTCTGTGGGCACACAAGACTAACACAGCTGCTGTACGAAAGGCTAAGATGTTCCAGCTGCCTCCACAGTGCGATGCGTGTTACTCAGTCTGTTGCCCAAAGATACATAGATTTCACAAAAGTTTCTCCTTGCCTAGAGATTCTAAAGTGATGGGTATCATTTACACAAACTATTTTTGGTAGATGTAAAGTTCTCATTGCTGTAGCAGCTAGATTCGTCTAGCTGCTAATTTTCCATATTCACTTATGTGACAGTTACATTAACATTAAAACTCATTAAAAGAGAGAAGTAGGAAAGACAACACCAACTCAAAGCTGTATTGTATTATCCATATTAGTTTTGTAGAGCAACAAAAACATACTAAAGACACATGAAGGCAAATGCATTTTCACTAAAATTATCAGAAAGGTAGATATGTTGCTAATTTTGTTTGTAACCTCTTGTTTTAGTTCATCAAAATCAGCAAGCCTTGGAAAACGTAAATCAGATGAAAAAGATGCACAAAAGCTTAAAAAGATGGAAAAAGAAGAGAAAGAGTTCAGAAAAAAGTTCAAAGTAAGTTTTGTTCAAAGTAAGTTTTGTTCAAAGTAAGTTTTG
>Ga0065711_1026256_pt1 | contig 85283 bp, 40 predicted proteins | sample Hoacrofraction12_FD_59098 | JGI IMG/M metagenome (GOLD analysis project Ga0065711, IMG submission 59098) | Hoatzin crop microbial communities from Cojedes, Venezuela - Epithelial fraction 12 v2 (version 2) | ecosystem: Host-associated > Birds > Digestive system > Esophagus > Crop | place...
ATATTCAAGACCCGCCTGAACAAGGTCCTGTGCAGCCTGCTGTAGGTGACCCTGCTTCGGCAGGAGGGTTGGACTAGATGACCCACAGAGGTCCCTTCCAACCCCTACAATTCTGTGATTCTGTGATTCTGTGCAAAGAAGCGTGACCAGCAGGTTGAGGGAGGTGGTTCTGCCCCTCTACTCTGCTCTGGTGAGACCTCACCTGGAGTCCTACGTCCAGCTCTGGAGCCCGCTATGTTAGGAGATGTAAATTGCTAGTGGCTTTTTCATGTCCCTAATAATACTGTGCCAGCACGGAGACTCAGGGGTTGGGGAGGAGACTCCCTTGTTTTGTTTTGCTTTGAAAATTATGTATTTTAATGTTTCTGTTTCGTTAGAGAGGAAAAAAGATTTTCTTTTGTTTTGGTGGGAGAACAAGACTTTAATTGTATTAGCAAAAAGCCAGAATCTTGATTCCTGAATAAGAAATGACAATTGTTCAAAATATTTGCATATAATTAGAAACATATTCATGTCAAGGGGAAAATAAGCCATCAGATTACCTTTCACTATAATCATGTAATTATTTTTTCCATACCCAACATTTTACTGAAATATATGTGACTGACAGATGAAAAAAGAACTACGAATGTTCTGTGTTTTTTTTCCAAAAGGAATAAAAAAATTGATGTGAACCCATTGGTTTAAATGAGGTTGGCCACTTATAGAACAATTTTTTGTGAGAACAGAGTTTCTGTTTCCTTTTGTTAAACTGGATTAAGAAATGAGCCTTCTCTAAATTGCACCTAAGGCTGATTTCTGTCAAATTAGTGAGATTATGGGCAGCAAATTTCATTGATTCCTTCTAGCTGTTAGATTAGGCCTGATGAGTGCAGAGGAAAGTCTTACTTGCCTGCATCGGCCCTGCAGGAACTGCTGGTTCTGTTCATTCCTTGTCTGAACACTGAAAGACTTTAATCAGTTTTTTAGCTCAGTACCAAAATTTAGGACACTTAGTAAGGGCAACTGAGTACACTACACCCTGCTGTGACAGATTTGGCTGCTGGATGCTCAGCTTAGCCATCTCCCAGCTGCACACAATGACAAAATCTGATGTGTTTCATTCCCTGGATTCCTCTGGGAGGACATCCCAACATGGGCACAGAGGGAACCTGGGTGGGCTAGTCTGGATGATCAGGGGACCAGGACTACCCGAGCTGCAGTGTAGACATGGCCATGGTGCCCACTTAACTGCCCTCTCGCTTATGTTGCTGGAGTCCTAGCACCACTGAAGCATTGGCACATGGCTCCAAGCAAGCTGGTGACGTGCATCCTCGCTTTCCCAAAACACCATCTAGTAATACCTATCAGTATAAACACGACCAAAACATCCACGGCCTTGGAAAGAAGTTCCTGTGAGCACGATCTTCTCCCTGTGACTTCATACTTCATACGGAGGCCACAGGATCACATCTGAAAACTTTATTTGTGTTGCTCAATGTGAAGTCCAAATGTTCAGCACTTGCCAGGAATGCTTTCTGCAAACAGCTCTCAAGCCTTCACATTGTGACTTTCTGAACTTTCTTCTGTTATTTCCCTTCATTTTTCTTTGAAGCTTAATTTACATCACAGGCAGCAGTGGGAAGCTGAGAATTCACAGATCCCACAGATTTAATGTTAGTTTGCTTGGGAAAAGTATGGAGCAAAAATTGCCTAAAAACTAAATAAGCACTTGCAGATTAATAAATATTAATAGCAAAGCTTTGCACTTAGAGAGCAGCTTCCATCTGGAGGTCTTGCCTGGCTTCATAAATATTAACAATCCAGTTCCATCAAAATCTATCAGAATATTTCCACTGGGAGTCTATGAAAATGGATCTTCGTGTTGGGTTTTTTTTCGGGATTATTTTTTACCCCTTCTTCTGACTCATAGCAATCCTGTTCCTCCTTGGATCTTGTTCGGCATTGCTGTACATGCTCCGAACAGGCCTCTGTCCGGACACCACTCCTGGATTTGTGAGCTTAATTAGTTCTAAAGTGATTCTTTTTTCAAAAGGTGGTGATTCCCTACGTGTTTGTTTTTCCTCTCCTCTACAAGCACGAGGGAGAGCTGGTCAGAAAATTGATGTCATCAGGAACAAGCATATCAGCTTCCTCTGGAAGTGCAGGCTATTCCTGAAAGCAGAATTCAAATCCCTTCTTCTCCTATTTCCTGACACCCCCCCCAGCTGTTAACCATTTCCCTGCTGGCAGCGGTCACCTGTGTTACAGAAGGGCTCTGATCAGAAGCAGCATTAACATGAACATGCATCAGATCTTCATTAAAAGAGTGCTTATAATGAGAAGGTAGAAGGTGATATAACACCTTGAAAGGAATTGTATCTGTCAAAATTGTAGATTGTTTTCTTTCTGCTTGACTTTGCCTGACAGCAGCACGGCTGTGAAGAATCAAAACCCTGCACTGCAAGTTGGCTGGATGTGTGCCTCTGGGAGAGTCACAAGATCCTGGATAGTTCCAAGGCATCACCAGAGGCAGGGCTGCTGCTTCCCATGACACAAGCTGACATTTGAGTTGTGAAGTCAGCAGGAGCCCAGAGCTGCCACCTCACATGGAAGCCAAATTTGGTCAACTGAGTAACATTTGTTTTCCCATTAGGGCACTTTTTTGTTTGCTCATGCATGTTATTTTCTTGGTTTACTCTCCCTTGCCTTTTTTCTTGCTTCCTCAAATATTAATTCACTGAATAATTTCTCTCAGCGTATCCACAGTGCCAAAAGAAAGACTAGCGTAACTCTGTGGAGAGGGAATTTTCTGCAGTCTAGTTTGCTGTTGATGAAGGGTTTGCTTTGTTTTTGTTTCATGGATGCCACCACTGTTCTAGACTGTGACACACTGCTGGACACTCTTCTGGTTTTGCAGTTTCCAATGGAAAGTATCTTGTTTTAAAATATGTTTTAAAAACCTTTGGACTTTTTTGGTATTAATCTTAAACAGTTTGTTCTTTTCATGCTTGGTTTACTTTATAGAAATATAAATATTTAAGACTGGATGTTAGTAGGGAAGATTTTTCCCTTCTCCCACTTCCCTCATCTCTAAATGAACAAACACATGGTCAAGTAAGGAGTTCATAGGACGATTTGGCAGTTATTTTGGAAAAGAAGAAAATAATGAAGAAAAGAATACATTTGTTAAAAAAGTCAAACAAATCATGACTCATGCATTCAGACAGGAATCTAAGATTCAAGATTGATTTAAGAAAACACATGTAAAATGACATTGTGGAGTAGTCTGATTCATCATGTTTTTAAAACAGAAAATTTCAAAGAAATTTAATTGAAGTCTTTTTAAAAATGTCAATTCTGCACCACAAAAGCCAGAATGCTAACACTGTCTGCGAGATATCCAAGGCTATAATGTGGATCAGAAGCCAATATCCTTGCTAACAGGGAGAGAGTGGGAGGATCATTTCGGTTGCCTTGTCCTCAGTGCTTTGTGTTATGGTTTCGTCCTGAATAAATGGTTTCACAAGTGAGCTGTTGAAGAAAATTGCCTTTAAATAACATAAAAAAGGAACTGTAAACAATAGGACCATCGCACTTTAAAGGAAAAACGCTAGGTTCACTTCTTTCCTTCTTGTACCTGAAAACCCTGAATATCTTGTAGAACAACACACATACAATATAAATGCCACAGCATTTTTATTTGCTTAGAGAATTTGCAGATTGACTCAGTGTAAAATTAATCCATCCTCAGCTAATACTCCAGCTGAGCCCAGCGGGTGATATTATGTGTTAACTTTCTACAGTACCATCCACAGCTCAGATTTGCCTTTATAATCTAGCATTTTACCATCAACCAGCTATCAAAAGAGATTCTTATATTTTATGAAGTGGTAGCTAAAACCAAGCCACTCATGGCTACCAGAACAGCACACAACCTGCAAAGAGGGGTTAAAGGATCATGTGCTTGTTTAGTCTACCAAAAAGGAAGCTAAGAGGCTTGCTGGCAGTGGTAACTATGTGCTTTTATTATGATACCTGTGTTGACTTTTTTGAACCAGGGGACCAGGAGGACCAACATACTGGGACCAGGGACCAGTCCCACAGGTGTTAGAGATCCAGAGCCACGAACAACACAACTGAGCCAAATTTGCCTATTCGTTGCTTCTGCTGGCTGAAACTGCCAACATTAATTCACACCAGAGAGCAGTCAGAGCAAGGAAGTCATTGCACCTAGACCGGCCATCAGCAGCCAGGCACTAACAATGCTTGATTCCTACCTGACCCAACTCATTTCCTAGATATGAAAGAGTTTGCACTTCATTGACTCTTCTGTGGGCTAGCACGTCCTGCCTTAAAATCCTACCTGGAAATATAAATAGCTTTAAAATAACACTTATTTTTTACTGGCTCAGGATTTGATCTCTGGCAGTGATAACATGAGAGGAGAGGCAGCCTTATATGAAAGTAAACAGCCTGAACCTTTTGAAAAGGGAATTCACTGCTGAAATTTCACTGTTAAGTTCATGCCACAAAACCAAGTCTTGTGTACCTCTCTCTGCTCTCAGAAAAACATTTTCTTCAGCCTTCCCAGGTGCCCTGGAGATTTTGTAGGGATTCCATCACAAGTGTAACTTTTTCCCTTTTTCTTTCTTCTTTTTTTTTTTCTTTTCTCTTTTCTTTTTATTTTTCTTTCACAGAAGAGAGAAAAGAAAACGCAGAGAAACTGAATGACATTCAGACTCCAGGATCTCTCCTTTAGTCCCCCACTGGGACATTTATGCTCGCATTCCTCCCTGGACTTCCTTTTTCTGCACCTCTGCCGGCTCATTTTAACCACAACCACCACCTTCTGCCATAAAGTACGGATTTTCAGCCCTTTTGCTGATTACATCAGCCACTGCGACAAGGGATATCCCTTATTCCCAGTCAGTGTTAGTAAGAGCAGGAGTGCTGTGGTCTTGCTTAGTTGTGACAGAAAATGCTCCCAAGCAAGGGAAAGAGCAAAAGAGAGGATTCCAGGACCAGGCCTTTGCTGGAATGTATTTTCCTTCCTGTAGCACAGTCCCTTGAGACCAGGGCTTGTGGATGTGCGATGTGTGGCATCCTCTTCCTCAACAGTGTTTGTGCAGGACTCACTCAGCGCAGTGGACATCAGAACTAAAATCTCCCCTCACAAGCCTTTGTGGTGAGTCACCCACCTACCTAATGTTTAGATCTGCATCGGAGGCTACCTGAAAGTCTCCCATGTAATAAAGGTGAGTTTATCTTTCTGTTCCTGGCCTTTTCACTTTTGAAAGATATATTGTGCTACAATACGGTGTCAGAAGGACATAAGTCTTCCAGTGCATTTCTAATTCATGAGAGGGCAGTCTTTGCAACAGAAGCTGAGGGCTTAAGCAATCTCTTATACCCTGTTGGTGACCAGAGCTCTTACTCTTAATGCTGCTTACAGATATTCATCTCTTGCACAAAATTGGTTTATCTTGCTTCCATAAAGGAGGCTGTCTGAGATGCATCTGGGAGCACTGGAGGTGAATAAATGTTTATCTGAGCCTGCCTTTTTCAGGATGCCATAACTCAGAGATAGGGGAAGGATGCTAGACCTTTTGTTTTCTCCTGTGAAGAAAAATCCAGGCCCTGGGAGGGGCTGAGAGACTTGAAATAAGGAGGCTTGAGGGAATGCAAAGAGTTCTCACTTTTTTCTTGGGAATAAGAAAACAGGAGCAGAAAGAAGTGGAACTGGGTGAAAGGGTATGACGGGCAATGGAGAGAGGTAACGAATTAAGACCAGAGCTAGGGATGGAGAAAAGAAAAGGAGATAGTTTTCCAGAGAGAAAACACAGGTCTGAATTCTGCAAGCCATTATCTCTTTGTCAAGAAAAATATCTAAACAGCAAACAAAAAACAAAGACACTGTGATACTCCCCTCAGGATGTCTTCCAGCAGAATGCTGTATGGGGCTGCAACAGTAATGGGCTGCTGTCCTGTGTGAGCAGGGATGTGGTTGTGAAGGAAGCCCATTGCATCCCTTGGAATATGGGATGACTGTCCTTCTGTTCACCCTAGCATTTTGGACCTGATATTGGCTGGGGTCCCAGAGCTGCACAGGGAAGAAATTGGGATGGCAAAATGGTAAGGACATTTTTGGCTGTCTGTCTATCTGGTTGTCCAGGCACTGCTGTCTCATTCCTCTTAATCAGGAGCCAAGAAGTGGCTGCAGAGGATTCCTTCCTGCCTCAGAGTTTGCAAAGCTCCTCTCAGTGGAGCATAAGAGGAGAGGAAGAAGCCAGTGCAGGTATTAGGGATGCCAGGACATCACCCTGACCCCTTCCTTTCCTTTCCCATGGAGATGATTCCAGCTACTGTTCTTATTCTGGTTTAACTTCAGACTCCTTGTATATGGGCTTCACCATGACAAAAGTTAGGGCTTCCAGTTCAAGTGTAAAGAAAAGAGCAAGGGCAAATAGTGAAGCTACTAATAATATCAATAATAACAATAATAATAACAACAACAACAATAATTTGGAAGATGTTCTATGGTGCAGAATGGGTCAGAGATCAGAGAGCAGGAAATGCAAAAAGGGCAGGAAAATATTCTGATAGCTTTTAAATATGAAGGCTTAAGATAAACGGGCTTTATCCCAGTGATTTTTGCTATCTTTATGCTTTGGTTGCATTGTGTTTTCTTCTCAATGCAAATACAAAATTCAGAGCTCCTGCCGACATGGAGAGATTCTTCAAAATAAATACTAGTACCATCTCCCCCACCTCCCATAGACAGGATCTCATTTTGAATACAATTTGTGATAGTTTCCCATTTCACCCTCCAAACTACGGAATAAATTACTGCAGGCTACAGCCTGCAAATAGAAATGTCCACTTCTAAATTAAGGCTTTAGAATACTCTCTACAAGTACTTAAAAAGAAACACAGGAGTTGTGTTATTGTCATTATTATTAGTTAACACATATCTAGGGAATCTAATATGCCACCCTGCCTTGCAATGTTAAAGTCCATCAAACCAAATTAATTAACCAAGTGGAACTAATTAATTCCTTTGATACTACACAGTTGGAGCACTGAACATTTGGGTTTTTTTAAACCTTCAAACTGGCAGCTGGGAGAAATTATTTCTTTTAAACAAATATGCAAATGACAAAATGTTCATGCTGAAAAGATTATTTTTTCTGTCTTGAACTAAGATTATTTAAGCTTTCTTCTCATATTGTAATTTTTCCTATTATTATCTTTTCCTTTCTTTATCATTCTAGATGTTTGGGTAGAGCATAAACATTATTTCAGGCCCAAACTAAGCCAAGACAATAAAATGTTTAGAACCGAACCTAGGTGTGGAATTAGTGGCAGACTAAGAAGCCCTTTTCTTCTCCATTAACACCAACTGGTGTAATATGGGCTCTCACATCACATAGTGGCATCATATTCAGGTAGCTACATAGACCTTTAGACTGGAAATGCATTTTAGTCCTGTTACTTTTTGTCCTGGCTCTGCAACCGTGGAAAACGGCAGCTTTATATGTATTTGTATACTTGTGAACATTTCTACACTCAGGCTTCTTTTCTTCAGGCCAGTGGCCTAAACCACCATTTTTTTCTCCCAACTTTTTATCATAGGTCATATTTGCTAGAGCAATGATCACTTGCTCAGTCTCCCCTGAGCTCTCTTCAATTGCTTTATGTCTTTTCTGCAGTGTAGTGTAGAAAGCTATACATCGTAGTTCATCTAAAGCCTTGTCAATGCTCAGATAACCTTCTGTATTTTACAGGTGATACTCTTGCTTATATGCTTGCTTTTCACATGACATCATAAACATGACATGACTTGTTCAACTGTTACAACTGTTCAGCTCTCTGAAGAACTGTTACCTGTTCCCATCTTCTGTTTGTGCACTGATTTTCCTTTTCTCCCTCTGGTGTCTCACACTTTCTATTTTTATATTACGTCAACCCAGATTTTTCCCAACCATGTCTCCAACATACCAGAATCAGTCTGAATTCTTATCCCCTTCTCCAGTGTCGTTGCAAGTCCCTCCCAGGTTATACTCTAAAGTTTTAATAAACACGATTTCTATTGCATCAAGCAGGCTATTGATGAAAAAGTTAAAAGACTTGGACTATAGGCCTGCAGAATTACGTGCAAAATATTTTTTTGTTTAAAGATGAAATCACTGAATCACTGCTTTTTCTCTCAGTTGATATCCACTGGATATCAGTTTCATAATGTCAGCTTCCTTCCCTCAATCTTCTGTTGCTGTCTCATCACTAGCACATTTTTTTCCACAACTGAGGACAGAAGACAGGAACAGGAAAATGTCCTATGAGGCTTGACTGTTCAGTGTTCCTTGAGGAACTTGCCTGCCCACAAGTCTGCCGGATCGAAATTCTCCTGAATCTTCACTTTGCTGCTGTGCTGATACAAAGTGCACAAAGCATCATCTCATTTTTCCTGGGGCCTGGGAAAATGTATGTTGTTATTAAAGAACATAAATAGCTTCCTAGTATTGTCCCACCAGTGATGAACCCAGTCATTTCCTTCTTCCTGGATTTACAAAAATGTTTGCCCAGCCATGCCAGATTCCCCCTGTCTTGTTATTCCTGGATTATAAGGATCTGCTACTTAGTGGGGGGGGGAAGAAATCAAAACCAATATCATGTTTAGAGATATCAATATAACTGAGCAGAATGAAGAATTGAAATCTAGATTATTCAAAGACACATAATCCGATAAAACCTTTTTTTTATTGTAATGTGCCATTCCCTGTGGTTTTATTGTGCCTTATACATTTGTGTATACATACTTGCGAATCCTAGCTAACATTTCCAGACACATTCAGAACACCTACTGCAGCATCTAACGTAGATTTAGCCTATATTATTATATCTATTGCCAAAAAAGTAGTGAGCAATATAGACACAGATGGTGAGAGTCATGTCGCAGACGGTGGGATGCGTGTCACCTAACTTGTAAAGTCTTCAGGGTTAGAATCCTTATCTAATGAAGGTAGTCTAGACTGCCTTTATGGAGAGTGGACAGAAATAGGAATTTCTCAGTTGCAATCTGTCGCAGCCTAAATTACATGTTTAAAAGCGAGTACATGAATCATGGCCTGGGAACACCTACTGCTTTCCCTTAGTCGTTAAAGGAATCAATGTGATCAGTACGTCCATCAACATTGCACATATTCAAGCTTGGAAAAGAAGAATCTCAGCACAAAGCTTGGAGCTGACATGTCCCAGACAATCCACGGACAGAAACAGAAGTTGTGTCCAGGTTATTGCGAAGTTGTCCTACTATTTTTTGCTGACCTGGTGGGAATAAACATGGCCCCTGGAAGTGCCACCATTCCCTGGGACCTGGAGGCTGTATTAAGGGCTCAAACCCCTCCCTTTTCTGCTAAATGTCAACAGAGGGGTGAGACCTTGATGGATAAGGTGACTTTTCCAACTTTTAAAACTAGGTCACAGAGGACAAAACATTAATTATAAGTTCATATGATTAACTTCTCTCAGAAGGAACCTTCTGAGTTGCTAACTTCAGTTGAAGTGATGTGTTACTAGGAAAGTGAAGGCATTTATCAGGCAAGGAACTGTAAGAGTACAGCACTTGAATGTAACTTAATGCATGGCTTTGAAGGCATAATACAGCATCCTTGAAAATACAGGGGAGTGGATGTGACTTACACAAATTTCAGCAGGATCTTTAATACATCGCTACTCATAGGCAGGTGGCCAAGGAGATCAGTGAGGGCAAAAAAAATGATCAGGGGCTTAGTATGCAGAAGTCCAAAGACGTAACGTTTAAGCATTGCAAGTACACAGATATCATTGCTGGTAAACACAACATGAGGATCTACAAAAAGCAAGGGGTTGTCATTATTTATGCATACTTTTCTCAGGCTTGATTCCGGATCAGTACAATTAATAGCAGCTCTTTCGAAAAAAACAGGATTTGCTCAGGATATGCAGAATTAGACTCTCAGTTTGGAGAAGTCAAACCTTAAGTGTACTCCTTGAAATAATTAAAATATCAGATAACTGCAAATGGTGTAGGCTAGCTGGGGAACAACAAGCTGGTGAGGAGACAAATTTCCAAGGCTTCAGAAAGCATATGGTAATACATCAGAAGAAAGCAGAAAAACAAGCCCTTGATGAAGAAAAAGCCCTCAGTTTCTGTTAAAGTAACTGCTGAGGCTCTGAACAAGCAATACGATAACTACATCCTACTCAATATTTTTGTGTTACATGGATACAGAACCACTAACAGCATCCAACTCAGAGCTAGGCCTCAATAACTAGTGGACAATGATAGACAAATGGATAGAGGAAGAACAGCCTTATGGTCTGAAAAGGGGAAAGACTCCAAAAAACTTACAAGAATAAACATGTTGAACTTAGGAAGGAAACTGCTAGGTGATTTCACTACCATCTCAGATACCTTAAGGGAAAGTGCAGCTCTTTAGAGAGGCCCAGCTGGTTTGTCTCTGGGAATCCACTTAAATGTTGGTCCTTCCTTTCATGGATCATCTCCAAAAAAAGTACGGGAAGCAAAGATCTTCTGTTTTTAAAGTGTGTCTACTTCAACAGGAAAAAACAATGAGGTAGTCTCTCGTTTCCAAGGACATCCTGCAAGCAGGCAGAAAGCACTCAGCTAACTTCACCAAAGAGACAACACATTAGAGAATCCTCAAGAAACATTAAAAAGAGCTTCAGCACTCCTTGTGTTTTGGGACATTCCCTTTGAGTGTCTTTCTGTCCAGATATTTAACGTTGTTCGTATGAAGTGACTGCATATTTTACTGTGTTAAAAGACACCAAGCAGAGCCTTCGGCTTTTGTAAATTTTAATGACCATTAGCACAGTGCTAAGCTACCACAGTGCAAATTTATGACTACAGACAAGACTGATCTGTAGCTAGTCAGGTGGGATATGAGTGGGCAGACTACTTGTCAGTCTTCAGCAACTAGAGGGGTTGAACTGTACGATACATGCTAAGAGATGCTGACTGCTCTTCTGGCCTCTAGATGATGATACCACAAGAAAGAACAAGTCTCTCAGAACTGGAATTTGATCCCACTGTGAATGTGATATGTAGGGCCTACATGTGCAGAAAAGTAAGAGTTGGGTGATTGATGTGCATATACAACTATTCTTTTGCATGCATAAAATATGTAATTACATTTACTTCATTTGCTTGTTATATCCTAATTGACTATTGTATCAGCAAACCTCATAGATAAGATAAATTTTTGCCGTATTTACAGACAGAATCTTACCCTCAAAGTTTTCATTGATTTGGGGTCTTGTTACTTACTTCTTTTGTCTTCAGATATTTCTGCACAGACATCCATTACAGGAATTTCTTATTGTTTGGTATTACATTATCAAGATCCAAGAGTTTTAAAAACATGAAAAATATGTATCACAGGAGAAGGAGGAATCAAAGACATTTCAAAAGGAAAATTATGACTCAAGCTTTTTTGCCAAGACAGTTTTTATTGGTACACTTAGATGAGCAATGCCATATCTATATATGAAAAACTGTAACAGGTTCCTCTGCATAAAGAAACAGCAAAATCTGCCCTGACCTCGACAAAGCAACCTTTTCCTAGTGAGGGCATCCACCAGCAGCAGTCTGGATTCATCATTGATATTGCTGGTTTGGAAGCCTCCTTTCTGTCAAAATGCTTACAGTGACTGTTCATCATTGGTCTCCATCTTTTTCTTCATTGTCTCACAAGGATATATTCCCCTCCTGGTCAAACACCTTTGAAGTGTAGTGGCAAATCACCACCTGCACTATATTACGAACAGTTTTCCAAGAGGGTGGTATTTGGTTCCAGAGTCTCCAGCCTGTCCTGGGGCACATTGCACTGCTTTGATGCAAGCTCCTTCCAGAAACTTGAGTAGAATTGCACATCATATAATTCAAACTGCGTGAATTTAGTAACAGGTGCCCTCAGCTTTGAAAACAGATGCCTCATAAATAGGATCCAGACGTTAGAAAACCCGAGGACTCCTGAGGACTTCACAGAGTGTAAAAGGAAGCAACATTAGTACATGGTTTGGAAGAATCTGGTGCCAAAAAACGACCAGATATTAAAAGCAAACACCAAAAAGAAATAACAGTTGTTTTGAATAGTTGCTACAGTGCTGGGCATTGGGGAGCTGTAAAACTTCTTCAGCCATTCATGTTGCTACTATTTTCCTACATTGTCACTAATACCCAAGCTACTGTAGTAATTTAATTCTGCTTTATTGCACTACTTTTCCAGCCCTTCTAATGAGATAAACATTTCTGACAGTGTTGAAACTTGAGGTGACAACAATTTGCAAGACAGACCAGACACAGAGCATAAACTGCGCAAGTTATGAACAAAAGGAGGAGGGGAGAAAAAGTGTATTTTGCGTTCCTTGGAGTCAGATCAAAGAAGAAGGACCCCAGTTCTCACTGCTGAGAGGTATTTGAGATAGTGGAGATTTGGTTCAGTGCATGACTACCCATAAAGTTTGGCTCTAAGACAAAACTGCCTTTCTCATTACATTAAATAAGGGGATGGCTGCCTTTGTGGTTCACTTACTTGAACCGTGCTCAGGAGGATGACCAGTTTGAATCGCACGGGTGACCTTTTACAGGGGATGTAGAAAATATCTACTTTGTGTGAGGAGGATGTGACATGAAAATCTAGTTAGTTTGTTATGTCCAAAAGCAATACAGCTGTGAAAGTACAAAGTTTTTCCAGGGCTTCTTTCCTTTCTGGAAGAGCTCCACAAAGTATTGGCACACATACTGTGCTCCCTGACACTCTGAACGGCAGAGACAGACAGTCTCATTCAGAGGTATCTTGATTTACTTTATTGCACCCTTATTCTTGACAGAATAGTCATTGTCTGTCTCTGCTCCTCCTTTGCCTGTTTCTAAAGGAAAGGAGAATTTCTTTCCTACTCCTTTTTCTAGAGCTCTTCCCCATGTCATCTTTGTTCTACAATATTACCTAATTTCCTTTTGTTTACTACAATACTACATACTACAATACCTCATCTACTACTACTTTTTGTATTGTTACCTTTTACTAAATCATATGATCACCTCCTACTTCTCACTTTCATGCACAAAACCATCCTTGACCCCTTTGTTTGCCATACGTTTTGTCAGCATAACTTTTGTTGGTAATGCCACAGCCTTTAGACAGCATTTTGGGGAAGCAACAAAAAGCATGTTATTTTTGGTAGAGCACATTTTGTCACAGCAGGGAAAAAGAGGTTACATCTCAAGGACAAACATGTCATGGTTTCCAGGGGACACCAATCTGTTTAGAAGCCGCAACTGCAGGCGCGAGAGATCTCATGACATCACACTAACGTCCACAGCAGGACAGCAGAGAAAGCCTGTAGTGAATGACTCTACAGTGAGAAACTTTGATGACTTGAGCTCGTGCTGAGAAAAGTAGTTGTGCTGAAGTCATGGAATAAAGTAGAAAACAATATATCCTCCTACTCAATTGTTCTCTCTGGGTAGTTTTTAAGCATTCTGAACCCCAGGTCAGAATCTCTTTTATTTCCAACTGAGCTCGATCAGTTTACATCAGTAATGAATTTGGCCCTCTCTCTTTTGTACAGGGAAGGGTTATATTAAATTTAACACCTAATATCAGTCTCAGTTACATAGTGATAAATCTAAAGTTACTCTGCTCTTTTGAGCTCAAAGTACCAAGAGCAAATCCAATAGGTTTATCCCACTTTTACAGTGAGATAACACAAAATAAGCTGTGCTTCAGGACATTAAGACCAGAAGCAACATACAGTAAAAGGGCTAATCCTGGAAATAAATTATTCAGCTTGCACAAATACAAGAAATAAAAATCTCCATAGGCAAGGAGAGAAGAGTTAAGACACTCTGCCTGGAATTGCAATCTATTTTCTTCTCCCAGTAGAAGCTGTCCCAAACCTGATATGCCAGCTGCTGTCTCTGATATATGTCTCCTGCCTCCCCATACGCTTCATGTATATGCTTGCATATCACTCTGCAGTCAGCCAGCAGCTTTAAAATGTCACACTGATAGCTCGCTTGGTAACACTTCCCACCCTCTGTGCTCAGGACTTAATTTGTGAGTCTCAAGTCTACTTAGATACACGTTAAGGCAGAACCAAGGAGGTGGTTTACGGTGAATTTCTTGAGCAGTGCTACAACAGCGAACACTGGAGCAAGCTAATACAGATGGTTTCATCATCCTGCAGCCTGTAGGGACAGCAGAGACATCACGATCATGTTGTCATATAATCTGTCCTTTACAGGCCACAGATTTTCATTGGCGGGTTCACAGATCAGTATCTTCAAGGCCACTCAGGCCACAGAATGATATTGAACTAATAACTTCTGTTTCACTCATAAATCTTCCAGAGAAGTGTCTGTAACATTTCAAGAAATAGAAAAATTCATACTTTTTCTCAGTACTTTGTTCCAAATCCTGTTTGTTAAAAAATTATGTCTTTTTTTCTCATTTGCATTGTTACAGATTAAGCGCACAATTGTTAACTCTCGTTAAGCTTTACTCCACTAGATTCAAAATCCTCTTTAGTACCTGATGTTTCCTTCCCATGGAGATACTTGCAAGCAATAATCACATTACCTCTTGATCTTCTTTTTGATAAGCTAAACAGAGGTATTTCTGCACTAAGTTCTTGGCCTTGTATGAATCATAAACCAAATATATTTAAAGTTTTCTATCTTCCATGCTTTCAAAATGGAAAAGAAAGAGGTCATCCATGATGGTTTTTCTTGTTTTCCAAAATGTTGACAAGACCACGGAATTTAGCTTAAGCCACCACATTTTCCACAAGAGGTGAGTTCAGCCATTGGTTGTTAATCTCAGAATTTTTACAAAGCTCTGCAGCTGATGAGATTGTTTTTACAAGTGACAGGACACATTTAGTTTCTAGTGGCCTTCCCAGGGAATTCAGACAGCCTATGTAAGGGGACAAAAGTCTCTGTACAGTCAATGGAGTAAAATTTAATGACACCAAAAGGCAATTTAGCATACTTAAGAGAGATACTCCTCCTTCTCTGCTTCAGCAGGTAACCTCCATTTCTCTGTGGAGTGATCAGACCCTCTCACAAAGAGTGAATTCCCACATGGATCTCACATCACAAAAACTGTGGAACACAGGGGAAGTCCAAATGTGAAGCCATATAGTCCTGTATGGTGAACTTTCTGCATTCACAATGCACTATTCAGAACAGACGTCTGATAGTCTAAAAGCAAGGAAGAACCTAAATCATTTAGTGGCCAGAGTACCTACCCAGAAACTTGGAGTCCTCCTAGGGATTTTTCACTCCAGGAACATGAAATCAGTGATTTCAACTGTCCACAATGAACTTTAACCACAGTGCTATGCCATGACCCCAGTGGAAGACAACTTCTCAGCACAGCCAAGAGCTAAAAAAAAGTCAAGAGTTATCAATGTCTATCTGTGGCAAAGACATCAGCTAATAGTAAAGTGGGCATGCAGTGACTTTTCATTGTGCTGGCATACATTTTACAAGGAGAGACTGTGTTGACATAATTTTTAGTCCGACAGACTTTTCCACATATTTACTATCAGGATGTAAATGCTACAAGATTTTTACCTGATTTAGTTTGAAAATGTGACTTCTAAATGGAGAAAAACCCTTCATATATCAATATAATAGGTGTGTTTCTCCATCTAGATAATATTTGCAGTGCAGGATGCTTTTAAAGCTTTTTTTTGCAGTGATCAAAAAACTCAACATTTCCAATCTTTTATGTCAGTACATAGTAGATGATCTTCTGTTCCTTTAAGGAATCCAAATAGTTTTTAGCTCTCTGCCAGCAAACTGCAATTTTGTGATATCAGCTTAGTAGCCGAATGTGGAGAGTTGCTAGAAACGTTGAGTCTTCCTTCTGCTTGTAGGTTAAACCCATGAATAGAATTACTGAATCTCTCCACATACTTTCCAAAACTTGAAAGACACTGACCTGACACTGTTAAAAAGCTGACTATAAACATAAATACTTTGTGTGTATCTGTGTGTGTGTGTGTGTGTGTGTGTTTGTATGTGTGTGTATGTGTGGAATTCATATCTAAGTGTTGTTCATGGCCATGCAATTTGCCATTGCACTGGCTACTAGATTAATGCTGACTTTAGTGGACAATATAAAAATGTTAACTGACATAATTACAACAGGGTTAGGTTGTTCATATACATGCACAGCTAATTTGTTATGAGGTACAGCTAACTGGATGCAACTGTTAACACACTCCGCTTCTGGGCTGGACTGACAGCAGGGTAGTTGTGCTGGATCACCCATGATTTAGGAGAAGTTAGATGGGAAGATTAATGGTTTGGAGGCAGCAGCAAAAAAAGTATATGGTAACATGAGAGAAAAAAAAAAACATTATTTGGTGGAGATGTTTCTGATTTTTTTCAGGTCAATTGCACATTTTTAATAACTTAAGAGGACAAAACATCATCATAAACACGTTAAACAAACATAATTATGAATCACAATGGCTTTATACATAGACGATATCTGGGTACTTTATTCAGTCAGATCAGACACTAGCAAGACACTACCATTTTATTTTCCGTTTTATATTTTAGCTAAGATACTCTAAGATAGATCGCTTACATGAGAATTTGGCCCAGATCCCCTAAATATCTTTAAACACTTCTTTCTCTCCTTTATTTCTGCACCTACAAAAAGCACACAGCAGTATTTGTACAGATATCTAACAAGTGATCTCAAAGTCCAAAAATTAATTATTTTAGGCTATTAGGTACAGCAAAACTCTGAAACTTTGAAGGTACTACAGAAAAAAATATTATTTAATGTTAGCTAGTGATATTCAATTTCCTAGGGATTATTCCCTATTCTAAACTTGAAAGAAGACGGTCTTATATCTGATGTATGATAAACAGAGCGGTAACTTATTTGCAAGTACTCTTCTTTAGTAGAAGTTACCTGCTTCACTTGAAAAAAATTCTACTCTTTTATTAGAACTTATGTACCTCCATCTCACTATCAAAAAGTATATCTAAAGTTGCATTCTAAATATCTGCTGACATAGAACTAATACAATATTGCTGAGTAAATTTCAGAATGCATTCAAGCTGAGAGCAACCATTCTCACTGATGCAAATATTAACAAGGACTGCAGTGACTAGAAAACAGCAGAGGTTTTCAGCCAAAAGGTCAGGATTTTAATTAATGTAAAAAAAATGAACCAATGGTAAAAGAAACCAAATAAGACAAAATTTATTTGGCTGTAATTACTGTACTTTTCAAGCAATTAAATATTTTATGGCATTATCTATAATATGCAATACAACCACTTCATTTAAATTCATTTAAACTACAAGCAGGGCATTTCAGAGCATATGTGACAATTGTTTCTTGAAGTTAAAAAAAGAAAACAGCTGAAGATGATGGCAGGTGAAATTTCAAATGATGGAATATTGATACAGAGTGCTACATGGTGCATATAATCAGTTACACTTACTAAATGAAGATTTGATTTCCCAATATTCCAAAGCACACCATCATTTTTACATGGTAAAATGGACTCTGTCCATTTGTATTTTCTAAGTACAAGACGAATGGCCTCTGTGAGGAGCATGAAATGGTGCCAGAATACAAACAGCAAATTTAAATACTCTAGAAATGCTGCAACATCCTTTATGTTTGGTTCTCAGCGAAGAAGGGTGTTGTTTTTTGCTTAGGGGGAAGACAAAATCATTGGACTTGATGTAGTTCATGGCACCTAATTTTAGACAGAGAATGAATCACCTTTGGGAAACCTCTATGTCCTCCTTTGACTCTGGGGGGAATGCAGAAGACTAGAATAGATTATGTGACTAATATCTCAACAACTGAAGCTACATAAAATGACAGTAACCCCTTATCTTTAAAAAGTTTCTTCAATAGACTTCCTCATCATATAGTTTGAGTATAATTAGTAAATTTAATTTGGGTGATGTGATAGAGAAATGTCCATATATGAATATTTATAGGAAGCCTTCAGTAATCAGACAAATCTTTAAGCATGCTTTCAACTTGAAAAGAGACCTATGTAAGTGCTTAAAATTAAGAGCATACTTTATGTTTTCTTAAATCAAGGTAGCCATAAGGTCATTCTTCGGTGCTTTCCTACTGTGGGTTTGGGCTTCCAGAGACGAATCAGCAGTGTAGCACCAGTGTTACACAGAACCACCACTCTTATTTCAGTGACTGAAAAAAAACTGACAAGATCCAGTGATCCTAGAGGCTTCTGAACTAAGATCTTTCCCCAAACTTTCTGATCTAAACCAAATCCTTTCTTTAACTCTCTCTGTCACATCCTTTCACCCTGACTTCACAGGCCAAAATTCATATTAATCTACCTGGTAGAGAAAAGAGATGTTTAGATCATTCAGATATTTTTCCTGTAGCTATGTTTATTGTCCCGACTGACAACTTCCCAGGCAGTTCTTTCGATTTAGTAAGGAAGAAAACCATTTTCAAATAAAGCATTGCAGATTTAATAGTGAAGTATGTATATATCTGTAGAGTTTGCTCACTACAAGAAAGCAATAATCGCTATGTACTCTCTTTCAACATCTTGCCTTTTCCTTGCAGTTTAATGCCTACCATGTCCAACAGGAACACATGGACAATAAAAAATAAGTCTGCAGGAGAGCTGCAGAATCGACAGCTGAAATTTTCAACCACTTTCGTACATGTCATTTAAATAAGTTTCAAGTAAGTCTGACATTGTATCCAGAATGAAAAATTTGGACTCTGCATTAAAACAAAACAAAACTCATTGTATGATTTAGTCAGCAAAATCATTCATTGCGTGTCCCAGAGCCCGACGAGTTGTGAGAGGGTCTGGTAAGCTGGTGCACTTGGGCTTGTCGCCATTCCAGCATGTGCAGTTTGAGAGTTTTTTGCTTTGTTTTGGTTTTTGCAGCTGCATATTCTTCTCCTGCTGAAAGTCAAAAATCTTGAAGTAGTGCCAATCAGATACAGCTGAATTGCCTTTGCTGCAGTAAAAAAAAAAAAGATCAGCATGTAATTTATTATTAGAATAGACCATTCTAATTTTTTACTCCCATCACAGCAGACAGCTATATCCATTTTTGTATAAAACTTACACAGCATAAATAAAAGGAACAGCAGATTAGCTGGTTTTAAGACCATACCCTATTTTAGCTGAACTCACAGGGGAGTGGACCTCAAGGATAGCCACATACAGTGCATTTAGTTTCACTTGGAGAAATCTTTCTCACCCACTCCCTGTGCAAAGCTCGTAAAGCAAATTTATTATCAGTGGCTTAGGAATCTCACTTCAATGAGATGAATATTTTACTACTTGAGAGAACTACAAACTGCCCATTAAGCAGGGGTGGGTGAATTTGCTTTAAAATTAAAAGGAAAAATAAGGCACCCACTTGTGTCTCACTAACAGGCAGTGGGGAATCACATGTCTAATGCTTGGTTTTGGCTTCGAGAGTCCTCCCTGGAGCTCTGGTTTACAGTCACTTTCTCATCTGCTGAATTCCTGTGAATATTCTTTTGAAAGCATTGGGAGGAACTGTCTGCAGGATATTAGTAAATCCAGTCATATGACTGTGCTGGGAAGACACACGTGCTCATATGGCAGGGGTCAAAATACATGTTTTTCCTTAGCGTACACCAGTGAGCAGATAATGAAAAATTATTTCTACTATAGCTATAAGTTTACACCAGGATTTTAGCCAGGGCTCCCTGGATCCTATGCCTATTGATTTGTGAGTTTTTTAGAATAAGATTTAAACCAAAAAACAACAAACAGAAAAACCCCAAACCACCAATCAAAAAACCCCCAAACCCAATACCACCAGCATAAAAGTATTCATTGCTTGGGGAGCTCCCAAACTTCATCTTCATGGTCCTAAGGGATGGCCTGCATGCAAGATATGCTAATTACTTGCCACTTTGAGAATGGTCTCCAGGAACCTAAGAATTTGCAAACACTACAGACAGTAATCTGAGGAGAACACACCCTGAAGGAGCTGGAGAGGACACAGATCTGTGCTAACTGCTTGTAAGCCCTTTATTCTGGCAGCGGTTCTGAGTTACTCGTGCAATTCTAATGAACTCCATTAGGATTGCTGATGATGTCTTCTAGTTATTTAGTTAATCGCTTACAAAGGAAACAACTTGACTAAGTCAGTAAAAATAAACATCTTCATGATCACTCAGACCTTGCAGAATGAAAGAAAAACCTATGAGAGTTTAAGGTTGTTTTAAAATAAAAACAACTGAAATCACGTGACTCATGAGAAAAATGAAGTTCAAGTCTCCCTTGGGCAAGGAATTTTGTGGAGTTATTTTTAAAGCCGTGATAGGAGCAGTGTTAGGTGACAGGGTCTTGAAGGCATCAGACACATCCTCATGGCGCCCTAGTTTCATTCAAAGTAGCTATGCCTTTTTCACGTGCCAGCTTTGTGCTCAGACAGTGGGTTGAAACACTAAACTCCACACCAAAGTATCTCTGATTTTATAATTGATCCAAGGCTGTGGAAAGCAATCTGATAACCAAAGTGAAGACTGTTATGAGAAAGATATCTAGCACAGTTATTATAAAGTGTGCTTGTAAAAATCACCAGGACAGCGTTAATTTGGTAGGATATGTACCTTTGAGTAAATTTAGCCTGCAATCCTGCACAGAGACTGCCAGTTGTGGATTGACTACAGGTACAGAAGAGGGAGAGAAGCAAGAGCTCTTTGCTCTTGCACTTATAAAAGAGAGTAGTCTTATTCTGATGTCTTGTTCTTCAGAGAGGACAGTACATGCAAGCTAAAAATGAGAGCAAATACCTCAGCGTTATTATATTTCAGGAAATGTCTTCTGCCAGTCTGACTGTGTCTGGCTGGCTCTGTGTTGCTGCAAAGCGGGAAGCAGACTCAGGAATGGATTTAAAGCACACACGCTTATCCAACACCTTTGTTGGACACACCTTCGCTACTGCTTTGGTCCAAGCATTCACATTGTGATTAGAAAGATCTCAACCTAGGGTGTGTCCCACCCGTGCCTGATCCATCCAGACTAGAAAGGGTAGAAAAGAGGCTGAATCCCTTCCTGAAGTACAAAACAGCTTAGGATTCGGCCTCCCAGAGGGTTCAGACTGAAACAAGACCATAGTTCATGTTACACAAGGGCGGTTCAGACGATGGACAAGCAATTTTTGAGAGAGTTTTGACCTGCACTTTACTAGCAGTGAAAGTATAATTTAACATTTGGGTAACAAAGCACACCAGCACCCACGGGCATCAGGACTCTTCACTTTCAATTTTCCAGTCATTTTGGAGTTATACAACAACCTAGAAAAAATAAAAACTTACTGAAAATATGCTACAGAGAATATGGTTCCAACCATGTAAACAAGAATGATATTTTTCATTCAGACTGAAGGTTTAACTACACCAGATTCCCTAAGAACAATGACTTCCAGTGTTTAATTCTGTTTTGTGTGAGAAGTCTTCCATTTTGTTTTAAAGTTCAGCATAATTATTTTATTTATCTTTTAGTTCGTTTGTTATGAGAAATCCATGTACCAAAGCCAGCTCTCAGATTTCTTAAACTCAGCAAGAGCTGATAGGATGATTCACCCCCTCCATGCCTACCAAGCTTGTGTTACCACTGTCCCAAACATGCACTATCAAACAGCGTGTCACCATCCTGTTAAGTTACCTAAAGTACAAGCAGATGATGTGATTTTCTGCGGTGTCATGTATTAGATTGTAGAGGAGGCAGGAACCAGTGGCTCTAAGGCATTTTTTCTGATATTTGAACATGACAACATTACAGATAATCACAGAATCTGCAACACTTTGTCCACTGAGCTCTTGACATCCTTTTTCCCTCCATGGTGTCATTAAATTAAACTACAGTTCATGGAAAGCCAAGCACAGGGTTGTAGAGAAGATGTAGAGTCTCCTTATACTTCCATTCCACAGAGTGATGGCATGTTTTGAGAACGATTTGCATTGTAGTCACACTGGAGGTTCCCCTGAGAACACAGATGCTTTGCAGATGCAAATAGAAAAGAACATGCCCCAACTAAACAAACAGCCTAAGGAGGGACACCTTAGACACAAACAGGCAAGCTACAACCTTTAACTGCAAATAGTTGTGAGATAAGGCAAAGCAGTGGGTACGCTTTGTTCCGGGCATAGGAATATATCTAAAAGGTTCAGGTCGAAGTTGAAGGGGTGGTAAAAATAAAGATGTATGCCTAAGATACCAAGCAGGATTTTTTTTGCCCTTATGCAAGGGTCAAGAACTTGTTCAGTAACAATTACTGTTATGGCCGCAGAGAGAAAATTCCTGTTCTGTACCCCAAGGATTTCACAAGCTGGTTGCACTTACAGTCACTGGCCGCAGAGTGGCACCACATAAAACATGAGTTACACTAGCATCATAGTCCATCCTGGGTAATAGGTCTACTTTGATCCCTTTAGCATGGTCACAAAGGTTTCATTCTCCATGACATTACAAGAGACCTGAGTAGACACACACAGGGGATGGGCAGTCAATGGCCAGTAATCCCCATCCTCTTAGCACAAAAATAAATGGAAAACAGGAAGGAAACAAGAGGACTGAAGTCAGGGGGGAGACTGTACTGCACAAGGTAGCAAATAAGTAGACTATTATTCCTTCCAGATATGGAGCGGAAGGTAATCAGTAGAAAAAGGTATTTCACAGGGTGTCCAAAGCAAAATCTTTTCCTGAATCATCTCTCATACGAAGTATCCCTCCTTCAGAATTCAGCCTGACTTCTTCTGCACCATCGCTGTATCTTTCCTTGACCTGCAGAAAGTCTTCAAAATTTGGGATCCATCCCAACCACACATAGCTCACCAGCCTGACATGTTTAAGACAGCCTGAAGTACATAGCCAGCAGAGGAGAGGAGAAAACCAACACCATCTCTCATGCCAGCTGGCCAGATGACCATGGCACGCGACCTGGTGGGACTCACTGCTGGCTCACGCAAATGTGGCCATCAGTACGGGCATGAGGCCCATCCTGAACTTGCAACCAGGCAAGAACTGCTTCAGCCCATGTTACATCCTCTCCTCAAAGGTCCAGGTGGTGGATTGAAACACACTCTTGGAGGCTGGGAGGCTGCTCAGGGTTGACAATGAAGGAGCTTACAGAGAGTTTTCCACTCAGCCTCTTTCAACCTTGCCACAGATTTTACAGGCTGAGATTACAGATTTTGCATTATGTTTTGTCATGAAAATCCAGCGAAGACAGGGATTTCTAGCCTGATGTCTTATTGTTGTCAGGCATAACTTCCTGAAGAGAGACTTTTTTCTTTGGTTTATTTATTTATTTTCCTTCGAGTACAGCCTAAACCCTCCCTTCCTGTTGGGAACAACAGCTGCGGCAAGAGGTATCGGCTTGCCAAGCCTGAATGACTGTGAAATATCGTTTATCTTGGAGAAAGATACTATCAAAGAGAACAACTGTGTGGGTCTGACTATGAATTCATTATATAGCTGTGCTTAGGATGAGCCGAATAAGTTGCAATATCAGAGGCGAAAGAGGTCCCACTTCTGAGCTAACACTCTCGGACCTGGAAGGACTGTCACATCTGAAAGCACTACTGAGACAAAAAGGGAATCTTGCTTTCCTTGCTCAGAAAAACACTCTGAGCTTTCAAAGGCTGGAGTTACAAAAGTGTTCACCAGGGCAGGAAACCAATACTTCTGTAGGTTAATGGGAACATGGTGGCCCCAAGATCAAGTAATTGGCTGATGAAAGCCACACAGCTGACACACACACTTCCCAGCATACCTGTGTTATCCCACGTCTGGTGGATTCTGTATGAATGCCAGAGCCCGAAGACAAAAAATGGTTTCAGCTACCCTGCTGTTATCTTCACCCTTTCGCCTGTTTTGGGATGCTTTTTGGCAGAAGTAACCACTGTATTTAAAGTTTAGGACAGAGTTTAGACAAGCTGGAAATTAATAATTAATCACATATTTTCCCCCACCACCACTCCACTCCCATCTTTTTCCCTGGGTTCCTTTGGTGCTTTCTGTCCCCCAAGGGTAGCCGGCTGAGAGTCGGGGCAGGCAGAGGGCACTTGGCTCCTCTTTGTTTTGTGCCCCGGTCTCAGGCTCCTCCGGAAGTGTGCTGGGCTGTGTGGAGCTGTTGTGCTCACTTCCTTCTTCAACCTCACATATTTCCCATTAACGATGAGTGGGAAAGGTCAAGGAGGGTCTCTTTAATGGTCTGCCTGAGGGCAAGCGACAGCCTTGGGAAATGGCTCTCTGATTTCCTAGGAATCCCAGTCTATTCAATAAGCAAAGAAAGAAGTCCTAAGAAAAGTGAAGACATCAAGGTGTTAAAGAGGACTTTCCCATGTGGGCTTGGTTCTGCCAGAATCCTCTTTTGTAAACTCGGGTATAACGCTCCCAGTGATTTTTGTGGTAGTAGAGTAGCCTTAATAAGAACAAAGAAGACAGACGCAGGAAGTATTGCACAGATGCGAAAGGGTTAAGCACTAGGAGATAACCGGGCTCAGTTTAGGGAAGCCCACATGGATGCATGTATGCTATTTTGAATAGTCCACCACAAAACTCCTGGGAAGGGTCTAGACCACTGGCACTGACATACTGAAGGCATCAATACCTTCCATCCTTCAGTTCAGCTGCAGCGGCTGAGAAATCTCCTCTCAACAGCGGTTCTGAATTTTTTAGGGATCAGGATGGTGAAATAGTTAAACATCATAACTTTGCATGACAAAAATTCTCATTCCCCGGGACAGAAACCCCCAAATTTACCTGTGCATGTTGTGCTTCAGATATAGAAGAAGTAGTAGATAACATGCCCATCAGTATTTTCATAGAGAAGCTATCTGGTGTAAATCAATGTTGCAATATGGAGCCGAAGCCGGTGGAACAAGGTCAGGAGATTTTGCTGTTGTTTTTCCCTCTTTGTTTTGTGCATTGCTTTGCTCTGTCTATCACTAAATGTTCCAGGGCTCTCTAGCACGAGCCCAGAGTGTGGAAAACGCTGACCGAAGTCTTTTACGGTATCCTTGCTCACAAACAAGATGTTATTTGCTGTTGGCATATAAATAAGTCACTGTTCTTTCCATTCTATAGCTACTAAATAAATACTATGAACCAGGTTCATAACATTGATTTCTTGTAGGAGGTCACTGAGATGATTTCACAGAAATATGCTGCAACAGTTTTGCAAAACAGGATGAGTCTCAGCCTGAATTTCATGACTCTGTTTTTTTCCACTTCCATTCCAATGGTTACTGTGTTTTTGCTGTCCCAGGCAGGCGGTTAATTCATCTTGACTCACAGAGACCAGGGAAATGGAAACTTTATCCACTCTTCTTAGTGTCTAAGACATATGCGCTATAAATTACTTGTGTTTTGGTATGACCTAGAAGTCCTAGTCCATGTCAACCACAAACTGACTGTATGCACACTTACAAGAACTACATACCACAGATTGCAGTATAGTAAGCAGATACCAAGCAGGCAGATTTAAATGGTATCAATATAAACAAGGGAGCTGGCAGCCTAGTCCAGGCTGAAAAACTTACTGCAGAGTATGAGTAAATTAATCCATGCAGACCAATAGATATATCCTATTTCTAAACAAAGCCTATCAGCAGATGGAAATAAAAATACTAGGACTGGGAGGTAATCAGTTGTGTCATCTTTAGTCTACAAACAACAGACAGAGATTAAGTGCTTTGCCCAAGGTGCCATGAGAAGCCTGTGGCAGAGCATGACTAGAGTTACCTGTTCGTCAGCCTGTGCTGCATCCACAAGTTCCTCCTTGCTGTGAGCACGCTGTAGTTTCGTACTATACGCTGACGTAACTACTCTGACACAGCAAATGACATTCTCAATTTTCACCTGTTAAAAGGACAGAATCAGTTAGACTGTGAGTGTGAGGATGCTGCCAGGCAATGAAAATTGAAAGCTCTCCTTTTAATGTAACCCCATGATGACAGGCATTTTTGGAAGGGAGTCAGCAGCAAATTTTGCACTTTAAATAATATCAGGGGTGGTGGGTAGGGGTTTGGGAAGCGAATCTAATCGGTGCATCTAGATTTGGCTAAGAATGAAAAGAACATTTTCTTTCCACTGGTTGCTGGCTAGTAAAAGCAAAGGGGTGGAATACATCCAACTTGCAAAACTTGAATACAGTTACTGCTATCTGCAAACTGGTGCCCCTCCCCGCTCATGTGAGCTACACAGGCAAAAGAGAATGACACATGTGCTGTTTCCTTTTCCAGTTGTAAAGGGGTCAGGAGCCAGGCAAGGAGAGCCCGAACAAGAGGAGCATTTTCCTGGGCTCTTCCAGCTGTTCTGTTCAATCCCGCCGTCGGTTCTGAGCAGGGAAGAGAGACTGTCAACACAAATAAGGCATTTTTCAAAGGCATAAATTATGAGTTACCAAAACAATACGACATCTCAACCACGTGAGTACCCTTATCCCCCTCCTCCTTACAATAAGAGTGGATTTACCAGTCTGCTGTTTAAAGAAAAGGTTGTGTAATGTGTTTCATATGAAAAAAAAAAAAACCTCCTGAGACTAATCCTGAAGCAAAAGAGTTATGGTGAAACTGTTTTCCTTTTTTATTCTTCGTGTTTGTGTGTGTGTGTGTGTGTGAAGAACTGAACCAGCCTCTGCAAACTCCAGCTCCTAAATACGACCGAGCAAACTTAGTAACGCTTCCGCCTCAACCCTGGCTTAGAAAAGTTTCTTTTGAGTGTTTTTCCCTCCCCCCGCCTTTAGGAATGAAAATATAGAGCGTTTTGAAAGCTTACTGACGATTTTCTAAGATATTAATGGTGCTGCCCAGTTTGTGTTTAGAGTCTCAAGCTGTCTGTGTGTAATATGAGCCGCAAGCCACAAACTGACAGGCTATATTTAAAGCCACAATGCGTTTCTGCTGCTGGAAATTTAGAAACGTGAGCTTAAGGACAAGCAAATTAGTTTTTCAGCAAGACAGGGTACAGGAGGGCAAGCCTTCTGCTGGTGTAACTCCGCATATTTCAGTAAATTTAAAAAGAGAGAATTTGGCCCGAACAGTCAAGTGAGCACGGAGGCTCAGCTGCAGCGTGGTAGCATTCATTTTGGAACAGTGTTAAAGACAAAGTGGAGGGGAAGGGCATAGATTCTGATTTGATAAGCTGAGAAAAGTCAATGTAAAATTCTGAGTTTTCAGTGCTGCAGTAGCTCCATATCTCTTTTATGGCTTTACTATAATCTTTCCTAATTCAAGACAGTAGATTTATATTATTTTTAATAAAAAAACTTCCAGTAGTAGAATTGTTTATCATACCGTGGTATCACTAATGAACGCAGAAAGTACAGATGGCACTGCTGGGAGCTGCCTGCAGTTCAGGATTTGATCCAGAGATTACTGTAAGAATATCTGTTCTGTATGGCTATTGACACTGACTATGTTTCCCAAGCTCTGAATGAGGCAGGCTGATCCAGCAGAAATGACACAGTGAGCAGCATCTCTGGAATCCCAACCAGCAATTTCTATTTACCCTTTAATCTTTTTTGCAAGTTCTAACCAACAAGAAAGATTAGATGCTAGCCTTCTCTTGTATTTTACTCTACTTTATTCAGCAGTTTAGAATATTATAGATTGTTTCTATTGTTTCTATTGCATCTTGTTTTCTATTATCGATAGGAAAGAAACATGCAGGCTACTGCAGATTCTGAGACTTTGGGTTTGGAAAAGCTTGAGTAAATTACGTCCATTGGTGCTCTCCAAGTGTGTGTAGAAGGGTGGTTGTGACTCATTGAGGTGCATTTTGCTGGTCGTGCAGTATCAACAAGGGTCCAGACCCAATCTTGTGTCTTTAGTGACGGGCTTGGCCGGGTAACAGGTGCAGGACCAGCTCTAGAGTCCTAGATACGTTACAAATCACTTCTCTGACAGACCCAGGTTGTCAGAGGACCCCACAGAAGGCTGTAGGGTGGACCTGCATGAGGAGTTAATACCCCATGCGGCCTTTTGTCTGTTCATAATGAAAAAAGGCTGGTGCATCAGGTTCTCTTGTTTTTTCCAAAATCTAGGCAGGAATTTCCAGCTTGAATCATTTTAAGATCATATGATGGCCAGTGAAAATAAATGGCTTGCAATCCAGCTAGAAGAAGTATTCTGACTGAAGAATAGTGAATATCTGTTCTTTGTTTACCCTCATAATTTCCCTTACTGATTCAGACAGGATGTTCCTGCATTGTGCTTCAGTCTGTCTTTGTTTTGTTTTTTTAAATTACATGGATAAAATTTACAGATTAAGAAGAAAATTCTATTAGAAGGAAGTCTGATAGTACTATATTCCTGTATAATGCAAGTTTGGTGCATTGTATTTATAATGGTTGAGGTTTTGAGATTAGGTCTTGGGGTAAAGGACCTTATTTCTTAGTAAGATTCCAGCAATTTTTGCAAGAAACAAGATATTGAAAGATCAGTGTATTGACAGGCACTGCACAGCAGGGACAGCAGATGTTTGCTAGAGAGGCAGAGTGATTGGGAAAACAAATTTGCTTCATAACCATAGTGAAAATCATTGAAAAATGTGTGAAAATGCATAAAGAATCTGCAAAAACCTATGACTATACTGAATATATTAATTCCTTGCTGAGTACCTGCAGGTGAGACCACAGATCAGCTGCCTACTGATGTAAACTGAACAATGTTAAGTTACTTAATTGCTCATGTTCTTTGCTTATCTCCTTGTATTCGCTCATGAATGATAAGGAGTTTTTATTCAGTCTACAAATACAGTATGATCCTGGCAATCCAGGTGGGAGCAGACTACTGTTTCAGAATTATAACATTTAATTCTGTGAACCCTGCAAATGTATTCTGCCTCTATAAGAGGATACCATACCATCTAACCATGGGCGCTTCCCATGCCCAACTCAGGTATCCCATCGCTCTGAGTGGGCTCTCTGTATACTCAACTGACAGGCAATGGAGCCAGTAATTCAGCCTGCTGATGTTAGGCAGTGTGTGTATATTTACTCCATCCTTCATTGTTAATGGACATTTGTCTGTGGCTGGAATAATATGGAATACCTAAGTAAACAAGTCTGCTACCAAAGCCAAAAATGGAGTTGGGCTTGAATTTCATTGGCTCAGATTCAACACAATATTGTGCTGTGAATATATGATCAGTTTCTTTTTTTCTTTTCTCCTTATTATTATTACAGAAAAGTGGCCTATCTTGACAGCATGAAAGTGAACTTCCTGATTCTTAAATGCATCACTTTTAAATGGATCGCCTTCTGGTGATGCATGTGCTTCCTCCCACCTCTGCTCAGATGTACAGGCAGTAGCTGCCTGACTTACTACAAAATCTGAAGAATTCCACAGGTTTGGCAATCTCTGTTCAGACTGTAGTTTTTGTCCTCTTCCTTCTAGACTGCAGCGACCCAGTTCTGAGGCAATGGGACAAATGAGGTGAAGGATTCACACAAATAAACATCTCTGGGTCGAAGGTTAAGTCTGGCAAGGCAGTGATCTATACAAAGCCATCTTTGGGGATCAAAGGTGTTCATCCCCTTGGAGAAGGTGCTCTGCGCCTTACAGGCTTTAATCTGTACTTGGCATGCTGGGGGCCTCTTATATTCCGAATGCCAACTGTCAATGGAGTTAGTGGTTAAGGAGAACAGTTTGTGGAGGCTTCTTTTCCTCACCACCTACCAGCAAATAAAGTCTACCCTCTGGCTGGATAGGGAAGCAGTACAGTCTGTGCTATGTAGAAGAACTGGCCCAAAAGGAAACCAGGAGGCAAGACAAGACCTCAAGCTATGCCCCAGCCGCAGGGAGAGGAAGAGGCTCAGGAGCAGGGTGAAGCAAGGTGAGCCTTATGAGCTGTATGCTTTCCCTCTGCATTGCCAGCCGTAGTTCAGCAGTAGCCCAGGTGCAAGCCCTGCCCTGCTCAGGGGGAGCAGACCCTGGTGCTGCCTCTGTCCTAGTAGCAGGAGGTCCCGGCTCCATCATGCCCAGCTTCTGCACCTGCTGCAATGACAGCTAGGGCTTCTGGAAAAAAAGAGTCAAGTATGCGTGGTCTGTCCCCTCCAGAGAGGCCGAGAGCTTGGCAAAGGTGGCCCCCAATAAAGGCAAAGTGACTTACAGCTGTGAATAGCGAGTCTGGTTGTGAGAACAGCCTTGCCCCGTCTTTAACTCTTTATGAGATATATTTTGGGTCTGCAAACTGGTCCTTTAAATGTTCCTGGAGCAATACCACTTATATTTCACCCAGGGCCTGTGAAAAGATGCAAATGATCCCTGTAGACTTACAATCATGTTATTCACTGCCTTGGCAATAGATTTGATTTCATTGTCCTTAATCAACAGAAGTGCTTGTCTGTGACAGTAACTAATAAGCAAAAATGGAGGCTATTGATTATGAATATTTTGGTCTTCACTGGTAAAACCTGTGAGCTTTATAAGCAAGGAAACCCATAGATTATAATAACCTCTCATTTTTAGCACAAAATTCTCAAAACATGTCCCACAAGCATTTATGTAAATTGAATGCCTCTGCTAGTATATTCGTCTCCCACTGCTGTGCATGTGAATTGGTTGGAAAATTTGGCTTCACACTCCAGGGCTCTCCCCCACACCCTCATTGCCTGAGATCTTGATATGAAAGTCTGCAAATTGAAAGGCTCAGAATGTACCTGAAATTTCAATGAATAACGACAGAAATGTTGGCAAATCACTAAGCTGGAGGGAATGGGGGGGATGTCCACCTGAGTAGGAGTCTGCTTCTCTAAAATACACAGTTCTCAGCATTTCTGCGCACTGCTTTTCACAAAAACAGAGGGGAAAAAAAAAAGCAAATAGAAAGAAAAAGCAAAAAAAAAGCCAATGATTTACACAACAGATGTTAAAGATTCAGGTTATGGCTGGTTGTGTGCTTAAGCCTAATAATGTGTGCTGTCTGCATCTCTTTGCTGATACTGCTGCACCTTTCTTTCTAGGCTCTTGTGGAACATACCCTGTATCCACCACTGCTCGAATGACTGAGTCCAATCAGCAAAGCCTTTTGTAAAACCGGCTTTCGGGACTGCATTCTCTATGAAACTCTGTTTGTGTGCCTGCTCTGTGGAGTGCCTGTCTCTATTGTTAGGGAGGGATTAGCATTCCTATAGCATAGAGAAATTCAAGCAAACAGAGGGATCTGATTGTGCTAGGTGCTGTACAGGCACCCTTTCTTCCAAAGGCTCGTAGACTACATAGAGAGGACAGATTACAGGTAGGAGGGAAATGGCTACTTTCCAGGGGCACTGCTGGAGACGCAGCTTTTGGCTACAGGAAGGCATTTATAGCATCCAGGAGGCAGGAGTTAGTATTGATTCCAGTAGACCCACTGGGGCAACAGCTCTTTGCTTCCCACTCTAATTTTGTAATGCACACTTAGGAAAAAAGTCTAGCTCAGAAGTCATTTAGCAACTGGCCTATTTGTTTCCCACAGAGAGATCAGAAAACTTTTAAACCCGGCATTTGGCACTAGTAGGATCTTTGTTTACATTTTTTTCGCTTCACAACCAAGTTGTGATGGGAAATGCATGAAAAATTGGGGGACACCCAGATGACACAGTGACAAGAACACATGAACACCTTAGCTGGGCAAGTATTTGGACAGCAGACAGACTGTGTTTTACTTACTTCTGAAAGACTGAAGTTCCTAAGTCAAATTAATTTGACAGTGTTACCCCAGTAATGAGTTGATGAAAAATTCACCAGCTGCTAAAGATTCTGAAAAACTACTTGGCGAATGAAGAAAAGTGGCACTTGGAGAAATCAGGTTTGGTTTGCCAAGAATTTATGAACAGGAATGGAGAAAAGGACTGTCTTCTTTCTGTAATTTATTTGTAACCCGTAACTCAACTGCATCAAGTAATGACACTGCAATGCTGTAATAGCAGACATGCAGCCCATAATTTGTAGCTGAAACAAGATCTGTACTCCTCTGTTTCTCCAAGAGTCAGCATGATCTAATTCAGACCAGATTCCTATCTCTTCAATGCTAACATGGAAATCAAATGCACTGTGTTGTGCCGCTCCCTTATTGCAGATGTACCTTGCACGTGCAGTTTCACCAATGAGGCATCTGGCTAAGTGATTTTTCTCTTAATTAATCTTCTCATCTGCAAAGGAGGCCAGTTTCTCATATCTTCACTTCTGACATATGTTTCACCACAGGGTTCTTCCTGATGAAGCAGAAAACTGCACTTAAAATATCAATGGGTTAAACTTGTTCTACTGCACTGAAGTTTTAAAGCAATTTTTTTCCTTCCCTCTCACTTTCTTTTTCATCTTAGAAAAAAAATAATTTCATTTTTTTCATGAGGGTCTACCTTTTTCTTCTTCAGATAAACCTTGAAATGGAGTTAAGCTTTTTATCAGTAAGTTGCAGGGGGCCTTTTGAACACACCCTGAGACAGCTCCGTCTTATCGTGAGTGATAAAAGCCTATTTTACTGCAGACTGCACGTTTAAAATGTCTAGCTTTATGAGGTGGTCCACATTATAAAGAGCATGTGTGACTGGGTGACAGCAATGCAGAATCAGACATCAAGTCTTTATATATGTGTAGGTGTTTAGATTTGCAAACAGAGACTATTTTAGTTAAGTCAAACCTAGAAAATGGATTTGAATCCTTTATATACGTACACATATACACACACAGAGTGTATGTATATATATTCTGTGTATCTGTATGCTTACATATACATAGACACACACGTATATACACACACACCACCCTTTTCACTACTTGTAAGTCTTTTCACTAGTCAGACTTCTGGGTATGGAGAATTTTATTTGCTTGACTACATCTCTATTCACAGACCAATACCTACAAGCTCACATTTCCCTTTTTATATGATAGATACCTTCAAAAGTAGCAGAAAAAAAGCCTAGATTTTTGAAGGCCTAGCAGAGGCATAAACTCAGTAACAAGAAAGAAAGCAAGAAGATGATTTGGGCTATATATAAGATGCTAGAAAACGTTACAAAATATACTTTTCATATGATATAGTAAAACATTAGTGAAGCAGCCTTATGCAAGCTATCCCTTGCAGATGCCAGATTCAGGTGTCTCTCTGCTGACTGCATATAGAGTCAGAGCCTAGCAGCTCCTGAAGGTATTTATATTGAATCACTCCATGTTTTGAATTTAAGCATCTACAGTATTTGCCTGAATCCATCTTGGAGACAGTTACAGGACCTGTGTCCACATTGGCAAAGATCCAGAGAAAACCAGTGATAATGACTTAGGAAACAAGGAGAAAGTAGATATACCATATGGATCAAGCTATTTAAATGGGGAGAACCCAGATTAGGAAAGGCCAAGTCTGCACTCTTCTTCAGGCAGTGAACGGTGCAAGTTTAAACCTCAAGCAGACAGGAGATTTGGTCAGGTTTTTGTTCCTCTAATAGCTCATCAGTGCTGGGAGAATTTGGTAGTTACATCTTCAGGACAGTTTTTTAGCATATTCATGATGAAATAGAAGTTATTCTTTAAATAATAACTACGCTTCTCTGGAAACAGAATACTTATTCAAGAATCAGTTCAACCATACTATGCAATTCTGTGTCCACCTCAAACAGTTATGGGAAAATGAATTTATACTGGAATAACTTTCACAGAATTGTTACTCCGTGGTAACTTGATCCTTTCACGTAGGCAAATTTGTTCTGTGTACACAAGAAAAATAAGCTTGTTTTCTTTGAAAAAGCATTCTTACTAAGACAAAATCAAGATGCTTCTCATCTTCTAATTGGCAGTTTCAAAAAGTTCAGTCACATAACAAGAGATAAAAAAGCACATTTTGATGACCAACTTTAGCTAAACAAAATAATTTTTAGATAAAACGAATAGCCCACTAATCTCTTAACCACAGGTGATTAAAGTGTTACATGTATGAATGAGTAAAGCAAAAAAAATATTTCTGGTGGATTGTGAATAATTATCATAAAAATGTGGTCATCCAAGAATTCATGAAGCTTTTGTACATTTTCAAAAATTCTGAAGTATCTTTTAGATGACACTCTGGGTTTTTTTTTTTTTTCTGTCTTCTGGGATCTATATGGGTATATTGCTGAATTCTGCTTTCAAGGTTTTGTTAGCATGTATTAGCACTAGAAATTTACTAATTTATTATGAATCTTCATGTTAAGTAGAGTCTGTTATTTCCTGTGGCTGTAATAAGCAGTACTCATGAGCTAGCAGAGGTTGTTCTTCTAACTAGTGATGGTTCATGCGAGTGTCATGAGCGCAGTCCTATCCTATTCAATACAGAGAGCAGAAAATGAAAATCTTCGTGTACCTGTGATGCCAGTATGCTCTCAGAGAGTGGACCAGTCTCTATCATTACCTCTCTCTCACACCTGTCCTCTCAAGTCATCTAGTTCAGATATCCTCTGCACCTCCTAAGCCTTCCTGTCTGTCCCTTTCTCAGCCCACAGCTATGTGCTCATATCTCAACATAGGAGACACAGACAGGTCCCAGTTGCTAAATGCCTTTTCTGCTTTCAAGGACCTTCCACAGTCCTGGCAGTGGGAAGGAAAAAACACACAGGCAGGGAAGACATAAATCTTCCCCTGTCATCCTCTGGGCTGAGGCCTTGTTTCCTTTGGGACTCGCCCCCCTCTTCCATCTCCCTCCCTCTTCTCTTCTCCATTGGTTTCTCTTTTCTCAGTCAACTTCACAGCTTGCTGTGAAACAACACCTCCCCCCTCCAGATCTTTCCTGTCATCACACAGAAATTTTTATTTATAATGTGGGACATGCTTTTTACATCCTGATCACGTGATTGGAAGACTTCATTATTGTCTCTTTCTCTTGAATTTCCATAATTACGTCAGTGGACTTTGACTTTTGGACTCTGTTGAGTAGAAATCCAATTTTCTCCTCACTGAACTCATTGAGAATTTTATTTTAAAGAGGTCTATACTACTAGTTACTAATGGCAATTAAACCTCGATGGAAATGGGGGGATATACAAGGGATTAGGCTGCAACTCTACAGAAAACCCTGCAAAAGATATTGAGCTAAACATGTTGAGCAGAGCAGACCAGGAAACAAAACTGCCTTTGAGAGCCATACTTCCGTTCCAGCTTCCCCTTTGCTTCGGGACAAGGAGAAGTCATGGTTTTCTCACTCTGCTTCAAAACCACTCAGTGCACTTTGCACACCCTGTTGCTTTTCCTATTACTCATCATATCCCTGCTCCAGTCATGAAGAAAAGTGGAGTAAATGGCTTCTGCTAACATCAGCATGGCCAAGAAGAACAGCACCAGGTCAGGGAGAGGAAAGGTGCTTTGCAGGTCCTTCTTGTGTGTGTTGTGTCCACCTAATGGAAAGGGACCAATTCTTCTGAAGCCTTGTTGATTGCCTTTGGCACTTTCCCATCTCCCACTGAGAGGTGTCTTCTCCTCCATACCTAAAGCTCAAGCAACAGTTGGTGTCAGGACCCTTGATTATTCTTAAAAAAATGAAAGATCACCTTCTAACTCATCTTTTGTAGAGCTGGATGGATATGGTTCCTCCAAAAACCTCTCCCACGCTGCTTACTTGCCCACCCACCTCACCATGTCTCCCCAGTTTATGCTCCCTCCTTCTCAAGTTAATCATCACACACCTTGACCCAATAACCCAATATTTCAAATCCAAGCCATTACCACAAAGGCAGTGGTGCATGGTGGGTTTGTGTGGCGAGAGGTGGAAAAGATGATGTTGTACTGCCCCAGAAAGAAGCTGGTTTGCTCATAGCCTGGGTTGGCCAAGACTTCCCTCTGTTTCCAGCTCTCCAGCCAATATATCCTTCCTACTCATGATTAATAGCAAGCTCTTACCATCTTTCCTCTTGCATCCTTCCCATTCCTTAACAATAAGCAGTCTTCTCCATTGCATAAACGTATCCTTTTTGCTTTGGGTAGTCTGTAAATTCCTCAGGACATAAATTGTCTCTCTTTCCATCTCCTTTCTAAACAAAAATCACCAAACAATTATCTAGCACTTCAGAGCTCATGATAAAGGGCACTGACCATATCCATCCTCCCAAGCTACCTCATCAAGTTTCTCATTTTCAGCAGAGATTTAGGCCTCCTGAAGCACAAAGATAAAATGCAAAAAACAGTCTTAAGTATGACATCAGCTGGCAAGGAATATCAAGTTGGAAGGACTTTAGGGTCTTCTCCTTGAAAATATTTTTCCCCTGAACATAATTATTTGTATTCTCTGAGATAGTCTCTAGACTGTGGAGATCAGAGCAAGCTGGAAATCCAGCAGAGTTTTTAAATGCAGTAACAGTAGCATGCTTCAAAGCCAGATGCCTGAGCATTTAAGCACCACGGAAGTAACGAAGTAGCAGGTGGTAATGCATGTAAACATAATTGTCCTAATCTTCATACTTTTTAACTTGTCAAAGCCAAACTCTGTGACACAATGTTTGACAAAGAGCAAAAATAAAGGATGCTGCATGCACACACAGACACAGGAGGCTGTAAAACCCAAGGACACCAGCCAGCTTTGGGTTTTCTCTTTCAGCTACATTTCTGATCTTGTAAGTCATTTACAGCAATAAGGACGTGGATTTACCAGACTTATGTGGAGCCCTGCAAATCTGAGCATGGAGTGAGTGCTTCTTGGAAGATTTGAATACAGAAATGCAGTTCTCTGCTGCATGTTTTTTCACCAAGGTAAAGAGTATAAAAAGCCATCCACTACAGACTAGTGACATTTTGTAAATGTCTGCGTAGTCTAAATAGATATAATCAGTGTTTAATGTTCCTCAGTTAGCAGCTGAAGCATTGTGGAAATATTTTCAGGTGGTTTCAGAGAGTCGAAGTGAGACAAAATGAGACTATTTTTCATTTTATTACTCCTAAAGAAATGAGAACATAATAACAAGAGGCATTCACCAGATCTAACCTCTTTCCTACAATAACTTTTGGTGCATGTTTTCTGATCACCTCTAGCTGCAACAGAAAACTTTATCACCTAGCATGCAAACAAATAGTTTACGATTTGTGTCTCCTTCACCTTTCTGCTGAGCTTCTCAGGAAAAGCATTGCTTGCTGCAAGTTATTATTGCATTGCCAAAGTCAGTGGTGTTGAAATACTTGTACCCTGGAACTTGAAATGACTCATATTGATTTCATTGGACTTTGGATCACAATTTGCTGATTTCAGATCTTCACTTTTTAATATTACTCTGCTTCAGATGCCTTGATTTAGCTCAGGGCAACCTCATCAGCTATGACCGCAGATTTTAACGAAGGCAAAGCGATTTATCAGTGGTAACTAGAGCTCTTGTAGGAACCACTATTGAAGGCAGGGGGTAGTGGGGAACAAATAAAGATAAACTGATCCTGTATGATCCCAAAGAAGAATACTTCTTGCTGATTCAAGGTTCTTGCACATGAAGAAAAAAGTTGTCTATGGCTCCTGAGCCCTCTCTCCCTGTGGACTAATGATCCATAAGGGACTCCTTGTACCAACGAGGAGTAAATCACCCCTCACACTTTTGGCAGGCAGGAATGCGACTGGGGAGAGAATTGCTTTTGCATTTCTCTGAACTTCACCGTTCCTCCTTGGTAAAAGACTTCCCCTTCTGGAATCCATTAAAATCTGTGAATCTCAGAAAAAGACTCTTCTTCCTCCTTCCACGTTCTGTGTGAGATGCTTAATCTCTGCATCCTGGGGGCATAACCTTTTGTGTGAGCTGGAAACATAGCATGAGCCAAGCCCTTCTCCTCTCGGGGTACCTCCTCTGATTTCCATTGCCTGCGATGAATGAAACCTTTCATCTCAACAGCATCTGACTTGTGTCAGAAAGTTCATGACTGACTGGAGCAACAATGGAGTGGCAGAGAGGGATGAAACTGTTTAAAATGTGTCATTGCTAACTAACTAGGGATCAGCTTTAAACACATGGGGAGAAAACAAGAGGATGTATGACCGCATAATACTGTTTTTAAGATAAAATGCAGGGTGGACTTTTTGCCCCTACTCCTCTCCATGACTTGCATTTCCTGTAAGGATAAGGTCATGCCTTCTCTCCCGGGCTGCTACAAGCCTTCCCCAGACAGGAAGTGTATCCTGTGTCCCGTTTTCTCCAGAGGCTGGTAGCGGAACAGATGGGAGCATGACTTCCACATTGCTGCTTCCACTGTGCTGTTTTTAAGAGACCTGAGTACCAAATTGCTGGGTAAATCTCCCTCCCTTTCAAACGTGCAGCCCAGCCTCAGGACCTTGCAGAGTCTAGCAGCTACTGGAGGTGGCCTGAGGGGGAAATACAAGCTACACCCTTTGGAGGTCTGGGTGCCTATTTTTGTCAGATACGAAATTTCAGCAGTCATTGTGGGGGGAGCACATGTCCTGTAATAAAAGATTGTGTCTGTGATTCACTCCAGAGGAGAGGGGTGTATTTAGCACATCAAAGTAACAGCTTGCTGTTTGTGGGTATGAGTATCCATACCCCTAAAGGAATACTTCTCCCCCACTCTGGACATAATCCTGGGTGAGGGGAGATGTAGCAAGAAATACAAAAACATTCCCTTGACAGGCTCAAAGCCATGGCACAGCAGCTTTTGCTGGGGGCCATATCATCTCTCCAGACTCCCAGGACACACTTATCTGTCTTTCCCATTCCCCACCCTCGCTGGGATATTTCCAATCCATCTTCTAGCTATGGGATTTGGTACCCATTTTTCCCATCTTTTGTTTCATTGCTATTGCACAGTGAAGCCATGTTGTGGCATTACCAGAGCTGCCTGTGTGTTTCCTTTGGCCCTCACCAGCTGGCTGTTAGGTTACATCAGTATTAAGAAAAACAGACTTTCTTTCTCAGGGACACTGCCACATCTTCCCATCTGCTGCAGTAATCCATGACAAGTGGTTGCCAGCTTAGGTTTGATCCTGATGGTGCTGGATGTTCCTGCCTAACCAGGACTCAAAAGCTTTTTCAGCTCTGCCCGTGAAAGTGTTATAGTGAGCATGGAGCTGACGGTCCGTCTTCCCTGTTACAGCCAGTAGCAGATGTCTAATGGAGAGTTAAAGCATAGGGCAACCATCTAGGGATCTGAGGCATAGGAAATTCTTGAGCCAGAGTTAGTATTTCAGTGTTTAATGGGTTGCTTTGGGGTATAAAAAGCTTCACATTTACCAGTTTCTCATATGAAATATTTTAACCACCTGCTCGCATCCAGACTCTGAGCTTGGCAGGACGGAGCCTTACCTCCCCCTCGTCCCTCTTCTTGAATGAGCTCTTTTAACTTGTAGTGGAAGGAATTCAACCTTGGGAGCTCAGCATTACAAGAAGGCACAGCTGGTGTCGGGGATAAAGACACTCCTCTGCCTTGTTCCCCCAGGTAACCACAGCGGCTCCAGGAGCCATGCAGAAATCCATGTGGCCATGACTTTATGCTTTTGTCCCCTCTGACAGGCAGCTGTGCAGTGGGAGCCAACCCCAGCAATGATAAACGCTGTTGCCTGAAGTTGTCCATGCAACTTAGCGCAGCACAAGGGTGTTGACATGCCTAGCCCCTGTCTGGGAATGCAAGCGGGATAGGGAATGTCTCTGCCCCTCCTTCTTCTCTCCCCATTCAGCAGAGCTCCCACTTGTCAGACAGAAATATTTAGTGGAAGGCTTTAAGGAAGTGAAGTCAGACTGCTGTGTGTGTCCCTTCTTCATAATGCTCATATCCTAGAGAACAAGTTTTGCTGACTGTCTCCTAAAGGGACTCCCAAGAGCAGAGCAGCAAGAAAGATAAGCCTTAGACCTTCTGCCTGCGTGTTTAACTCTTCTGATGGTGGCAGGGGCATGGCAAAAGGCTACCACGCCTCATGAAAGTAGCTTAGTGGATTTAGAAACACAGGCATTCAGGTCTTGTGGAAGAAGGAATGAAATTTTACAGACAGGCCCTGTAAAAGCGTGAGCTGTTTTATCCACTTCTTTCAGTTTTCTATTCCATCTACACAGAAGGAATGAAAAAATGCAGAAGGGATGTGGGCTTTGCTCCTCTCTGACTTGTCACAGATACATACTTGTGTCCAAGTCTTGCCCTGACATGAAGTACAGCACAGCTCCCCCTGAAATAAACTACAGCTCACACATATCTCAGGGTGGAACTTGGCTCTTAAACAAAGTTTAATGGGAGTATACTCTGGCTGAACTCTGCTTATGACTTCATATTTTCCAAGGCTGTGCTAGTGCTGTTGGTCTGTTCATGTTTCTTTCTTTTTTTTTTTCATTCTCTTTGTACTAATAGGTGTTTCAGTGGGATAACTTGACCTTATGATACAGTTCCAAAGCAGACTTTTCTGGAGGCAATGGTAAATAGTTTGGGTATGTTATGAATGGGCTTTGAGAAATTTGCAGGCTCTCTCATGACTGCTTGAGAAACCAGATTTTTGCAGTCTGTTAGCATGAACTGGTGAATTAAACTGGTAATTTGGGAAACAGAGAGGATGGACAGAGGCTATGTATGATGAGCTTGATGAGGAGTCCTTGGTTCTATCATGTTTCTAGTATTCATAAAATAGAGTTTCTAAAAGCTTTGACCAATGTCCCAGCTGACCAGTTGGAATGCATGGGAGATCTGCCACCAACTTCAAAGGGAGCAGAAGCAGTTTAACAGAGAGAGCTTTTGCAAATCCGACCTTGCATACGTACCACTTGGTATTTCACTTAGTGTGTTTGAACAGTGCCCTGCTTTGATGCAAGTGTAAGGCGGACAGCGGTGACTGCTGCTGCTCGGCTCCAGAGTGTGATTGCTGCTGATTCAGCTGTGGAAAGGTGGCATTCCTCCAGGCAAAGAGGGGGATACAGAGCACCAGCTCTGCACTAGAGTCCCCATTTTGACAGCTGGGAGAGGGGACTTACTTCTTAGTGCACTCCAACGTATTCTTACACAGGGAGTACCAAGCCCAGCTTTTTCCATGGACTTCTAGAGCTACTGCATTTCAAAGGACACACTTGGCTATGAAAATCTGGAGTTTTCTGTTCTGTTCAGAATGATCTAGCAAGGAAATCTCCAGCTTCATCCAGCTGTTTTTCTCCTTATACTGCTCTTTTGCAGGACTTATTTTTTCTAGGTGTGGACTTACAATGTACTTCACCCACCTGAAAGAGCATTTCTGCTTTTTGCCCACGCTGTCTGCACCTAGCAAACCCCTCCCTGGTAACAGATCAACAGGCAGTCAGACGACATGGTGATTTGGATCAGTTTGCCAATAAGTAAATACCCCCATCTCTTTCCTTCTGGTGGGCTGTTTTTTTGTTAGATCAGCTTGAAAGGGAAAGGGTTGGGAACAAGAATGCCCTTTCCTTCTGAAACGTAGCAGCCAGCTCAAGTCACAACAATTTACTCTCAGCTTTCCTGCATGTATATTTCATACATTTAGGAAAGGAGAAGCCCAAGGGCTTTACAGTAAGTCAAAAATACGTTCATCAGAGAAGTGCCATAGCAAGCATTTGTTGCTACTGAGAAGCACTAGATCATAATTCTTTGCTTAATGACACACATTAATCCTCCATTGAAATTACCAGGGCTGTCCAAGCCGAATTTAGCTTGAGAGGTTTAAAATATAGTCCAAACTATAAAAATGTAACATTCTGACCAAAAAAAGGAGGTGGAAAAAAGCTCAGCAATGTTCCTTTGGGTTTTCCTTTGCTGTTTAAACCACTAAGGACTTCATCTACAAGCTTTGAAATGGTTGCAAAAACATGGCATTTTTTTCAATTGGTAACCAAGATAAGAATATTATCCAAGTACCCACTGCTACTTATGTTTTCAGTCCAGTTTCCTAATGAAACGAGTCTTATGTGTTCCTGCTCTCTATCTGTCTGCTTAATCATCTGTTCATCCATCTGTCATTTTACATCAAGAACTTTTGGATCTGCTGTCCAGTTTCAACCAGATTTGAAAGAGGAGCAGAAGCCTCAGAAATTATTACCGTTCTCCAAGTGGTATGAAAGTCAACATTTGTCTACAGAGAGCCGTCCAAGTGAGCAGTAACACAAAAAGCACTCCCTCTTAGGAGACTAAACTAAAAGGAGTTCTTTTCAGGTTAGGATCGCAGCAGCATCAAATCTTGGCGCGGTAAGATTTCTTCCGTAAACATGACTGCAACTTAACAGACAAAAGCAGAGTGTAAGACACTACTTAAGCACCTGTAGGAGAGATCTAGCTCTTCGGATGAGTTCATGTTGAAAGCTCTTAAAAAAAAGCTCTGGCTGCCTTATAGAAAGGCTAAGCCCTCAGCACAGTCTTTGGAACGGGGTGGTCAAGCAACGCGAACAGTAATGGTTGGGATTTTTTTCCCCTAATTATAGACTCCAGAAACATAGGCTTCTAATCTAAGCTAGTCTTCTAGGTTTGCTGCTTGGTGGATGGGAAGAGAAATTCCTACCCCATCCTCCAGGATTCACCGCACCTCTGTTGGACCTGAATAGATCTCCTTGCAAGAAGGCAGAAAAACATTCAGTGTATGGCTTCGGTGAAGTTTTTTTCACGCTCAGCTCTGTTAATGTGTTCAATATGCTATTTGTCAAGTAATGCCAGACAGCTGTCCAAAAATAATAGACAAGTGAGGCTTCCCCCCCTCTTTTTAAAAATTATTGCACAATCTGTCTAGAATTGCTCAGATGAATCATAGATGGCAAAGAAGTTTTGCTAAAATTGCTCAACTCAATTCAGACAGCTTGAACTGATAAGTAAATGCCTTTCGGACAATAAAATGGGCTTTGTCTTTTTAAATGGAGTAGATATGCAAAAGAAATCTGCATATTCATTACAGAATCCTTGGAAAATGAGAAATGTTGTTGCCCTGAGCTACTATTTGCCTTGCAAGCTTCTAAGGTGTTTCAATATGTTTTATTTTCTTTGTTTAATACGCTCAATATTTAAAGCATTTGGAAGATTATTTCCACTACAGATATCTCCATTAATAATATTAAACTCATCAGTGCTCCAGGAAAGATCTCTTTGTCCCTGAAGAGCATATGCTAAACATCCTGACATTTCCACTTGCAATACTTAGTAGACAGTGCCTTAGGCAAGCACTGGTGTATGAGCTGGATGTAGCTGAATACAATTCATATCAAATAAGCTCGGGGATGAAGAAGAGAGAGCTCCTGTTTCAGAGAATTGTCATCTTTTGGACTGCTTTGCTACAAAATATTCATGGTGGGAAGGAGACATAAAGGAAGAAAGCTGCACATGCTGGAAAAATAATTATACTTTTCTAAGGATAGTAGCCTGGCACTACGTTCTTTGAATTGTCAGGATAATATCTTTGTGCATAACTGCAGACTTTCACTAGGTTCCAGGTGACTTCTAGATGACATCACCTGTAATATGATCATATCGTGTGTAATTTAGGCACAAGGTCAAGCTTTTTCATCTCAAAATGAGAAACAGACATTTATCAGTCTTAATAGAATAATAGCCATGTTTCTTTCCTTGCATGTCATTGTCATGAAAGCAAGTTTTCTGCCAGCAACAGAACCAGTGAAACACTCTTGCTTTTGGATTTATGTCTCTTCCCCCTAAATCCCACCCCCAGCATACACCAGCTCCATCCCACAGCAGCTCCCCTTGCTGCAGCTCTGTGATGACTGGAGAACCGGCTGCTGGTAAACAGAGCTTAAAATTGCTGAGTCCTCACTGCCTGTCCCTCACTGCTGGACTACTCTAGATTCCCTTTTCTTTCCGGCCTACTATTTTCACAGAAGTTCAGGCAAAGTGCTTATCTATGCCTGCTCTTCCTTTAAAACCAGTTGGAGTTGAATAATGGAGTAAAAACTTGTAAAGGTTGATTGTCAGGCACACCGCAGGAACAGAGTGCAAAAATGCTGCTGAATGTATCCAATGGAAATACTTCAAATACTAAAAAACTGTGGAGTCTGTCTTACTTAGGGGGACTAATTTTAATAAATGTTTGTCTTGAATAGTGCTACATCCATAAAAAGGATAAGTTTCAAATGTAAACTAAAACCTAATCTTACTAAATTATTAAAGTCATAAAATCCAGCACAGCAACATAAAGAAACACAGAGATCACCTTCTCCTCTGACGACATGGTCAAAAGGCCTGTGGGTCAGGACTGGGGCTGGTAGACCTGTTAGGTACAAATTGAAAGTATGTCTCGGTAAATAATTACAAGCAGTTTAGCAGTTAAATTGTCTTACTGCATCATCTAACCGTTTACGCCAAGGCTTGGGAAGGAATTATCATGTCCTCCAAGACTTCTTGGCCTCTGACTTTCCACTGAAAGGTTGTGGCTCAAATTTTTGTGCTTATGTTTCTAACATGCAAAGTTTAGGTCAGCAAGGTGTGCTTCTTTCATGCACCATTTCTCAAGAGTTACAAGTTAAGTATCCTTTAGAGGCTGTCAGACAGGCTTTCACTATATCCATAGTCAGCTCTTTTGATTACCTATGATCATTTGCAACATTTTCAATGGTTAATCAATTACATCAGCAACTCCTTTCCATTCAGCTTTGATCGCAAAGAATAAGCATACGGCGGTTTTGTTCGGCAAAAATGACTAGAGCTTGAAATTGCTGACTTTGGAGGAACGTCAGGCAGAAATTATTTGGCAGATTCACTGCATATTTAGTGTTTCTTTCAAGACCTTTCTGATTAAAAAGCCCTCACAAGGAGCACTCTGTTCTGACGAAGAGGGTGGAAGTGGGAGGAGGAGGGACACATACAGGAGAATGTCCTGATCGTAGACTGCACCTTATGGATTGATTCATAGACCATTTGTCACTCCTTCTTTAATGAAGCAATACCATCTTTGGTCAGGCATTGGAATAGGCTGCCCAGGGAAGTGGTTGAGTCACCATCCCTGGAGGAGTTCAAAAAACGTGTAAGATGTGGCACTTTGGGATATGGTTTAGTAGTCATGGTGGTGCTGGGGTGACAGTTGGACTTGATGATCTTAGAGGTCTTTTCCAATCTGTGATTCTATGTTCATCCCCAGCAAGATGTTGTGCTTTTGGAGCATGAGATGACTTTGGCAGTTGTGGAGGAAAAATGTAAAAGATGGCCTGGTTATATATTTCCATGGAAAAATAAGGAATTTTTTTGCAGTGATATGGCTATAAGCCTGTGGTACAACTTGCAAGTTGCCACACGCATCATTTTTTATTAAATAATGGACCTTCTTCCAGGTCCACACACGTCATGCACCCTTTGTTTGATAAGCAGGCAGTGTTTGCTCTTCAGACATGAAGCAGCTTTCCTACAGGAGCACAGCAAAAAATGGCCACTATACATGAGCAGCAAGACCACTGCTGGGTGGACTTCGGTGGCTTCCCACATCCCATCTCTAAAGACATCTACAGCATCCTTTTGTGAGCTTCATTGCCTGCTTGCTAAGGAGCTCCAGTGCTAGATGACTCACAGAGGTCCCTTCCAACCCCGAACTTTCTGTGGTTCTGTGATTCTGTGAAGGCACCTCCTTTCTCTAACTTATCCTCTGCTCTGGGTTTCTGTTGCTGACCCTGAAACCTTCTCATTCTTCCTGATGCTGTAAGCAGCAGACAGATCCATCTGAATTTCTTTATCAATTTTTTACTGTTTATACACATGAGTGTGAATACACAGGGCACATTAAATATCTGTTACCAGAAGGGACAAGGGTCTAAAATAAGCTCTCTCTCCAGTACTGTGCAGTATGGGGGCTTGAAGTTTGTAACACTTCTACTGCTTCTAAGGGGGGGGACTGCCATTGTAAGGCTTTTACTGGACGCTCTTTACTTCATTGCTGTCAGAATTGGTGGTTGGTATTCAGCTACTCTGAGCTAAGGAGATGAAAAAAAAAGAGTATGTGGTTCAAATTGAAAGGGGAATTTGGGGAGGGGATGTCGTTTCTTTTGGGTACTAAACAGAAAACTTTAAAAAAAATCTGTGGTTTTCTTAGATTATGCAACCCTTTAAAAGACATTTCTTTTCTCTTTTTACAATTTGTTATTGAAATTTTTTTATTTCAAAATACAGAATGACTGTTTAGTTTTTAAAGATCCTTATTATTTTTCACCTAAAATAATTTCCCAGATTTCATGAACGTTTTCTCGTTGTCCCTCTTATCATTAAGGGATGTCATAGGATTACTTTTTGACAAACTGACTTTTATCGTATCTCTCCATCTCAGATTTTCCCCAAGACCCAAATGCAATTTGGTTTCACAAAGGAAGGAGAAACGGTGTGAGTGAAGCCATGACTTCCTCAAACAGTGGAAATCATATTTCCTCTTATTTACTTTATAACATTCCAGAATGGTACAAAAATATTTTTTCTGACACTGTATGTCAGAATCAAATGTGAACTGCTAAAATTATATGGCAATCTAATGAAATTAATTTGATAACACCCTTTTATCCTCACTGTATTGCAAAGTGCAGAAAAATCTTGAACAGACCTTTACTTTGACTGAATGAGACTGGATTTTGTCTTTCAGAATTCGTGACAAAGTGTTTTCTAGGTAGGATAGCAGAAGATTGGGCCCATTGCATTTAAATTTTGTAGATATTTTTAATCTGCATGATTTATCTTACTTTTGGAGCACAGTACATTTACTTACCCCAAAGATCATGTGGTTGTTATGGTATGTCACCATTATTATCCTTCTAATAATTTAATGTATAAGTGGAAGTTAAATTATTCTGTCTCTTGTCCAGATTGACAGATGAGAAACTGTTCCTTAATTTTGAAAGAACAGCCTTGATGTGTTTCATTATCTAATGGGGGCTGGTGATGGCTTTTTCAGCAGAATGTGTCAAATTGATGGGTTCAGGCTGATGACCCATTTGGATAACAGATGCCAGCTCTGGCAGGGCATTGCACACTTACTGGCAAATATTGAAATAGGTAATGACACTCTTTTTTAGTCCAGAAAGGCCTCGGTGCGATGCATCTGATATTTTAACACAGGCCAGAGAGCAGCTTAAGCAATTAACATCTTTTTAACGTGAATTTTTCAGAAGTTGGTTCAACTGATTTTTAGCCATGCAGCTGCAGTGAACCAGTTCTAACTATAGCTTGTAAATTAAATCGGTATGCTAAGGTTAATAGATTAATGATTTTCTTATGAATGCAATGTGTTGGCAAGGCACAAACATAAACCAAAGGGCAAGGAGGACACACCGCAGTTGCATAAACAATGGAGATGCTAAGACTTCATTAATTCTTCCATAGTAAATGTGTGGTAAGAAAAGTCTTGCATCAGTGATGACAATAGTGACATATTAAGACCTGCTTTTACAGTTGAGAGGAATGATGACTGCAGAAGAGCATACAAAGAGAAAAAAGAGCCCCTGGGAAAGGAACAGTTATAATAAACACACTGTTATATACACAATATTAAAAAATAAAAAATTCCAAAAATTCTAGTAAAGGTTTTTAACAATTGCAAAACTTCCTGGTGGACTCTTTATATTCCTCAGCACTTTCAGAAGTTTATAATATTTTGCTGAACCCAATCAAATACCTCACTATCCTCTTCAGTGGAAGCAATTAGATGAGCGATGAGTGTTTTCAAACCCCTACCTAAATTCTTTACATAAGAAGGCAGTTGTCCTTTAAAATTACAAATTTTTTAAAACAAGGAAAAGTTGGTATGATGTGCTGTGTTAGGTCAATTGATACAACCCAATAAATAGACAATAATTCACTAGACTTGGTATTACTGAGTGATGTGTATTTCATTAGTCTCCAGTTATACTTAAAGCTCTCTTTCAAATGTATGAACATATGAAAGAATAATCAATAAAGAGGCAATATCCTTCTCTGAATTACATTTATATCTGGCCTGAATCATGAACTGGATGTTATTCAGTTTGAATGTCTCCCTTGTTTACTGGAAGCCCACGGATAGATAGTACCAATATTTAAGACAAAACAGTTAAACATTTAGTAGTTGAAATCTAAACACACATTTCAGTCTACAGACTGCTTACACACCGCTTGCTACAACAACACAGTCGACATCTGGGGTGGTTCTGCAAAGCACGTCAATGGATCTACCAAGATACAGTTCAGTTATTCCTCACCTGGAAAAACCCCACTAGCAGCAGTGTTTTTCATAAAGTGGTTAGCTGAGCTGATTAAAGATGAAATCTTACAGTGTGTTTCCTAGTCTGCATGCCTAGGAAAGTCCTAAGACAGAAAGGACTGCGCTGAAGAACTCAGATCATCATTCACAGGGATTGAATGAATTTCAAGCACTTCTTATGCAATGAACAGGCACATCAAGAGAGAAAATGGGTTGCCCAAGAAAGCACTTGGAGACCTACTTGAGTGTAATTTAGCAGCCAAGGCTTTGTCTGAGATTGTAACCACAAGCAGGCCACAAAGAGCCTCATGATAATGGATGGCTTAGGTTGCTAAGAATCAAAAGCACAAGCTTGTGGGTAGGAATATCCTGAAAGGCAGGAGCAGGAGCAGTGCTGCCTGACTGGTGTTGAGTGGCTTTGAAAAATGTGTTCTAAAGGCTGCTTATCACACATAAATATCTGTATACTCACTCAGCTTGAATCACCCACTCCAAAACAGCAGGATCACCCATAGCTGCAAGGAAATCCTGACAACCTGAGGTGTAATCTCAAACTTTTCTTTCAATATTCAACACTGCTTAGCAGTGAGCACTTGTCCAGCTGTAGTTTGGAGATTTATCTTAAGAAATGAGAGAGAACACTGAGAGGTTTGTAGTAAGGACTATGTTATCCCATCAAATTGCCATTGTGGATTACACAGTAGACATTTCACATTTTGCACCAGTAGATTAGATCAATCCTGTAGGATGATTCCCATGCATTCATATCAAATGTGCCAAATGGGGACCCCTTTAAAGGTACAGTTTTCCTTTCACACCTTCTCCATGTGTAAATCTGTAACAAGGAAATATATAGGTACTTAAATTGCTAACTACAGTGCTGACTGCAAAACCACTGCGAGTGCAAGTACCAGATTTTTTCTGGAAACTCCTTTAGCAGGCAAAAAATATGCCTGAAAAATTAGAAAGCTTGAATCTCTGAAAATTTATCCTGTGTGTCACTGACAGTAGCCACAGAAGCACATTAAGGTATTGTTTTTTGCAAGTAGCAGGACCTAAAATCTGTGCTTTCTATGCTGGGTGGGAGAAAGAATGTTGGGAACGAATATGCCCCTTGCCATAACCGTGTGAGTTGAATGATTTGTTAATTTGGATATATTAACAAGGATATGCTTCTAAAGTAGCTCACTGATAAGTCTTGCACTTTTATCAGGATTCTCATAACAGTTTGTGTTTTCCCTAAAGACCTGTTTTTTTGGTGTCACAAAATCATGACAAAACCTCAGTTTTCAGCTACGTAGTGCATTTTGTCTTTGGACTTGTAGGGAAGGGCTGGAAAGTAAGACTTGAATGAAGCTCAGGTATGAAGAAAAGGCAAATAAAAGAAGTTATAAATTAATTTAAAGCCAGTGTCATAATTTTTGAGCTGGAAGTGACTTATGGCTTTTAGTAGCTCAGATTTGTAATTTAAAGAACAAAAGAAATCATTACAACTGCCAAGAGGAGTGCAGAGCAAAACAAGGAGAGTGCTGAACCTCAAAGAAACATTTTCACTGCTGGACTTGCCTCCTTCAAACAAGCGCTCCTCAGCCAAAATCGAATAGGATCAGCTTAAACTAGAAAAAACTATCACTATCATCATTAATAAAAGTTAAGTTTTACTGGCAAATCACACCTGGGGGAGATGATTTAACAAATTTACCTACAAACTTAGCAGGAAAAACTCACCACTGACTACGGGAACATAAAAGCTAATTGTACTGGCTTTTCATCTTTGAAGAGCAAAGCCAGAGGTCTTCTTGTGGTATTTAAGTCAGGAGTATTCCTAGGGCTTACAGAGCCTGCTGCCTTCTCAGCGTGATTTGATTGATGAGAATGAGACAGGTAGCAATTGTTGTTCTATTGCAAAATTTCTCATCTGTGAGTTTATGGGCAGAACGGGAATTTGATGAATTTTGGGTCATGGCACAAAGGCTTTTCTTTCCCTTCATTCCGGCTTTTAGAAACATGCTTTCCAACAACAGACAACTTGATTTGTATGTGCTATTCTTGATCTAGCCAACTCATTTTGATGGCCAGGGATTTTATGAAAAACAGGTTTTCTAACAATCTTCTGATTTCTGCACGTCATGGTAACCAATGGAACTAAATAACAACTGTCTAAACACTTTAGGGACCAGCTATGGACAAGGGCCAGTAGAACAGGGAGAGGAAGTTTTGCAAGGACAGTTTAGCAGCAGACAACACAAAAGATGTCCTTGAAACAACGGAAAATACCCAAAACAGGTGGAACAGCAGTTACTGAAACACAGACCTCTGAGTGCTCTGCATGCGAAGAAGAGCAGAGTAACGAAGGTACAAGAAGGAAGAAGGCCATGGCTGTTTGTCAGCTCAATATTCCTCCATTACATTGGATATCTTTTCTGTCTCAGAAAGTGAAGATTCAATCCTACAGTGTATTTCTCACATAGACTGAGCTGAAGGTAAAGAGAACATGTTGGACAGCGGCTCTTGTCTCACCCCTGCTCAGGGGAAATGGCCTCATTTCATGAGCACATGCCTTGCGTTCTCCTACAGGAAATGTTTCATGAAGAGTGATAGTGTTTGAATCTTGAATGACACGGACACCTTCCTCTCTGCCTAGCAAGATTATGATGTTCCCATGAATTACTATTTTTGGAAAAAGTGAAATCTCAGAGACTGTGAGACAGGCACTGAGGGTCCCTCTCTCTCCTCCATCATCTTAGATCCAAAACTGACCTGGGAAGCAGACTCTGGAAACTTCTGGACATGGGTAACTGCAGTGTCCTGGCACCCTGGATGGTGCAGCAAAAGGCCGGCTGAAAGAACAGCAAGCACTTTCTGTGGTCAGAAGTCGACGCACAAAGAAGTCAGACTCCTGCTTGCAGTAAAATGGAAACTGTGGTGAGTGAAGCCACATCACAGCGTTCGCTGGTTGCTGAACAGCACAGCATTGTCAGCTTAACAGATTAATGTCAGCTGCACGGTAGCTCGAGATAGGTCCAGCATTCTTCTGAAAGCCTAGAAAGTACAGTAAGGAAATGAAAACTTCTCTGCAAAGTGATGATACTGTAATCCATTTTCAAAAAAGCACTTTGGTGGCAAATACTAGAGATAAGACACCTGCTTGTTATCTGTATCTGAGAGGCACCTGGGAACGACAGGGAAGAGCAGAGAGTTACTTGCATACCTTTTCATAATTAAAGGGATAATGATTTGATCTGGAATTAATGTTTGGAAGCAAGCTGTGTGGCTAGGGAAGCACTTTAGAATTCACACTTTAAAGTATTTGATTGCTGTAGAGGAGCCTGCTTTTTTGGCATGCAGCATATACTTGGTGTATAAAGAAATACAGAACATTTTGACCTTGAAGCAATTAATCTCTTCTGAGGCACATGGGTTTTGAATGGACGTAGACATAATTAGAGTGTTTAAATTACACAAGGCATGCTCAGTCTTTCCATCAGTGTATAGTAGGAAGAAAATGTGGGAAGGATCTCTTGAAGAAAGGAATGGACTCCTACTTTCCAGAAAAAACATCTCCCATGTTTGAGAAGAGAGGGATCATTTAAGTCTCAGCTGTCCTCAGTTTATGCAATGTGGTATAAGAGACTGGACATGAGTAAGGAGAAAGCTGCTGATAGTGTCTTATCCTTGCATCATCTATCACAGATTTAGCAAAAGGAAAGCCAGTTATCAGCCATAGTGCCACTGCTGAATTTATAGAAGGATTTGGAATTAACATTTTTACCTTTTCCAGAGAACTTTTCTATCCACTGTATTTACCAAAGGGAATTAAAAAAAGACCTCACATGAAGCTATTTGCCTTATTTAGAAACAAATATCATCTAGAATTGTATAAATAGTAAAATAACAAACAAAGAAAGGAGTGTCCTGTCATAAACTTAGCATGGAATGATGACTCCAGGAGTTCGTCACCTTCTCAGACATCCACATAATTCAGGGCTAAGCGGGCTGATACCAGCGGCATGAAATAAGGAGCAGAAAACAAGATCAGAATTGTACCCTGATCAACTACAGAGAAGCTAGTGAAGAAGTGCTTGTCTATATGAATATACTTGCGCCTAAGGTCTATATCAGATAATAAGGACAGAAAAATTCTCATTACTTTTTAGGATTTTTTTTTTCCTCTCCCCTTTAAAACACTTTGGCTGTTCATCGGTTGGTTTGGATATTTTTAGTAAGTGCTACAATTAAGATCAGAATGTAATTCAAATGCTAACTGCTCTTTCAGCAGCATACAACTTTTCAGACGAATTTCTTACTTCTTAAAAGGACATGTTCATATAATTCTCTTTTGCATTTAAATTGCTAAGTTATCTTTCTTTATAAATAATAATCCAGTAAAGAACATAATTTGATTTATCAACACTGAATTCAGACTTACTCTAAGTGACTACTATGTTTTATACCACACACATAACATGCTTGCCTTGATTCCAGATGTAGGTTTAAAAGAAAACAAATGCTAAGGTTAAAAACAGGATATTACAGATAAATGAATACTAATTGAAATCAACAGAGCCAAATTAATTTGCACGAAATCAAGATCCAGACCATACTCTAAAGAAACATAAATGGCAAAATTAATAGGCACCAACATTATTTCCCCAAAACTGCCTTTCTGAGAGTAATCACAGTACCTGAACACTCCTAATTTAATCATTCACTGGAGGATGTTACAGGTAAGTGCTCATAATAAACAGTAGGTGTTTCCCTGAGGGCCATGATGGTTTGCATAATGTGCTAGCTATTTATTTTCCAGTGTTATGGTGACGGAAAACTGTTACAGTACAGCTAATTCTAATGAGATGTTTCATAAATGTCTTTTGCTAACAAGAGATCCTGTGTAAGTTCTGAGTTTCAAAGGTTAAAATAATACAGCATCACCACTACACTCACTGCTGTTACACATGGTCCAATTCCTTTTTCTTTAATTAACTTTTGTATGCTCTAACCTATTTATAGGTGGAGATATCGAGAGCCCCACAGCTGGAGCAGATGTGGCTGTTATTGGAGGTAAGCAGCAGACCGTACTAAGCAGCACCATCAGAATTAAAACGGCGAGTTAGTTGACGTTTTGCATTGTGCAAAACCCCTACTTTGCTGACAAGACAACAGGAGCGGCACAATTAGAGTTAATTAGGCCAGTGGGAAAGCTGCTCCCAGAGGGGCTATTGGCAAGATAATGAGAGGAGCTAATGAGCATAAACCATATAGTGAGCAGTACCACCCCCATCCATCCCTCATTTTAGGACACAATACCGAAGAGTCCAGCAGCAAAGTCAACCTCTGATGTTCTTCATTATTCACTGGGCCAAGATTGTCATTTAATGAAAAACTGGTGTAGCACCTTTGATTTGAGACATGCTAGCTCATACAAGCTGACCCTTTCTTTTTACAGAATATACCACAGTGCATTTCCTGGTGTTCTATTAAAGCGCTCTCATGCATTTAAACTAAATACAGTTGTCAGAATAAATGAGCAAAGCTATGTTCACAGAGAGATCCTGTCTTTTTATTTTTATTGTGTTTGTTCATTTCCATGCTAACACACTAATTTCAGTCATTCACAAGGGGGTATACCAATCATTAGTGCAAATTGGTGAAGTTCTGCTATATTTCCCTCAGGTCCCATCTCCCGTAACTTTAATTTCAGCTTTCTATGGACAAGTAACAGGTAAATTGATTTCTGCTTAGTCCCTTAGGCTTGTTAATATTGTGCTACGTCCAAAGCCTATTAAAGCCTCTTGTGTCAAGGGATACCAGAGAGGTCCTAAAAATTGATGAAGCCCCCACTGCAACTATGATATTATTGTAAACCTGAAGTTCTTTGATTAAGCAATTTCATTTCTGCTAGCAGTAACTTCACTTTCCAGAACCAGGCACCACAAAATCTGCAGGATAACATTGCAGGCATATTTTTTAAGACCGAGTTATTATTTTTATTTACCCTGCTAATGTTCTGTCCATTCACCTGTTTTCATGCCAGCAGACTAGCTTTACTCACTTTACTGATGCTAATAAATCTAAAGCTTTGGAGACGCCGACTCCTGCCACATATCTTGAGCACAAGGGACAGAAGAGAGATACTGTCTAGCTACTCCTCATCGTCTCTGCAGAATAGTAGGCATTTCCAGGGAGCGACTCATATGACAAAACTTAGGAATGCAGTCGTAGAAAAGGAATCACTTACACACACACTGTCCACTGATGGTAGAAGAAGCCCAGGGGCAGTAACTCAGATGGAGCCTCCTGAACTGTAGATGCCTACAACAACTAGTCAGAGAAATTCCTACCTATTGCATCCTCACAGCAGCTTCACACTCCACATATGGGATTTTCCTCAGAATGTCCTGTTCTGGTGCTTTTTATTGTGTATTTCTTTAATGTTTGTCTTACTCCCGGAGTCATGTGAATATAGAATCAGCTCAGTATCATGTACTTGTATGGAATCACAGCTAAAGAGTTTATAAGCACATCCCAGTTGTATCCAAAAAGTGATAAAAGATACCAAAATCACAGAGGTTGAATGAACTTCAGAACACTTCATTTATTTTCAGGATTCTTAAGTGAACAATTTCATCTGGAGGGAAGGGGATACAGCTTGTAATTTTTTAACAATGGTCTTGTCAGGAGCGCCTCTCTTTTATGGACTTCTACCTTTTACAATGTAAAAGGAAAGAAAAGAAAGGGCCCTTGGAAGCAAGGACACACAGTATTCTCTGCATAACTGCCCCTGGAACTTGGATTTATTTTCCTTCACTTGGAGTGCTTCCATTCACCATTTGGTCCTACGCACATTTGGGTTACCTACAGAAATTTTTGTCCAGTCAACACATTAGCAGTAATTAGCCTCAGTCCAGGAGACAGGAAAGATCTACTCAGAATCCCTTCCTCCTCCCAGGTGTCATTTCCGCATTTGTTACAATCACACTTTCTTAATTAGAGCACAGCATGAAATGGCAGCCTACAAATACAGAGCAGTATTGCAGTCACACGGCTCCCGCTACTTGTTGAATGTCTTCTAAGAAATACTCAGTGCCCTGTACTCCTCAAACTGAGTACACTCATGGAGGCAGGGCCAGGTTGCCTGCAAACTCCCCTGGGTATGTATTACCAGAAGGACGAAAGAAACCTAGTGGTTTTCCTTTAAGTTCTCCCATTTCTCCCCATTTTGGAATTAACTTTTAGCTCCAATGACTTTAACCAAATCAAGCCATTAATTTGAAAGAAGGTTAGTGAGACTTTGACCTGTATTCTTACAGTGTCTATACCCTATCTTTTTTTTTGCAGTGACACGCTCTGTTCTGACTGCAGCCACTGCAATATGCGAACATCTTGTGATACACAGAATTTTCCCTATGAAGTAACCCAAGTAGAGATGTCTGGCTGTGAGATACTACTCACATTTTATCACTGACTATACATTTAACTGGTCTCTTTCCTCTAGGTGTGATTGCTGCAGTGATATTTGTCCTCATTTGCCTGCTGGTGGTGATGGTCCGGTACATGTACAGGCATAAGGGCACCTACCACACGAACGAGGCTAAAGGAACTGAGTTTGCTGAAAGTGCAGATGCAGCTTTGAAAAATGATCCCGCTCTCCAGGAAGCAGTGGATGAGAGCAAAAAGGAATATTTCATCTAAGAGGCGAGGATTTCCATGGAGACTTTCACAAGGGAATAAATCTGAAATGCTACATCAACAGAAGAGCTAAGAGAAGGATAATAGGAGGATACAGGCAAACATCCTCATTGAAAAGTATTTCTTTACTGTTTTTGTCACTGGGTTGTGTCTTTTCCTCTGTCAGTGAAGAATTAAATGCCAGATACCTGCCTGTTGATTTTATTAGCAACACAGCTGGTCACAGTTGAAATCAATATCAGATAAGAAGAAACAAAATCTCAGCAAGAGTGATATACCAAAACCAGATAAAGATAGCAAATGTCAAGCCTTGACATTTGGTGAAAATAGCAGATGCCAATGGAAAGTGTCCACTTAGAGTTAATGATGCATCCTATGCTGATATGACATGGAACTACCCGAAACTGAATTTCGAATGGTCACAGAACAAACATTAAACTAGATAAAACTGATGTAGCTGGAACAAAAACAGCTTTGCAGCCCTGTTATCTAGCCCCTCCCCTTAAATGTGCAATTTTATTGGCACAGAGGAGTTTAATTTTTTTGTTTCAGGACTAAGACTGGAATTTTTTTAAAATTTTTTGATTTTCATATATATAAAAGTAAAACACACCTCAGAAAATGATTAAAAAACATGGAAAAAGTAAGAATGAAGGATTTATTTCTAACTTGCTCTGTATGGCAGTTTGAGAACTTCAAATTGCTGGAATTTACAATGTAGCAGATAGTAGTCAGTAGACTTACAAATATGATTCCAATTAGTTGGTAGGTTCCCTGCATGAATGCATAAATAGATAGATATTAAAAGGTAAAGCATCTTGGCTTGGACAGGCCTGTTGAAACAATGGAGCTCAGCTAGATTTTTTGAAGTAAGATATTTTTGCCTGAGTATTTATTTATTTATTTAGCATTGGAAAATTCTTTTGAATGTCCGCCAGTAGGATTTTGGATTTTTGCAGAGAGAGGAATTCAGCTGTGGCGCAGATAGTGACAAGTCTTTTACAAATTCAGCTAGAAGACTGCCACTATAAAGAATCTTACTCACCTGCATTCCACTGGCTTGTGTTGGTATCTCCCTCTGCATGGCCTCTGTATAGCCTTTGCGTTGTGCTACATAAAAGAATTACACTGACCATCGATTCTTTGTTATAAATAAATAAATAGATTAGTCATGGTGGGTCACATGAAAAGATCTTATTCCTTGCCTAAGAACTGACGGTGATGAGTTTCTTTATTCCAATAAGTCGGATTCCTAATTGAAACCCACATTTAGTTCTGGAAATAGGATAATTGTTCTCTGCACGTGCTCATCCCCAGCTGCGATGGTGCCCTGGACTACTGAAAATAGAGAGGGGAGAAACACACAATAACAAATACGACACTGATGAGCTCTTCTCAGCTCAATATGTATTTTTCCTGTGTTTTGATCCATGTGTATGTACTTATATATAAAGTCATCTACAACTGTGTTCTCAGGACATTGTTGCTGATCACTTTTGCTCACTTCTCGGCACCAAAGCTTGGAAAACTCCTGGACTCCAGTATTCGTTATGGACATTGGCCACAAAAATGCTATAAAAGAAGGCAGATCTGAACAATCAGAGACTCTGAGGACACGAGTGAAGAAAAGGGATATTTTTGTCTTTTCAATCACAATCTCAGTCTTTTCTCAGTATGTGAATGAGATGGATTCTGAATTATTCTTAGAATCCTGATAGTTTTGATTATGAATCTTAAATCCCCATGCTTTTGCATTTTAACCAAAGAATATAAAAATCATGCCAAATTTATTAAATGCTTAACATATATTTTGTAACATACCATTGCACAAACACGTTGTATTCTGTGGCTAGTGCAGTATAAAATGCACCAAGCCCTGCACTAGAAGAGCTCAATTTTTTTTATACTATGCACCTGACTTTTTCCTTCTAAGACACATTGCTATTTTAATATTTTTACTGCTTTTGAAAAAGGAATCTGGTTTTATTTTTCTAGGACAAGTGTTGGAGAAATTTACTAATCTTAGCTATAAGAATGACTTTGTAAAATTGAGGACCCCAGCCCCTCCGTTTCAACAAAAATGTAAATATTTCCCCTGAGGAGAGGGTAAATGGGGTGATTTGAGCTCTGCTGCATCTCTCACACAAGCCATGGGAACACCAAAAAAAAATCCGCCAGTGCTAGCAGGACCTATAAAGGACTTCTAGTCTTTCATCTCCTTTCATATACTCAGAACCATGAAATGTATATTTGACTGCTGAAGAAATTTGACTTTAGAGGAAGGTGTGAGGGACATGGGGAATAAATTTCTGCCTCCGTCTCCAGTCATGAAATTCTGGCTTTTGCAACTTAAGCCTGCTGATTCTAATTAGACAACTGTGTCATACTTGATACACAGGAGAACCTGATTTAGTGTCTCTTGGCGGGGGGATGGGCATTTTATTAATGATGAGGTGAACTGAGATAGACTAACTGTCCACATTGGAACTATAGAGGACCAATTTTCTGGTGGTACATGAGTTCAGTGGAACTCAGCCAACCCTCACTGGTTCAGTCAACACCAGACTTTGTGTCACTCTTCCCCCTAAATCTGAAGTGAATGCAACTACTGGTCTTTGACTATATCCCTTCTTAGTAGCTTAATTAAATCTCTTTATCCCATTTTCCCTATTCTTCTAGACTGACAAACAGCCCAAGTACACAACAACAGCTTCCCTACCAGTAATGAGCCACTTCTCTGAATATTTGCAGAACAGTGACTCTGGCAAGAGCTACAGTTTCAGTTAGTTTATTTTTTTTACAGTGTTGTTTTATGTTCCAGGGCTTTTTGTGTATTTAGAAATGACTCAAGCACGCTGAACAGAGAGAAGAGATGGTTTGTGGAGATTTTCTGTTTATTTGTTTCTTTTCAGGACAAATTTTGCTTTGTAGTGAAGAAAGCTCATGACTTCTGATAACTGGCAGACTCTAACAGCCTGATCCTGCTATTTTTCACTCATACAATAACTCTACTCTCTGGAATATTTTAATTTAGTTGTAGGAAGAGTGCGTTGCAAACTTCCTATAACTTTTAGGACTAATTAGCAAAACATCCTTCTGCAAGCAACGTGCTGTGCTATAACAAATATTATGTACAATGTCGCAGTCGGTAGCCATAGCTTTTCATTACCGATTATTAAATGATTTTTATAATTTTATTCCTGAATAGGAGAATTAAGGAAACAGTTTATTTTTCCCCTGCATGCTCTTATCCCAGGTCCCTCCACTGCTGTGGCCTGTTGTCCTGCAGCTCTCTGGGGCCCCATCTCCCCAGCTGTGACTGCCATTCTTGTTGGCAGTTCCCAGGCTCCCAGCTGGATCCCCACTGCCTGCCCTATGGCAAAGGATTGGCCATTTACTTAGGTATTTATTGATTGATTGATTGACTTTTATCAGTGAAGATACTCTGTCCCTCTCTGCCAGCTGAGAACCAATTTTCACAAAGGTTTTAGCTTTGGACTTCCAATCCTGTGTCACATTCGACCAAAGCTGACCAACCTGACCTGAGACTGATTTAGACAGCGATAACATAAGCCACATTCTCACAGAAAAAACATCTAAAAACAGTACTGCAGGCTCTCTAGTTAGTTAAATTCAGTGCTGTAAATCTTTAGTGTTCGCTAAGCAAAGGAGTTGAACGATGATCCCTCAAGCAACTCAGTTTTGTCCTGATGCCTTAATGCCCTGTGAAAGGTTGTTTATTCCCACTTTGCACAGAAAGCCGTTGGCCCGTGTTTAGAAGCATACATCATTTTCAATGATGTACAGGAAAGCTGGACATCGAAAAGACCAGTGTTTGCTGGAGTTGGAAGAGAGAGTTTAAATATGATCTTGTTAGAAACACAAGACATTTTTTAAGGATATGTGGAAATGACAAGATTTAAACATAATATTTCTGCTTACATTGGAAAGCTTTAAGAGTGGGTCCACGGAGCTTGCAAATTCTCTCTCTGAAAAAAATCATTGCTTGCAAAAGGAAACAAATCTCCTTTTAAGCCAGCTCTTCTTGTCAAGCTTTGAAAACCGTCTTCACAGGTTCAGTATTCTACCATTCTGCCTTAACACTTGGAACTCAGTTTCTTCTAATTTTTGAAGGATACCTATACAGTCCTCCCCTGCACAAAAATGACTGCTTGCCATTGTCGGCCCCTGTAGCAGCGTTACAGCTCAGCAGAGTAATTCTGCCCAAAAGCAGTCAGTCCCAAATATGTATCTGTCCACCCATTACTGGAGCTGGTACACATTTTTTTCTGGGGTTTGGCCTCTATCATTCCAGGTTTTCCTGAGGTCCAGTGTGCCAATGCACATTAATGGAGTCCCGAGGAGTATTAGTCAGCCACTAGTCAAGCTAACTATATAGATCTTTTTTTCTTTTTAGAACAACAGGACCAAATCACTTTGGGCAACTATTAATAATAGTACCATAGGATCCCGCAGAACATCAACATCGATTTTTCTCTTAAATCAAATCTAGGGATCATTGGGGAAACACCAGGAGAGGAAAATAAAAAAGGCTGTTCCCCTTCAGCAAGGAATGCAGAGAAGGTGCTGAAACATTTATACCTGCGGGATAACTAGGATAACACCACCAGCTACAGCCTGCGAGGATTCCTCACAGAATACAGGAGATGAAGAGACAAGATGTAAAGCAGTAAAAAGATACAGACGGGGACAAGGTAATTAGACACCAATAGAGATGGAGAGCAGTTTTACATCAAACTAAATAGATATTGCCATTTGGAGAAATAAAAGTGTTTTTGCTGAAGGTAACTGCTGACAACATATTTCTTTGAATTACATGATGTCTTTGAATTCCTTGCATGTGCCAGTCCAATCAAAAAATGGTGGTAAATACACACCAAAAGAGTACTCACTTTGAATGTATTAGGAGCTGTTTATTGCATTTTCTAACATCTCTCAGTTCTTCACAGAACAAAGTTTTGTGTGTTTAGAAAATGCAGAAGCTTCACAGCAGAAGTTCATATAAGACAGAAAACTAAAGAACCTCTGAACAAGCAATGAACACACATCTTGTGTCAGTTAGTTAATACAGGAATTTAATGATATCAGAGAAAAATATATGATGTAAGTAAATCAACCACATTACAAGGAAATGTAACATTTGTAGCAGTAGAGGTCCTTCTCTAGTTCAAGACGGTAATATTGTCAGTGACTGGAAATAAGGACTCCTCATTCTACATGACTGTTCCCTGTGTGATTGGAATAAAATGCCTCTGAACTCAGCAGGAGAAGAGTTTCTCTGACTATATTTATTCTTCCTGCAAAAAATTATATTCCCACCTGTGTCGGAAAGGAAAACATTGAAAGAGAAATCTTTATACGGGCTGAACTTTCAGCACATGTTCATGTCTTCACACCATTCTTCTGCTGTTTCAAACTGTATGTGTGATGGAAAGTATCTGATATGTTGTATTAAGGTCTATTTGAATTGCAGCATTGCCATGCCAAGAGTAGAGAACACAAAGCTTTCAAAGCTTACTGCTGATTGTGTGTTAAAGCTGATTATAATGTTTGTATTTACCAAAGCTATTAATACACTGCTGGTGTAAATCTACTATATTTTGAATTGGGAGAAAAGCTAAAATATGAATAAACAAATATCTTTATAATTAAAGTTGTAATTTTCAGCATTTAAAAGGCTGTTCACATATTTTTGTTCTCCTTCAAAATACCTGGAACTTTTAGAATTGCCAATTATGTTGTTTTCATAAGAATGTAGATCAACAAGTCAAAGTAGGTTAGAATTTTTCTTAATAGAGCGTGCAAACCCTAAAAGATATACTACTGGTGTTTGTATTAAAAAAGCAAGAGAAGCTTTTGATAGATCTAAGGAGGTGTCAAACTTCAAATACAAAATCAAACAATAATTCTCTTTGAAGGAACATTACCCTGTGGATGCCAGTGCAGACCTGTACACTGGTCTATTATCGAAGCCACACTATTCTTAAAAGTTCTAGGCAGGCTTATAAACATCTTATGGGTGTTTACTGATGGATGGCCTGCCTTCCACCCAACTGCTACCAAAAGTCAATATTTCTGCTGAGTTCTTCAGGCTTTCCGTACAATTTCTGTTTTATCTGAATATATCCCTAGTCAAAGAATAATCAGAGCTGATGTCTAGAATAGTATGCATGGTAGTCTTGCCTCTACCACCTCTTTTTTCAAAAAGATCATTGCTATCCGTGGGAAAAAAACAGTAGGGTCTTTAAGTCACATGTTATTTTATCATAAAGGTACCTCAAAACAGTTACAGTCTGAAGGGTACCAGAAGGACAGTGGATTATGTAAGTTTTAATATCCATGAGTGGAGGAGTTGAGGTAAGCACAGCTCTTTCAATGGGCCTTTCGTGTGCCATAGGACTTCAATGCGTAGGTCTGTTAGGAGCCCAGCAGTAGCCAAATAGTTCATTAGCAGTGTTCTGGCTGAGATGACAAGCAGAGAGGTAGAACTACAGAAGACTGCACATTGGAACCTCCACAGTTAGCCAGCACATTGTGGAAATTTGATCTTGACTTCATACCACATCTAACAACAGGATTTGGTGTTATAGGAGGTGCTTCAGCAGCCCAAATCTGTGATGGTTTGTGCTGTTACCAATAGCACTGCATGGAATGCGATTCCAGGGAGACTGGCCCTTGGCTGTTTGTCAAGAAAGAATGACGATGTCTTGGGACCAAATTCGTCCTTTACAGATGACCAGTAGCTGACAAGCTTACAGCAGAAACAAAGAGCTGAGTAAAGGAAAAAAAGATCAAAAAAAAGGAAGTGCATGGAAATAAAAATTTTCAGCAATGTGCGCCATCACACAGAAACATCTTATGCATACATATGATTTGCTTCACACCTCTTCTGTCACTGGTGCTACACTTGAAGCCTCAGTACAGGATGTTCTGACTACAATGAGAAAGAAAGGGGTCCAGACTTTACAGTAATGAACCTGCTTTCCAGGAAAGATTTTGATTAAGACTTCTATTTCAGCTTTGAAAAAAAGAAAGTTGTAACACTTTTTCCGGTCAGTCTTGCTAGGGCTGCACATAGAGAAGTTTCCTACTTTCTGATGTTTGGCTAATGACCAGTTTGGCTAACGACCAGTTTGGCTAACGACCTGAGTGGTCACTCAGTTTCCAGTATCTTGGACATAAAGTATTAAATCTCCCAGGAGGATTGGTAGCATATTCACTTGAAAGCCCTTCTCAATGTTATATATGGATATGCTGATAAAAGGCAACTCAACACCACCGTCTTGCTTACTGGGAACAATCACCTTTATTCATTCTAACACCTAATGGAGTGATCAATAGCATTTTAATAAAGTCTGCTGTAAGTCATATTTAACTCAAATAAGATTTTGTATAGTATTTCAATTAAATTACACTTTCTGCTGTTCTTTACTGTCAGTTTCTGCTTTCCTCTCCATTCATAAATTGTTTCATGAATGCATATGTGACCCTCAGGGCTCTCCATACCTTTTCTAATATTCCTGTAATGTTATGCATAAATACAGTCTTGTGCTCAGAAATTCTTCTATAGAGGTGAAATATCTCCATTCCCTTCTGCTCAGCAGCAGTACAACTTAGGTACTAGAACAAAAGTGGAAGAATCAGAGAGATTATTATATCTCTTAGCTTTCTGGTAAAGGGATAAAGACCGTTGTTCCATGAAGGTAGCTCAGGACTCTCTCAGTCTTTCTTCTTGTGTGACATGAGTGATGCTTCTGACACCAGGACGCAGGAAAGCAGAATGAAAAATGAAAGGCATGGCACAGAATCAGGAACAAGCTGATTCCCATGAATAGCAGGGTGCTGAACACATGCCAAAAGTTAAGCCACAAGAATTAGTCATAGAGACTTCTTCCTGGCCCCTAAAGAACTATTTTTATTAGTTTTCACATTCAATACCTCTCCTCTCTTCTTTCTCCCAAAAAACATCTGGCAGCTGTGTTTAAGTTTAACCAGATCTCTCGTCTCTGCAGCTTCACTGCCTGCAATGAGATGTGAATTACAGGCCCAAGTAGAAGAGTAAATAGTTATGGATCAGATTACTTTAAACCTTATCTGACCTACCAAATCAGCTTACTCACTGTCCCACCTGGAGGTATAAGTTACATGGATTTTGAAAGCTTGTCCCAATTTTTTCATTTTGCCCCAGCCTTCCAGTCCATTTTTTGTCCTCTCCTGCTGTAGGAACAGGAAGTTTCGTATTAGGTTCTGGCTGAACTTTTCATAGATCCAGTCTTCAGAGGAGGGGGGGGATTGTTGTTTTGTTTAGTTGTGAGTTGGTTTTTTTTCATACAAAAAATCTCATGACCTGACAGAACAGTTTTTTCAACCCCCAAAAGACAGTGGCATTACGGTAAGGAAGGTAATGGCATAGTTGTGAATGAAGGTCACATTCCCAATAAGGCCACCCTCCCTCCCAAAGCAGCAGGCCATCCAAGATTTAAAGGAAAGCATTACCAGAATGTTGTTCTTACAATACCTTTTCTATAAACCAATTTCTTGGCCAAAGTTAAATTGTTTTTGGAAAAACATCACCTCTTAACTCCTCATAATTGTCTCCTCTCTTCAATAAAAAGTAAATAAATAATCAGTCTGAGGAAAAAGCATTTTTAATCAGACAGACGAAGCAGAGGTCTTTATTCACTAAAAGTATTTTCCAAAAGTTCTGTGCTGTGTAGTAAAAGTTATAACATTGCACAAAGGCAAAGTAACATTTTTGTTTCATCTTCTCTTTGCAGTAACATTTGTGGAATGTGTTTGTGTCATTTTATCTAATAATAATTTTCCCTGTACAGTGTTTTCCCGGGTCTTGCTCTCTCTCTCTACATGCATTGTGTTAAGGCGGAGCTGGAAAAATATATATAATTATTTATTGACTAGCTCTGAGCCCGGGCAGGAGTTCACACCTTCTAAGGGCTCTGTTTTGTTTTATTGGTATTATTATGGAAAATTAAACCCCTGATAAAATGCTATACATTTCCTTAAAATTGTATATTTAACATATATATCTCTGTAGTCACTATACAGAGTATCTGCAAGAACAGACCTTTGTTTTTTCTTTGGTAAGAATCTAGAGACAATTCCAACATTGCCTTCTCCACCTTGTTGCCGTGAGTGCAAGTTATAAACTGTATTTCTTTAGTCCTTTCTAAACTCTCAGCCAATATTCCTCCAGAAAGCCTTAGAAAATTACAGCATCATCTATCCGTGCAAGGCTGTGTAAGGATGCAGCTGGGTCATGGCACATTCTGGTGGTAGCAGTAGGTTTGTGGGATGTTCATTTTATTTTAGCTGGGATTGTCAAAGCTGACTTCAGCTTTCTTAATTAAAGGTGGTTCCGAAGAAAAACAGAGAACCCTTTAGATTCTGAAAGTATCTCAGAGTAAAGCTCAGTTTTGCCTAACAATAACAAGTGTAGTGATCTATTGTCTTCTACAAAGGTGAAGACTTCTTCTGCAGTTATACACAATGGTACCTTAAAAGCCATTGTCGTAAAGAGAACTGAAACCGTGACTGTTACAGCTAAAAGCAGAAGCTTCTCCAGATTTAGCTAAGCAACTAAAAGCTTCTAGCTGAGACTAGTGCCTCTCTCACATCCTTAGTTGGTCAGGAACACTTCATACACAAGAGGTGTATTGGTATAACCGTGCAGTGGGATAGCTTATAAAAAGTACAAGTGACTTCCTGCACATGTCTGTTGACTAGCTCATGTATATAGTCATCTAGTATTCCTTTTCAATAAAACAGAGTTTTTAATTCTCTCTGCCCCAATAACAAATTGACATGAATATTTTGTCCTACTGCAGCTAGAAAATAATTTTTAGGAGAGTCCCTTCAGCTGTACAATATCTTGTAGACAATACAGGGGCACCAGAAGCCTTCTGTGAGTTAACGAGCAGAAAAACGACTTTGCCAAAAGTACAACTACATTTGCCCATTACAGTTTATTTGCTTAGCAAAGCCCGTCAGAATAAAAATGGTGCATTTCCTGAGAATTATAAAGAAAAGAATGAGTATTTGAAATACTCATTTGCAGCAAATTCATGATGAAATAGCTGAGTGTTGGCTTATTTTTCCAGTGGTTTCTAGAGTAACAAGGAGCCAGCACTCCTATTAAGAGTATTTCCCATATGAGAAATCCACTACCTGTTAAAAGCAGTTGACATGCATTGTCAGTACTGCAGGGCTCAGGAGATAAGGCCCCTTATCAAGGTGAACAACTTTCCAAAGGTATCAGCTGGTAAACATTTGGGGCCATAAGATCGACTGACTTTCAAGCAAATTGGTATTGTAAGTGTTAAGACACTGGAATGGGAGAAGACTGTAAAGAAATCAAGGACAAAAGCAAGCAGCGAGACCAAGAAGTCTATGAGGTAAGTTATCCAGGATGACTTGACCAAGCTGGTATTCCCAACCAAAAAGGCAACTGAGGCTACAAAGAACTGGGAAAGCAGGGATGAGGGACTCTGTTAGTTCTATGAGCAAGGCCTCTGAGTGTGCACAGACTTGCACTAGAACTCTATTAGGTTGTGGCTGGATTTTTTTTTTTTTAGCAACAGTATAATTTAGCTGGTGAAATTCCTGATAGGAGCAAAATAAAATAATTTCTCCAAAGATACATACCCTTCTGCTCCAGAAGGGTATACACAGCTGCAGGGATGCAGAACGTTTACATGCTCATGCAGTTGTCATGTCAGTTGCTGCTGTAGCTGTTAAACTAGTTTAATCTAAATAGTATTTCTAGCTACAGGCAACACCTGAATGTAAAAAAGTGGAAATAAAAAGATATCCATACCTTGGGAGACATCCAGTCTCCGCCTGTATGTTTCTGCCTGAGTTCTCAAGGTTGTTGTGGAGGGTGAGTGAAACAGCAATACATCTCACGTGTTTACTCTGAATGACATAACCTGGCTGCACAGCACCTCACCGAAGCAACCTTGCAAACCACAAAATTTCGTATTCCAGCTAACAGGACAAGATAGCAACACAAATTGTATTTAAGGTTTTCTGCTAAGCCTGTATAGAGAAAGGTAAGCTTTGTACCACTCTGCCCATTAACACCAGCGGGAACAAGGCCACGGAATGATTTGTATCCCCAGGTGTGTATGTCCTAATTGTGGATGGATTATTTGATAGAGATACAAGAAGATAAGTCATTTAGCTTCATAAAGAGAAGCGTCTAGAGTCGGTCCTGCTGCCCCAGACGTGTGCAACCTTTTGTGGCTGTCACTCAGTTTCAGAGCAGCTGCTTCATCCGACCGTTACCACAAGCAGCTCTGGTGTCTCTTGTCTCTCAGATCGGCATGCAGCCTCAATAACCTCCACATCAACATCTGCCTCCAGCTTGTGAGGTCCGCCAGCTACAGACAGAATGCTTCCCAGAGTGTCTTATCACCTCTGATTAACCAGCAGAAATGGACTTTGCAATTATCAACGACTGAAAGACGCTGCAGATGCTCGGCAAAGTCAGCATCGGCCCACCACTTCTACTTGCAACAGAAGCTGGATCAGGTGCTGTAAAAGCAGAGCAACCTGTGGGCTAGAAATACTATGTTGATGGGCATAACAAAACGCATGGATCCAGGAAGGCAGATGATCTCTGCCATGGTACCTTGGGAACCGTCGAAAGTGAATTCATATTGTCTAGCACCTGCACTGTGTGAATACAGCCATATATTTGTGATTCAAGTGCAGCCAGCCCACAAAGACAGGCTGAATTAACCCAGCACCTATCTGTGTTTGTTCACAGTCAGTTACAACATAGTCTGAGAGAAATCTCTTCTGACAGCTGAGTCAGATAGGAGTAGGAATTGATGGTACTCACTCACTATGAAGATCAAGCTGTGGGTCTCACAAATAGTTTATCACCATATAGCACAGAAAAACTCTCCTTGAAATTTTCTGCCCCTGCACACTGATAGGCAAAGTCCAGGCAGCACCTCCCTGTAAAAGGCTGTTTTCTTATTTGGATCCAGGGTTTCAGCTCAGCCCATAAGTAGCCGGTGTAAACTAACACAGATCTCTTGACTTCAATGTAGCTATTGTGACTTAAAGACCAAAACAGTGTAAGTTGGTCAAGGATCAAATACATGAACATATTGAAAATTGAGGTCTGGATGAAGAACAGTTATGAAAAGGCTCGAAGCCAAGACTTAAAACAGCACATTTTTTGTTAGATTTCCAACAGCAATCCATGTTGCATAGGAGAATTAAAATGTCCCCTAACACAGCAAACAAATAGCATCTTTGAAAGCAGAGGGATCTGATCCTTTCCAAAATGCATTGGCAGAGTCTTAATTTTGCAGATCTGGTGGCTTTTGTTTTATCTCCTCAGCACAGTTAATCTGACAATGTGCTACTGTAATTATAAGCCAAGGCAAACTTGCACATATTCTAGGGAGAGAATTTTTTAGCATAAAAAAAAGAAATACGCTATTGTGCATTAATGACTTCATTAAACAAATTTCTCAGGATTTTGGGAGGGGCACTGAAATGATGGGCAAGAATTATCTCCTTCAAACATCTGGGAGCAGAGCACAGCTGGCTCTCTATTGGAGCTTGGCACTCCGTGTGCTGTGAGACATACTTGAGTACATAAGAGAGGCTCTTATGAAGCTGAATCATTTGAGCAATTAACACTCAAAGCAATTTTCACACAAGCCCTTGATATATGAAATTTGAGTCTTCCATAAACGACAGGCAGGCTTCTGTATGCAGACAGCTCCAGCCTTGCTGTAGCACTTCAGGGTTTATGATGGGGAAAATGCTTTCAAAGATGGAAGGTGCTTTAAACAAGTTTTTCTGCTCATTTGAAAAGGAAGACTTACTGACAATGTTTTACTATTATAGATTTGTCCAAAGTTAGTTACCTCACAAGAATATTCAGTTCAAGGGGGAAAGCTGGAAAGTTCTACATCAGAACTCTATTATCTTAGAGGACTAAAGAAGTAACTTTTGATTTATTTTCACCTCTTGCACAAGATGTTGCATTGGGTGTAAGCTGTACAGTCTCTCTTCGAAAGGCACATGATTTTGCTTACATTTTCTACAGACAGCAACAGCTTAAGGTAGTGACAAGAGACTGAAACAGACAAGAAGAAATATATAGATTTCATAAGTATAATTACTTTGGCTCAAACCGCCTAGAAAGTAATTGATTTTTTTTTAAATATATATTAAAAAGCCAGCAAAATGTAAGTTGCCTATTAATGTTAAAAGGCCTCTTACAATATAGTTCACTGACTTAGAATTCCCTCAGATCTGGGAACGGACTGCTGGATCTATAATGCTTAGCACGGGTAATCCTGTTCATATGGCAGCCAGAAATTACCACAGGCAGGTAAGCAGGGTAAAATTTGGAGTTAGTCACAGAGAAGAAGATTAGGAATAGCAAATAGAATTTGTTCTACCATCACCCATAACCCAAGCACTTTGCAAAGTAAAGACATTACCCTTAAATTTAAAGCATAAAATATGAGGAAGAACAACTTTCTTCCACCACTCCTTCAGTCTGTAAACTACTAGTGAAGGTTCAAAGTTCACAAAACAAGTTTCACTTATTTTTTAACATTTAGGTTATTTTCCCTGTTTTTTTTTTAATTAAGTGCAGGACTGAATAAATAGAAAATAGAAGAATGCTCTAAATTTTGCTGGTCCTGTGGTTCTGCAGGGAAGTGACTTTAGATACTCTTTGAAACGGAATATTGTGATTTAGTAGCAGTACAAGGAAGGTTATTTAGAAGACAAAGTTACATAGAGTGTACTCGGCCCACCACTCTACTGTTATACTATCAGCTGGTTTTGATAAAGCTACTCAATTTCCGCAGAGATAAGCGAGAACAGAATCTGCCTGAAGACCCCTGGTTTGATTAGAGTTTTTAAGTCAGAACTGAACCCTGTCTTCAGAAGCAGCCGTGCTATCAGTAACTGCTTCATAGTAAGAAACAGAGATACACAGTTGGATCCTTTAGACCTAACAGAAAATTGAACAGAGATGCCTTCAAAAAGTAGATCTATGCATTTGAGGTATCTCAGAAAGCCTGTATTTACTGCCTAGTAAGGTCAATAACAAAGACTTTATTTATGCATTGCTACTAAGACTGACAAAAGCACCTTGCCACTAAGTGCCTCAAACTCATTTTGGCCTAAGCCTATATTCTACCAAAGCTATTTTAGGCTTCAATGACCAGAAGTTTTTTATCAATGACTCAGAACTCCCAGTATACCTTGCTTCTTGATACTGATTCAATCTCTGCACACCTGTATTTCATTCTCAAAAATACTGCTATTATCCAAGAATCATGATTCCCAGCAGTGACCTAGGGTTTGCAATCTAACACAGTAACTAACCGTAGTTAACTTTCTCTGCTGGCTTCTGCTAAGAAGCTAATCCTCTCCTCTCCTATTTAGTAAATATCTACAGCTGGGGAGAAGCTTTTGCAAGGATTTTTTTCAGTCAATTCTCTGATGTGGCTAGAAGGGTAAAAAATAGAATGCATGTATGTCATTTCGATTTCAACACACTGGTAACCAAAGATGAAGTATGGAGGAAAGCTTGAAGAAGGAAAATCTGCAGTATGAAAATACAATGATATTTAGTGCAGAGCACCTAAAAATAGCTCTTCTTGGAGAATAGGATACTATGAAGTACAAGAGCAGGTCCATATTCCTCTAAAATTCTATACGGCTATTCTACATGAGGTGGATTTTCTGGAAGATCAGGATGCCTAGAGCAGGTGCAATTTCTTCCACCCTCCTTTTCTCTCCTTGCACACCTCAGCCAGTGCAGTGTGGGCTTCTTAACTCTCCGCATTGCACCATTCCCATTGACATATGAGCTACACCTGGCACAGCTTGCATGCTCTGGTCTGTTGTAGGGACAAGTAAGTACACTACTGCTGGGCAGCACCTCTCTACCACGCTCACCTGTTGGCACCCTGCTACCAAGCTCTCAACTGCGTCCATCGCTTATCTGCAACTAGAGCAACTGCTTCCCACCAGTGAATACTAAGCATGGTTCCATGCATACTGAGATTTTCTTTCAGCTTATTTTGTCTCTAGTTTATTCAGGGCAACAAATCTCTCACACCTTCCTCATACTGATATCCCAGTAAACTGCAGAAGCAGTTAGAAACTGACTCTGATACCGTAGGGGGTGTGTGTAGCTCTGTAAGAAGGTAAGCGTAACATAAAGGAGCTTACTGGGTCAGAGAAAAAGTCCTTATAACCTAGTACCTCATCTCCATTTCTTTACCAATTACAGGTACATGAGGGACAAATAAAAGAATAAAGACAGCTTATGGTGCAATTTCTCTGGAATATACTCTGAACAGTTGTGATTTAGGGATTTCCTATATCAGAGGAAGGTCATTGTGTTCTCAGATTGTAAGGATTTTTCTTCCTTTAACTTATAGATTAATGTTTTGAATTCACACGTTTTTTGTGTCTCAGGCATACTGAAGCAAGAAGCTACGCAACTCAACAGCACATTTAATAACGCAGTACTTCCTTTTCTTTGTTCTGAACCTGTCCCTGATGGTTTCTCAGCAAAGCCCTGATAGTGTTTATATCAGAACAGATGACCAAATGTTATTTCCATTTACTTCCTCAGTGGTCCTCATGCCACTTGGAAGACCCATCCACCTTCTGAGTGGCTACTTAAGACAGCTACAATAACATAACCTGTCCTGTATGAGGGAAAGTACAGCAGCACTTTCAAATAATGTAAGAGTAAATTAGCTAGAAAGTTGTATTCTTTAGATATTTTTCTGGTTGTTCTCAACTTCTGTTAAGTTACTGTTTTCAAGCTTGACACCTATTCTCTACATAATACAGTCAGCAAGACACTGCCTTTGTGGCAGCAGCTTTATTCAAGAAGATAACACTCTGCAATCCATGACTTGAATGCGCCAGACAACATTTTAATTTTCATATTATTATAGACCACTGGAGGGTTTTCAGGACTGTCTTCATGTGTAACCTTCATATTAAAAAACAGATGTTTCGCTTCCACTTTTTGAAAAGCTGTTCTCTTCCCCAGATAATGAACTGTTGTGTCAGAACTCATTGGACTGAACTAGAATAATATGCAAGGCAAAGTCCTGGTGGATACCAAACAGACTTGAGCCCAAAACATGTCTTATCTTGGATGAACTGGCTTATGGAACCAAATACATTGGTGGCAGGAATCTCTGCTAACACAAAGCAGCTAGAGACTGCAGACAGGACAAATTCGAGTCATGGAGGTGGCATATTTCACACTAGCTGACCAGAGTGTTTCGCCTACATGTCACTCTTCAGTTTCTTTTCACAATCATAATGCTATTCTTTACCAAGGTTAAACAGGACTTCCCTTGTCATTTCATGAAACATGAAACAGCTCTGCATTAGAACCAGGGAATCACAAGCCTGAGCTGTAGAGTTCCTAGTTCACTTTCCTCTAGGGTATCACATGGGTGAGCTGGACATAAACGTAGAATTGCTCCTCATCAGAAAGGGTGATGTGATGAATAAAAGTCAATAAGGGCAGTTACAGATTTTTGGTTTGAAAGTTTGGTCCATCCAAGCAAAGTGCATTTTAGCTAAGTGAAATGCAATATTACTGATCTAAAGATAAGAAGAGAGGAACAAAACCCTAGTAACCAGTGAGTTATATTTTAGTTCATAACGAAGAAACAACTCCACATACTTTGCAAAGGTGATATGATGGGTGAACAAACTCTTTCTTTGGAAGAACCAGCAGGCAGACACTGCAATGATTTTAGCTCCCTGTCTGGCACTGCTCACCTGATGCTGGCATGTTTTCTGCATACTGGAATGACATGTCCAGTTCTAGTGTTGACATTCTAAAGAGGATGTTGAAAAACTAGAGTATGCAGGGAGGAGACACAAACATAGCTCAAGGGATGGAGAAAAATATTTACAGGGAGTGAATTTGATCTTATCTCAAAGAAGACTTGAGACAACCATGATTAGTGCATTAGTAACCTTCCTGGGGAGAAAATAGCATATACAAAATGATTCTTTAATCTTGCAGAGAAAGGCATAACCAACAAATTACAGAAATTGAAATTGAGCAAATTCATATTAAACATTTTTAATGAGTGTAATTGATTAACTATTGAAATACACCGCATCAGAGTGTAACAGGTTCTTATTCTCTGCAGCTGTGGCTGTGCTAATACTTATAAGAAGCCAAGTCTCTCATCAGAAAAGCTAAAATCTTTCTAGTTAGATGTGGGCTAAATTGATCACACTCACACTGCAATGGCTTCAGGTCAAGACTGGCAGTGTTTTCTGAAGTAATATGTAAGCCAAAACAGAGCACAAGCTAGCTATCGGACTCCATCCAGGAGTAACAGTGTGAGACTGACTGGCCAAGCCCTTTTTCATCCAAGGGTCATGTTTTATTTAGCAGATCTACAAATCTACACAACCTTACTCATTCACAAAATGTCTTGAATATCCATACTTGCCCAAAGCAAGCTTGTTTGCAAAAATCATTTACCTGCATAGAGGGTGAGTACTGCAAGAGGTAATAAAACCAGCATTACAGCTGTGCCTCACGCATGAATGAAGCCGGTAGATATTGCCTCCTGGAAATGACAGTGCAGGAGGCCTATCAGCTGCTCAGGTACTGTTTAACCTGCAGGCATTTTTGTTTGTGTTGCTTAACACAAAAATATGTTACAGTGTTATCACTCCCTCCAGCAGATATAGCACTGCTAATTATCCCATCATGTAGTCGCTTTGCAGTGATATAAATAGCCCAGTTAGTGTCATTTTACATTATCCAGCAGAGAACCTCCAACACCTGGGTAGGGCATAGAAGTTGATTAAAAAGAAAAGCAGGTCACTTTAAAGATGGATGCTGGAATTTTTCCTCACATGCTTCAGATGCTGCTGTTTGCTTGAATCAAGTCAGTAGAGAAGGGAAATGAGAATGATGAATAGGGTAATGAAAGAGATGAATTAGTAAATAGTCCTATTGCTGAGAATTCACCAAAAGCGGAGATGTAAAGGCTGATGTGAGTAATATTTGCCTCAGTCTTTTCTACATACTGCACTTCGCAGTTCCCCCCTCCAAATTAGTTCCATTACTCGTACCCCTTTTTCCTCCCTGAAAACGGTCATGTTTCCTTGTTGCCAACAGAATGGCTTCTTCTAGAGCCTTGCCTTAAAGACCTCTGATACCTGCCCTTGAGGCCCACCCCACAGCTGAGAAATTCTGCTGTATCTAAGCTGGACTTCTTACTCAAGTAGGAGGTTCAATGCACTGACAGACTATATATGGGAGATTATGCCTGGTGAATGGAACTCCCAAATTTCAAACTGAGATTTTCTGTCCATAAATAGGAAAAATCAGGAGGGAATTGTGAAACACAGGCTGGTTTGGACCATTTGTGCATAGGCATATGTCTGTAACAGCTAGAAATTCTGGACAAATGTCCTGCATCCTCAAACTCTGCCAAGATAAGATTTCCAGGCAGCAAATATATCCAAAAGTGAGAAAATATTCAAAGGAGTAGTGTTATTATTCTAAGCATACACAAGAAAAGATTAGAATAACTGGGAAATACAGACCTAACTGTTGGCGAGGGAATTGACAGAGAAGGTTATTAAAACCAAGCTGAGGCAGCCTTAATGAAAATTTGCTGACAGTGAGATATTGTGCTAAGTAGTAGAATCACTAAAAGGAGGCAGTATGGGCCTCATTTCACAGCTGAAGAATTAAGAGAATAATCCCAGTTAGATATTTGGAAAAGGAGGTGACATGGGGTTCTGAAATTTGTTTCATCTTTTTCCAAGTTCTGTAATCATTGTTGGCACTGTAGTCCTTTCATCTGCGATACATCTTGCTTGTGCTGTCTCTCTGATATGCAAGCAAGATCCATTTACTAGGAACCACATGGGTTTTTACCATGGCCTTCTTGGCTCCAGGAACAGCACTGGGCTTCCCTGTGGCTGAACGCTGGAAGTTCCTCCAGCCGCAGGTTGCCATACATCAGTGTAGGTCACACAGACTACCAAAATGAGGTCTACGATCTTCCAAGGATACTTTATTCTGAAAGACTGGCCTGTTCTGCTTGCTTTCAGGTAGGTAATTTTGCTTTAAGACACCCAAAGAATAATTATTTTCCCAGTATTTCTTTTCCAGTTGAGCAGCTGTATGAGTTGTCACAGGGACAGTAGTTGATTGACAGCAGGAGAGAGGACAGTCCAGCTCAGAGTGTGTCAAAAGGTGGTTCCTCTCCCTCAGAATGTGATGCGCACTCTGGAAATCTGAGACCTTCTGTCCAACTGCAACCACGGCAAAGGAATTAGACAGTGAGAATGTAATGAGGAGATCTAGGCAAGGAGGTGGGGAGTCACTAATGAGGTGAATTAAGGGGAATCTGGATGAACACCTGTCTAAGTGTCCTCATGGAAAGGACAGCGTCTCCATGGAAGTATGTCCTTCCCTCCAGATTACATTTATTCACATAGCATAGTCATCTAAAAGGTGTAAAGCCAGAAGAATATGATCTGGGACACTACGGAAATGATTCTTTGCAGGCAGAGGCCTGTGCAGCCTCTGTGGAATGAGGAATAAAGTTTCTACGGTGTTGGATGTGAAGTTCTTCCACAAATTTGCACTGAACTCAAACACGTTTTGCCTCATAAATTCTTTCGGGTGAGGAAGAGATTTGCAAGCTCCAAAGCAACATTAGGATATCATTTTCTGAGCAAACACCTCTAAAATGAACGTTGTAAATCTCGTCTGCTCCTTGAGATGACACTTAGCCACCTGCATGTCTCAAGGCAGAACCAAAGTTTTAAAAAACTTGCATATAGTTGTACAGGGAATTTTTCATGCACATCTCAGGCTCTATTTGCTATGCAAATTGGATAATGGCGTGCTCAAAATAACTTACATGTCTGCCTGCTTATTTGCAAATTGAACAATGTAAGTTAATAGGCAGCAGAAGACTCGGTCCCCACAAGAAAGTACATAGATCTACAAATTATAAATCAACAAGACCTCTCTATTGCTGCCTCATAACTCAGTTGCCATTGAAATCACCTGCCGTCTTGCATACCTCTAGCAAACCTGTTTTTCTTCTGCCAGTCTTTCTAACAACACTGTTTGTAAGTGTGCCACCCCTCTGTGGGCCAGCTCTAGAGCCCATTGAAGTCAACAGAAAACCTCTCATTAGTTTCAGCAGCCTTCGGAGTAGTCAGGAAGTAAATAGGCATATCGCATGCATTGTTTTTCAGAGGCTTTTCTTCATGCCAAATTACCCAAGGTACAACTGTGACGAATTCAGAAGTGGTTTGATGGAAATGAACATGTGTCCCACAACTAGAGATCTGGAGCTGAAGCCCAGGAACCCAGAACGTAGCATGTACTGTGTGATTTTACTGGCGCTTCAACATTTTTCCAAAGATTAATTCACAGCACTTCTCGGGGGACTTAGCATAAGCAGTTGCGACAGACCAGACACGCTAACCCTTTTATGCACATTACCTTCACTCTGGCATTTTACTTCTAGCAACACTGCTGTGATGCTCATCTCCTTAAGCTTTCTGGTGTTTTAAAGACAGCCGGAAATTCTATTAACCAAATATTTTTCCCTTTCAAAAGAAATGCTGCTTTCTTTGGACAGAAAACTTTTAGTAGGTGTGAGTCCATCTAGATTAGTATCCTGTATGAAAAGTATTTTCAGCTGAAAAAAAAGAGAAACAATGTTGAAATGACCTATTTTGATGTGCCTGACAAAAAGTTACTTTTTCCATTCCATCAAAGTCCTATTTGCAGATTATTTCTTAGCAAAATAAATAAAACTGAGCTCACCACTAATGCTTTGAAATCATCATAGTGACATTTCTTTTCTCACACCAATTCATTACCATAATTGTTTTTATTAATGCATTTCTAGATTTTGTGCCTCTCACTTAATTTGTACACTGAAAATACAAGACTATCCCTTCCTCTCCACATTCTGTCCATCTTCCTGGGGTTAACAGAGCTGGGTTTTCACCCTTCCTGTTAGCAGCTCATCACTGACATCTTCTGTTATTACATTTGTGTTCATGCAGGCTGTTGCATTTTTAAATCCTTTAGCCAAGAAGCTTTCTTATACGTCCTAGATCAATGCTGCTTAAAGGAATATTGAAATCGATCTCTGCCATTTTCTTTAATGAAATGCTCACTGCAGCACTGGTAACTCTGTTCTAAATATGCACCACGCCTCAGACACAATGAGCTCTAAGCATTTGGCAACCCCCATATTTCGTGTTTACTAGCCTATGAACCCACCCCAATGGGCAGTACATGTCAAAAGCTCAGGCAGGTTTCCTTTGCAAGGTAACACTACAATATACGCAGGTGAAGAAGAAGGGATTTCTATACCTCCCCTGGGTATCTGTACAGGGGCTTTTGTTCCGTGCGAGTGCAAATAGAAAGACATGGAATCTTGTGTGATTTTTGCAGCCACCCCTCCCCACCTGACATAAATCAGCTTCTGTTTATCTCAGTGTGGCTTTGTGAATATTGAACTACTAAGAGTCTGAATAACTGAAGGGTGATAGGAAAAGCACAGGCTATGTATATCAACATAATGAGATTTCAGACTTGCAGACCTTGGGGACAGCTGCATTTGAAGTCATACATAGTTGCAAGGGAATTAAGTACAATTCTCTGATACCTGACCAGAAAGTTTTGTCGATGATAGCAGCATTGCTTCTATTTATTATGCATAAAGCACTTATAATCATGGGATGTTCGGTAAAATACACTTGAACTGCTCTGCAGTAGGCATCTACAAACAGCTGGATTTTGGGAAGGCCCAAGGGGTCTTACCTCTCTCCCTGAAAACTCTTACTCCTTCTTTTTAATGGGATTTTGAAAGAAGAATAAAAGAAGTGAGCTTTCAGCCACCCCCAGCCTAAATCAGCACCTTTCCTATTGCTGCTGGGAGCTCACGTTGTGACAGGTCATTGCAAGATCCGTAAACGCAAGCATGAAAGCAATTGAACGTCTTGAGGGAAAGGCAGAGAGGATAAAGCTGGAGGTAGCAGCAGGATGCCACAGGGTGGGAGGGGAAATTTGGACAAAAACCTTGAGATTTGCTCTTCCCTGCCTGGCAGGGCTTGAGCTGTTCTTGCCTCCCCTAAGCAAGCTTGCTGTTTCTGTAATGGGGTTGTTATCATTTGCAGGCTAATTATCCTTCCCAGAAAAACAGACAAAACCAAAGACACTGGCCGAGGGTGAAGTTCTAACAAAGTCAAACCTGGCAGACGCATATGACAGGGCCTCTCCCCATCCCATCCACAACCAGAAATCTGAAGAGATCCTTCTGTTCTATCAGAGAAGAGAGATGCCACTTACACCACATTATCGTGTGAATTACTATTTCCTAACTCCTGTTGTTTGTTAAGTAAGTAGCTCTCTAAACTGTTTGTAGGTGAGTCCAGAACGAGCATGCACTGAGCTGGTCGTCACTCTCTGGCTTTCGGACTTCAAGCTTTAGGAAAAGATAAAGCAGTATGGGCTTAGGAATGGGGAGACCAATTTTGATTCTAGCAATCAAAATTTTGATCTACGATGATTCAAAATGCAGGGAATATATTCAATGCAAAAACCTTTCAAAATTAAAATAATGTTTGTGCTTAGATATAAAATTGACTTCTTGACTTAAACAAAACTAAATATCCCAAATGCCAATTTTGTCCTTTTCCATAAATAATGGTTTCCATAAAAATTGTGGTGCTTGTGGAGGAGAACAATTCTTATGTGTTATGCCCCATCTTCTCATCTAGTGCAGGGTGTCATATTCTAATCATAATTTCATCTCCAACACTGCACTATGGGAGCACCCCATCTTACCCCCATGAAACACATCTCTACTGGCAGAAGAGTCGCTGCTATTGAATTTCACAAGTTATTTTTAACCTTCGTCATCTGTTCTGCATTAGAATTGGATAAATCTGGCTGAAACAGAAAAGTTTAGTAATTTGGCACTATTTAGCCCCCAATAACTATGATATATGGACATAAGTCAGTATTGGGAACTCTGAAAATTGTGCTGCTGTTTCTTCGGAATACTCCCTGAGCTGCCATGAATAGGGCCTGTAAGTCTGGCAGGCAAACTCTGTCGAAACACGGGGAGACTATACCCTTAGCGCTTTGATATATGATATTCATTAGTATCCTGCACGTTCCCAAGAAACTGTTGAGTTTCATCTGGTTTTGTTTAAGTGTGTTTGAGTTCATGGGAAGTTTTGATTGTCTCTTCAATATTTTTACACACGAACACTCTACTATAAAGCTGCCATCTGTGTCTAAAATATACACCAAGCATGGTGGAGTTTTCCTCCCTAGGGAGCTCCTGTTCTCAATGAAATGTGGAATAAAAATCATATGAGTGTTTCAAAGCCAAATAACACAAAAGGAAAAAAAAAAAAGAAATAAAGGAAAGATAAAAGAAAGTACCTTTTGCAGGATTGAGAGTCAGATTTAACCATCTTTACCAGCATTATGTCATCCAAGCAATGTTCTCACTACAACAATAAAAATGTTGAAGCAGTTAGCCTGTACAATTCATCCTCAGATTACACCACAAATATTGTGAAGTTTATGCTAGATATGAGGTTTACACCCTCTAGAGCAGAAAGGTGTAGAGAAGGATTTGGCTAGTGCAACAAAATGGCAGCAAACGCTGAATAAAGCTCATGGGCACCACTTACTGGGTAAAGATGAACATTTTGGTGGATATCATTAATATCCTTTCATTGTCACTGGACCAGCTCTAACCTCTGATGCTGCACTGGGGACCAGTGCCATTGCTTTATTGTCACCTATCTAGACTGAAGTCACGTGAGGACCATCTTAAACATGAGATTTACCATGAGTTTTGGTAGAAAAACTTTTGATCTTAGACTCTGGTAGGGCCAGTAGGTGTCCAATGGAGTATGAGATATCCTCGTTTTTCCAGTGTCCTTAGCAGTCACTTAGTCCTATCTTAGTCCTAGAACTAGCAATGTGGGCAAAGGACATTTATGCTGATTCAGGCCTCTGCTTTGATCCACTGCCTGGAACACTCCCATGTGGGATTCCTCCTCTTTCCATGAGGGATTTACATTATAATAATGCCCAGAAGCCCATTGAGGAGCCAGCAGCCATACTGATGGACATCACAATAACCCCTCATTTTGGGCTGGACTGGCTGCCATGTTCTGTAAACTTCATTATGAAAAGAATGGACTCCACTGTGGATTTCTTCACCCCACTCAACTGCAAAGTCTGCATAGTTAAGGTTAACTCTGGTCACATGCAGTAAAGGCAACCCCTACCCCCAGAATCTTCCAGAGGTTTGTATTAGAGAGCAGTAAGTTGCAGTGCTGTGAAGTGACTTGCTCCTCTCTTTTGCTGATGAATGGAATTAAAGGTTCAGCTCTTGCTGAAGAGAGAAATTGTAGGTGCACAATGCTGTCTTCAACAGCTACACTGGAAAGATTTTCTGATGCACTTCTTTGGACCTGCTGCAAAGTGCTACAGCAAGGAGCTCATTCACTACTAAAAGCAGCAATATGCTGTATCAGACCCACAGATCTCAGGCTTTATGCTGTGTGTGGGCTTAGTCAAAACCCCTGACACATGTTAATTAAGAATACAGCTGCTGTTGTCATAGCACACCAGTTACTCAGAGTTATCTGAGTTCCCTGCAAAATGAGAATAAATGCTCCAGCTTTGGAAGATACGCCATCATTGTTTAGTTTGTAACACAAAGCAAGTAGACACAGCAGGAAGCACTTCAGAAGGCTTAGTTCTTCATTATAGGCTTTGGCAGAATAAAATCTAGGTGAGGAATTGCCCATAGGGAGCAGATATAGGATTTCTTAGAAGGAATCCCTGAGAGACACTGTAAAAACAGGGTATTTATTGACTTCATTTGTCCCAGGCCTGGCTCATAACATTAAACCTTGTGTGAACTGGAGAAAAAAAAAAAAAACTGGTGTCCTCTGAGCTCTGAAAAGATATTGAGGCACAGTTAGGGAAAGAAGCTGGGAGTCCTCATTTTTCACACTCTTCTCTTCTAGCAGTAGGTAACCCACCCATGTACTGTAATTGAAAGAGAGAAGTCCTTTTACTTTAAACCGTGTTACAGCTTTGATGCAATTGTTTATTTTCATGGCCTAGCACATTTAGAGCAATAGAAAAATGGTCATCAGCCTTCCTGAAAATTGTATCTGTCTCAGGGATCAAGCACTGTGAGCTGTCCTCGTGATATCTTGGGACACAGATGGAGATTCAGAGCTCACTGGTATCAACGGGAGTTTTTCCACTGACTTCCACGGGTCCTGGATAAGGGCTTTATTCAGCTAATTTATGAATATTCATTATTACATGTTTCTTTTTTACAAGTTTACTAGAGTATAGGTCTGATGTACACAGGACACTGGAAAGCATTTTTACTGCCAACTCTCTGAACCAATGGGCAGTTTGGCATATTACGGTCCATTATTTTTGACTGAGGCTCTAAACTTTATTGTAAAAATGCTGTCCTCATTGTTAGTTTGCTATCCTGAGTGTTGCCATAAACACGGATTCTTGCCAGCCAGGAGACAAGTAAGGCAATTTCTGAAGATCTGAAGAACCCTGGTTACTCCCAGGCAGAAGCAGGATGCCTGAGCTGGGAGCACAGTGATTTAAACACCGGACTGAATAAGGAATGGAGCTGTAAAGCCCTTTCAGAGATATATCTCCTACTTGGCTGTTTACCCACTGTATGCCAGCAACTCACACATGAAAGGACAAACCAGGCAGAGCCTAACTCACATATTTTACCTGAGGACTAAGCTTTTCATAAGGCCTGTTAAAACTTTTAATGTGCATTATAGGCCAGTGAGTAGGAGATTCCCTTCAGGCTGGTAAGCATGACATTTATTGACCCTGTTTTACCAACATCATTTTGGAGAAAGCTGTGATTTTGTGGCAGCAGCAGCACTGGAAGGAGAGATGACAATCCGCACCTCTTGGCAGATTCCCAGCAGTTTTTGAATGGCTCTAACGCATTTCATCTTGCAACTTTATCGATCTATCACAAACAAAGAAATAAGGAAAACTTAAGACAAGAAAATCACACTAGGCAGCCCTGCTATACAGAGTTTTAGCTTGGGTTCTTTCTTAGCCAGTGATTTGAAAAGTTAGCATGGGTTTGAAAAGGGATTTGAATAATTAATGGAAAAATAAGGTGAATGCAAATGGAGATGTTAAATATGAAGACAGCAGCCCTGGAGGTTGGGAGAGCATCATCTGTCTCTGTGTTGTAGCACCCTGTCTTGGAGTCTCCTATTGGCACCATTGTGAACAGGATCCTTCCTACCCCCGGCTCCCCTCTCCCAGTCATTTATGATAGACATGTGCTTTTTTGTGATAAACTTGAAAAAATATGAAAGCTTCCAGAGACAAGAGCATATCAACAATGTAGCTAAGCAGTGAAGCTCTGTATAGGTTTTTCTCCCTTTGAAATCAAAGAGGATTTCACAATCTACACACTTTTCCAAAGCTCAGCTCTGCAGTGGTGTAGTTAATTAACAATTGTGCTTTTTTATCTCCAGATTTGAGAATGGCAGGTGTTTATATGCTTTAAAAGATTTCAGTAGGTCTTTTTTAAATAAATAGTAGGTCAGAAGCCTTATATCTTGAGCTCTGACCCCTAGAAGAGATTTTTCAAATGGTAGATTTGTATGCAGCTGGACAGTGGCCCAGATGCCCTGCCTGCTCTGCTGTGAGAGGACTAGGCCAGGCAGTGGGGCAGTCAGGCACCCCGGAGGAGTCATTGTCACTAATGAGTCTTTTCCATCAGCTATGGGGGAAGCCCATGCTTCTGCTAAGCTGTGGTGTCTGGGCAAGGCCACTTCTCTGAAATGCAGGCAAAGCTGAATATTGTCACCCAGGAGACGAGTAAGGCCAGACCATTCCTTCTGCAGAAAGGGAGAGGGGATGAGGGGACAAAGAGTGGGGACAGAAGGTGTAAGAAGTGGCATTGAGGTGGTGAATTGGCCATTAGTGCGTCTCCAGGTGCTCTTTGCCCTTCCTCAGAGGTGACAACAGGATCTTGGCTCTCTAAGGCTTGGACTTGCGCTTTCTCTAAGGACTGATGTTACAGACTCCGGGTATACAGCAATCTGCAATAAACAGGTTTAACCCAACAGCACTCCTGCTAAAGCTTAACCCAACAGCACTCCTGCAAAAGCTGGCAAGAGCCTTTAAATTTTCAGCAATAGTGAATCCTGAGGTGGGGTAAGCGAACAGACTAGACAATTGCTAGTACAGCATGTCCCACCAGCTCTGCTGGGCCCATAGGAACAAGAGGTCATTTCATCATGGTTTACATTTGGTAAATAAATGCTCCCGGACTTTCACTCTGCTGTTACAGGGAAGTACATTGAAGATACTATATAACCTTTTCCTTTTTCTCCCGCATCACCAGACAGCTATGTTTCATGTGGATTTTTCAAACCGAGTCAGCAGTGCTTGCCACTGTGATAAGGTGAAAAAAGCAGATACCTTTCGCAAATTGATTTTAAACACACCAGCGAATAAAAGTAAATCAATTAAGCTTAAAATATCTGAAAATATCTGAAAATGAAAAATCAAACTCATAGTCATTCTTAATGAATTCTTCCATCACCTGTTTTAATTCAAAAAGACCTTCTTTGGCTGAGAAGGCTATTATCACCAACAAATGTCTTTCTATGAAAAAATAAAGGAAAGATCTGTTAAGTGCTGAGTGCTAGCAAGTTTAATTGGGCAAGATTAAACATGCTTTTACTGACATATAATCACTACCCAGGAGGGAGAGGAAAAAAAACAAAGAAATTTCTGCCTGTGGGGTCTGTTTTGTGCATTGAGATGCAGTAAGCTGTATCATTCAGCTCCTGTGTCTCAACAGTTTAATCCAGGACCCTTTTCCTGGGTCTCTTCCCACTAATTCCCAGTCACAGACTTGGGATACTGCTTTGGGTTACTTTTAACCCCAAAAAAGGAAAAATTAAACAGTAAATGGAAAGCTATAAAATGTCAGAACGAATTGGTATTTGGTACAAAGCTCCACAGTAGAGTGAGCTGAATGAAAACAGAGTGATAATTTCATCCTAGTGTTACTGCACTGACTACAGGCCACCCAGCCAGGAAGACCAAGCAGACGAGGTCCTCCATAGACAGATAGGAGCAGCCTCATGTTCAAAGGCCCCAGTCCTCATGGGGAAACAACCACTCCAATGTCTGTTGGAAGGACAACGCAGCAGGGCTTAAGCAATCCACAAGGATTCTGAAATGTGTTGATAATAACTTCCTTCTCCAAGTACTAGAAGAACCAACGAGTAGAGGTGCTATGCTGGACCTTGTTCTCACCAACAAAGAGGGGCTGGTGGGGAATGTGAAGCTCAAGGGCAGCCTTGGCTGCAGTGACCATCAAATAGTGGATTTCAAGATCCTTAGGACAGCAAGGAGGGTGCACAGCTAACTCACTTTTCTGACTCAGTCTTCACCAGCAAGTGCTCCAGCCACATGACCAAGTTGTAGAAGGCAAAGGCAGGGACTGGAATAAGGAAGAACCACCCCTGTAGGAGAAGATAAGGTTTGAGATCATCTAAGGAACCTGAAGGTACACAGGTCCATGGGATCTGATGAGGTACATCCACGGGTCCTGAGGGAACTGGCAAACGAAGTTGTTAAGCCACTCTCCAGCATGTTTGAAAAGTTGTGACTGTCCAGCAAAGTTCCTGCTGATCGTAAAAGGGGAAGCATAACCCCCATTTTTAAAAAGGGTAAAAAGGAAGACCCGAGGACCTACAGGCCAGTCAGTCTCACCTCTGTGCCCAGCAAGATCATGGAGCAGATCCTCCTGGAAACTGTGCTAAGGCACACAGAAAATAAGAATGTGATTGGTGACAGCCAACACAGCTTCACTAAGGGCAAATCATGCCTGACAAATCTGGTGACATTCTATGACGGGGTTACAGCATTGCTGGATAAGGGAAGAGCAACTGGTGTCATCTACCTGGACTTGAGCAAAGTATTTGACATTATCCCACATGACATTCTTGTCTCTAAATTAGAAAGACATGGATTTGATGAATGGCCCCCTTGGTGGGTAAACAATTGGCTGGATGGTTGCACTCAAAGCGTTATGGTAAATGGCTTGATGTCCAAATGGAGACCAGTGGTGAGTGGTGTTCCTTAGGGGTCAGTATTTGGACCAGTGCTGTTTAACATCATTGTTGGTGACATGGACAGTTGGATTGAGGGCACCCTCAGCAAGTTTGTTGACGGCACGAAGCTGTGTGGTGCTGTCACCATGCTGGAGGGAAGGAATGCCATCCAGAAGGACCTTGACAGGCTTGAGAGGTGG